>Ga0315291_10011979_pt1 | contig 10543 bp, 7 predicted proteins | sample YL17G12_20_MG_FD_203070 | JGI IMG/M metagenome (GOLD analysis project Ga0315291, IMG submission 203070) | Sediment microbial communities from Yellowstone Lake, YNP, Wyoming, USA - YL17G12_20 | ecosystem: Environmental > Aquatic > Freshwater > Lake > Sediment | place: USA: Wyoming | collected... | reverse complement strand
AAACAAGATATTATGGGTTGGGCTCTAAACACAGATTTCGGTCATTTTTTCACCCTAGGTGAAGTCAACCTTGCCCTTCACTACGGCGGTCCAACCTCATATCGTTCCTTTTCCTCTTCAATCGGCGCTGGTTACCGGATCGGCAAATGGTCGCCGCTAGTAAACTACTCAAAATACCGCGAGACTGGCACCTCTCCAGACTATAATGCATGGCATTATGATTGTGTAGGTCTAACGCTGCGCTATGACGTGACGGACAATAGCGATTTTAAGCTTCAATACAATAAATTGCGAGATATGAGCGCAGCTGGGCCCTTCCTGGGTAATACGCAGATGCTGTCAGCTAGTTATGATTTCTCCATATAGCCGCTTGAACTGCGTTAAGGGCCTAACCGCATCAGGCCCTGGCGGCGCGTGGTATAGGTATCCCTTGGAAGTAGTAGCCTCTCCCGCCTAGTTTAAAATCAAATGTTCCATAGGACCACTCATACTCCTTGCCGTATTCCGCCACCATTAAGCGTAGCTCGTCCTCCGAATACACTCGCATGCTGCTGACCAGCCCATCCCACAATCCTGCGCAAGCACCGATTGGTGTCATCCAGGTCAAAAATGCTTTCGCCAATTTTCGGCGTGGCGCGAAGATCGGGTTCACTTGATGCGCCATAAAGAGGTAGGGGAGCATCGGCAGGAAATTTCGGTAGCCGCGCTCGAAGCATTCGACGATAAAGATCGGCGCCTGCTGGCGGGTGGCGTCGGCAAACAGGGCGCTGGCGGCAGCTGGCGGAAAATGGTGCAGCGCATTGATGATGAGCCTGGCCCGATTCGCCGACAAATCAGCAGCGACAGCGGTAGCGTCGACCGAGGTTGGCACAAATTGAATCGTCTCTGGCAATTCCCGCTGCAGCGAGCTCCAGGCATGTGGATGCGGCATTTTGTCGGTAAGCAAGAACTTTGGCACCTCGCCACCAGCCTGCTTCAGGGCTTGGGCTAGAATCCGCACGGGCCTGCCGGCGCCCGAACACAGATCTAGCACTTGTTTCACCTTAGCGGCCTTGATAAAGGCGGCAAAAGGGAGGGCGACGCCATCGAGGATGCCGCCCAATTCCAGGCCGCGGCTTAACGCCTCGACGATGTTTTCCTTCAGGGCAAGGGGCGTCGCGGTACTATCATTGAATTCAAATTTATGACGGCGTGGTTTTACCATGGCGAGTGATCCCTGTGATTTAAATTCTGAAAATTTTGTAATTTGTCATATTCCTAAGTTTGGCTGCGGCAGATAATGTTTTATGAAGAAACCTGTAAAATTCTAATAAAATCAGCAATTCCATGGGATTGCCGAGAATGGTCTGGTCTGTTGCATCATGCATCTTTGCCATCAAGGCTGCCTCATAATTTTCATTTTGAGGCAGCTTTTTTCCGCATCGCTCCAATATGCAGAATCTCAACGCTTCGCTCTAAGGCTTCGTGGGTGGCTAAAGGTAACTGTAAGTTTCACCAATTTTAATTTAGTGCGTTCGCCGAACGGGTGCACTCCGCTTTCTTGACCATTGCACCAAAATCGTTTCTAATTGAGAGATGAATCCGAATGAATCGTTGGTTTACTTGGCATGGCATCAGGCTACGCTCGGTTAGGCAATGGTGTGCTTAGGGTTTTATGGCGTCAACTCCAGGGAGAATCTCAGCATGAAAAAGACCGTTGAAAACAGGTATCCGCATTCGGCCACCTTATTCCGTTTCTGCAAAGAAGCCCTCGAGATCCGCTATGACGGCAATGTTAAAGTCATCGACCAGGACGTCGGCGCGATCCTTAAATATGATCCGGCAGATTGCAGTCACTGGAAGAAGGGCAAAAAGAATATCCGTGCCCTAGCAACACTGCGTAGCATCGCCGATCACCTGAGTATTGACGAGCGCCTACTGATCGACATCGCCGCTGGCCGGGTCGACCTTGAGGAAGCTGTGTTTGAGTTTAGGGGATATGGTGCCTTTGCCCTCCAGGGCAAAAGTCTTGAGACTCTCAAAAAGGAGTTCTTTAAGAACCCTACGAAATGGCAAACCGACAGCACGCTAAAGCCATTTGAAGAGCTGTTTGATGTCGACCGCCCGAACGTCGTCAAGGCCGCGGAGGCAGTGCTTGCCGCTGGTGATTTTACCGAGGCGCCGATCTATCTGCCCGAAATTTATAAGCTCTTCCCCAACCTCACGTTGATCCAGGATGATGCACAAGACGTCGTGGTTAAGGTCGAAGTGGTGGGCTCTGGTGTTGAAGCGACCTCCAAAGTTAGCTACCGCGGCCCTGAACTCCGCCCCTTCGTACGCTTTATACTGGCCAAGGAGCTGTTTAAGCACCTGTGCCGGGTCAACCATCCCTCCGTTGCCCGCTTTAACGAATCGCCTGCCGAGCTGCAGGAGATCCAAGCCAATATCTTTGCAGGCTTGATTCTCATCCCCGGCAAGATGCTGCGCAAAGAAGTCGAGACCATCGACAGCTCGATCGATCTCGTGCTGCAGCTGGCAGAATCCTTCTGGACGTCCAAGGCCCTGATGAATCAGCGTCTGCGCGACTATATGGAATTCCTCAACTAGTTCTGATCATACAAGATATGGATTGCAAAGCCGGCTGTTTAAGCCGGCTTTTTTTTGTCCAAAATCAGGCAGGCGGGTTGGCTCATGCGAGGATAGTAGCTCATATATACTGTTGATTTCGCAGCTAGGCATGTTCGTTTATTGCCTTTCATCCGACTTTTGTTGCTACCTTGGCTGGTAGCCTCGACTAAAGTTTCTACGGCACGGGCCGAAACATTGTCTAGGAAACAACTACTACGGTGGCTGGGTATGGGAACGCCTTTTAAATTAAAAAACGGCCTGCTGCTGATTTCGACAGAAGCACCTGGTGGCGTCTACAATGCGGAGCAGTTAAAGAAGATTGCAGCTCTGTGCGCTAGCGAAGAGGCTGTCGCTAAAGCCACGGAAGACCAGCGATTGGCCTTGTTTGTGGTGCCTGCTAAGGCAGCTGCTGTTGCCGCTCAGCTTAAATCGGTTGGTTTAGGTCTGCGTCATTATCAGGACGGACTGCACCAGCCGATCAACTGCTTAGGCGCATTATGCGGTGAGCACCTGCAGGACGCAATGGCTACCAGTATGGACCTGGCCGACGAGTTATCTGGAACCATTCTAGATCAACCCTTGAAGATCGGTATCAACGGTTGTGCTCGTTGTTGCTTGGCGACGCACACCCTGGATATTTCGATTATCGGTGATACCAGCGGCTACCGTATCAGCTTAGGTGGTAAAAACTCGCAACTTCCAGAGATGGCTTCATTCATGGCTGAAGGCGTGCCAGCAGCAAAGCTGCCAAAGCTCATAGCGAAAATAGTTTCAATTTATAAACAAAAGTCCCAGCCAGGGGAATCTCTGCAAGAGGTGCTGGAGCGTGCTGGTAGTCGGGAATTTATCGCTGCCTTGGCGCCTTACAGTCAAGATGCGGCACAGTCCGAGCCGTTTGGGGAAGATGCAGCTCCTGATGCACCAACGGCTACTGATGGTGGTGACTTAGTCGATGACGACCTCAAGATCGATGACCTTTCAGGTGATAGCGCTTTTGCTGCCCCGGGCATCGATGCTGCCATAGACAGCGAGGATTTAGACTCCGAGCCATCTTTTGATGATACTGATCTGAGCGTGAGCGCGTTGGATGCAGGCCCGGAAGCGATCGCAGATATGGGTGCTGAAAGCGCTGGTGAGACCGTTACTGCATTGGCAGATCCAGATGATTTTGGCGATGTCAGTCTGTCTAGCAATGATGAAGAACCGTTGGCGCAGCCTGCAGATCTGGCCGAAGGGGACGCTACCCTACCTTCGCTTGAAGGCGATGATGAGCTGGATACCATGAGCCTCGATGCGCTGGCAGATGATGAGTCCCTAGCGGCAGCGCCGGCAGGTGAGGCCGACTTGGATGGATTCGCGCTGGTTGATCTCCCCTCTGACGACGTTCCTTTGTCTGACGATGGTCAAGGCACTGAAGACAATGCCTTTGCCCTGGCCACATTGCCTGATGATAATCTATCGATTGACGATGAGTTCGCGCTGGAGCCAGATTCTGCGTTGCAGCCTGAGGCTACCACTGCTTCAGAGGATGGTGAGCAGGCACTGGGTGAGCTAGCCGTCGATGAATTTGCAGTCGATGAATTTGCAGTCGATGAATTTGCAGTCGATCAACCCGCACTGGGTGAACTAGCGGTCGATGAACCAGCAGTCGATCAACCCGCGCTGAGTGAACTTGCAGTCGATGAACTTGCGCTTGATGAACTGGATTTGGTCCCTGATTTGGAGCTCGATTCCGCCGCTGACGAGGCTCCCGCGATGGTTCCCGATGCCGCGCCGGCACTAGCATCGGTAGCCGCGGCAGCCACATCTGTAGTCGAAGACGAAATGGCCGCTGACGAGATTGCCGACGCTGATGCTGATGCCTTTGAGGAGAAGCTCAATGCATCGATTGCCGAAGAGGGCGAGTTACCTGAACTTGAGGATCAAAATTCGGAAGATCGAATGACAGCAATGGCAATGGTATCTGGCGGAGCTGATGACCTCGCAATATCGGAGCTCGACGACATTTCTATTGAGGGTATCAATGACGAGAATCTACCGGCGAGCCTTTCTGAAGATGTTGCCGTAGTCAGCAGTCTAGGGTTAGTCGAAGAAGGCGACGCCGATATGGCGGAAGTGACAGATTTTGGAACAGATAAAGCCCCTCCCGAACCTAAGGCGATACCAGCGAAATCAGTGGTAAAGGGAGTTGCACGTGCAGAGCAGTCCGACAAAGGCTTTGAGTTTACCGGACTAGAAGTCACTGCCGACGGCAAGATCGCTCTGCAATTTGCCTCAGGTGCCGCCCTGGAAATCGACCCCGCCACATTTCTCCTTGGCGGCCGAAGAGAGCTAAAACTGGCCGGCAAGAGCATAGTCTTGGTGGCACAAAACGGCGGACTAAACGTTAAAGTCGATGGCGTCGCGATCTTCGTGCCCCATACGACGCAGAATGCCGCCTAAGGGCCCGCCACATGTCCTGTCGGGCCCTTAATCGTGGCGCCGGACCACTGTCCCGCCCGATGTGACGGATAACATAAGGGCAGCGTTGTCGGCGAAGAAGGCGCTGAGGTTTGGGTAACGACTGCGCAGTTGGTAGGCCCAAAAAAGTTGTCGACGTGGATGCCGATGTTTGATCAGTATATTTAATACGGTACGCTCTTCGTCGCTCAGCTGCGACTCGCTGCTGAGTAGCAGCGCTTCTCCGTGCGAACGAAGTTTTTGATCGAGCTCTTGGTGCTTCTGTCTAGCGCCGAGCATATCGACCTTTTGTGTCTCCGACTCAAAGAGTTCTTGGTAGTGCTGCCAGCTGCTAGCAAGAAGGCTAAGCGTCGGTATGCGCAGGTGAAAGTGGCGAAGCATGAGTAACACCTGGTCGACGGGATGCACTTCGACGAGGATCTTTGCCGCGCTCTCCGCCTGTTCGATCTCATCGTCGTCTACACTGCGGTTTTGCAGATAGGATTCGAGGACGCGCCGCCAAGTGGGGTTGTCTAGTGCCTCGTTCTTCTTGGTGCGGGGGTCTTTCTTCTGCCCTTCCATGACTTTTAGGTTGGCGGAGGCGCCAGTACGGCGGAAGGGGAATACGATGGCGTCTTGTGAGGTCGCCTCAATTTCGTAGGCGAGGATCCACTTGCTGACGTCATATTGGATCGCGATGCGTAGCGAGGCACTATCGCCGTTAGCAGCGGTATCGCCGTAGTGCAGGCGGATGAGGTTCTTGCCGGACAGCTCAGTCAGATTTGCGCGTAACGTCCCATCATCGTAGCCGATCAATGAGGCGAGCTCTGATTCTGTGGTGATGAACTGGTCGAGGCCGGAAACGGCGCAGTTGAGCAGGTAGAGCATGATGCTGTACTCGCACTGGCTAAGCCTTGCTAGGGCCAAGACCTTGAACCCAGACTCTTTCATGAACCGCTTAAACGTATGCTGACTGGCCACGATCCACCTCGACTGTGGTCCGCTCTAGCGGGCCCATTTAGCCAATAACTGCCCTGCGGTGACTTGATCGTTCGCTTTGACGTTGACCTCTATGAGCTCGCCGTCCTCAGTAGCTCGCACTTCAAATTCCATCTTCATCGACTCGAGGACAAACATCGTGTCGCCTACGGCAACCGGCATCTTCGTGGTCACCCGCACGGCAATCACTCGACCCGGCACCGGTGCCGTGACTGTCGCTAGTAACCCCTTCTGCTGCTCGCCATGCTCGCGCTGTGTCGCCTGCATCACCTGCCGGCGTGTCGTCCAGCCCCCTACCGAGACCCAAAACGTTCGCTCAGAACTTGCGCTCAGAATAGCATAAACAAAGGGTTGTACAAAACCATCTGCAGTCCGAATCACGCCTTCACCGCTTTGCACCTCGGCCTTGCCGGCTAATACTCCGAGCCCAAGCGTGGTGAAGGAGCTGGATCCTAGCTGGGTCTGACCCCCTGCCTGCATTTCAAGAGGCGCCGAACGGCGCACCGGCCCGGCGCCAAAGACCTGCCGGGTGAGGCTTGTCAGGTCTCTAGCGTTGACCTGCTTGCCCAAGGTTAAACGGCCTGCCATTAACTCATCAAGAAGTCCCTGAGCCGCACTGGCGGCTGCAAGGCGACGTGTCCGCAGGTTGCTTAGGATGGACTTGATCTCAGCGCCGAGAAACTGCGTGGTTACAGGCTCCCTGGCAAAGGCGGTGTGCTCCACCAGCTCGCGAATTAAGTCGAGGTTGTTGGCGGGGCCGGCAAAAAAGGTGCGACTTAAGCCATCGGCTAACCGCGCCAGAGCTGTCTGCCGGTCGGGACCGGTAGCAACTAGCTTGGCAATCATTGGGTCAAAGCGTCCAGTGATCTCATCGACCTCGCTGAGACCGACCTCCCAGCGCAAGCCGGGGCCTAGTGCCGGCTTGAAACAAGCAACGGGCCCGGGCGCCGGAAAAAAATCGTTGTCGATGTCTTCGCTATAAAGCCGAGCTTCGATGCTGTGGCCACGCGCTGGCAAATGTGCAAAAGCTGCCGGCAAGGTGGCGCCTGCTGCAACCCGCAATTGCCACTCGACGAGATCAATGCCGTAGACTTCTTCGGTGACCGGGTGCTCGACTTGTAAACGGGTGTTCATTTCAAGGAAATAATAGCGCTGCGGGTCTACGCTGCGTGCGGCTTCGCTCCAGTCGACCAAGAACTCGACGGTGCCGGTGGAGTCATAACCCACGGCCTGCGCCAAGGCGACGGCAGCCTGGTGCAGCGCTGCGCGAGTGGAGTCGGTGAGGCCCGTCGCAGGAGCCTCCTCGATGACTTTTTGATGCCGCCGCTGCAGCGAACAATCGCGGTCGCCAATGGCGACGACATGACCGTGGCGGTCGGCGAGGATCTGCACCTCAATGTGCCGCGGGGCGCCCAGGTATTGCTCACAGATTAGGCTGCCATCGCCAAACGAGCTTTTTGCTTCTGAGCTGGCTCTTAGCGCCGCCTCGCGTAGCTCGCTTTCTTGTTGGACAATGCGCATGCCTTTGCCACCGCCGCCAAGTGCGGCCTTCATGAGCAGGGGGTAACCGGTTGTACGCGCAAATGCCTCAAGCTCGCTGAAGTCGCCGCTAAGGTCCGTAGGTAGACTAAATCGGCTGAGGCCCTTGACGCATGGCACACTAGCGCGTTCGGCATAGCCGCGCGCCGAGGCTTTGCTGGCCATCGCTGCGATCGCAGCTGGTTTGGGTCCCACCCAGATTAGACCAGCCGTGACCACCTTGGTGGCAAAGGCGGCGTTTTCAGATAAAAAGCCAAAGCCCGGATGGACGCTATCGCAGCCCGCGGCGCGGGCGTGTTCGAGCATGGCATCTGCGTCAAGATACAAGGCGGAGTTCTCAAGAGGAATGTGCACGAAGTGGCTAACAATCCCGCAGAGAAACTGCGGCGGCGTCGGACGATCGGTCAACACCACCGTCTCGATGCCAAGGCGCCGCGCCGTCAGGGCGATGCGGCGGGCGATCTCGCCGCGGTTGGCGATAAATAGGCGCTTTGGCAGCGCGCTTGCGGTCACGGGGCGTCAAGCCTCCAATTGGGGGTGAGGGCAATCGCCCAGGGTGCAGCTTCATGCGCAAAAAACGCCTTGAGTCCAGCTTGGCCGCTGGCACTAACGCGCAGGGCGGCGATACCTTCGGCGGTGTGTGGGCCTTGTTTTAGCCCATCGGCGACGATGCGGTCATGCAGCACCTTGACCGCCTTTTGTGCGGTCGGTGATCCTTGAAGCAAGGCTTCAAGCTCTTCGCGCAAGGCTAGGTCGCCGCCGTGGTCGTCTTCCTGGATCAAACGCTGCACTAGGCCGTAGGTGTGCGCCTGAGAGCCGCTAAACGCCATTGAGTTTATAGCTAGGCGTCTTAGTTGTCCTGGCTGCATTTTTCGCGCTAAGTAGGGCATGATCACAGCTGGCATAAGCCCGAGCTTAACCTCGCTCAAACAGAAGCGGGCGTTGGCCGTGGCGATGGTGATGTCGCAACAGGCAGCCAGGCCGACGGCGCCGCCGAATGCCGATCCATGGATCATGGCAATGGTGGGAAAGGGGAGATTTACCAATGTTTCAAAGACTTTGGTGAGAATTGCCGCGTCGCGTTGATTGCCCGCGAAATCAAGCTCGGCGGCGGCGCGCATCCAGGTCAGATCGGCACCCGCTGAGAAGTGTTTACCATAACCGCGCAGCACCAAGGCGCGGCAGTGGCTATGCTCGGCGGCCTGTTGCAGCTGCCGAGTCATGCCCTGAAGCATCTCTGCACTCAGGGCATTTGCGGCATCCGCCCGGTTCAGCGACAGAACTCCGATTACGTCGGGGCGGTCAGCCACAGCTTTGACGTAGCGTAATTCGGTTAAACTCACGGCGTGATTCCCCGCAGCTGCCGGACTTCGGTGAGCACATCAGCTGGGATCGCCGTTTTCTGGCGTAGCACCGCCTGGGCGAAGGTCTTGCCTTGGGCATCCGCGCGCAAGGTCAGGGTTCCGCCTCCGCCGAGAGAGTTCTCCAGCAGAAAGTTAAAGCCCTGGAGGTTGTCTAGGCGGTAGCGCACTACGCGACCGTGGCACAGCTCTTGGAAAAGGTCCTTGAGCCGTTGCGCCGTCAGGAATTGATCGAGAAAGGCCATGGCTTTTGGACTGCGCGCCATGACGCCGATATTGGCGGTATCGCCCTTGTCGCCGCTGCGAGCCAAACAAATTTCTATTAAGGCAGTGCCATGAGCATGGTCCTCGGCAGTTGCCTGCACAGAGCGAGCAGCAGCGCTGGCTTCTTGGCGTCCATCAGCCGAGCCGGCATAATTACCGCTGCGGGTTGAAGCGACTTCGTGTTCCTCGTGTACCCCACCATCCCGGAACAAGGCGACTACGGGTTTGAGGGCGGATTTCGGCATCAAGGCTGGCCAATAGCTGACGATGTCTTGGACTTTGGCAACGCCCCCGAGGATCGTCACGCCGGGCGGGCCGCCGAGGATGAGCGAAGGGATGACCTTGGCCATCTTTTTGAGTTTCTTAGCGTCTGGATCGCGGGCGCCCAGACGCAGGACGATCTCATTGCCTTCAGTAGCATGACCCATACTGCGATGGAAGGCGTTGAGGCCGAAATACTCGGTCTCGGTGGCCGCGAACGCCTGGCCGGCGCGATCCCAGAACACTTCGGCGAAGGTCTCAGCCTTGCTTTTGGCGTTTGGACCGCAGATAGCGAGTTCGCCCACGCTTTTATAACCATCGCTGTAGGCCATCGACACTTTATAGGTAGGTGTCGGTGGGAAGCCCTTGACGCCGCTGATGCGAATGCGGTCAGGGCCGTCCACGCTCAATTGGATTGATGAAAAGTCGGCGACCACGTCTGGCGTGATATAGGCGGTCGGCGATCCCATTTCATAAAAGAGCTGCTCGCGCACTGTATCGAGTGATACCAGCCCGCCGCTACCAGGGTGCTTGGTCACGACAAAGCTGCCATCGGCGTACACTTCAACGATAGGAAAACCGATATTCTTATAAGATTTAACCAGGTGCCAATCGGTGAAGTTACCGCCGGTAGCTTGGCTGCCGCACTCGATGATATGACCTGCGACGACGCCAGCTGCTAGTTTGTCCCAATCATCCAGGCTCCACCCGAAGGCGTGCACCATAGGTCCAATCGAAATACCAGTATCGGTGACGCGGCCGGTAATGATGATGTCGGGCTGCCAGGCTAAGGCCTCCGCCACTGGCGCTGCGCCGAAATAAACGTTGGCTGCCTCGATGCGCGATTCGATATCACTGAATGGCCGGCCTGTTTCCATGTTGGCAAAGGCGCAGCCTTTGGCCCGCAGTTCATGCAGCCGACCTAGGATATTATCGCCGTGAACGATGGCAATGCGCGGATTTAAACCGAGGCGCTTTGCCATACTAGCGATAGCTTCAGCGCAGGCCTCAGGGTTGATGCCGCCGGCATTGGTGATGATGGTGGTCTTATCGGCTAGGGTCTTTTTTAGCAC
>Ga0315291_10011974_pt1 | contig 10545 bp, 9 predicted proteins | sample YL17G12_20_MG_FD_203070 | JGI IMG/M metagenome (GOLD analysis project Ga0315291, IMG submission 203070) | Sediment microbial communities from Yellowstone Lake, YNP, Wyoming, USA - YL17G12_20 | ecosystem: Environmental > Aquatic > Freshwater > Lake > Sediment | place: USA: Wyoming | collected... | reverse complement strand
ACCTAGCCTCCTTTGGCACGTGCCTGGCCTATCTTCTTCTCGGGGGCACGGTCGTCTTGACCACGGAGGTCTTCAATCCGGTGGAGATCATGCAGACCCTGGAGCGGGAAAAGTGCGACTCCGTTCTGCTGATTCCTGCCATGGGCAACTTTTTGCTCCAGATGCCCGACCTGGACAAGTACGACACTAGCTCCCTGAAGGCTTGGTTCTCGGGCGCGGCCATCCTGCCCACCGAGCTACGAAAGCGGATCATGAAAACCTTCCCCCACGTGAAGGTCTTCGACTGCTTTGGTCAGACAGAGTCGAGTGCGCTGGTCGCCATCCTCAGGCCTGCAGACGCGGCGCGAAAGGCGGCCTCAGTGGGCATGGCCCTCCCCTGCATCGAGATCCGGGTGGTGGATGAGCAGGACCGGGACGTGCCCGTGGGCGAGGTGGGGGAAGCCGTTTATCGCGGCCCCAACATCATGAAGGAATACTACAACGACCCGCAGGCGAACGCCAACGCCTTCAGGGGCGGCTGGTTCCACTCCGGCGACCTAGTGCGGCGGGACGAGGAAGGCTTCTTCTATGTTGTCGACCGCCGGAAGGACATGATCGTCAGCGGCGGGGAGAATATCTACCCGGCGGAGGTCGAAGAGGTCCTCTACAGGCATCCCAAGATCCTGGAGGCGGCGGTCATCGGCGTCCACGATGAGGAGTGGGGCGAGAACGTCAAGGCCATCGTGGTCATCAAGCCGGGGGAAACCCTGACCGAGGAAGAGGTCATCGACTTCTGCAAAGAGCATCTGGCCAGCTACAAGAAGCCCAGGTCCGTCGATTTCATCGATGCCCTCCCCCGCAATCCGGCGATGAAGGTTCTGAAGACCGTCCTGCGCGAGAAATACGGCAAGGCGGTGAAGTACTAACACCAGCGCGCTCGGACGCGGCCGAGACGGCCTCTAGTACCAAATCGAGGGCATAGAGGCCCCGGCCGGAGCCTCATAGGTTCCCCTGACCATCAGGGTCCCCAGCTCCGAGAGCGAGAAACCCGACTGAAGCGCCCAACGCAGCAGCGACGCACAGCTCACGCAGGTCATGGTGCCGGCGGCTGCGGTGGCCTTCATTGCCGTACAGATGCTGTTTATCCCCTGCGTGGCCTCCGTGGCGGCCATCCGGCGGGAGATCCAGAGCTGGCGCTGGACGGGGTTCACTATTGGCTACACGCTGGCCATTTCCTTCGCCGTGGGCATCATTATCTACCAGGTGGCTCGCCTGATGGGGTGGGGGGTGTAGTATGCTCAGGAGGCTTCTGGCGCTCATCGCCGGTCGTCAGGGTGTGTGGTCCTACGACGAACTGAATCGGGAGCTGGGCGTCTCACAGGCGCTGGTAGAGCGCCTGGTAGCCGACCTATTGCGCAGCGGCTGTCTGCGCATGGCTATCGACGAGTGCGTGCCGGAGGGCTGCGCGAGTTGTCCCCTGCGCACCTCCTGCAGCTTGCCCGAAGGTGTCCGCTTGTGGCAGCTTACGGAGAAGGGCCGTCGCTGGCTGGCCCGCACGGGGGAGACGGGCGCTCGGGGGTAGACAGAGACCGTTTTGGCGACGGCCGGGGAGGTGTGCCATGCCCTTCTTTGTGCTCATATTCCGCAATCTGCTGCGTCAGCGCATCCGTACGCTGCTGACGGCTCTGGGCATCAGCATAGGCATCACCACGGTGGTGGCCCTGGGCGTGGTCACCCATAGCTTGAAGACCACCGCCAAGGACATACTGCATGCGGGCGGGGCCGACTTCGCGATCGGGCAATCGGGCAGCGCCGACCTCAGCTTCAGCACCCTGACGCAGGAGCAACTCGAGAAAATAGCTGCCTATCCCGAGGTGGATCATGCCATCGGATTACTGATGGCCTTCTCTCCTGTGGGACCAAACCCTTATTTTGTTCAGCTCGGTATTGAGCCGACCGACCTAGAGCAGTTTGGGGTGTCATTGTTGGAGGGGCGCTACCTGACCCCCAGCGCCACCAACGAGATCCTCCTGGGCCAGGAGGCCAGCAGCCAGCTCGGCAAGAAGCTGGGCGACACTGTCGAGATGAAGGACCGCAGCTTCACGGTGGTGGGCATCTACCGCACGGGCAACGTGTGGGAGGACGGTGGGGCGATGTTGCCCCTGGCCACGGTGCAGGAATACGAACGCAAATCGGGGCTGATGACGCTCATCTACGTCAAGGCCAAAGCAGGCACCGACCTGGACGCACTCACCGCCCGTATCGAGGAGGACCACCCGGAGCTGGCCACCCTGCGCACCCTCTCCGACTACAACGAGGTCGACCAGGGCATGCAGATGATGGACGCTCTCAACCTGGCAATCTCCTTCCTGGCCGTTTTCATCGGCGGCATCGGCGTCATGAACACGATGGTGATGTCGGTCATGGAGCGCACCCGCGAGTTCGGCATCCTGCGGGCGGTAGGCTGGCGCCAGCGACGCGTGCTCCAGATGGTGCTGGGCGAATCGATCCTCTTGTGTCTCATCGGCGCTCTGGTAGGATCGATCCTGGCGGTGATCTTCACCCGGATGATCCTGATCTTTCCAGTGGTGCGCAGCTTCCTGGCGCTTGAATACACGCCCGACGTGTTCATCCGCGGCTTCGCAGTGGGAGTGGCGGTGGCCTTGCTGGGAGCCATCTATCCGGCCATCCGCGCTGTGCGGCTGTCGCCTATTCAGGCCATCCGCTATGAATAGAAATAGCATCGCCATCGACGTCCAGGACGTGGTCAAGACCTACGAGGAGGGGCGCATCCACGCCCTCACCGGCGCCACCCTCCAGGTTCGCGAGGGCGAGTTCGTGGCCATCACGGGCCCGTCCGGCTGCGGCAAGTCCACCCTTCTCCACCTGATCGGTGCTCTCGACCGGCCCGACTCCGGCTGCATCGTCGTCAACGGCACCGACCTCGCGCACATGCGCGACCTTAGCCACTATCGGGCGCATGACGTGGGGATGGTCTTCCAGCTCCACAACCTGCTGCCCACTCTCTCCGCCTCCGCCAACGTGCAGCTCCCCATGTACGAGACCCAGCTCTCCTTCTGGGAGCGGCGCGCCAAGGCCCAGCGCCTGCTGGAGGCGGTAGAACTGGGCGATCGGGCGAACACGCCGCCCACCAAGCTCTCCGGCGGCGAGCGCCAGCGGGTGGCCATCGCGCGGGCTCTGGCCAACGATCCGCCCATCCTCCTGGCCGACGAGCCCACGGGCAACCTGGACTCCAAAGCCGGCCAGATGGTGCTGGACCTGCTGCGCCGCATCCAGCGCGAGCGGGGCGTAACCCTGGTGCTGGTCAGCCACGACATGCAGATCGCCTCGGCGGCAGAGCGCATCGTTCGCATGCTGGACGGCCGCGTGGTGGATGCGGGCGTGACGTAGTGTCACCGACCTACGGGACGAGTACCGCCCCTTGAAGGCGCGCCGAGTTCGGACGTACAATCTCGCTGAAGGGCGACGAGGGCCGGTAGCTCAGCGGTAGAGCTCCGGACTTTTAATCCGGGAGTCGTGGGTTCGAATCCCACCCGGCCCTCCAGGCGTCCGGTGGACAATCTCCGCCCGGCACGGCCTGCTTCACCCGCCGTTTGCCCCCTATCGAGAGCCTACTGAGCCCGGCGCAACCACGTTGACAACGCGCCCACTCTTGCCCACTATTGTCCTATCCTCATGCGCTGACACTGAAGGGAGCCGCGAGATGGACATTGAATCCTTCCGGCACGATGGGCATCGATTGATCGATTGGATTGCGGAGTACCTGGCTCATCCGGAGCGCTATCCGGTGCTGGCTCAAGTGGAGCCCGGCCAGGTCAGGCGGAGTTTGCCCGAAGAGCCGCCGGAGAAACCTGAGCCCTTAGAAGCCATCCTCCAAGATGTGGAGAAGGTCATTGCGCCTGGGCTGACGCACTGGAACCACCCCGGCTTCTTTGCCTACTTCGCGATCAGCGGCAGCGGGCCAGGCATTCTGGGCGAGCTGTTGAGCGCGGCCTTCAACGTTAATGCTATGCTCTGGCGGACGGCACCCGCGGCCACCGAGCTGGAAGAGCTAGTGTTGGACTGGCTCCGCAAGCTGCTGGGGCTGCCGCCGGAGTTCATGGGCCTGATCAACGACACGGCCTCCGTCTCGAGCCTGTGCGCCATCGCCGCCGCACGCGAGGCCCTGGGCCTCCGTATTCGAGAGGAGGGCATGGCCGGCCGGCCGGACCTGCCCCGCCTCCGCTTTTACACATCCGAGCAGGCGCACTCTTCCATTGAGAAGGCGGCCATTGTACTGGGCCTCGGCCAAGCCGGTGTCAGGAAGATTGCAGTCGATGAGCAATTCCGCCTGCGCTCGCACTACCTTGAGGCCGCCATCGAGGAAGACCTGAAAGCGGGTTGGAAACCATTCTGCGTGGCAGCCACGGTGGGCACGACCTCCACAACGAGCGTCGACCCCGTGCCGGAGATCGCCGATATCTGTGAGCGGTACAAGCTCTGGCTCCACGTGGACGCAGCCTATGGCGGAGCGGCTGCCATCCTGCCGGAGAAGCTCTCGGCGCTGGCCGGCTGCGAGCGCGCCGACTCGATCGTCGTCAACCCGCACAAGTGGCTCTTCGTGCCCATCGACTGCAGCGCCTTCTACTGCCGCCACCCCAACATCCTGCGGCAGGCCTTCAGCCTGGTGCCTGAGTACCTCCGCACCTCTGAGGATGACCGCGTCCGCAACCTCATGGACTACGGCATCCAGCTCGGGCGGCGCTTCCGAGCGCTGAAGCTCTGGATGGTGCTGCGGGCCTTCGGAGCCGATGGCCTGCGCCAGCTTTTGCGGGCCCACATTGCCCTGGCCGAACGCTTCCAGGGCTGGATCGAAGCGAGTCCGGACTTCGAGCTGCTGGCGCCCGTGCCGTTCAGCGTCGTCTGCTTCCGCAGCCGCCCTCACGACCTCCCGGCGAGTCCTGAAACGGAAGCCTACTTGAAGCGGCTCAACGAGCGTCTGCTCGAAAGCGTCAACAGGACGGGCGAGGTCTTCCTATCGCACACGGAGCTCAATGGGAGGTTCACGCTCAGGCTGGCGATTGGCAACTTACGCACGACCGAAGCCCATGTCCGCCGCGCCTGGGACCTCTTGCAGGAGCACGCGGCGCGGCTGGACGCCCTTGACCGAGCGCGTTCGCCGCGGCCCTAAAAGCTGATCCCGCGAACCGCCTCGATTCCGGCCCCGGTAGAGCCTTGCCCTTCAGGCAAACAGGCCAGCCACCTTCATAACGCCTTAACATTTGTCTACTACCATTTCCTTCAGGACAATCTGAGAAAGGAGGCAGTCGATGCCAAAGTCAAGAGTAGTGCGTATCGGGCTGTTAGCGGCCCTGGCGGTATTGGTGGTGGGGGGAGTGCTGGTCTTCCGCGCCATGGATAGCGGCTCCAGTGCTTCGGCGGCGCCGGGCGTCCAGGAGCAGCAGCAACAGCAGGAGAGGGCGTGGATGGGCGTCCTGTTTGCTCGCACGCCCGATGGCCTCACCATCGCCCAGGTCATCGCCGATAGCGCCGCCGACAAGGCCGGGCTGAAGCGCAGTGACGTCATCAAGGCCGTGAACGGCACGGCCGTCGAGACCGTACAGGAGCTGCGCGACCAGATCAAGGACAAGAACGTCGGCGACACCATCACCCTGGGTATCGAGCGCGACGGTCAGGCCCAGGGCGTCAGCGTGACCCTGGAAGCGCAGCCGGAGCCCCTGTCGCCGGCCATCCCCCTGCTGCCGGAGCTGGAGGGCATTCCAGCGGATGAGCTCTTCGGCCACGTGCAGGGTGGCCAGTTCAACTTCACCGATGAGCAGGGCAACCCGTTTACGGTGACCATCGACGTGGGCACCGTCGCCAGCGTGGACGCCGAGGCCAAGACCCTGACGCTGGACCTGAACGCTGGCGGCAGCAAGACCTACACGGTGGACGACGAGGACCTCGGCGCCAAGCTGTCCGACCTGGAGCAGGGCGACAACGTAGCAGTGATGCGCGTCGGCGACGACGTGCGGGCGGTCATACGGGGCGTCGGCCTGATGCTGCCAGGCCTTGGTCGAGGGCGCGGATTCGGCTGTGGGCGTGACCACATGGGGCGGTTCGGCGAGCGGGGCGGAGAGTTCGGCGGGCCAATGATGCCTCAGGAGGCTCCTGAGGAGGCCCCGGCCCCCAGCTCCGGCACGGGCACGGGGTTGTAAGCGGGCATCGCTAGGGCGACAATAGGGATCGGAAAGTGAAGGCTACCCCTTGAGCCTGCCGGCCCCCAAGGGGTAGCCATGGCAGGTGCGGAGGCCTGACGGAGCCATGAGATCGGCTAGGAAGATCCTGGTGGTGGACGACGACCGCAAGACTGTGTCTCTGGTCAAGCTCTACCTGGAGAACGACGGCCACAAGGTTCTCTGCGCCTACGACGGCGTCGAGGCCCTGCGCCTGGCGCGGGAAGAGCGGCCCCACCTGGTGGTCCTCGACCTCATGCTCCCCGGCCTGGACGGCCTCCAGGTCTGCCGCACCCTGCGGAGCGAGTGCGACGTGCCCATCATCATGCTCACCGCCAAGACCACCGAGGGCGACAAGCTCACCGGCCTGGAGCTGGGCGCCGACGACTACGTGACCAAGCCCTTCAGCCCCCGCGAGCTGGCGGCTCGCATCAAGGCGGTGCTCCGCCGCACCCCCGGCGAATCGCTGGAGCGAGGACCGGCGCAGGTAACCTACGGCGACTTCCAGATGGACTTCCGACGGTACACGGTGACCGTGGCCGGGCAGCCGGTCGACCTAACGCCCACGGAGTTCCGCCTTTTGGGAGCCCTCGTGCGGGAGGCAGGACAGGTACTGAGCCGCGAGCAGCTCATCGAGAAGGTGCTGGGCTCGGACTTCGACGGCTTCGACCGCACCGTCGACGTGCACATCCTGAACCTGCGCCGCAAGCTGGGCGACGACCCCAGCCATCCACACTACATCAAGACCGTCTACGGCGCCGGCTACAAGTTCGAGGCGGGCGGCAATGATTCATAGCGTCCGCTGGCGATTATTCCTATCGTTCCTGCTGGTCATCGTGGTAGCCGTGGGCGCGGCGGCCCTCTTCGTCAGCCGCACCACCAGCAACGAGGTCGAGCAGTACGAGACGCAAAGTCACAACGTCCGCGTGGGCCGCGTGCAGACGCTGCTGGCCCGCTACTATATCGAGCAACAAGATTGGGCCGGCGTCGAGCCGGTGGTCGACCAGATCGCGCGGCTGTACAGCGAGCGGGTGGTGGTGGTCGATCAGGGGGGTCTGGTGGTGGCCGACTCGCACGGGATGATGCCCATCGGTGAGCCAGGCCAGTTCGAGCCGCCGGGCGTGGTCATCCCCATAGTGGCCGGCCAGGCCCGCTGCGGTACATTGGTCATCTCCCCGCAGGGGCCGCCGCCGCCAGGCGAGATCGCCGCCGAAGAGGCCAGCGTGAGCTCCCTCTCCAGTTCCATCAATCGCTACCTGCTGTGGGGCGGCTTGCTGGCCGTGGCGGTGGCTGCCGTGGCCACCCTGCTCCTATCCCGCCGCATCCTCCGGCCGGTGGAGTCGCTGGCCCACGCCGCCCGCGGCCTCAGCCGCGGCGACTTCTCCCAGCGGGTGGATGTGCGCTCCAAGGACGAGTTCGGCGAGCTGGCCAAAACCTTCAACTCCATGGCTGAAGACTTAGAACGCACGGAGCAGTTGCGCCGCAACCTGGTGGCCGACGTGGCCCACGAGCTGCGCACGCCCCTATCGAACATCCAGGGTCACCTGGAGGCCCTCCGCGACGGTCTCCTGTCGCCAGAACCAGCCACGTTCGATTCCATCTACGAGGAGGTGCTCTTGCTGGCTCGCCTGGTGGAAGACCTGCAAGAGCTGACCCTCGCCGAGGCTGGCCAGCTCACCCTTGTCCGCCAGTCCGCTGACGTGGCCGAGATCGTGCGGCGAGCGGTAATCGCGGCCCAGCCGCCGGCCGAGGCCAAGGGCCTGACCATCGAGGCGAAGCTCCCCGCGGGACAGGCCATCGCCGAGGTGGCCCCAGAGCGCATCGGGCAGGTGCTCCGCAACCTCCTGAGCAACGCCATTACCCACACATCCGAGGGCGGGCGCATCACCGTAGACCTGGTGGACGACGGTGATGAGCTGCACATCGGCGTCGCGGACACCGGCGATGGCATCCCGCCCGAGGACCTGCCCTACGTCTTCGAGCGATTCTACCGGGCGGACCCCTCCCGCGTGCGGGCCACCGGCGGCGCTGGGCTGGGCCTCACCATCGCCAGGCGGTTGGTGGAAGCTCACGGTGGCACCATTGGGGTGGAAAGCGAAGTGGGCAAGGGCAGCCGCTTCACGTTCACTCTGCCCAAGAAGGCGCCCGCTGGCACCTCATGATCTGAACGCCCTGCCTGGCGACAGGCAGAGCCAACGCACTTAATTAAGGAGATAACCATGCAATTGCGAAGCATCCTCACAGCTATCTTGGCCAGCGCTCTGGTGAGCGCCCTGGTCGCCATCGCGGTGGTGAACGTCTGGCCCGACGATAACGACTCGTCCCCGACGGCCGCCACCACCTCACCCACCCCAGCGGTTAGTTCCAACGCCCAGGCGTCCCTCAATTCCGGCTGCCTTCCCGCCACCGACATCTACGAGCAACTGCGGCCGTCAGTGGTGGAGATCACGTCGACCGTCAGCAGCCGGTTCGGGCAGTCGCAGGGGTCGGGCAGCGGCATTGTCGTTGACGAAAGGGGCTTCATCCTGACCAACTACCACGTCGTGTCCGGTGCCGACAACATAGAGGTCACCTTGGCGGACGGTTCGACGCTGCCCGCGACCATGGCGGGCTACGACCCCGGCAACGACCTGGCAGTAATCCGCATCGACCCGCCGGCCGGCGGTCTCACCGCTGCTCCTTTGGGTGACGCCGAGCAGCTACAGGTGGGCGACCCCGTCTTTGCCATCGGCAATCCCTTCAGGCTGGAGGCCACCTTCACCGAGGGCATCGTCAGTGCCCTGGGGCGCACCTACTCGTTCGGCTCCAGCACCCGGCCCCTGCGCAACATGATCCAGACGGACGCTGCGGTGAACCCGGGCAACTCGGGTGGGCCGTTGATCAACTGCGGCGGCGAGGTCATCGGCATCAACACGCTCCTGGAGAACCCCACCGGCCAGTCAGTGAACGTGGGCATCGCCTTCGCCGTCTCCATCAATACCGCCAAGCTTTACCTGGCCGACATGCAGGAGGGCAAGACCATCAGCCACGCCTGGCTGGGCATCGCCGGCCGCAAGATCACGCCGGCACTGTCTGAGGACCTTAACCTATCGGTGACGAAGGGCGTGTACGTGATCACCGTGGCCCAGAACAGCCCCGCTCAACGGGCAGGCCTTCGCGGTGTCCTGCGGTCGGAGAACGAACTCCTGGATGACAGCTCGCTGCCGGCAGGCGGCGACGTCATCGTGGCCGTAGACGGAGAGGCAGTGACCGACGTCGACGAGCTGGCGGACTATCTGGACAGCCAGAAGCGGGCAGGCGATACCGTGACGCTGGATGTGCTGCACAACGGCCAGCAGACCACAATGGAGGTCACGCTGGCCGAGTGGCCCAGCTAGAGCGAGGCGCCCCACTGGCCTGAAGGCGATGCGAAGAGAGCATCACCCACTGCCTGCTGACCTGCAAACAAACGAGCGGCATCGACACCCCACAAGGTGAACAAGAAGAGGTGAACCAGCCATGAGCAAAAAGGTGAACGAGTACGATGACCTGCTGGACGGCACCGAACATCGCTGGCGTAACCGCCTCATCGGGCTGGTGGTGCTTGCGGCGTTGGTTGCGCTGGGTGCCTACGCACTGTGGGCCATAGTGCTGAGCGACGGGGGCTCCTCAGCGGCGGGAGTCCAGACGGCGACGGTGGAGAAAGGCTCCATCACGAAGACGTTCAGCACCAGCGGCGTCGCCGTCGCGCAGTCAACGGCGAGCCTCTCGTTCGGCCAGGCCGGCGTTGTCTCAGCCGTGAACGCCGCCCTTGGACAAGAGGTTAAGCAAGGAGATATCCTTGCCGAGATCGAGCCAGACGAGCTTGAGAGCGTCGTGACAACCGCGGAAGTGAACCTTGCCTCCGCCCAGGCAAAGCTAGACGACCTCCTGAATGGCCCCACCAAGTCCGACCTCGCATCAGCCGACCAGAGCCTGGCGCAGGCGCAGGGGAACTACGATCAGGCCGAGCGCGCCCTGGAGGATCTGCTGGATGGCCCTTCCGAGAGTGAATTGCGTTCGGCCGAGCAGGCCGTGGCTTCGGCGCAGTCGCAGCTAATCAAGGCGCAGACCTCCAGCACGGACCTGTACTCAGCTAGCGACGACGCAGTGGCCGCCGCCGAAGACGCCGTGACCAAGGCGGAGGATGCGCTGGCGAACGCCAAGCGCACGGCCGCTAACGCCAACGATAGCCTTGTGATGGCCAAGATATCCCTCCTGAGCGCCGCCGCCACCTACTGCGACACGAAGGGCCACCTCTCACTGACACACGTCTGTGGGGACGACATCCACATCCCCCTAACGGACTCGA
>Ga0315291_10011973_pt1 | contig 10546 bp, 9 predicted proteins | sample YL17G12_20_MG_FD_203070 | JGI IMG/M metagenome (GOLD analysis project Ga0315291, IMG submission 203070) | Sediment microbial communities from Yellowstone Lake, YNP, Wyoming, USA - YL17G12_20 | ecosystem: Environmental > Aquatic > Freshwater > Lake > Sediment | place: USA: Wyoming | collected... | reverse complement strand
AGCCTGGAGGGCAAGGTGCTCAGCACGCAGATTCGCGACCTGGACTACGACGTGGCGCGCAGCGACTGGTTCGGCGATTACCTGGATCCGAGCACGTTCCTCGGCATGTTTACGACCGACAGCGGCCAGAACCGCACCGGGTGGTCCGACGCGGAGTACGACCGCCTGATTACCGCCGCCGCGGCCGAGCCGGACGATGCCCGGCGGTTTGCGTTATTCCGCGCGGCCGAGCAAGTACTGTGTGAGGAAGAGCTGCCGATCATTCCCATCTTCTTCCGGCGTGGGAATTACGTGCTGCGCCCGTGTTTCGAAGGTCTGCACGACAACGTCCGCGACCTGCTGCAAATCCACCGGGCGCGCCTGGCGCGGTGAGCTGCCCAGCCCGAGCCCCGAGCGTCCGCCGCGGCGGACTCCGGGCTCTGTTTGTCGCGGCGGAGGACCAGTACAATTCGCGTTCAAGTGTGGGTCGCGCGAGCGGTTCGCGCGACGATCCGCCGTCACGGGACGCCTGCGATGCGGCAGGCATCGAATGAGGGTAAGGCAATGACACTGAGAAACGCCGGACTTGGACTACTTGTCCTGAGCGGGATGGTCATGCTGGGCAGTTGCCCCGTCAATCGACCCGAACCCGAACCTGCAGCGACCCCGGAGCCGATCATCATCGATAATACGGACGCGGGCGCGGCCGTGCTCGCAGGCGATTGGGAGACTGCGCCGACCACCGACGGAAATGGCTCCTACGGGCCGGACTTTCTCTACCACTTTGCTGACCGGGAGAACGTCAACACCGTGCGCTACACGCCGATCATCCAGACGGCCGGCACGTATACGGTGTCGATCTGGTGGTCCGCGGCCGAGAATCGCACGGCCGACCAGCCGGTGCTCGTACATGATGCCAACGGCGACACGACGTACCACGTCAATCTCCAGGAGCACGGGAACCAGTGGTTCGAGCTGGGGCAACACGTATTCAGTGTCGGGGCGGACGGCTATGTGGAGTTCACCTCGGACACGGCCGACGGGTACTGCAACGCCGACGCCGTGCGCTTCGTGTTCGTCGCGCTGTAGGCCGTCCTGCCGGCGTAGTTCGGAGAACTCGGCATGAGCGTGCCGCGGGTGCTGATCACGCGGCGGGTACCCCCGCCGGCGGTGGAGTTGCTGCGGGACGCGGGCCTGGCGGCCGACGTGTGTGACCAGGATGATCCCCCCGATCGGCCGACCCTGCTGAAGCGGGTGCCTGGCGTGGCGGGGCTGATCACTATGCTCAGCGAGCGGGTCGACGGCGAGCTGCTTAAGGCGGCGGGGCCGTCGCTGCGCGTGGTCGCCAATTTCGCCGTCGGGTTCGACAACATTGATATTCCCGCTTGCGCGGCTGCGGGCGTCCGTGTGACAAACACGCCGGGCGTGCTGACCGACGCGACGGCCGATCTGGCGTGGGCGCTCATCTTGTCCGCGGCGCGGCGCGTCGTCGAAGGTGACAAGCTGGTACGCTCGGGGCAGTGGACCGGCTGGACCCCGCTGCAACTGCTCGGGCTGCAACTGACCGGCTCGACGCTGGGGCTGGTCGGCGCCGGCCGCATCGGCACGGCGGTCGGGCTGCGGTCGCTGGGCTTCGGCATGAACGTGCTGTACGCCGACGAGCGGGTCAACCCGGAACTGGAGCAGCGCGTCGGAGCGAAACGCGTTGCACTCGATCAACTGCTCCCGGCGGCCGACGTGCTCAGCCTGCATGTCCCGCTTACGCCGCAGACCCGCCATCTCATCAACGCGGCCCGGCTCGCTACGATGAAGCGGACGGCGATCCTCATCAACACCTCCCGCGGGCCGGTCGTCGACGAGGCGGCCCTGGTTGCGGCGCTGCGCAATCGCCGGATTGCGGCCGCGGGCTTCGACGTGTACGAGCACGAGCCGCGTTTGACGCCCGGCCTGGCGGACTTGCCGAACGTCGTTCTGCTGCCGCACCTGGGCAGTGCTGCAACGGCGACCCGCCAGAAGATGTCGCGGATGGTGGCGGAAAACGTGATCGCCGTCCTGAGCGGTCGCGAGCCGCCGAATCCGGTGAATTGACGGCGCAGCGTCGAGGAGAACGGTATGGCTACGCGCGTCGGCAGGCCCGCAAAGGTTTTCCCGGATTCGGCCGAGCAGATCCCCGCGAGCGCGGCCGTCGCGTACTGCGACGCAGACCGCTATCTCATTGCGGGCCAGATTCGCCGGTGGACCGGGCCGCGCCGCGAGGTCCTGTCCCCCGTGTGTATCAACGGCCCCGGTGGACCGGCCCCGCACCGGCTGGGGTGTTATCCGCTGATGACCGTGGAGGCGGCGCGTGAGGCGCTGGCGGCAGCGCGGCGGGCGTACGACCACGGTTGCGGGGCCTGGTCCACGATGTCCGTCGCTGACCGCATCCACCACGTGGAGGCGTTCGTTCCGCGCATGGCGGCGGTGCGCGACGAAGTCGTCCGGCTGCTGATGTGGGAGATCGGCAAGACGCTGCCCGACGCCCGCAAGGAGTTCGACCGCACGGTCGAATACGTCCGCGACACGATCGCGGCGCTCAAGGAGCTGGACCGCGCCAGCTCGCGTTTCGCGCTCGAGCAGGGTTTCATGGCCCAGATTCGCCGCAGCCCGCTGGGCGTCGTGCTCTGCATGGGGCCCTACAACTATCCCCTCAACGAGACCTTCACCACGCTCATCCCGGCCCTGATCATGGGCAACACCGCCGTCTTCAAGCCGCCCCGCTACGGCGTCCTGCTGCACGCCCCCCTGCTGGCGGCGTTCGCCGAGTCGTTCCCGCCCGGGGTCGTGAACACGGTCTACGGCGACGGCCGGACGATCGTCGGACCGTTGCTGGAGAGCGGCGACATCGACGTGCTGGCGTTCATCGGCTCGGCGCAGGTGGCGGCCCTGCTCAAGCACCAGCATCCGCAGCCCAACCGCCTGCGCTGCGTGCTCGGCCTTGAGGCGAAGAACCCCGCCGTGATTCTGCCGGACGCCGACCTCGACCTGGCGGTGAGTGAGTGCGTCCTCGGCAGCCTGTCCTACAACGGCCAGCGCTGCACAGCGACCAAGATCATCTTCGTACACCGCAGCGTGGCCGATGAGTTCTGTGCCCGGCTCGCGGCGGCCGTAAACCAGATGGTCATCGGGATGCCGTGGGAGGAGGGCGTGCAGATCACGCCGCTGCCCGAAGAGGGCAAGCCGCAGTGGCTGCAAAAGCTGGTGAACGGGGCCGTGGCCGGCGGGGCCCGCGTCCTCAACCCGGGCGGCGGCGTGATCGACCACACGCTCTATTACCCGGCGGTACTGTACCCGGCCGCGCCTGACATGGAGATTGGCCAGGTCGAGCAGTTCGGGCCGGTCGTGCCGGTCTTGCCCTACGACGATGAGCAGGAAGTCATTGACTGGGTGATCCGGTGCCCGATGGGGCAGCAGGCCGCGCTCTTCGGCCGCGACCCGCAGCGGCTCAGTCGCCTGATCGACCCGCTGGTGAACCAGGTCTGCCGCGTCAACCTCAACAGCCAGTGCCAGCGCGGGCCGGACCAGTTCCCGTTTACGGGCCGCAAGGACTCGGCGGAAGGCACGCTATCGGTATCCGACGCGCTGCGGGTGTTCTCGATCCGCAGCCTGGTGGCGGCGAAGGTCAACGAGGCGAATGAGCGGATCGTCGCCGACATCGTCCGCGGCCGGCACTCGAAGTTCCTGTCGACGGATTTTCTTTTCTAGAACAGATTGAAAAAGCCCTGGCGGGTGCCACTGGCAGCTTGCTGCCAGTGCGGCGTGCGACACGGGCGGACAAGCCGCCCGTGGCACCCGAGATTTATTGAGTCCGCTCTAGCGTAGCGGCCGACCCTCCCGGCGCGCCGGGATCGGCCGTCGAAGACTACGTGGTTCTCCACGGCCGGGACGGAGCCCGGCCGCTACTATGTGCAAATGGACCTTGACCCCACCAACGCCACGCTGGTCGCACGCGAGGACCTGACCGACATCCTCAGCATCGTCCGCGTACGCCCGGACTCCGGCACCGTGCCGCCGTTCGACCCCGGGCAGTTCGTCCGCCTCGGCCTGCTGCGTCCGCCGCGGCCCGAAGATTCCGTACACGGCCCGCCGTCGCCGCGGCGCCGCATTCGCCTCACGCGCCGCGCTTACTCGGTAGCCTCGCCACCCAGCATCACGGAGTGGATGGAGTTCTTCGTGGTGCGAATCGAGCGCGGCGAGCTTACGCCACGGCTCTGGGTGCTCAATCCCGGCGGTCGCTTGTGGATGGATGACAAAGCCAAAGGCGAGTTCTGCATCGATCTGGCCCCGCCGGGCAAGGACCTGGTCATGGTGGCCACCAGCACGGGCGTGGCGCCGTTCATGTCCATGCTGCGGGCCTATCGCGGCCAGAACCGCTGGCGGCGGTTTGTGCTGGTCAACGGCGTCCAGCGGGCGCTGGATTTGGGCTACCGGGCGGAGCTGGAAGCCACGGTCCGCGCGGACCCGAGCGTCGTGTACATTCCGATCGCGTCGCGCGAACCGGAGGGTAGTCCCTGGCGGGGGCCGCGCGGCCGCGTGCAAACGGTGCTGGAGCCGCAGAAGTACCAGGAGCTGGTCGGGGCCCCGCTGGATCCGCAGGAATGTCACGTATTCCTGTGCGGCAACCCCGGAATGATCGATTCCGTGGCGCCCGAGCTCGCGGCGCGCGGCTTTGTGGTCCACAGCCGCCAGACGCAGGGCAACCAGCACTTTGAGCGCTACTGGTAGAAGGTCCGGCAGGCCAGTGGCCTGCCCTACGCGTCGCCTCCCGCCGGCGGCTCGAAGGGGATCCACGCGGTGAACCGGCTGCCCTGGCCGGGCCGCGAGTGGACCTCGACCTTGCCGCGATGGGCGGTGACGATGTGGTGGACGATCGCCAGCCCCAGCCCGACGCCCCGCGTCTGCCGGACGCGCGTGTCCTCGGCGCGGAAGAAGCTCTCGCCGAGGCGATCGACCTGCTGGCGCGTCATGCCTATCCCGTGGTCCTCGACCGTGATCAGGATCACATAGCCCTCGCGCGCGACGGACAGGCGGACGAACTTCCCTTCGCCGGCGTAGCGGTGCGCATTCTGCAGCAGGTTGACCATGACCTGTTGCAACGCCTGGAAGTCTGCCCGGATCGTGGGGAGCTGCGGGGCGATCTCCAGCCGTGCGTCGAAGCCCTCGTCCGCAAACTGCGGCTCGAACAGGGCCCAGGCCTGGCGGGCGGCGGCGGCCACGTCGCACGGCCCGAACTCGTACTGCTTGCGCCCCGACTCGATCCGCCCCAGATCGAGGATGTTCTCCAACAGCACGCTCAGCCGCTCGCTTTCCCGCGTGATCGTCTCGTGATAGGCCTGGATGCGCTCCGGGTCGCGGACCCGCCGGCTGGCGAGCGTCTCCGCCAGCAGCCGGATCAGCGCCAGCGGCGTCTTCAGCTCGTGGCTGACGTCGGCGACAAAGCGGCCCTGCAACCGCACCAGCTCGCGCTGCCGGGCCATCACGCGCGTGAACATCCAGATCACGAGCCCCCAGGCCGCCGCCATCCCGGCCGTGGTGCCCAGCACGATACCCAGGTTCCGCCGCGTGGTGGCGCGAAGCTGGTGTGCCGTCGCGGGCGTCGGCATGACGGCCGCGCCCGCAAACTCCGGACCCAGCTCGAGCAGGACGGGTTCCGCGGGCCGTGAGCCTGGCAGTGCGACCTGCCAGGGCACCGCCGCGCTGTCCTGGCCCCAGTACCGTGCCAGCAGGTCCGTCCCCGGGAAAACCAGCGCCAGTTGCGTGTCGGCCGCGATGGGGCGAACCGCGACGACGACGGGCTCGTTGTCCGCCGTCTGGCCCGCCACAAACTGGACCCGTTGTTCACCCGCGCCGGGGCGGGTCGGCTGGGCTTGCAGCAGACGGCCGGTGGCGTCAACCATCGCCACGCGTCGCTCGGCTCGCGCCGCGAGTTCCGCCAGAGCGGTTGTGGTAGGGTCATCGGCCGGGATGCGCAAAGTCGCCGCCAGGCTCTGAAGCCGGACGACCTCGGTGGGGCCGATCCTGGCGGGATGGTCCGCCCGCAGGTTGTTGGCGAAGCTAGCCAGCGCATCCCGGGCACGGTCCTGGTCCCCCGCCGCCGACAACGATTCGATCCGCGATAGCTCGGCCCGAAACGCGAAGCGCGCCAAGCGTGGCGTTGAGCGCAACAAGTGCGCGGCGTCGGCGAAAATCCGGGCTGCGGCGAGGGGATGCCCGAGCTGCTGCTCGCACGCCGCCATCGCGAGCAGCGCCCCCGCGCGGGTGAGCGGGTCGGGGTTCGTGGCTAGCCGCTGGAAATCCCGTAGCGTGGTCAGCAGGTCACGACTGCCCTCGCTCGGCGGCTCGTCGGCCGACGCTTCGGGCGCGGGCGGCAACCGCTCCAGCGGCGTGAGCGGATATACGACCCACGGCCCATCCCCGGTTCGAGAACAGGTCAGCAGCCAGTCTGCGGTACCCGCCGTCCAGGCGTCGAGCTCGTCGCCATCGCCGGCCTCCCAGGCGCGGGCGGCACCGTCCAGGGCCCGTGCGACGTTCGCGAGCAGAGCGGCCTGGCGCTGGACGGCGGCCGTGGCGACCGTGTTCCGCAGGTCCGCGAGCTCGCGCGCCTGCAGCGCACGTCCTTGCTCCGCGACGGCCCACACCGTCAGTCCGGTCAGCGAAATGCTGACCACGATCATGAACACCACGAGTTGACGTTCGGCGTGGCTGCGCACGAGAGGTCACTCCGGGCCCGCGTGCTCGTCGGGCAAGGTGGGCCGGGCGCGCGGCGCGCCGCCCTGCGCGAGCCGTCGCAGGCCCTCCTGGATGGCCGCTTGCAAGCGGCTGCGCAGGTCGTCCAGCGGGACACGCAGGTCAATCGGGCTCTCGGGCTCGAAGAGCACAGGCAGTTCCTCGCCGCCGACCAGGACGCTGAGGATGGCCTTCTGCCGCGGCCCGTGCGTACCGAAGACGTACAGCAGCTCGTCGCGCACCTCCAGCCGCACGCCGAGCTGCGTGTACTCGAAGCGCTCGGGCAGGAAGGAGGGCAACGGCAGGCCGAGCGTGCGGCGCAGCAGCTCGGACAGCAGGTCGCGGTCGATGGAATTGGGCGTGCCGTCGTTCGGCCCAACCCGGATTTCGGCATCGAGCGCGGTCAGCCGGTTCTGGTCGATGGTGAGATCGTCGATCACCAAGCGTGCCCGGCCCGTGATACGGCCCCACCCGAGGGCGTCCGACATCTTCGCCAGATCGATGTCGTCGCAGCATGCGGAGGCGACGAAGTGCTCGACGCCCGCGGGCGTGAAGTCCGCCGCCTGGATGCGCAGGGTGGCGCGCGTGCCGTTGGCGCCGAGGCCCCAGGGTGCCAGGACATCATCCGCCGACAGGTTGCTGAGCACGCCCCGAAAGCGGAGGCGCTGCGGGCGATGGTCCACGAGCGTCAGCTCCTCCAGCTCCAACTCGGGAACCGTGCCCTGCCAGGGTCGCGCGAGAAACGCTGCCGTGTACTCGTTCAAGTCGACGTGGAACACTTTCCCCCTCACGGTGAGCTCCCGGCCGGTGTCCATCTCCCGATACAGGACTTGTCCGCTGAAAGAACCCGACTGGGGACCGCGCCCCGCCAGCCTGGCGAGGCCCACAATCGCGATCGGCAGCTCGGGCACCGTCAACGTCACGAGATCCAGGCGGATGCCCGCGGGCTGCGCCGTGAATTCGGCCTTCAACGTCACCGGCGTGTCGGACGCATATCCGTTGAACTTCCCGCACCACAACGTCGCGCGGCCCCAAGGCGGTTCTTCAAACGACACGACCCCGCTGGCGTCGTGCAACGCCGCCCGGAACCCGTCGTGCTCGAATGCCAAATCCATGTTCTGCAGGACGACACGTCGCGGCCCTTTCGGGCTGAATCCCGGCCGCAGCCCGGACTCGAGCATGAAGCGGTAGTCCTCGCGCAGCCAGGTGCGGGCCGAAATCTCGCACTGCCCGCCACGCAGGTCCAGCTCGTAGGCCTTGGGTTGCCCAGGCAGCGGCGTGCGGGTCAGGAGGGCGCGCTCGCAAAATGCCGCTTCATCCCGGCGTTCCGGCAGCCAGACGCGCACCTGCTGGAACTCGCGGCAGCGGCGTGAGCGGGGGACGATGCGGCTGATTTCCGCCGGCAGACCGAGGGCCTTGCTGAGGGCCTGGGCGCAGGAGTTGCGGTAGCGGCCGCTGCGCAGGTACCACGCGTAGCCGCCCGTGACCGCCAGCGAGCCTAGCGTGGCCAGTGCGAGCAGGGCGAGGGCCATCGAGCGCGTGGTTCGCATGGCGGCGATTCTATCGCGAAAAGCGTCCTTCAGGTGGCCGCGCCGGGCCGCCGATTCCATGAGATGATGCTGTGTTTGCGCTGCCGGCGACCCGGCGCAGGACGGGTGGCCGGCGTGAGCCAGCATGGCCTCCCAGGAGCTCCCGATGAGCCGTCTGCTGCTATGTTCTGCTGCCGCCGCCGGGCTGTTTTGCGGAGCCTGCCAGGAACCCGCGCCGCGCCTCAATGCCCCGCCGCACGGGACCACCGAGAACGCCAGCGAGTTGCAGGCTGCGTACCGGCACATGGTCGACAACGCGCTGCTGACCGACATGGCCGTGTCGGACATCCACTTCGTGCCGCAGCGGGCGCTGCTGAACGCCCTGGGGGAGGAGCGGCTGGCGCGGTTGGCGTCGCTGCTGGAGCTGTACGGCGGCACCATTCACTTCAGCAGCAATCTGACCGACAGCAAGCTGATCGCGGACCGCATCGACCAGGTACGCAACTATCTGTGTGAGGCGGGCATCGACACGACGGCCGAGGTGGTAGTGCCCGGTCTGGCCGGTGGCCGCGGCATGGACGCCGCCCAAGCGGTTCTCATCAAGGCCCACGAGGGGACTTACGTTCCGAAGAAAGGTGCCGGCCCGGGCTTGGGCCTGATGGCCCCGACCCCGAAGTCCGGTCCATAACGGGAGTCCCACGGTGCATCTGCCCCTGAGACAAACCAGCCTGATCGTCGCGGGGATCACCTTGGGCGGTCTGCTGGCCTGCCAGGCGAGTCGACCGCCGGCTAACCCCGGAGCGCTGCCGTCGTCACGAACCGACATGACGCCGCGGCTCAACGCATCCACGTACGTGGCGCATGGGCACCTCCTGGAACAACAGGGGGAGTGCGAGCAGGCGGCCAACCAATACCGGCTGGCGCTGCAGATCGCGCCCGACCTGCTGATGGCCCGGAACCGGCTGGGGATCACGCTCAACAAGCTCGGTCGACACGGCGAGGCGTCGGCGGCGTTTCGCGCCGCGCTCGAGCGAAACCCGGCGGCCGCGTTCCTGCACAACAATCTCGGGTTCAGCCTGTATCTGGAAGGGCGGTACGAAGAGGCCGAGCGCGCGCTCGCCCGAGCGGTGCAATTGCAGCCGTTGTTTCGCCGCGCGCAGATGAACCACGGCCTGGCCCTGGCGAAGCTGGGCCGGTATGACGAGGCGCTGGCCGCGTTCGGCCTCGCTGGCTCACAGGCCGATGCCTACTACAACCTGGCCGTTCTGCAAACCGAGGCCGGGCGCTATGCGGATGCCGCGCGGGCCCTGCAAAACGCGCTGAGTCTGGACCCGGAGTTCGAGGACGCACGAGTGCAGCTCCGCGAGGTGGCGCGGTTGACGGCCGCGGAGGAACTTGACCGTGCCGCCCAGGCGGCGACCTTGACCGCGGTGGATCGCCCCGTGCCGGAGGTCGCCGTGGCGAGCGATGTCCAAGACCTGCCCGACGGGACCGGCGGAGCGCTTGCGTTGTCCGCGCTGCCGATGGGCAGCACGGGGGGCGATGTGAATGAGGGCCTGCGGGCCTTCCATGAGCTGGCGGGCGCCGTCTCGCGCGCCGTGGAGATGCCGTCGTTGAGCGCTGTTGCCGGAGTGGTCCGTGACCTCCGGGCGACAGTGGCGGAAAAAGCGCGTTGGTGGGAAGACGCTGCGCGCCATTTGGCGCGCTCGCTGGGCCTGCGCGACAAGCCCTATTAGGTTACACCTACCGGGTCGGCGACAAGGTGCTGCAAACCGAGAACGACTACGCGAAGGACGTGTTCAACGGCGACCTGGGCATCGTGACCAAGGTGGACCTCGACGAATCAGAACTGATCGTGGATTACGACGGACGCAGCGTGACTTACGACTTCGGGGAGTTGGACGCGTTGGTGCCCTCGTATGCCATGACGATCCACAAGAGCCAGGGCAGCGAGTTTCCGGCTGTCGTTATCCCGGTTCATACGCAGCATTACATTGGTATGCACAGCTCTGCAACATAGTCGACCTATTCATGAACCGCGGTACTAGGCGCAGGATAGGCCGCCAACCCCGGAGAGGCTGCGGCCCTTCATCTCACGACGTTACAATGCGCTGACAACTAACGACGGCGTACCAGGACCAACGCACCCAGCAGCAGCGTCAGCGTGCCCGGCTCCGGAACGTAGTAGCCGTAGTAAAGCAGGTTCCGGTGGAATTCGTCACAGTTGTTGGACCACCCGGCGTACTCGCCGAAGAACGGCAGCGTCAGGCCGCCGG
>Ga0315291_10011968_pt1 | contig 10548 bp, 10 predicted proteins | sample YL17G12_20_MG_FD_203070 | JGI IMG/M metagenome (GOLD analysis project Ga0315291, IMG submission 203070) | Sediment microbial communities from Yellowstone Lake, YNP, Wyoming, USA - YL17G12_20 | ecosystem: Environmental > Aquatic > Freshwater > Lake > Sediment | place: USA: Wyoming | collected... | reverse complement strand
GACAGCCGCGCCGTCCGGCGGTGGATATTTCTACCTGGATGACGGATCGGCGCTGAAGGACGGCTCTGCGTACACCGGTATACGCATCCTGGGCGCGCCGCCTGCTGACGCGGCTAAGAAGTACCTCGCGGTCACGGGCGTACTAGGCGCGGAGATGCCTGGAAGCTCGCCGATACGGGTCATCCGTACCCGCCGCGTAGCGGATATAGCCGTCGTCGGCATTGTGCCATAGGAGCCTCAGGAGGCAGCAGCAGCCGAGTTGTGGCAGCCAGTATCCTCCCCAATCCCGCCTGAGCAACTTCTCTATCAATCATCGTGAGCTGTTACGTATCCTCACGTTTCTTGACAACAGTCTCCAGCCGCACTAAAATGTGATTCGTGCTTTGAGCCTAACCGGCGCAGCCCCAAGGAGGAGAGATGATGAGCAGCCCCGCAGAAGTAACCACGCAGAACTTCGATAAGGAAGTGCTGCAGTCCGAGATCCCCGTACTGGTGGATTTTTGGGCTGAATGGTGCGGGCCGTGCAAGATGATAGCTCCATTCGTGGATGCAATCGCCGAAGAGCACGCGGGCAAGCTCAAAGTGCTCAAGTTAGATGTGGATAAGGATGCTGCAATCGCCGCCAGGTACGGCATTTTGAGCATTCCGACATTGATTTTATTTAAGGGCGGAGAAGTCGCTGAGCAGATAGTAGGCGCTATGCCGAAGCAGCAGATACTGCAGAAGATATTGCCCTACTTTAGCCAGAGATGACGCCCCCGAGAAGGTTCTCCCTAAGCATGAGGAGGTACAGCAGACCATGGCTGGCGTTGCACTAAAAGATTTAACCAAGACCTTTAAAAATGTTGTGGCCGTAGACAATATGAACCTGGAGATAGAGGACAAGGAATTCCTGGTCCTGGTCGGCCCGTCCGGTTGCGGCAAGACGACGGCTTTAAGGATGGTCGCCGGCCTGGAGGAAGCTACTGCCGGCGAGATATACATAGGCGGACGCCTGGTAAATGATGTGTCGCCGAAAGACCGCGATATTGCCATGGTATTCCAAAATTACGCGCTGTATCCCCACATGAGCGCGTATGACAACATGGCGTTCGGCCTCAAGCTCAAGAGGTTCCCAAAGGAGGAGATCAAGCGCCGCGTGTGCGAAGCCGCTCAACTCCTGGGGATCTCCGATTTGCTCGATCGAAAGCCGAAGCAGCTCTCAGGAGGCCAGAGACAAAGGGTGGCTCTCGGCCGGGCCATCGTCCGCGAGCCGAAAGTATTTCTCATGGATGAGCCGCTCTCGAACCTGGATGCCAAGCTGCGCGTGCAGACCCGCGCAGAGCTTATCAAGCTCCACCGCCGCCTCGGAATCACAACGATCTACGTGACTCACGACCAGGTCGAGGCCATGACCATGGGCGACCGAATCGCGGTCATGTGCGACGGCATAGTTCAGCAGGTTGATACGCCGATGGGCCTCTACACCAGGCCCGCCAACATGTTCGTTGCCGGCTTCATCGGCACTCCGGCGATGAACTTCGTGGATGCAACAATCGCCAGGCAGGACGGCCGTTATGTCGTTGACGCAGGCAGCTTCAAGGTCGTGATCCCGGAGAGCAAGGACGGCAAGAAGTTCGAGCCCTACGCGGGGAAACCCGTCGTCTTCGGTGTCCGCCCGGAGGACATGTTCGACAAGGCCCTCAGTACCCTCGTAAAACCCGGCCGGGAGAATACCATCAAGGCTATAGTGGATGTTATCGAGCCGATGGGGCCGATCGTCACGATGTATCTCACCATCGCCAAGCACTCCCTGGTGGCGACGATTGATGCGGAGACGAAGGCAAAGGAGGGCCAGGAGCTGGAAGTCGTCCTGGATATGGAGAAGACCCATCTCTTCGATAAGGAAACCGAGGAAGCGATCTACTAAACAAGAGACCTGAGACAATAGACCACGGACCGAAAAGGCCACTCAGGGTCTACGGTCTCCAGTCTATTATCTAAGGTCTTTCTACCCATGAGAAAGCTTTTCATCACAGGCGGGAGCGGGATGCTCGGGAGCTACACGGGAGTCCAGGCGGCGGCATCCGGCTGGGAGACCTGGGCGACGCACTCAGGGCATCGCGTCGAGCTCCCCGGCTGCCGCATGATCCAGCTCGACATCCGCGATCCAGCCAAGGTCAGCGAGGCGATTGTCGGCATACAGCCGGATGTCGTAATCCACACAGCCGCCCTCGTGAGGCCCGATCTCTGCGAAGAGCGGAAGGCCGATGCCTTCGCGGTCAACTGCCTCGGCACTCACAATGTAGTCGCCGCTGCGGAGAAAGTCGGCGCGCACCTGGTCCACGTCTCCACCGACCTGGTCTTCGACGGCGAGCGGAATCCGTTCAAGCCGGATGACCCCCTCTGCCCGGCGAACTACTACGGCCTGACAAAGGCGGCGGCGGAGGCGGCGGTCTATGCCTCGGCCCTGAAATGGGCGATTGTGCGGACGACGACCCTCTACGGGCCGCGCAAGTTCCCCTTCCTCCAATCCTTCTCCGACAAGGTGATCGAGTCGCTCCGACAGGGACAGCCGGTCATCGCGTATACGGATCAGTACCGGCCCGCTGCTCCGGTGTGGAATGTGGCGGACGTGCTACTGGAGGTCGCAGAGCGGCGGCTGACCGGCATCTACCACGCCGTCTGCCCGGAGGTGACAAGCCGCTTCCAATTCGCACGGAAGATCGCCGAGGTATTCGGATTGGATGAGAGCTTGATCGAAGCCGTATCTGTGGACGACGTGGAGATGCTCGCCCGCCGCCCCAAGACGCTCGTGCTCGATACCACCGCCAGCGCCCGCATCCTGAACACGCGCCTCCTCACCTTCGAAGAGGGGATCCGGGAATTGAGGACGAAGATGCTGTAGGGGCGGGGTCTCCCCGCCCAGAGGGGTCCCATCTGGATTGGGCAGGGAAACCCTGCCCCTACCTTGTTTCACCTGAGGAAGTCGTGCTAGAATAGGACTCAGTATGGGGAAGGCGACCGACAACAAGGGCCGATGGAGTGGTCTGACCAGGGAATTCGGCGCGCTCACCGCGCTGTTGCTCATTTGCATCGCCCTTTCGATTGCCAAGCCGGAATCGTTTCCGCACGCGGACAACCTGCTCAACGTCCTCACGCAGGTCACTCCGATCGCAGTAGTGGCGGCGGGGATGACGCTGGTCATCATCAGCGGCGGAATTGACCTGTCTGTGGGTTCAGTCCTGAGCTTTTCGGCATGCGCGGGCGGCTACCTTGCAGTGACACTGGGCATGAACGTTTGGATCGCAATGCTGGGAAGCTTACTCGTGGGCCTCGCATTCGGGACGCTCAACGGCCTAATGGTCACCAAGGTGGGACTGCCGCCCTTCATCGCTACTCTGGGCACAATGGGGATGGCCCGTGGACTTGCATTCCGTATCACCGGCGGGGGCACGATCTACAACCTGGACAAGCCGTTTCTGTATCTGGGATCGGAGAGGGTCGGCGGCGTCCTGCCCGCGGCGATTCTGGTCTTCATCTTTGTGTACATTACCGGCCATCTGCTCCTGACCCAAACGCGAATCGGGAGGTACACATACGCAATCGGCGGGAGCGAGGATGCCTCCAGATTGTCCGGGGTTCCTGTCGGTAGGACCAAGATTTTCGTTTATGCGGCGACCGGCTTGCTGTCGGCTGTAGCCGGCGTCATAATGGCAGGGCGCGTGAGCGCAATCGCCCCCCAGGTCGGCGATGGCTTCGAACTGGACGTCATCGCCGCGGCGGTCATCGGCGGCGCGAGCCTCTCCGGCGGGCAGGGACGGCTCGTAGGCTCGATCATCGGAGCGCTGATAATGGGCGTCGTGCGCAACGGGCTGAACCTGATGCTCATTGACTCGAACTGGCAGCGCGTGGTCATCGGCTCGATCATCATCCTGGCCGCAACAATCGACGTCCTTCAGAAGCGCGGCGGAATCCGGGCCTTCCTTGCCAGAGTATAGAAAGGTGCAACTATGTCACCGGGCTTAGAGGAACCATAGCCATGACAATTGAACTCGGAGTCACTCTTTTTCAAATAGCGTTTGGGATTTATCTGGCCGCCGCAATCTCATATATCAGCCACCTGATCGCCGGGCGCAGCACGCCTGGTAAGGCGGGAACAGCTCTGCTTGTCGCGGGTTTGCTCGTGCATACCGCGTCGCTGGCGGTCCGGACTATCGCCGCAGGCCGCCCGCCATTCATGAACGTATACGAATTCATGCTGTCGTTCACCTGGGTTCTGGTGCTCTTATATCTCGTGCTGGAACTTGCAATGAAGAACAGGGCGCTGGGTGCGTTCAATGCGCCTCTAACGGCCATATTTGCGCTTGTGGCCTTGTGCATGCCGAGCGCGGTCAATCCCACGATGCCCGCACTGAGGAGCGCGTGGCGCGTGCCGCATATCTCCACCGCCCTTCTGGCGTATGCCGCTTTCGGCATCGCCTTCGAGCTGGCAATCATATACCTGATCCGGGATTCAGCCGAACACAAAAAGAAACCGTTCTGGTCCTCGCGGCTCCCGGACTTGAAGGCGACCGACCACGCGACTTATCGTACGATAGCTTTTGGCTTCATGATGCAGACACTGGCGGTCATCACCGGGGCTGTCTGGGCGCAAAAGGCATGGGGCGCTTACTGGAGCTGGGACCCGAAGGAAACCTGGGCGCTCATCACATGGCTAATCTACGCCGCCTATCTGCATATGCGGACCACCCAGCGCTGGCGAGGGCGCAAATCGGCGGTTATGGCGATCATAGGCTTCGCAGCGACGCTATTCACCCTGTTCGGGGTCAGCTTCCTGATGCCCGGGTTGCACAGTTACACCCGGTAATCCTCGTCGGCATCGAAAGGGCCTGGAGCAATTCCGATGTCCTGCTATCCGGTGAATCTCGACCTGAAAAGCCGAAGGTGTGTGGTAGTCGGCGGCGGCGCGGTCGCGGAGCGGAAGGCCGAGACGCTCCTCGATTTCGGAGCGGCTGTGGTCGTCATCGCGCCCGAGCTGACTCCCCGGCTGCACGACCTGGCAGCGGAGAGATTAGTCGAACACGTAGCTGGGAAATATACGTCCGGGATGCTGGAGGGGGCCTTTCTGGTAATTGCCGCCACGGACGACGGAGAGATAAACAAAGCCGTCTCGTCGGAAGCTCAACGGCTCGGCATATTGGTGAATGCCGTGGATGAGCCCGAATTGTGTACATTCTTCGTGCCGGCCATCGTGCGCCGGGGCGATTTCATTATCAGCGTCTCGACCAGTGGGAAGAGCCCGGCATTAGCAAGACGAGTAAGAGAGGAACTGGAAGCACGCTTCGGCCCTGAGTATGGCGAGTTCGCCGATTTATTGGGCGAACTTCGCGAAGAGCTGAAGGCCAGGCATCCCAACCCGGCGGATCGCTATCGGGTGTTCCTCAGGATTCTCGATTCCGGCGTGCTGAATCTGCTTGCTCAGGGCAGGCGAGACGAAGCAACCGAGAGGGCGCGCAAGTGCATCTAGTAGTCATCGGTCTCAATCACAAAACGGCTCCGGTCGAGCTGCGCGAGAGGCTGAGTATAGGCAAAGCCCGGCATTGCGACGCGCTTTCCGCCCTGAAAGCCATAAACACAGTCCGGGAATGCGTAATTCTATCCACCTGCAACCGGACGGAGGTTTATGCGTATGCATCCAGCCGGGCGGACGACGCGGCCATCATCAAATGCATCGGAGAGTTTTGCGATGTCAACCCGGACGCCTTTGCTTCCCACCTCTACTCTCACGCCGGCCACAAGGCTGTCGAGCACATGTTTTGCGTTTCGGCAGGGATTGACTCGATGGTGGTCGGCGAGGCCCAGATTCTCGGCCAGGTGAAGGATGCCTACGCGGCTGCGAGGCGTCTGGGCTTTACGGGCCCCGTGCTGAACGCCCTTTTTCAGCAAGCCATTGCCGTGGGGAAAAAAGCACGCACTGAAACTGACATCGGGCGCGGGGCGTTTTCTGTGGGCTCGGCCGCCGTCCATCTCGCCAAATCAATATTCGGCAACTTGATGGGACGCACGATTTTGATAGTGGGCGCGGGCAAGATGGCTGAACTGGCAATCACTCATCTAACTTCCTGCGGAGCCGGCATAGTGCTGGTAGCGAACAGAACTTACGAGAAAGCTGTGGATCTCGCCTTGCAGTTCGGCGGCCAGCCAGTTAGATTTGAGGATCTCGCTTCAGCGCTGGAAATGGCCGACATAGTAATTGCATCCACAGGAGCAAGCAAGCCAATTCTAACATGCGAGATGGTGTCCGCCGCGATGTGCGAGAGGCGCAGCAGACCCATGTTCCTAATTGACATCGCTGTTCCCAGGGATATAGAGCCGAAGGTGCAGGACATTGAGAGCGTTTTTCTGTACAACATTGACGACTTACAGGCTGCAGTCGAGGCCGACGAGTCAGGCCGCCAGGCTGAGGCTGCCCGTGCGCAGGCCATAGTTCGGCAGGAAGTCGAGGAGTTCATGCGCTGGTTCAGGACGCTGGATGCCGTGCCGATAATCACCGCGCTGCGGAAAAAGTTCGAAAATATTCGGAGCTCCGAACTCGATAAGCTGAAGAGAAAGCTGCCCGACCTCGCGCCCGAGCGCCTTGAGGCCATTAACGCGGCAACATGCTCGATTGTAAACAGGATATGTCACCGGCCGATGATACGAATCAAAGAGTATACCGCCGATGACGGCGCATCAGCAAAGCTGGAGACCGCGTGCGACATCTTCGGTATTGACCCAGCAGACAACTGCGAGAATAACCCGAAGTAGGAGCCCACTTCTAGGAGATCGCCGTGATGGATCCGCCTAGCTTCAAGTACCCACTGCTGAATAATACCTATCTAATTGCTCGTTCTGCCTCGCCGCTAAGAATAGCTAATAACACTGTAATTAGCCCGGAGAAACTACAAAAAACAGCTCAATCTTTCACACTCAGCTAGGTTATTTTGTATATGGGTGCTTGACAAAAGTTAGGGCTTGGTGTAAGATAGCTTCGTCCTGGGGGCACAACTGTGCCCAGGTAGGTAAATTTTAGAGTGTGCGAAAGGAGCATTTAGATGGAATCGAACGTAAGCATCAGGGACTACCTAGGGGTCCGGAGAAGCCTGGATGGCCAGTCCCTTGGAGAGCTGGAAGCCCAGATCCTGGACATAGTCTGGGACTTGGAGCCTCCGGTTACAAGCACCCAAGTTTTCAAAATCATGTATCCAAGGCGCGAGCTATCTTACTCTACTATCATGCTCACTATGGCAAAGTTGTCCAGAAAGGGTATCCTGACACAGAAGAGAACCGGCGACAAGAAGACCGACCCGTTCGTCTACATACCTAATATCAGCCGGACAGAGATGGGATTGAGATTGATGCAAGAGGTCAGCAAAAAGGTCCTCGGAAAACCTCTGCAGGAGGCAGTTCGGACCATAATCGCCGATTCGAGCGACCTGACAGAGGCTGACCTGAAGCGAATAGAAGCCGCCATTACAAAAGCCCTCAAATAAACGCACAGAGCAGGCCGTTCTTAAGCAGAACCGTCCGACATACTCGGACGGTTCTTTTTTTGCTTGTCCCCAACTTAATTCACCACTTGACATCTCATCGCCAGGCAGCTATAATAATAGTAGACGTATGTCTACCATTCATGCCGGGAGGGCAAAAATGAGACGTATCTCGTGCGAATATTCCCCTGCTTGGGGAGTCTCCAGACCAACACAGATCCCGGACGAGGCTATGGAGGTCATCGCCGACGTTCTTCTAGCATCGGCAGGTAAAGATGAGGATCATCCGGCGTATAACGAGCGCCAGCTCGAAAGGAAACGGCGTCGCGCATCGTGTGCCGAGGAGCACTTCACCCTAACCTCCGCCGGACATACCTTGCGGGACGAGTCCGCCGGCCTGACCAAGCAGGCGGGCCTGACACGCGACGAGCGAAAGGCGTGGGAGATGTACTCAGCGGGCTACAAGATATCGGAGATATCGAGACTCCTGCGTCTCACAAGGGCGAGCGTGCGAACGCTTCTGCGACATGCCGCACGGCGCATTTCTACGTGTGAATCTACACTCCGCGGGTTGGATGATGTCTACTACCGAGAGGTACATAAGCGCATATACCGCAGGCCGAGGCACTGTCCGGCTCAGCCTTGCCGCCGGCTGGGCTACTGCAAGTTCGCACTCGGAATGAGCCCCGAAAATCAGGAGGGTTGATGGATTCCGGGGTTCTCGGAGCTATTTGCGCGGGATGGAAGCTGTCCGGTGACAGCCAGAGGTACGATTGCCGACAATAGCGCCCCGGCGTCCCAATAACCTACATGACAAAAAGGGAAGCCGCTCGGCTTCCCTTTTTGCTGTCTAGATTCTGCGGTAATGTCTTACCAGCGCTCGCGACGACCGCCGCCACGACCGCCACCGCCACCGCCACCATAACCACCGCGGCCGCTGGGACCCCCGCCCCCGCGAACTCCACCGCCACGGCCACCAGCGCCAGCGCGGCTTTCGGCTCTCGGGCGCGCCTCATTCACGGTGAGGGTGCGGCCCTGATATTCCTTACCATTGGTCTCTTCGATTGCCTGCGCTACGTTCTCCTCAGGCAGATCCACGAATCCGAAGCCGCGTCCTTGAATGATGCGGGCCTCGCTCACAGGTCCCCAAGGCTCGAACAGGCTCTTGAGATCCTCTTCCGTCGTGCTGTACGACAGGTTTCCAACGTACAATGATTTGTCAGCCAATGCTGTCCTCTTTCTGGGAGCTATCCTCCCGGTATTTTGGCAAGGCGTTTAGCCGCAGGGCTAATTCTACGCGGGTGGAACTCATCCAGAAAGAAGAACACTCCGCACGAATCATGCTTGAGGCTCGATGCCTATCGCCAAGTAATATTATATGCACATTTTCCGCTTTTCTGCAACAAAAATTATTTTGAAACCCAGCAATCCGCCGTGCCGAGCCTAGGCTCTGCCGTCGCCTGCGAGATTTCACAGTCGGCGCGATGTGCTTGCTGTCCAGGCTAACGGCGGGTCGGTTTCGCTTTCGGCGCGGTTGCCGGCTGGCCCTTCGTCGGCGCCTGCACTTGCTTTTCCACGAGCGTCGCGGTAACTGCTAGCTCGAGAGCAATCTTTCTCCCTTCAGACACTACAGTGCCGGATTTGACAATCTGCGGCTGGCCCAGTGCAACCGATGTGGAGAAATCGAAGGGCGCCCTGACCAGGCCCCAGAATGCAATGCAATCCCCTTTAGCCGTAACAGTTACCCGCCCATCCGAGCTAACCTTGGACACTTCGATGTTCGCAGAGAGGTGCAGAGAATCAAGGTCATCGTCATCTATATGTGTATCCGACGGCAATGGTGATACGAACTGCAAGCTGGTATGACCGCCCTCGATGGCAACTCCCTCCACAGCACCCTCGAAAGTCTTCGGCTTGCCCTCAGCATCCGTTGCGGTGAATTTGACAGTAAACTTGACACGCACCGGCCTGGGGCGCGCCGACTCATCATCCAGGGCGGCTATAATATCCAGCGCGCGCTGAACCGCCTCCTCCCTGCCGGCGATCACCACCTTGTTCCCTTCGCTTGCTGTTACCCTGTACAAACCCTCGGCCTGCAACAGTTCAGGCAGGTCCCGTGCGTCCAAGTATTTGACCTCGACTACTTTCGTCAGTTCCTTCGCGCCGGGGCTAGGCGCAGGCGTGGGAGTGCGCCGCGCCGCAAGGCGCTTTTCCAGGAGCTTGCGCTCCTTCTCCAATCTCTGCTCGATCTCCGCAATGGAAGCCTTAATTGCTCGCACATCGGCGTGCCCCTCGGTTTTGGCTTGCATTTCCGCGGCAAGCCTGGCCCTCAGCTCAGCGAGCTGCGCCTCAAGATGCCAGATGGCGGCGCTGTCCGCGAGCGACTCAGCAGATGCCACGTACAGGACTCCATCCGCCTCTTTGGAAACGGCCCCGGCAGCCTTCAGGAGCTCTTGGAACGCCGTCTGCAGCGCCACGTTCTTCAATATGGCCGTTACCTTCAGTTGATCTATGCTTCGGTCAACCGTATAGCTGACCCCGGTGTTCTTGAAAAGGACTTCCAGCGCATCAGCGAGCGGCAGGTTTCTGACCTGGATGTCTACAGTCTTCTTCCACTGCGTTTCTGTCGTCGCGCACGAGCCCTGCGACGCGATCAATGCTGCCAGGCACACCAGTAAGTTAAGTATCAGCGCTCTCCTCATGGCCTACACCCCCTCTGCCAGCGGCTTCTCGCCGGTCGGTTTGGATTCGAGATATATGTTAACGGAGTCGGCGGATCGCTCGACCCTGCAGATCGTTCTCTCACCCGTCTCGGTGTCGGTATAGATAGACACGTACGAGTCCTCAGGCTCGCTCTCGCCCGATGTCCAGGTGACGGCCACCGCCGTGACCGGAGCGCCCTTCTCCAACGCCGGCTCCGGTTCAGGCAGCTCCCGCGCCTGGATCGGGGTTGTCTTCTTCACGGACCGTATTCGGTTTGCTGTCGTCCTCTCGACGCGTTTTGGAGGAATCCGGCGAGCGCCTGCATCCTCACGCT
>Ga0315291_10011963_pt1 | contig 10552 bp, 7 predicted proteins | sample YL17G12_20_MG_FD_203070 | JGI IMG/M metagenome (GOLD analysis project Ga0315291, IMG submission 203070) | Sediment microbial communities from Yellowstone Lake, YNP, Wyoming, USA - YL17G12_20 | ecosystem: Environmental > Aquatic > Freshwater > Lake > Sediment | place: USA: Wyoming | collected... | reverse complement strand
TTGAAGAAGATCTCTTTTGTGATTTCCTTCAATAATTACCTAAGCGATTATGAGACAATACATTACCGTTGAAAAGAAAAAATCAACAATGGTTCGACAGGCTCACCATCCTGAGCGAAGTCGAAGGAACGATTTTTTCTCGGTAGGGTGGGGCTTGCCCCACCGAATTGGTGGGCTGAAGCCCACCCTACGTCTGCAATTTTGCAGAAGCCTTGTACTTCTTTCTAAAGGCTGCCACTTCCTGTTTTGACGGCATTGAAGACTGCGCCCCCATTTTAGTAACGGACAGGGCGGCGACGTAATTGGCGAATAAAGCGGCATCGAGGAGCTTCTGCCCCTGCGCCAAACCGACCGCGAGACTGCCCGCGAAGGCGTCGCCTGCCGCCGTCGCATCGACGGCATCCACTGCCACCGCCGGAACAAATTGCGCCCCTTCAGCGTCGGCCAGCAAAAATCCCTTCGCGCCCATAGTCAAAATGACCGCTTTTACCCCGCGGTCCAGCAGGCTCTTGCACGCAGCGCGCGCCGAGCCCTCATCCGCCACTTCTATCCCGGTAAGAATCCCGGCCTCTGATTCATTGGGCTTGAGCACGTCTATCATCTTGAGAAGCTCCGGGCCAAGCTCCTGCGCCGGCGCCGGGTCCAGAATGAACGGAACCCGGCAATCGTGTGCCAGGCTGGCGGCGAATTCAACCGTCGCCAGCGGCACTTCGAGCTGCGCGACCAGCGCCCCGGCCGAGGCGATAACCGGCCCGGCGGCCTTAACGTCCTCGGCGGACAATTTCTGATTTGCCCCGGGCGCCACGACAATCACGTTATTGCCCGCGCGGTCAACCGTAATCAAGGCCACGCCGGACGGACATTCCTTTGTTTGAACGACGTATTCTGTTCTGACTCCCGCTTTCTCGAAGTTGCTCAACGATTCAGTTCCAAACAAATCATCGCCCAGCTTGGCTACAAGGTACACTTTGGCTCCGAGTTTCGCGGCGGCGACCGCCTGGTTTGCGCCTTTGCCGCCGGGAGTCATTATGAAGTCTTCGCCCAAAATGGTCTCGCCAACAGCCGGTATCCGTGGCGATTTTACCACCAAGTCCATGTTGGAGCTGCCGACTACGACGATTGTGGGTTTGCTCTGTCCGATTTCCAGGCCTCTTGAATGTCCCTTATCGCGTCGAGCGGGCCAGACCGTTCATTTCGTAAGTCTCTCAACCAGAAAGTCTTCGAAAGCGCCCAGGTCCTTCCATTCGGTCGCGCAGTTGATCAGTTTGCCGCCTTCGTCGATTCTCGTATATCCGTCGTCCGTAACCTTGACCTTCAACTCCTCCATCTTGACCAGATCGGTTGACATACCGAGGTAAATGGCAACCGTATCGAAAAGTGTGGTGCTGCTCGAATTGACCTTTTCGTTCACACGCCTGGCAATCTCATCCTCGGAGAGTTTCTTGTCTTTGGCTATAGGCTCGGTGTACCATGCGCGATAGTTCTCCATCAGCGCCCGGGTCAAGGCGCTGTCTTTCTTTAGCACCTTCTGGAATTTGCGGTCCTTGAGGTCAACTATGCCGCAGGTATCGAGCGGCGTGATTGTCATATCCCACGGCGCGGTAAAGACCTTCTGCGCCTCCTTGACGAAAGCCTTGACATTATATTCGGCGCTGGGCTGTGCGCCGCCGCCGTAGCCCAGGCGAATGCTGCCGTGCATCCCGACGAATTCGGCCTTCTTGGCTATCCGAGGCTCCCGCTCGAGCGCCGCGGCTATATTGGGCAGGGGACCGGTGGCTATCAGCTTAATCGGCCTGCGCGACTTCATTATGGTATCGATTATCGCCTGGACTCCGTCCCTGCGAACCTTACCGGGGTACGATGACAAGTCATAGTCTTTTGCCCACGCATCCTGCCTGTGACTGCCCTTGTGCTGTTGCACCCCGATACCGACAGGTATGTCCGTCCTGCCCACCGTCTCCAAAAACTTGGCCACGGTCTTTGCCTTTGATTCGGTGTTGCCCACGGCGGTCGTAATCAGCTTAACGTCAAACTCCGGGGATTGGAGAAGCAGCGCAAGCGCCCAGGTATCGTCAATGTCGTCGCAGATATCCGTGTCGAAGACGACTGGTATCTTTCTCTGCCTGCCCCCAGGGCCGCTTGGGCGGGGCGAGGGAGAGTTTGAAGCGCAGCAAATTACCGCGCCAAACAGCAGCGCCAAAAAACCAATCAATACAACCTTCATCTGCAAGACTTGCCCGCCGCGGCGGGCTTGTCCTCCGCGCTGTGCGCCCATTTGGACCTTTCTCTTAGCCATATTCAGTCTCCAATCCGTTCGATCCTTCGACGATGCTCAGGACAAGCAAGCTCAAGACATAATTTCAAAAGACCACACAATGAACTATCAACAGGTATAGTATAACGTCGGCTCCCGGCAAAGCAAGCCCGCCCCGGCGGGCAAGGTGATTTTCTCGACGCGCCGCGGCGGGCCGTCGGCAGCCCAATCCGCCGAGTCAATAGTTAATATCCACGGCGACTTATGCCGATAAAGCAGTATATGCACATAATACCGGCAATCGACCTGCGAGACGGAAAATGCGTCAGGCTCATTCAAGGCGACTATCACCGCCAGATGAACTACGAGGATGACCCTGTGAAGCAGGCCGGGCAGTTCAGCGAGGCCGGGGCGCAATGGCTGCACATAATAGACTTGGACGGGGCCAAGCTCGGGCGGCCGATCAACACCGATGTCATATCCGCAATAGCGGCGATGGAACTTTTCAAAATTGAGGTCGGCGGCGGATTGCGCGACGAAGCATCCATAAAGCAATTGCTCGATATAGGCGTCGAGCGGGCAATAGTAGGCACCAAGGCGGTCGGCAACTTCGAATGGTTCGCACAGATAGCCGGGAAATTCAGCGGCAGGATTGCACTCGGGCTCGACGCACGAGGCTCGACCGTCTCCACGCACGGGTGGACACAGGATGGGCCAAAGGGCCTGCTCGAATTTGCCGCCGAAGCTGCAAAGCTGCCCTTAGCCGCCATAATCTATACCGACATCTCGAAAGACGGAATGATGGCTGGTCCCAACCTCAAAAGAACAAAGGCGCTCATTGACGCGGTCGATGTCCCGGTGGTGGCTTCCGGCGGCGTCAGTAGTATAGCAGACATCAAGAACCTCGTCGAATTAGGCGCTCACGCCGCAATAGTAGGCAGAAGCCTGTACGAAGGTGTGCTCAGTCTTTCCGATGCAATAGAGGCCGCAAAGTAGAAAATGCCTCGGATGAGTTGATAGTTGTTTGTTCATAGTTCATCGACGAACAATGACCAACGAACAACGACTAATGAACAACGAACAACGAACGATGAACAACGAACAACGAACGCGGTGCCGCAGTTCGCAAGCAGATTGGTGCGGGGGTCGGGAGCTTGGCAGAGCAATCCAAAGCCTGGCCTTTTTTGTCCTGTTCTATCTATATCTCTGGCTCTATGTTGACCTGCGCCTGATTTATTACAGCGCCGGAATGATTACGGAGTTTCCCGTATTCTTCCGGGGCTGGGAATTCTTTCGCGGGTTCACATTGCACCCGGGCGGACCTGCCGAATACGTCGCGGCGTTTCTGGCCCAGTTTTTCTATTACTCCTGGTCCGCCGCGCTCGTGGTAACGCTCCAGGCGTGGCTAATCTGCCTGTGCACCGGATATTTCCTCAGAGCCATAAACGCATCCTCGCTTCACTTGCTTCGTTTCATCGTCCCGATTCTGCTGCTTGTTATATGCTCTCAATACACATATCACTTCGCCGCCACAACCACAATATCGGCGGCATTGCTCTTTGTGTGCCTGTATCTTAGGCTTACGCCGCCGCACAAGCCGGCAGTAACTCAGGAGCAACACGGCGACGATAATCCCCCGGCGTGCAGGCTGTGTACTATTGCGCTTTTCCTCGTTCTCTCTGTGATCTTATACTACATTGCCGGCGGCGCCTATCCGCTATTTGCGGCGCTCTGTGCGGTTCGCGAGCTGCTTGCCGGGCGCCGTCGCCTCGCCGGCCTGTATCTGCTGTCCGCCGCTGCAACCCCATACATCGAGGGAGTGCTCATCTTTGGCGTCTCTATCAACAAGACATTTACCGAGTCACTACCATCTTCCTGGAAGATAGACCTCTTTAAGGCCCGCACAACACCGGTGACGGCGACATACGCACTGTATGTGATTGTCTGTGTCGGTGTTTTTGCGCTGGGTCTTTGGCGGCTGTTCACGGGCCGAGCGCGCCCGGCAGAAAAGGCTGCAAAGCCCAAGCCCGGCAAAAAGCAGAAGGTAAAGACGAGCCGTAAATCCTTCAATCCGTTTGCCGCCGTGCTCTCGCGGCAAGGCCGCGGGGGCGCATTCAATTGGTTTGTTGAATCACTCATCATGTTTGGAATTGCAGGGGCCGCGGCATTCTTCTCCAATAACAGCGAGCGAAGAACGATGCTCGATATTCATTACTATACCTGTCGCAGGATGTGGCCGCAGGTGCTCCAGGCCGCCGGCCACCGGTCAACCAGCTACTTTGCAATCAACGCCGTGAACCGCGCCCTATATCATACAGGCCGGCTTGGATCGGAAATGTTCGCCTACCCGCAGCACCAGGATGCGCTGCTACTGACCGGCGAAGACCGCGTCCTCGTATATTGGCATAAATTCGACACTCAGCTTGACCTCGGCCTGATAAATATGGCGCAGAAAAATTTCACCGAATGTATGGAAGTCTATGGCGAGCATCCTTTGATTCTAAAGCGCCTTGCTTTGATAAACATGGTCAAGGGCAATATCGGCGCGGCTAAAATTTACCTCGGAGCGCTGGGCAAGACCCTGTTTGACGCCGACTGGGCCCGCGATTACCTGACTCGCCTGCAAAGCGACCCCAACCTCTCAACGGACGAGAACATTCGGCAATTGCGCTGCGTCCGTTTGAAAAAGGACCACCCCGCGGTCGTCTTTGCGAATGAGAAGATGTTCCTGACTTTGTTGAGCGAGAACAGTAAAAACAGGATGGCCTTCGAATACCTGATGTCGTGGTATCTGCTCACGAAGCAGTTGGATAAGCTCGTGGGAAACATCGGACGTCTCAAAGAGCTTGGCTATTCCCAGATCCCGCGACACTATGAAGAAGGACTTCTCATTTATGCTTATGGTAGAAGTGAGCCGGTATTTCTGCACGGCTACGAGGTGGGGCCGGAAGCGCGCCGGCAAATTGAGAGCTTCAGCAAGATATTCAACAGTTACGGCAAGAATAAGCAGGCGGCCATTCACGAGCTGGTGGAAGACTACGGGGGCAGCTACCTCTTCTACCATCTCTACGGATTTTCCGGAGTGAAGAAGTGAAGAAACACTATCGATACTTGCTGATCCTTCTTGTGGTATTGTCGGCCGGTGCGCTGATTTACTCTCTTTACGACAATCAGGCAAGCCCGCCTGCACCGACCGGCGAGCTCCGTCCCCTTGGCCGAGCGCCGCAAATTCATCCCGACTATTCCGGGACGGTGATCCCTGCGAATATAGCGCCTTTGAACTTTCTGATACAGGAGGACGGCTCACAATACTACGTTAAAATATACTCGCAGCAAGGGCCTCAGATCGAAGCCGGCGGCCGCTCGGCAAAAATTGTGATTCCTCAGCGCGCATGGCGCCGGCTGCTGAACGCAAACGCCGGACAACAGCTCCATTTTGATGTTTCCGTCAAAGACAAAGAAAGCCGGTGGAGCCGTTTTGACACCGTCACAAATACAATCGCCCCGGAGCCCATCGACGATTACCTCGTTTACAGGAAAATTCATCCGGGATACAGCGCCTGGAAGAAAATGGGCGTTTATCAGCGCAGCCTGCGCAGCTTTGACGAATCGCTTGTGCTGGACAACACATACTTTGCAGAGGGGTGTCTTAACTGCCATGCCTTCTGCAATAACCGGACCGATAAAATGTTAATTGGCATCCGAAGCTCGGAATACGGCAGCTCCGCTCTGCTTGCTCAGAACGGCAAGGTCGAAAAAATCGGCACAAAATTCGGGTACACCGCCTGGCACCCGAGCGGGCGCGTCGCCGCGTACTCGGTCAACCAGGTGGTGCAGTTCTTTCATTCGGCCGAACGCGAGGTTCGTGACGTGCTCGACCTAAATTCCCTGATCGCATATTATCTCATCGACAGCAAAACAGCGAAGACCGCGCCGGCCCTCGCCCAGAAGGATCGCCTCGAAACCTACCCGGCCTGGTCGCCGGACGGACGCTACCTGTATTTCTGCAGCGCGCCTTTGTCGTGGTCGGTTTACGACGTAATCCCCCAGCAGTACGACCAAATCAAGTATGATCTCGTCCGAATAGCCTACGATGTTGATCGCGACAAGTGGGGTGAGGTCGAAACCGTCCTTTCGGCTGGAGACACGGGCTTGTCCATCCTGCTGCCGCGCATCAGTCCCGACGGCCGATGGCTGCTGTTCTGTATGTGCGACTATGGCTGCTTCCCGGTTTACCGGGCCAGCAGCGACCTGTACATTATGGACCTCAAGGCCGGCCCGGAAACAGGGCCGTACAAGTATCGCAGGTTGAACATCAACAGCGACCAGAGCGAATCCTGGCACAGCTGGTCAAGTAACAGCCGATGGATTGCCTTCAGCAGCAAGAGGGGCAATGGTATGTTCACGCGTTCGTATCTGGCATACGTTGACCCCGAAGGCGCCGTCCATAAGCCGCTGCTGCTTCCGCAGAAGGACCCGACCCACTATGACTCGTACCTTTGGACTTACAGTGTTCCGGAGCTTGTTATCGAGCCTGTCAAGACGACAAAGGAAAAGCTGGGGCGCGTTGTTCGCGGCTCCCGGAATATACCTATAGATTTCCCCATCACCATGGCGACGCCTAAGGGCGATGCCCTTCCCACCCACGATGAGCCGTGGATGCAGTTGCGCGAATAGGCCGGCGATGGCCCTGCTTTGCACTCGCAGTCGCCGAGCAATCGCCGCAAACCGGGAAATCTTGAAAAGCAATTTTCAAAAAAGAAAAAAAAGGCAGCCCACTGTGATTGTACCGGATATGATAGGCCCAAGTGAGTCATAATGCGTAAATCGGTTGGATATCTCGTGATTGGACTAAGCGTAGCTGCTGTCGCCGCCGCAGCCGTATGTCTAATCATTCTGTCTGCATCCGAGCCGGATGTAGAGGATATACTGGCGTCCTATCAGGAATCCGCGAATTATAGCGGCTTGACGATTGCATATCCCCTCGACCAGACGCTTTTCCCGCCGGAGATTGTGCCCCCGACGTTTCGCTGGAAGGACGATGCCGGCATGTGCGACAGATGGCTCGTTACAATCGAATTCGAGGACGATGAAGGACGCATCAATTCCCTCACCCGAGACACCCAGTGGACGCCCGAAGCGGCGGTATGGGAGGCCATAAAGCGGCGGTCCAGCCAGAGCCAGGCAAAGGTGACTATTCTGGGCGTCAATCGCAAGGCCCCGGCAAAAATTCTATCGGCAAATCAAGTCCGCATCCAGACATCGGCGGACAAGGTCGGCGCGCCGATATTCTACCGCGAGGTGAACCTGCCCTTTGTCGATGCCGTCAAAGACCCCTCCCGCATCCGCTGGCGTTTTGGGGCGATTTCTTCGCCTGGGCAGCCTCCGATTGTGCTTGAGAATATGCCGGTCTGCGGGAATTGCCACTCGTTCTCCAAAAACGCAGACACCCTCGCAATGGACGTCGATTACGCCAACAGCAAAGGCTCATACGTTATCACAAACGTCGCAGAGCATACGGTCTTGGTCACCAGCGATATCATCACCTGGGACGACTACAGGAAAGAAGATGGGGAACAAACCTTCGGCTTGCTTTCTCAGATCTCGCCGGACGGCAGGTTTGTAGTCAGCACGGTGAAAGACAAATCGGTGTTCGTGCCGATGCCCGACCTGGCCTTTTCGCAGCTCTTTTTCCCCGTCAAGGGTATCCTGTGCGTATATGACAGGCAGAATCACACTTTCCAGTCACTGCCTGGAGCGGACGACCCAAAATACGTTCAGAGCAACCCGGCATTCAGCCCCGACGGAAAATACATCGTCTTTGCCAGGACGGAGGCCTACGACCTCAAACACACAGAAGGCCAGGGCAAGGTGCTCCTTACTCGCGAAGAGTGCAGGGAATTCACCGAAGAGGGAAAGCCTTTCAGGTTCGACCTGTACAGGATGCCTTTCAATGACGGCGGGGGCGGCAAGGCCGAGCCGCTCGTAGGGGCATCCAACAACGGCATGAGCAATTACTTTGCAAAGTACTCGCCGGACGGAAAATGGATTGTATTCTGCAAAGCGAAAAACTATATGCTGCTTCAGCCGGACAGCGAGCTTTACATCATGCCCGCCGAGGGAGGCGAGCCGAGAAGACTACACGCCAACACAGGCCGGATGAACTCCTGGCACAGTTGGTCGCCAAATGGCAAATGGCTGGTCTTCTCCTCAAAGGCCAATTCACCTTACACGCAGCTTTTCCTGACTCATATCGACGAGCAGGGACGCAGCAGCCCCGCGGTTCTGCTGGAGCATTTCACCGGGCCGGACAGGGCCGCCAACATCCCCGAGTTCGTCAATGCCGGGCAGTTTGCGATTAAGAGCATCCGTGGAGAATTCCTCGACGATTACTCTTTTGTCAGAGCAGGCAATGCGTTCTTCAGGGCCGGGGACACCGACAACGCCATAGAGGAATACACGAATGCGCTGCAGCTAAATCCGAACAACGCGGAGGCCCATCGCCGGCTGGGATTCCTGCTGTACAACGCAAAGGGAATGCATGAGCAGGGTATGGAGCATTACTACAGCGCTATGCGCATTGAACCCAACGACCCCCGCATACATTATGACCTTGGGATGGCCCTGTTGCATCAGCGAAGATTCGACCAGGCCGTCAGGCATCTGAAGGAGGCCTTGCAGCGCACGCCAAAACGGCTCGATGAGCAATACAACCTTGTGGATATGAACCGCAACCTCGGACAGGCGATGCTCTACAGCGGAAATACGAAGGGGGCCGCCTTGTATTTGTCGGCAGCCGTTAACCTTGACCCCAACGATGCTGCGGCCCACTACACCCTGGCGACGGCGCTGGCTGCGCAGAGGGAAATCGACCAGGCGCTTGCACATTACTCGAAAGCCGTGTCTCTGAAGCCGCAAATCGACACGTCCGCAACGCTGCACGACCTGCTCGCAATGAATTACGCCGGCGCCCGGCGATTTAACGAGGCGGTTGCCTCCGCGGAAAAGGCGCTCAAGCTCGCTCAGATTGCCGGAGATGAGTCTTTCGCGCAGAAGATCAAGGAACGGCTTGAACTATATAGACAAGCAAGCAAGACCTCGCCCAGGGACGGCACCGAATGAACCCTGGCCGGCGGTATTAGCGTCTTCGGAACAGAGCGCCGAACATAAAACAATCATCTGAAATTGACGTTGATTTTTGCGGCGATATCGGGTAATTTATGGCCTGTGTGGCCTTTTGGAGCTGCTGTATGTATGTGATGGGTAGCTAATTCTGAGTTCTGCAAAATTGCAGGTAATCAGCAAACGATTTTTTCTTTTCCAAGCAGGTCTAACCTGCAATTTTGCAGAAGCCTTTAGCTAATTCTGTCAGGAGCCTTGGCAAGGCATGGATACCGGCGCCGAACACAAACGTTTAGTAACTAAAGTCACTCAAACTGACCAGTTTTCAAGAAGACGGCACGATAAGTTCTTATTCGACAGCGATATAGCACAGTGTGTCATTCCCGCGAAAGCGGGAATCCACTCGCCCGGCAGACTACTGGATACCTGCTTTCGCAGGTATGACAAGGCGAACCGGTCAGTTTGAGTAAAGTCAGAGAGGGCAAATGGCAGTAAAGATAGAGACGCGAAGCGTCGAATCATCGGCGGCTACTGAGATCTATATTTCAGCCACACCTCAGCAAAATGCGCCGCCGCGCAAGCTGGCAGAGCAGATCTTCCGCGGCATCAGGGATATACTTCGCTCGAGGAATGCGCGTATTCTGCAGGAGCGGGTCTTCGCCACTAAGACGGTGATGGAAATCCTCTCCCGCGCGCACCGCGCGGCATACGCGGGCAGCGGCTTGGACGACGGCGTTGCCCCGAGCTTTCTGGTCGCGGACGAAGGGACAATTGGCCCGATTGCGGGCGTGCAGGTCTATGCCATCAGCGGGGACGTAGAGACCGAGGTGATTGACGTTGACCAGGCGCCGCGCGGGCGGGTTCTTCGCGCGGCCGGCCACAAGCTTATCACGCTCAGCGGCGTTTCCGTTCCGCACTTGGCGCAAGCCACGGAGCAGGCGAGGGCCTGCTTGGAGAAGGCCGAAGCCGCTCTGCGGGAGCACGGAACCGATTTCCTTTCGGTTGCGCGCACCTGGATGTGGCTGAAGGACATCCTTTCCTGGTACGATGATTTCAATCGCGTCAGAAACAAGTTCTTCACCGAGCGAGGCATGATCGGAGCGGGAACGCGCCAATCGATGCCCGCCAGCACCGGTATCGGCCTGGGCGTCATCGACGGGAGCTGCTGCGGGATGG
>Ga0315291_10011962_pt1 | contig 10552 bp, 12 predicted proteins | sample YL17G12_20_MG_FD_203070 | JGI IMG/M metagenome (GOLD analysis project Ga0315291, IMG submission 203070) | Sediment microbial communities from Yellowstone Lake, YNP, Wyoming, USA - YL17G12_20 | ecosystem: Environmental > Aquatic > Freshwater > Lake > Sediment | place: USA: Wyoming | collected... | reverse complement strand
GGTCCGGACCGATTATTTGAATCTGAGCGATGCCCGCGATCTTTCCGCCCATGGCTTCTCCAGCGCCGCGCCGCTTCGGACCAGACGGCGCGAGGGCTTTTTCGAGGGCGAGTTTAACGGCCAGGACATCGGGCAAAAGAAACGGCCGAAATGGGTGTTCCCCATCTGGTGGATGCTCTATTGGACGTTTATCGCAGGAAATCGTCACAAACCACCCAAAGACTCTCCGGACAAGGTGAGTTTCACCGTGGTCGAACACGATCGGCCTTACGAGTTCACGGTCCAGATTGACCCGAAAGCCGACGCGGTCATGCTCCGCCGGGTCCTGGACCAGAGCGTCTTTGACCAGCGCGCCCGGATTGAAGTGGACGGAAAACTGGCCGGGATCTGGTTCAACACCGGCAATAACAAATGGAAGATCTTCGCGGAGGACGATCTGATCTTGAATCCATCCCTCACGAAAGGCAAAGAAAAAATTACCCTCCGGGTGGTCCCGGAGTCGAAGACCTTTACCAGTGCGGAATACACGGTGTTCTCGATCAAGACCCCGTAATGCAAAGATGTCCTGATGACATGGAATTAATGGAACCAATGACATGATTACGAGATTGATTTACTGAAGGAGAGACAAAGGTGAAGACTTCCAAGGATGTATTAGTCGTGGGAGCGGGACCCGCCGGCCTGGTGGCCGCGATCAACCTCCAACGCGAGGGATTCAACGTGATTGTGCGGGAGAAGCAGGCGCGGGTCGGCGGCGAGCCGGGCTGGCACCCCTCGGTTCACACCACCCCGGTGGACGATCCGGGGTTGTGGGACTACATCGGCGTCAACTGCTCGGAAGCCTTTGTGGACAGCACGGAGGTGCTCAAGATCTACGTCCGGGGCAAGGAAGTCCCGGGGATGAAGAACGTCTTCGGCAAGCACGGCATGAAGAACACCGAGCGCGGACAGCGGCCGACCTCGCTGGACAGCTTTTTGTTCCGGATCGCGGAGAAGGAAGGCGTGAACTTCGAGTTCAGCCGACCCTTCCAGGAGGACGATCTGAGCAAGGCCCCGAAGGGCACCATCATCGCCACCGGCCTGACCCCCGGGATGTTCGACTGGCTGGGCCTTGACCGCACCGTGTTCGCCGGCTACTGGGCGAACTGCGAGATCGAGCCCGGCTTCGTCTCCAACTCCTTTTACCTGGGCCAGTTCTCCAACGAGTACGGATACGCCTGCGCCATGAACGGAATCTGGTACGTGCTCCTGTTCGCGCGACGCGACGTTGATGCCAAAGACCTGGAGACCTTTCGAGGTGTCCTCGCGGACCTCGAAGGCCGGACCTTCGATAAATGGCGTCGGTTCCTCGGGCACACCCCCAAGGGGCCCCGCCTGTTCTGCAAAGATTTCATTCTCGCCGGCACCGTGGCCGGAGTCGTCGAGCCCGCGTTCGGGGGAGGAATCACCGGGGCGCTCCTCTCCGGAAAAATCGCGGCCGTCGCGGTCACCGACCCCGACCGCGCCCTCGCTGAGTTCAAACACTATACCGACGGCATCATCACCCATATCGCCAGAAAGAAGGTTAAAGGATACGTGCCCACCATCCAAATGGGCAAGGTGTGGTTTGACGTGAAATAACCAAGGCGGGCTTCCCCGGCCGAGGTTCGTCTTATTATCGGAAACCGGGGCACAACCGCCTCCGCTTAGGGTAAGGAGCAAACCGGATGAAGACCAAGGAAAAGAAAAGCAAGCTTGTCTTCAATGAAAAAACCTATGTCCTCGGCCAGTACGCGGGTAATCTGGCGGGTCTTCTTTTTGCAACTCCCCTGATGGTTTTCATCACCTTTAATTCTTTCGGCAAGGGTGTGGGCGAGCTTTTCGAGGTCCAGGCCTTCGTCTTCCTATATATTTTTTGCTTCGTGGTGATCCAGTGTTGGGGCGCCGTGACCAACACCCGGCGCGATTACCTGCGGAAGAAGTGGGTCATGGAGGCGACTCCCCAGGAAGGCGCGCCGGATCGCTTGCTCATCAATCCCTGGCGCCTGATCCTGCCCCTGGCCCTGATTGCCGGCTTCATCACCGCGGCCGGCGCCGCGCTGATCGTCCCCAGGCTGGGCCAGGAACCCTTTCACCTCCTGAACATCAACTTCATGGCCGGAATTCCCCTCTTCGCGGTGTCCTCGATCCTGATCGGGATCATCCTGCCCCGCGACCAGGCCGCGTTCGCGGCCGCACTCCCGCGGACCAAGATACCGGCCGTCCCTTTTCGCCGCTATCTTCTCATCGAACATATCCTGCCCTGGGTCTTGATCCAGGGAATCATCAATTTCGCGGTCGGGCTCAAGCAGTTCACCAACGAGGCCCAAAAGCTGCAAGGTGACATCCCCATCTTCACCTCGGCCCTTGACGCCGGCATTGTAACTGCGATCATCGTTTTCTTTATGTGGGTGTCTTCCCAGAGCCAAGTCCGGCCCGACGTCCATTTGGGCCGTGTGCCCGAAGACAAGGGTAAAGCCCCTTCCGTGCCCCTGATGCTTCTGCTCATCACCTCTTGCCTCGGCTTCGGAGCCGTGGTCTGGGGCGTGCTGGCCCTCGTAAGCGGTTCCTTCATTTCTCCTGTCCCCGCGGCCGGCCTCAAAGCCGGCGTGGTGATGGCCGCGGTGATTCTGGGGTGTTCCCTGGGCGTCTGGTGGGGAAGGCGAAGTGAAACTGCTTGGATCCAGGAAAATCTCTCCATTCCAGGTGTGGGACAAGAATTGAGCTGGGGAGGAATCAGGCGAACCGGAGACTATTGATTCAGGCGGAGCCATTCATTTCGATGGACCTTGGGACTCCATTTCAAATCCATAAGGAGAGGCAATGAAGCGAGTTGGCTCTTTCGGGGTAATACTTCTCCTGGCCGCGGCCGCGGCCAGGGCGGCGGCGCCGACCGGAGATCTGTTGGAAGGCGTGGCGCCGGGTCCGGACGGGATGATTGACGTGCTCACGGTGTTCCCCCACCAGGACGACGAGTCCTCCGCCGGCGGGACCCTGCTTGGGATCAAGGATGATCCGAGGGTGCGGATTCACCTCGCTTGTCTTACGCTCGGGGACCGGTCCGACGCCCGCTTTTTTCTGGGGATCAAGGGCGAATATCTGGGCCGGATCCGGAGCGGGGAGCTGGTGAGCGCGGCCGCGGTGTATGAGGCGAAGGAGGTGATCCAACTGGATTATCATGACCAGGGGTTGAAGGCCGCGGATCGGGAGGATCTGATTAATAAGATCGCCGGGATCATCGCCCGGACCGGGGCCGAAGTCGTGATCACTTTTGATCCCAGCGGGCTTACCCGGCACCCGGACCATGTTACCTGCTCCGCCGCGGCGACCCAGGCCTTTTCCCGAAGCGGCGCCCACCGGCTCTACTACGTCACCCAGCCGTGGTGGCTGTTCCTCCAGACCTCCACCATCACTCCCTTCCATGAAAAAGCCCCGCATGTCCCGCCCACCTTCAAGGTTAAAATCCGAAAGCAGCTCACTCTCAAACGCCTCGCCTTCTACGAACACGCGAGCCAGAAGCACTTCTCCCTCGTCGGCGTCATCATGGAGAAGGACCTCCTCATCCCTTACGAATGGTTCGCGCTGGCCGTGGAGAAGTAGATTGGCGGACGGTTGCGCCCCCGGCGTCGAGGCCCTGGGAGGGAGAGGAGTGAAAAGCATCATGAAAAAGCCAGACTCTTCCCCGATTGCGGCCGCGGAATACACCGTGTTCTCGATCGTGACTCCGTAATCTCCGGCCCAGCGCGGCCCAGCCGCAACCCATGCTCTTAAGAGGCTTGAGGCATGAGGCATGAGGCTTGAGACCTTGAACCTGAACTTGAACGTGAACGTGAACGAAAAAAAAGGAGGTCCACAGATTTCGCAGATTGACACAGATTACGAAAAGAAGGAGATGAAGAACAATCCACGAAAGGACACGAATCAACTCGAAGTCAAAAAGTAGCCGCGACCGTTCGGCTGAGCTCTCGGCCGAAGCCGCTCTTCGGTCGCGGAAAGCAGAAAAAGAACATCCACAGATTCCGCCGATTTCGCAGATTTTCAGAAAAGCTAGAAGCTTATCAATCTGGCAGGGGGACAGACATTCTTGTCTGTCATCAACTTGAATTACTGTCCACTGTGCACTGTCCACTGTTTACTGCCTTATGTGTAATGTGAAGCGTTGACCCCATCCTCCAATGTTGGCAAGTGGAAAATTCCCTTATGGCGGGTTTGCTTGGCAGTATCCGCAAAAGTCCGAAATGTCCAGAGCGATTGTAGTTGACCACGCCGAATAGTTAGCCCCGTCAGTAACCCGGACTTTCACGGTGAAGGTCGAATCCGCGTCCGCGCTGGCCCACATCTGATATTCGGTAGAGTTGGCCGGAAGGCTGATAATCTCCTCAGCCGGATCCGGGTTCAATTTTTCCTGCCGCCAATAGAATTGATACTCAGTCTCCGCGCTGGCCTTGTCCGTCCAAGTAAAAAGCCAGTCAACTTGGCAGAGTGTCGGGTATTGATGTAAGCATTCTTGACCTGTCGCCTTGAAGTCGGCCGGGACGCCAAGCGGCGAAGTGCCACCCCCTCCACCGCCCCCGTTGCCTCCTCCGCCTCCGCCACCGCCCCCACCGCAACCGAGAGCCAGGATCACCATTGCCAAGCAGATCACCTTTTTCATGACTCCCTCCTCTTTCTTTTTTGGTGCGTGGCATGGAAGCCGCGCGCGGATAATATACATTGATAGATGTATATTAGTCAAGATAAATCTACATTTATTGTCTCCTATGAGAGTCGGGCCATACCTCGTAAAATTGGGAGCATGAAAAAACCACCGGATGTTTGTCGGTTACTCGGCCAAAGGCTCCGTGCCCTTCGCAAACAAAGAGGGTTGACCCAAGAAGAAGTGGGAGAGCGGGCGGGCGTGAATCCGAGATACTATGCCGAGGTGGAGCGAGGGCAGAGGAACATCTCCGTAGGGAGTCTTCAAAAGATTGCCGATGGGCTGGGCCTTACCCTGGAGGACATTTTCCGCTTTTCCGTCAACCGCGCGTTGACTGAAGATGAGGAGAAGATAGTGTCTCTGATTATCCTTGTCCTCAGTAAGGGGAGCAAGAAATCCACGCGGCGGGTCCGCAAGGTTCTTCAGGAGATCATCTAAAGCTTAGGCGTCCATTGATCCGGTTGGTGTCAGTTATCTCCGCCGTTAGGCCAGCTTCGCCTAGCGAGGGCTTTCCAGCTTGGCGAGGAGTTCCTTTTTGGCGGTTTGAAAGTCCTGGGGGTTGGAAGCGGGAGGGCCGACCAAGCCCTTGAAAGTAAGGGGGTTAATGCTGGTTCCGTTTTCAAGCAGACGGTAACAAAGGTGGGGACGGGTGGCCAGGCCCGAACTGCCCACATAGCCGATCACCTGGCCTTGGTGAACCCTGACGCCTTTTTTGATGCCGGGTCCATAGCGGGAGAGGTGGCCGTAGGTGGTGGTATAGGTGGAGTTATGGCGGAGGCTAAGGTAACGGCCCCAGTCATTCTTCCAACCCACGTATTCGATGATCCCGCTGGCCGGAGCGCGGATGGGTGTGCCGGCCGGCGCGGCATAGTCCACGGCCAAGTGCGGCCGGTAGTATTTGAGGATGGGATGATAGCGCCAGGGGGAGTAGCCCGAAGTGATGCGCGCGTATTTGACCGGGCAGAGCAGACGGAAGCCGCCGAGGGCGCCGCCGTTTTCATTGTAATAGCCGGCCGGGGGTTTGCCGTCGGAGTAGTAAAAAGCCCAATGGCTTTTTCGCCTGGTTTCGATCCTGGCCGCCAGGATCTGCGGCTCACCCGCGTGGTCAGGGGAGGCGGCGCCGAGGGAGATGAGGATTTCAAAACGATCACCGAGGAGAACATCGCGATAGAAATCAATTTCGCCGGTGAAGATATCAACTAAGGAGTGAATCAGCCGGGGTGAGAGTCCACTTTTTCGCGCGGAGTCGTAAAAGCTCTGGTTGATGATCCCGAGATAGAATTGTTCCTCGGTCGGGGGTGGGCGTGGGTCTGGAGTGAAAGCGGGAACCGATTCTTGAGGTTGGGAATCACCCGGCGAGGGTGAAACCTGCCAATACCCGGATACCCCCGGCGAGATGAGGGTCCCCAAGACCACAAGCCAGGCCCAGTTCATGATCCGCCCCGAGCGCCGGTATCCCGACCGGTAGCACGCGGCCATTTTTTCACGGAGCTCCAGGTTCTTAACTCCTTCCCTTGCCGGCTCGGAGCTCTATTGATGATCGCAAAATAGATTGACAGAAAAATCCTCTTCGCTGGCTGGATTTGCCGATTCTGGTTGTCATCCAGAACCCCGCCCCAGGCGGGGTAGGGGCGGCCCGCGAGCCGCCCCTACGACACCGCCAGCGCTTACGCGTGTCAACCAATTACGCGATCCTCAATAGAAACAAACTCTCTTGGCCTCGCCAAAGCAGGTGAATTATGGGGCAGGGGGTGTCCTGCCACAAGCCCTCCGGCCGGCGGTTCCGAAGGTTTTGAGACTATCCACTTGCCCCTGGGACTTTCGCCAGGGAAGCCTCCATCTTGCTCAGGCGCTCTTCGATTTTGGCAAGGGGTTCTTCCAACTTTTCCTGGCGAGCGCGCGAGGAGAAGGCGGGGTTGTTCACCCACCAGTCCATGCCCATTTCTTTGGCTTTATCCACCGAGCAGATCACCAGACGGATCTGGATGGTCAGCAACTCCACCTCCACCAAACTGACTTTGATATCACCGGCAATGACGATACCCTTGTCCAGGACCCGTTCGAGCAGATCCGCCAGATTGGTGCTCTCCATGGAATGCTGGACGGCACGTTGTTGGATAGCCATCTTCGGCGCTCCTTTCTCCCTAGAGTAACTTCCCGAGGGGGCCCAGGTCGAGGTTCAGGTCTTCTTCTTCCAGGCCGAACTCCTGCCGCAGGCGATCAATCTCCTGGGTCTGGCGCATCAGGGTCCAACCCAACTTCTCGATTTCGGCCTCGGTCAAGGACCCGGCCTCGATCCGTTGCAGGGCCTGGCGTTCCAGCAGCTCGTGCAGCAGTTTCACCAGGGTCAGGACCAATTGTCCGAGACCATTCTTGAGATCGTCCGGGTCAAGGTTCAGCCGGCGGCCGGACTGGGCTTGCCCGCTTGGGGAAGGACAAGGAAGGGGGGAAGTGCCCGGTTGCATGACTTGGGCAAAGTCGTGGATCGCGCTTGACTCGACCATGGATTTTTCAAAAGTTTTCATGGGTCAGTTCCAAGGCGGATTCGCTTCGTCCTTCCTGATCCCGAGGGGAGCGAAGGTTTTGCGGGCCGTCTCGATGGAGGTGAGGATGACCTGGAGACCCAGATAGATCAGGTCAATATCGGCCACGGAAATCGTGATCTCGCCCACGATCACGGCACCCTTGTTGAGGATGCGGTCCAGGGCCTCGCACAGCGAGACGTGTTCAGTCTCATCCAGAGTCCAATCATCCATCGGTTGTCCTTCTGCGACGAAGGCCCCTTAGGAAGCCTTCCTTAATTCGTATTCGACCCGCCCCCATTGTTCCCGCCCGCTTTGCCGGTATAAGGCCGCTCCTAAATTCTGGAGCCGATCCAGTCCCCGGGGCTCGCCCTGGCCATAGACCAGAGTTTGCCGGACGCCGGGAAAGGCCCGTTTAAACTTCTCCTTCACTTGCGATTCCCTCTGGTAAAGGGCGGAACAGAGGGGACATGGACTCGCCGGGGTGGCCAGATTGAGGAAGAGCACCGGCACCTGGACCCCGATTCGGTCGCAGGCGGCCATCAGGTCGGCCGTTTCCTGGAAAGCCATCTCGGTCAGGATGCTGACCGCATACAGGGCCGAACGCTTCGGGTCCCCCAACAGGGTTCGCAGGAATTTTAGGTCTTTGGACATCTTTACCAGGCGCTGGGAGATTTGGGGGAGGCGGAAGATTTCCTTGTATTTCAGGAAGAGACCAAAGAAGACCTTGAGCCACTGGTCAATGAGTTCGGGAAGCTCCAGTAACCGGATGAGATGCCCGGTGGGCGCGGAATCCAGGATCAAGAGATCGTAGCTCCCTTGGATTAGAAACTCCATGACCCGAGTCAGGGCCATGATCTCGTCGAGCCCGGGGGGCGACAGATCCAAAATCCGCTCCATCACCTCGCGGTCAAACTGCAGGTCCAGGTTGGGCAAAACCGACCCCAGAAATTCCTCCAACTCCTGCTGATACTGCCTTTTCAAGGAATCAAATTCCGCTTGGGCATTGATCTCCAAGGCCGTCAACCCCGGAGCCAGGCCGGTCGGCCGGGCGCCAATTTTTAGCCCCAGACAATCGCTCAGCGAGTGGGCCGGGTCCGCGGAAAAAAGCAGGACTTCCCTTCCGGGGAGATCGCGAGCCAAACCAAGGGCCGTGGCGCAGGCCAGGGTGGTCTTCCCTACCCCGCCTTTCCCGGCAAAAAGCAACAGGGTGACCTCCGCGGAAACCGGAACGGCCGGCGCCTCCACCGAGAAGTTCCCATCCTGGGATTTTTCCTCAAGCAAGGGAAGTGGATCGGTGAGGACCGCGGCCGGGGTCCAGAATTCCTCCAGCCGCTCGCCCCGGACTTCCCCCGGATACAAGGGGACCCCCCAGAGAGAATATAAGGAGAACGGGGCCTGGCGAAAAATCCCGGCGAGTTCTCTCCTCTGACGGCTCCGGGCCCCTCGACAGACCGGACAGGCTTCCTCAGGATAGAGCCGGTTGACTACGATCTCCGAGATCGGAACCTTGAGGCGGGCCAGTTCCTGGAGCAGGGCAAAAGTTTCCCGGATGCTCAATTCCTCGGCGAGCATCACCGGCACGAAACGACAGCGCCCGGGATCTTTCATCAGGGATTCCATCCGGTTGAGAGAAGCAGACAAATCTTCCAGGAAGACATCGGATTGGTCGCGCCGATAACGGCCGGAAAACACCTTCTTCATGTAGCGGTGTTTCGCCAGCATGGCATCCAGCGCTTGCAGCCATTTCCGGATGAGCTCTGGAATCGCCAAGAGCTGGAGCGTGTGCCCGGTGGGGGCGGTGTCCACGATGATGCAATGGTAAGCGCGCTGGTTCAGCCACCCGGTGATTTCGAGAAAGCTGATCAGTTCATCCATGCCCGGAAGAGAGAGTTCCAAAAGCCGGGTGATGTCCTCTTCATCCAGAAAGGTGCCGCGGGAGGCGATTTCCCGAAGTCGCGCCCGGTGCTTCTCCTTGAAAGCGGCCAGGTATTCCGGGGCGTTTAACTCCAGGACCTTTAAATTGGGAAGGGCGTCCAACCCGGCGAGGCAGTCCTTCAGGGAGTGGGCCGGATCGGTGGAGACGAGAAGAAACGATTTCTCCGGATGCTTCCGGGCGAAGCGCAAGGCGCAGGCCGCGGCGCAGGTGGTTTTGCCTACGCCTCCCTTGCCCCCGAAGAGCAAGAACTGCAACTCGCGAGGATCCTCCCAAACCGGCACACCGGCGACTGGGTTCATGGCCGCGCCTCAAGCCGCCTTCCCGCTTTCACTCACCGCTTCTTCCTCCTCTGCTTCACCTGGCTCGAGTTCTTCCAGCCGGTCGAGAAGCTCCTTTTCCCGGGTGTCGAACTCCGCCTCGGTGATTTGCCCGGTCTCCAGCATCATGTAGATCTCGCTCAGTTCGGCGGTGATGGCTTCCGCTTCATTGGCGAGTTCTTCCTGGGCAATATCATGGATCTGTTTGAAGACCCAGAGGGTGCCCCGAATCGGAAGCAGCAACAGGTCGTCCAGGATCAGCATGTTTTCACCTCCCCAGCCGATGGGCGGCTCAAAGGTTGAGGTCCACCTCGACGAAGTTATGCGGCGCCCAGGGGCCGTTGTAGTCGAAGGCAAAATTGTTGTCGAACAATCTGGCCGCTTCCAGGATGCGGGCTTCGAAGTCCCCTTGCGAGTTGCGTCCCACCAGACAGGCCAGGCTCATCACCTCACACTCGCGCCTGGGCGAATTAGGCTTGATCTCAAAGCAACCCGGGGACAAAATCTCCTCCACCTTTTCCGTGTGCGCTTCCCGGTCCTGATTCAGGGTGCGCTCAAATATTCTTCCCAACTCGATCTTGTCTTCCGGGGCGGCCTCCCGGCGGGCGCCGAAAAAGCGATCCCGGGCCGCCCGCAGCTCGGGATGGGTATGGACAAAATACTCGAAGATGTTGGGCACGTCCCAGGCAACCCGCAACCCCATTTCCACTTTGTCCGCCACCCGGTGCAGTTGCTCGAGGAGAGCTTCCTGGTTATTCGCGAGGATTCTTCGGATTTCTTCTCGGCCCGAGGCGATGATCCCAAAGCTCATGGGGAGCGGGGTATTTTCTTGCATGAGCTTCTTCAGCACTTCCTGGTGGGCCGCGAGATGGCGGCGTTCCGGCCGGATCTTCTGGTTGGGAAGATCGCTGACCACCGCGGCGACCCGGCCATCGGAAATGGCGTAAACCTTCCCCCCCTCGATCCCGAAGGAGCCATAGGTTCGGTCTTCCGAGGAAGCGACGATGGCGTAGAGGTAACTTCCCTGGTGATTGATTGGATCCGTCATTTCTCTATCCGA
>Ga0315291_10011961_pt1 | contig 10552 bp, 7 predicted proteins | sample YL17G12_20_MG_FD_203070 | JGI IMG/M metagenome (GOLD analysis project Ga0315291, IMG submission 203070) | Sediment microbial communities from Yellowstone Lake, YNP, Wyoming, USA - YL17G12_20 | ecosystem: Environmental > Aquatic > Freshwater > Lake > Sediment | place: USA: Wyoming | collected... | reverse complement strand
GTCGATCTCACCAGGAAGCGCATCCGTTTCTACGCTCTCCGGCGACGCGATCCCGCCTACCAACCTGTTCTCAATGAGGTCCATTATGAGTTCCCAAAACGACCCTTCCACAAATGGCCCACAGGGGCGACGAATGCTGTCACTCCGTCATTCCTTTGTCACCCAGGGGGGCGACGGGTGCTGACACTCGGCCCATCAGTCGTCAGTTGTCAGTTTTCAGTTGTCAGTTTTCAGTTGTCAGTTTTCAGTTGTCAGTTGTCAGTGCTCAGTTTTCAGTCGTCAGTTTTCAGTCGTCAGTTTTCAGTTGTCAGTTGTCAGTGCTCAGTTTTCAGTTGTCAGTTATCGGTTTGTCGCCGTCGACAAAGGAAAAGAGACAAGCCAGAACTGAAAACTGAGAACTGAAAACTGAGAACTGGTACGGCTCCTAGGCCGCCTCGTGTCGGCGGGGGTGATCCCAATCGGGCCGGCTCGGGGCACCCACTTGTGGTTCGGCGGCGGCGGAGAGCAAGGGGATCTGTGTGGCGTGCTCCGCGAAATGCCGGCCGAACAATTCCAACACCCTGGTCAGGCCGATGGAATACAGGAAATCCAACGGCAGCGATTCGGGCCCCGTCGCCCGCAATTCACAGTGCTGGCCGTTGCGGGGATGGAAGGCCACCACCACCGACCAGCAGCAGCCGCTGTCGGTTTCGGCGGCCGGAACGACCCAGGTGTGGTGGCGTGGCTCGGCACCCTCGCTGGAGAGAATCAGCTCCAGGCGATGGACCTGCCAGATTCTGACTTCTTCTACCAAGGCTGCCCAGGTCTCGTTAAACGGCAGCCGGGCCAGTTGGGCGGCGTCGGGAAGACTCCGGCTGTGGCGCGGCTTGCCCAGGCGGTCGCCGAGGCGGACGAACGATCGGGCGACGGCACTCCTGGCCAGGGCCAGCTCATGGTGGCCGAACAGTCGCAGGCGGATCATCAACACCATCAGGGTCAACGCCGTGATCCAGGCCAGGGCGTCGTTGCGGAAGATCGTGGCGGCCGTGGCGGCGGCCCCGGTCGTCAGGCACAGCGCCCCGATCAGGGAGAGCGCTTGCCAGGTGCTCAGCCCCCGCTCCAACAGCCGGTGGTGAATGTGCTGGCGGTCGGCGGCGTCGAAATGCCTGCCGGTGAGCTTTCGTCGCACCACGGCCAGCACGGTGTCGAACAGCGGCAGGCTCATGATCACCGCCGGGACGGTGATGGCCAGGGTCGCCGAGGTCTTCATGGCGCCCTGAATCCCCAAGATGCCCATCACCAGGCCGATGACCATGCTGCCCGAATCCCCCAGGAAGATGCTCGCCGGCGGCAGATTGAAGACCAGGAATCCGGCCAGGGCCCCCGCCAGGACCACGGCAATCACCGCCACGTGATAGTTGCCCATGCTGGTGGCAATGATCGCCAGCATGACGGCCGTCAACAGGCCCACGGTCGAGGCCAGGCCGTCCATGCCGTCCAGCAGATTCAGGGCGTTGATGCAGCCTACCAGCCAGGCGATCGTCAGGGGAATGCCGAACCACCCCAGGTTGATCGGATAACCGAAGGCCACAATGCGATCGACGGAGAAACCCAAGACCACCACCGGCAGCACGGCAGCGACCTGGAGCAAGAGCTTGTGGCGGGAGCTGAGACACCAGCAATCGTCGACGCTGCCGAAAAGGCAGACGATGCCCGCCGCCACGATCACTACAGTGGCCAGGTCGGTCAGTTCCGGACCGGCGCCGACCCGGTTGTAGGCGGCCACCACCAGTCCCAGCACAATTGCCAGGTAGACCGCCACGCCGCCCCAGAGCGGCACGGGGCTCTTGTGCAGCTTTCGCTTGCCGTCGGGACGATCGACGATTCCCCAGCGCCGCGCGATTGCCCGCACGGCCGCCGTCAAGAACAGCGAGGCCACAGCGGTGACCAGGAACGTGATCAACATCGACGCCACTTGGCAATCCGTTGCGAAAGCCGAGAGTCAACCTTCCTTGGCTGGGATCCCGCCGCAGCGTCCGAAGGTCACCAATCGTGATTTGAGCCTGACCCCAGCCGGGGAGACTTGCGGGTCGACTCCTGGGCGACCCGGAGATCCGTGCCCGTCTGGGCCAAAACAAACACCTTCTCAGTTCCCGGCGGCAATCTCGCTGGAGCGACGTGCCTGAACCCCAGCTTCTCGATTTCCTTGAAGATTGCCTTGCCGCGGGGGGACGTGATCTGAGTGGTCCAAAGCAGAACCACGTCCGGTTGGAACTCCCGGGCCACCTGGAGGATGATCTGATCCCCGGCATCGTCGGCAAACGCGAGGCACTTTCCATGGGCATAGTAGCTGGCGGTGGGGGCCAGGCCTTCGGGGCCGATCAACGACGGCGAGGGGCCGAACTCCCGCCCGATCCAGTGCCCCAGGCGGGCCCATGATTCGCGGCTATCGTAGCTGTTCGTCAGTGCGTCGGCCAACCCTACCCCGCTGACAACCAGCAACGGTGCCAGAGCCGCCGCGCATTGGAGTTTGCGTCCGCAGTGGAGCCGATCGGCAAGGCGCAACGTCCACGCCGACAGTCCCAACAACCCCAGGGCGCCAAACGCGCACCCCATCAAGACAATCGGCAGGGGATAGCGGTGGCTGGATACCTGGGCCTCAGACAGGTGGATCCACATGCCTGCGGCGACGGCCAAGGCAACGTAGAACAGCGGCCGGGTGTCTTGCCGCCACCAGACCCGCCGCCAAGCCCAGTTCCCGCCAAACATCAACAAGGCGAAGAGCGGCGTCAGTCCCCGTTCCATGGTGTGAAGGAACACCCAGATCAACTGATGCGCCGGCATCCTTGCCTGAGACTCCACGCCACCGGCACCGGACTCCGCTGCCGTCCGGAGCGTCGCTTCCGCCACGGATCGAAACCACGCTTGCGCCGTCGCCAAAGGGGCCGAGCGGATGAATTCCCAGCGAGGATGATCTCGCAGCCAGAGGACGTTGACCAGCAGCAGCAAGGTGGGAAAGAAGACGGCGCCGCAGACTGTGCCCAAGAGCAACCGCAGTCGCGCCTCGCGGAGAGCCCGCCAACGTGAGGCAGGCCAAAGCACCAGGGGGATCAGCAAAAACAGACCCTCGACACGCGTCAATGAAGCCAGCGTAATCACCCCACCCGCCGCCACGAAGAACCCCAAACGGACCTCCGTGACCGCCCGCCACAACAGGTAGATGGAGAGCACGAAGAGGAACCAGAACGTCGGATCGCGGATCAGTTCCGCACTCCATTCGATCAGGCTGGTATGGACCGCGTACAGCAGGCACGCCACCAGGGCCACGCGCTGGTCGAACTGCCGACGTGCCCAGCCGTACATCGGCAGCACAACCAGGCTGGAGATGACGACCCCCCAGACCCTGCCGGCAACTTCCCAGTCCAGCCCCAGGCGGTGCAGGACTACCAGCACGACCGGGAACGTGTTCAGATGCATCTGCTGGAATCCCGCGTCCAGATTCCCTTCATTCAGGGCGCGAGCCAACTGGATGTAAAGAACCCCGTCGGGACAGACCACGTTGGTCTTCAGGGCCATCAGGGTCCGAGGCAGCAGGCAGACCAGCACCAACCCCGCCAGCAACCAGGGCGGGTGCGAAGACACCCTCCGTTGCGGTTCCGAGCCAGCCAGATGGTTGGGATAATCCGCCGGGATCGATTGGAAAAAATCGCGAAGATCCGCCATGGGGGTTTTGGAGGAGTAAGCAAAATCGGTCAAATAGCCACGCCTCTCCACACCCTTGAGCCCGGGCCTACCACGCAGGATGACTCCGTATCTTCGAGGCTGCCCCTATCTTCAATAGCCTCGGCAGAACTTGCCTAATCTGTTCAATCCAACTGGCGTAGGTGCTAATCCTTGCCCCCCGGCGGCAGCCCGCACCAGGTACTTCGGTCGACTGCCGCATGGCGCAACCGTGCTCAAGGCCTCGCGCGTTTGGGACTCAAAAAAACCGTGGTCCGCCTCTGGAAGGGGCAAAGGAGGCCCCTGCCATGGGCTAAATAGCCTTGCGTTGGGAAAAAGGGGACAGGTCCAATTTGCCGGAACGGCCCGAAGGGTGCTTCGCACAAATTGGACCTGTCCCCTTTTTCCTTACCCTGGAAGTGGCGTGTATTTACGCGATCTTTCGTCTGGCGTCAAGCTCCGTTCCCGTCCTTGCAGTAGTAGGCCCACACGCCGGGTTGAGCCGGGAGGGTGGCCGTCATCGTGGGGCAGGCTCCCTATGCCGCCGGGGCGAGCGTTCGAGGGGAGAAGAGCGAGCGGAAAGGGTCGGCGTGCTGGAAACGACGCTCCCAGGCGTGGTCACGGCGAAACTGCTCGGTCTCGGTGCGGCTGAACCGGCGACTCAGGGCTTGGGCCACGACCGGTTGCAGGTCTTCGGCGCGATCGAGGAAGTACACGCCGTCGCCCGCGCCGCGCTGCGCCATTTCGCCGAAAGTGGTGCTCAGGACGGGCAAGCCGGCGGCGCGGTATTCGTAGAATTTGATCGGGTCCACCGCCGCAGTCAGCGAGTTGCGGAGGAAGGGGATCAGACCCGCGGAGAAGCGGGCAAGATGCTCCGCCGTGTCCGTTTGTGCACAGGGAGGCAGCAACCGGACGTTCCGCGGCAGGTCGGCCGGCGGGCGCCGCAGGCAGGGCCCGACGAACTCGATGCGGACCCAGGGGAGTCGCTCCGCCAACCGCACTACCAGTGGCCAGTCCAACCACCGGCCGATGCAGCCCACGTACCCCAGCACCGGATCCCGGTCCAGGTCTGGGTTCCGCTCCGGCAGCGGGCCCGGGCTACAGCCGTTGAGTACCTTGACCACGCGGAGGCCGCGTCGCCGGAACTTTCCGGCCAGGAACGTCGAGGAGGCCACCACCAGGTCGACCTCCGCAGCCAGGGCGTTTTCGTGGCGCTGCATGGCTCGATGGGAGAGCCCGCGGTGGAATTCGGGAAAATTGTCCATCGCGTCGTAGAAGCTGGCCGTTGGCCGCAACTCGCTGAGCGCCATCAGGGCCAGGGCCCCCGGTCGGCCCACGCCGAGAATCCACGGCTGCTGCGCCGTGTAGCCGGCCAGTTTTCGCCACGCGCTGCGCCAAAACAGGCAGCGGTTCAACCGCGCCCCGTACGGCAGCGGCTCGATGGGCAGGGAGGGAACCTCCAGCAGGGTGATGCGTGGGTCCAGGGGTGTGCCCTGGTCGTGCAGCGCACGGCGCCACCCCAGGTCCTGCCACTGCGGCAACCGCACCGGATAAGGGTTCACCCATAACACCGACTCGATACCTCGCCGCAGCCACGCCTCGACGGTGAAGTGCGGGCGTTGGGCATAGCTGCGGGCGAAGACTGGGGAGAAATAAACCAGTCGCATCGACTCGTGTCTCCTCAAAGCGAGATGAGGTTTGTTGCCGTCCGGCGGGAGAAGTGGTTCGTTGGAGGTCACCAGCTACGCCGCCTGCTGTTTTGGCTCGTCGCCGAACTGTTGGGTATACGCCGCGATCACCTCATTGACCGGGCCTTCCATGCGGATACGGCCGTGGTCGAGCCAGAGCGCCCGATCGCACAGCCGGGACAGCGACGTGGTGTCGTGGCTGACGATCACCACCGCGCGGGCCTTGCCGATGAGCTCCTGCATTCGTTGCCGGGCCTTGATCTGGAAGGCCATGTCGCCGGCGCTGAGCACTTCGTCGACCAACAGGATGTCCGGTTCGATCGCCGTGGAGATGGCGAAGGCCAGGCGGACCATCATTCCCGACGAGTAGTAGCGTACGGGCATGTCGAGGAACTCGCCCAGTTCGCTGAACTCGGCGATGGGCTGCATCTTCTTGCGGATGGAGCGGGGAGTTTCGCCCTGCAAGTAACCGCGGTACATGATGTTGTCCCAGCCGGTGGCGTCATGTTCGAACCCCAGCGAGATCTGGAAGAGCGAACTGATCTGTCCCCGCACTTCGCGCCGGCCGTGCGTGGGCAGGTAAACGCCGGCCAGCAGTTTTAGCAGGGTGCTCTTGCCCGCGCCGTTGGGGCCCAGAATCCCCACCCGCTCCCCGTGGCTGATCGTCAGGTTGACGTGCTCCAGCGCGCGTACCTCCCGGCCGCGCTCCTTGCGACGGCGGAATCTCCCCTGGACCAGGTACTCCTTCAGGCTGATCCGGCCGTGGCTCCGCACGTGGAATATCAGACTCGCGTCGTCCAGTCGAATCACGATCATCGGGGGCTCCAGCGGTTCCATTGATGATTGATGATTGATGATTGATGATTGATGACTACAGCCTCAACCCTCAACCCTCAACTCTCAACCCTCAACTCTCAACCCTCAACTCTCAACCCTCAACTCTCAACCCTCAACTCCTACAGGTAGAGAATGATCCGGCGCTCTGCCCAGTGCAGCGACCACGCTGCCGCCGCCAGTGCCACCAACACGGTCGCGCAGGCCATCAAGAGCGCCGTCAGCGAGGGAAACTCGCCCTCTAGGATCGGCGTCCGCACCAGCTCCAGGAACGCCGCCATGGGGTTGAAATCGATGAACCAGCCCAGGTTCCGCTTGCGGAGCATGTCGGCCGGATACATGATCGGCGTCAGGTAGAACAGCATCTGCAGTCCCACCTCGACCAGGTGCTGCGTGTCTTGAAACAGCACGTTGATCACCCCTAGGCAGACTGCCAGCGCCCAGCCGAGCAGCAGCAACAGGACCATCGTCGGCAGCAGGCTGACCAACTCCGGCAGGTTCCCCAACCCGTTCACGCCCCAGACGAATACCAGCGCCACCCCCAAACCCAGCAGGAAGTGGATCTTGGCGCCCAACACCACTCGCAGGGCGTGGATCGCCAGCGGTGCGCGATGCTGTCTGATGTAAGACTCTCCCATGAAGAAGCACTGGCAGCCCTGCGTCGCCGATCCTTGGACGAACCCCCAAAAGACCAGGCCGCTCAGCAGGTAGGGGGCGAAAGTGCGGATATCCTGCTGGAACAAGGTGCTGAAGACGATGCAGAAGATGATCGTCATCGAGATCGGTTGCAGCAACGACCACCCCAGGCCGATCACCGAGTGCCGATACCGCCTCCGCAAGTCGTTGTGGACCAACGCCAGCCAGAAATGACGCAAACGCCAGACCTCGCTCATGTAGCCGATCAAACTTCAGCCTCCCCGAGGGTCACCCGCCGCCCAGGCACGATCGTCGGCGACAGCCGCGCTGAGCGGATATCCCAGCGCGGGGGAGGAGTATACAAGTGTGTTTCGGGCCGGTCAATGTCAGACAGAACGGCCCCGGCACCACTCGTTCAGGGGGGGCATGATTGCCGAACAGTCTTGGCAGTGGCCGCGCAGGATCGCCTCAAAAACCGGGTATAGACGGGTGAAGGGACAGGAATCGAGGCCAGCCAGTGAGGGCATTCCCCTCAGCAGACAACTGGATGAGCTTCGCCCGATAGCCGATGACAGATCAATCGGGCTGCGATCAGGCCGCCGGCTCGTTTCTGGCGGCCTGGTTCGCGCGCGTAGGAAGGAGGGGAATCTGGGGGACAGACGATGATCTTCTGGTCCTGTTGGGGGCGTGACATTCGGCACCCTCGGCACATCATATCGCCCCCAACAGGGCCCTCCCCAGCCGGTCGTCTCTCGGTCTTTGGAGGCGTTTGCCGGGGGGCGTGTCGCAGCCCTCACCGCCGACTGCAAGCGACGGAGTGGATACTCGATAGTGGATAGTGGAGAGTCGACAGCCAGTGGTGGAAAGCGGAGGGCACTTCACGCGCGAACTCTCGACTCTGAACCCTCAACCCTCAACTCTCAACCCCCAACTCTCAACCCCCAACTCTGGCGAAGGCGACACCACCGGCAGCTCGGTCAGGAGCTGTTGCCGGATCTTGCCCACGAAAATCAGGTCCCGCCGGCTGATGACGCCGACCACCTTGCCTTTGGAGAGGACCGGCAGGCGCCGGACGCGCGTGGAGAGGAAGATCCTGGCCAGCTCGACCAGGGAAACGTCCGTGCCGACGGTGGTGACCTCGGTGGTCATGAAATCGGCCACCGTGCCGGTTAGTTGCAGGGTACTGATGCTCTGCAGCAGGTCGTACTCGGTGATCACCCCGAGCAGCCGCTTTCGGCTGTCCACCACCGGCAGGCCGCTGACGCGGTGGAATTCAAAGAGGTCCACCGCTTCTTGGATGCGGGTGTCGGGCCGAACAGACACGACTCGGGTGGTCATGATGTCTCCGGCGGTGAAGAGATTTGGCTCTGATGGGTCCATCTTTCCCCCCTACATGGCCGAGGAACGATTTGGCTGCACTAACGATTGAAGCACAGGCCCACTATACGTGTCCTTACAGTGGAGAATGGCGCCCTAAGATGACTATAGCTCGCAGTTTCCGGCCACGAGAGGCCCAAATTGAGTTGCACGATGCGAGTCACGTCGCCTCGTCGCTGACTTTGCCCGGGAAGACGCGCCCAAAGCTCGCTTTGGGGAGCCAGCCGTGGTAGACTGCCCTATGTGGGCCGGCAGGGAAAGTTGGGTGCCGATTCTCGCTCGCAAGCAGTGGCCCACTACTTCGGGGAGGAAAAAGGGGACAGGTCCAATTTGTGCGAAGCCGGGCACCGACCGAAGGTTGGTCGCGGGCCGTTCCGGCAAATTGGACCTGTCCCCTTTTTCCGTTCCGGGAATCACGCAAGACTATTTAGAGGTACGCTGGCCGGCACTGGCTGCCAACATCCCACGGCGGGTTGGTTTCCGGGGTGTCCCCCCGGGGCTGGCTACAGCCGGCGGCGGGGCGAGAATGAAAGCGGCGGTCTGAACTCTTCTCCTTGAGGACCAAGCCATGAAGCCGGCTGGCCGATTGCTCCTGGTTCTCGGGCTGCTCGTCGGTCTGGGCGGTTGTGGCAGTCCATCCCCACCGACGGCAGACAACCCCGACAGTTGGCAGACACAGCCCGAGCCCTTCGAGAAGATTCAGCGGATGGCCGTGGCCGGGCTGTTCTATCCGCGGCACGAAGACGATCTCGCCAAGGCCGTCGACGGTTACCTGAACGCTGCGAAGCCGGAACCGATCAAGAACCTTCGCGGGCTGGTATGTCCCCATGCCGGCTACGAGTACTCGGGCGCGACGGCCGCCGTGGGCTACAAGCTTTTGGCCGGGCGTGACGTGCGGACCGTGATCGTGATGGCGCCCAGCCACTATGCGGCCTTCCAGGGGGCGTCGATCCCGGACGTGGAGGCCTACGAGACGCCGCTGGGGATGGTTCCCCTTTCGCCCCAGGCGGCAGAGCTGGGCAGGCTGGCGCCGTTTGTGGTCAACCCGCCTTGCAAGGTCGTCCGCCCTGACAGGGAGCAATGGCGCCGGGCGCCCAAGGAGTTGCCCGCATTCGGTGAGGACACGCCCCACACGTGGGAGCACGCGGCGGAGGTCCAGTTGCCCTTTTTGCAGAGGACGCTGAAGGATTTCGATATCGTGCCCGTCGTCTTCGGCAACCCGTCGGCTCCCGAAGAGGTCGCCGTGGACCCCGAAGAAGTCGCCCGCGTGCTGCTGAAACACCTCGACGACAAGACCCTGCTGGTGGCCAGCTCCGACCTGAGCCATTTTCACGCCTACGAGATCGCCAAAGGGCTGGACACCACCTGCTGCCAGGCGATCTGTAGCCTGAACACCGAGTGGATGGAGCGGCAAGAGGCGTGCGGCAAGGGCCCCATCCTGGCCCTGATGCACGTCGCCCGAAACAAGGGATGGAAGGCCAAGCTGCTCGACTACCGCAACACCGGCGATGCGACGGGCGACAAGTCGCGCGGGGTGGTGGGCTACGCGGCGGTGGCCTTCTACGATCCCCGCGGTGCAGTCGACGCCGAGAGGACGCCCGACCGTGCTTCGCACGGTGCCCGCATCGGGCAGGGTAAACCGACGGCGGAACAACAGAAATTCCTCCTGGACCTGGCCCGCCGGACCATCAGCGAGGCCGTCAACTACAAGCGATTCCCGAAGGTCGACGCCGCCGAAGTGCCCGACGAGCTGACGGAGTCGCGGGCGTGCTTTGTGACGTTGACCAAGGCGGGCCAGCTCCGCGGCTGCATCGGCGATATCTTCCCGCGGCGCCCGCTGTACCAGGCGGTCGTCTACTCGGCGGCCGCCGCCGCGGTGGCCGATCAGCGTTTTCTGCCCGTCCGACCGGAAGAACTCGACCAGATCGAGATCGAGATCAGCCTGCTCAGCTTGCCCACGCCGCTGGAATTCAAGTCGCCGGAGGAGTTGCTCGACAAACTGCGTCCGGGCATCGACGGGGTGGTGCTGCGCCTGGGGCAAAAGCAGGCCACCTACCTACCGCAAGTCTGGGAGCAGATCCCCGGCAAGGGGGAATTCCTCGGGCAACTGGCCGAGAAGGCCGGTCTGGAGCGATCCGAGTGGAGGAGCCCGAAGGCCCGGATCCTGTTCTACCAGGCCGAGGCCTTCCGGGAGGAATCCCGCTAAGGGAGGAAAAAGGGGACAGGTCCAATTTGTGCGACGACCATGCAAGCATGGTGCCCGCCTTCGGGCCGTTCCGGCACATTGGACCTGTCCCCTTTTTCCCGTTCAGGGGTTT
>Ga0315291_10011959_pt1 | contig 10552 bp, 8 predicted proteins | sample YL17G12_20_MG_FD_203070 | JGI IMG/M metagenome (GOLD analysis project Ga0315291, IMG submission 203070) | Sediment microbial communities from Yellowstone Lake, YNP, Wyoming, USA - YL17G12_20 | ecosystem: Environmental > Aquatic > Freshwater > Lake > Sediment | place: USA: Wyoming | collected... | reverse complement strand
CCGGCCCCACCCCCTGGCCGACTACTTCAAGCAGCGCTTCGCCCAGGTGACCAACCCTCCCATCGACCCCCTGCGCGAGGGGCTGGTCATGTCCCTGGAGATGCGCCTGGGCGGGCGGGGCAACCTGCTGGCGCCCGGGCCGGGCGCCTACACCCAGGTCCTCCTGCCCTCGCCCGTCCTGCTGGAGGCGGAGCTGGCCGCCATCAAGGGCGGGGCAGCGGGGCCCGGGCTGGACGTCCGGACGTTCGGCCTGCACTACGACGCGGGGGCGACCGACCTGGCGGCCGCGCTGGACGCGCTGGCGGGCGAGGCGGAGGCGGCCGTCCGGGACGGGTGCGCCGTCCTCGTCCTCTCTGACCGCCTGGCCCCGGCCGACTGGTCGCCCACCCGCCCGCCCATCCCGGCCCTGCTCGCCGTCGGCGCCGTCCACCACCGCCTCATCTCCGCGGGCGTGCGGGCGGACACGTCCATCGTCGCGGAGACGGCGCAGTGCACGACCACCCACCACCTGGCGCTGTTGGTCGGGTACGGCGCGCACGCTGTCTGCCCGTACCTCGGCTTCGAGACGGCCCGCCAGTGGCGGGTCTCCCCGCGGACGGAGGCCCTCATCCGGACGGGCAAGGCCCCCGACCTGTCGGCCGTGGCCGCCCAGAAGAATTACAAAAAGGCGATGGAGAAGGGCCTGCTCAAAATCCTGTCCAAGATGGGCATCTCCCTCCTGTCATGCTACCACGGCGCCCAAATTTTCGAGGCGTACGGCCTCGGCCCCGACGTCGTGGCCGCGTCCTTCAAGGGCTCCGTCTCCCGCATCGGGGGCATGGCCCTCCCCGACCTGCAGCGCGAGGCCGCCGCCTTCTGGGCGAAGGCCTTCACGACGGAGGGCGGGGCGGCGTCGCCCACCAAGCTGGAGGACTACGGGTTCATCCAGTCCCGCCCCAAGGGCGAGCACCACGTCAACAACCAGGCGATGTCCAAGCTCCTGCACAAGGCGATCGGCCTGGGCGGCAAAGGCTCTGGCGGCGACCCCGCGTACGCGGCCTACATGCAACACTTTGCGTCCTCGCCCGTGTCCGTGCTGCGCGACTGCCTGGAGCTGGGTGCCGCGGGGCCGGCGATCCCGGTCGAGCAGGTCGAGTCGGCCGCCTCCATCATGGCCCGCTTCTGCACGGGCGGCATGTCCCTGGGCGCCATCTCCCGGGAGACGCACGAGACGATCGCCATCGCCATGAACCGCATCGGCGGCAAGTCCAATTCGGGCGAGGGCGGGGAGGACCCCGTCCGGTGGGAGGCGTTGGCGGACGTCGACGCCGACGGCCGGTCGCCCGCCCTGCCCCACCTGCGCGGCCTGCGGACTGGCGACCTCGCCACCTCCCGCATCAAGCAGGTCGCGTCCGGCCGGTTCGGCGTCACCCCGCAATTCCTGGTCAACGCGGACCAGCTGGAGATCAAGATCGCCCAGGGCGCCAAGCCGGGCGAGGGCGGGCAGCTGCCGGGCAAGAAGGTGTCACCCTACATCGCCGGCCTGCGCCGGTCCAAGCCGGGCGTGCCCCTCATCTCGCCGCCGCCCCACCACGACATTTACTCGATTGAAGACCTGGCCCAGCTCATCTACGACCTCCACCAGGTCGCCCCGACCGCCAAGGTCAGCGTCAAGCTGGTCGCCCAGGCCGGCATCGGGACGGTAGCGTCGGGCGTGGCAAAGGCGGGCGCGGACGTGATCCAGGTCTCAGGCCACGACGGCGGCACGGGCGCCTCGCCGGTCTCCTCCATCAAGCACTGCGGCGGGCCCATCGAGATGGGGCTGGCGGAAACCCACCAGCAGCTGGTCGCCAACGAGCTGCGGGAGCGGGTCGTCCTGCGGGTCGACGGTGGCATGCGCAACGGGCGGGACGTGCTGGTGACGGCCGCCCTGGGCGGGGATGAGTATGGGTTCGGGACGGTCGCGATGGTGGCGACGGGCTGCATCATGGCCCGCGTCTGCCACACCAACAACTGCCCCGTGGGCGTCGCCTCCCAGCGCGAGGAGCTGCGTGCCCGCTTCCCGGGCACGCCGGAAGACGTCGTCAACTTCTTCGCGTTTGTAGCGGAGGAAGTGCGGGCGGGGCTGGCGGCGGCCGGGCTGAGGAGCTTGGACGAGCTGGTCGGGCGGGCCGACCTGCTGGTGCCCCGGGCGGGCGCGGTGGTGTCCAAGACGTCCGGCTTAGACCTGTCCTACATCACCACGTTCGCCGGGCCGGCCGGCAAGTCGTCCGACCGCATCGCCGCGGCTGTCCACGGCAACGGCACCGTGATTGACGACGGCCTCCTGGCCGACCCCGAGGTCGTGGCCGCCATCGCAAACGAGGGCACCGTCTCCCGTTCCCTCCCCATCTCCAACCTTGACCGGGCGGCCCTGGGGCGCCTGGGCGGGGCGGTCGCCCGCCTACACGGCGACTCCGGCTTTGCCGGCTCCATCGAGCTCGACCTCCAAGGCTCGGCGGGCCAGTCTTTCGCCTGTTTCCTGGTGGGCGGCATCAAGGTGCGGCTGAGTGGGGAGGCCAACGATTACGTGGGCAAGGGCATGGCCGGCGGCGAGGTCGTCATCGTCCCGCCGCCGGGCACGACCTTCGACCCGGCGTCCGCCTCCATCGTCGGCAACACCTGCCTGTACGGGGCCACCGGCGGCAGCCTCTTCGTCGGCGGCCGGGCGGGCGAACGCTTCGCGGTACGCAACTCGGCGGCCGACGCGGTCGTCGAGGGCGCCGGCGACCACTGCTGCGAGTACATGACGGGCGGCACGGTCGTCTCCCTGGGCCCCGTCGGCCGCAACGTGGCGGCCGGCATGACGGGCGGCCTGGGCTTCTTTTACGACCCGGTCGGTGACTTCCCGGACCGGGTCAATGGGGAGATCGTGGCCGTCCAGCGTGTCATTTCCCAGGCGGGGGCCGCCCACCTGCACAAGCTGGTCAGTGACCACGTTGAGAAGACCGGGTCTGCGGTGGGCGCGTCCATCCTGGGCGACTGGGCGGCCGCCCTGCCCAAGTTCTGGCAGCTGGTGCCGCCGTCGGAGGCCAACACGCCGGAGGCGTCGCCCGAAGTGGGCGGGGCGAGCGCGGTGCCGGCCGAGGTCAGCAGCGTGGGGGTGTGAGGGAGAGAACTTTGGGGGATGGGATGTGGGATGGAGGAGACGAGAGCGCTTTTCTTTTTGGAGGGTGGAGGGAGAGGGACGACAAAATCAAAAGGCAACAACCATTCTATTTTTGGTGGCGGGGGTGAGTGTATTTGTGGGTGCGGGTGCGTGTGGGTGCGTGTGGGTGAGCGGGCGGGCGTTGTGTGTGATCGGTGTGTGGGAGACGGGGTGGGGAGATGTGAGAGACAAGACGAACAGTTGGAGGGAGCGAGAGGAAGAGAGGACGGTCGCTGGTGGGCGCGGGCTGCTGCTGCGGTGCCCTGCCACCCGCGTCCCTTCTTTCCAGACTGTGCAAACAAATATGAGCGTGAAAGAGAGAGTGAAAATCGTGCAGTCCTCTTTGGCCGGGAGGAGCGAGAGAAAAGAAGAGGAGAGAAATGGAAGGGAGGCCCGAGTTTTTCTCGACAACCACACAACCCCGTCTCTCCACCCCGAAAAATGAAAAGCTCGCCCGCACCCCTCTCTGTCCACCCTTCCTCTCTCAGCAATTCTTGCCCACGATCTTGGCAGGCGTCACCTCGACCAGGCCGCCCGGCTTGCCCGGGACGGACCCTTTCAGCACCAACGCCCCGAGCTCCGCGTCCACCATCACGACCTCCAGCGATTTGACCACCCGCCGCACATTACCCATCTGGCCCGCCATCTTGAGGCCTGGCAGCACGCGGGAGGGTGTGGCGGACGACCCGATCGACCCGTGCTGGCGCTTGGACTTGGAGCCGTGCGTCATGAGGCCCCGCTTGAAGCCGTACTTCTTAATCGTCCCGGCAAACCCTTTGCCGATGCTGGTGCCCGCCACGTCCACCTTGTCGCCCACGGAAAATATTTCCTCGACCTTCAGGGCCTGGCCGGCTTCAAAGCCCTCGGAGGACGGGATCTGGTGGGGTAGGAAGGCAGAGGCGGAGGATGATGATGAGAGAAGGAGATTAGGATGGGAGCGAAGTGAGAGAGGGTGAGGTGGTCGGTTCGGAGCCTCCGACGCGGCCTCCTTTCGCATGCGTGCTCACGCGCCGCAGCGGGCCTGGCTCGCCTCGGTCGTCTCGCTTCGCCATACCAGGCCATAGTCAAACGGTCAGCGCACACGCTGAGGCGGCGTGGGCTCAGAATGAAGCAGGCGCACGCCCTCAGACTGGCCCCACTTGACAGCACCCCGCCGGCGGCTGGCTTATGCCTAGCCGCCGGCCACATAAAACTCGTTCTCCCTCGTCCGCTCACCTTGAACTCCACCAGGTGCCGCATGGGCGGCGTCCCCGCCGCCTTCAGGTGCCCGGCCTCCGGCTTGGTCAGCTTGCGCTCGGCGACGACGGCGTAGCCGACCTGGACGGCGTTGTAGCCGGACGTCTCCTCTGTCCGCACGGCGGTCACCACATTCCCGTCGGCGACGGAGATGACGGTCGCGGGCACGGCCAGGCCGTCATCCGTGAAGACCTGGGTCATGCCGGCCTTCTTGCCGAGCACGCCGATGCCGGGGCGGCCGGAGCGGGCGACGATGGAGACTGTGGCCGCGCGGGAGGCCGGGACCGAGGAGCGGGCGGTGGGGGGCGCCACGCGCAGGCCGGCCATGCGGGCCGACAGGCCAGTGAGGGAGGGGGCGCCGGCCATTTGGTGGTGTGGGGGAGGGTGTGGGGGCGGCGGCGGCTGGTGCGGATGGAGGGTTCGAATCGAGGCCGGCCCGTGTGAGGAGACGCGGCACGCCGGAGAAGAGAGCTGTGATTGGGGAGGGAAGAGGAAGACTCCTCTTCTTCTCGCTCTCTCTTCGTTTCTTCCCACGCCCGACCAGCTCCCCTCAGGTCTCGTTCCTTTTTGTCTTCTCGTCCAACACACACACACAAAACACAGGCGCCCCCCCCACTCCTTAACCTCTCTCCCTCCCCCTTTTTATTAGTCTTCATCCCAGTCCCCGCCACCCGCCGGCGCCTTGGGCCCGCCCGCGGCTTTGGCCATGATGATCTGGTCCACCCGCAGCACGGTGGACGCCGCGTCCGCCGCCAGCTTCACCCCCCACCACCGGGCGGAGAAGAGGTCAGTGAGGGGCGGGGTGGACGCGGAGAGGTCGGTCGGCGCCCCCGTGGCCAGGTCGAGGCCCAGGCGGGACGCGGCTGCCTCGCCCGCCCCCGCCGTGTGCGCGGCCGCCAGGGCGGCCACGACCGCGGTCGCGTCCAGGCCCGCGTTCTCCGCCAGCGTGCGGGGGACGACGTCCAGGGCAGCCGCAAACGCCCGGATGGAGTAGGCCGCCAGGCCGGGCGCCTTTTCGGCGGCACACCGCAGGCGGGCGGCGACCTCGGCCTCGGCCGCCCCACCCGCGGGCAGGGCCCGGGCATCCCGGCCCAGGGCTTTGAACGCGTTCACGCCCGCGTCCACCGCCCGCTCCAGCTCGTCCAACAGGGCGTCCGTCGCGCCGCGCAGGATTAGGGTCGTCACAGGCGCGGCGGCGGCGGCGGGCACGCCGTCCGACCCACCACTGCCACCGGTGTCGGCGCCCTGGGCGACGCGCACGATTTTGGCGCTCCCGACCTCGCCCACGCCAACCGTCGCCGCGTACCCGACCTCCGCGGGCGTCGGCGCGCCCACGCGGGCCAGGGCGGTCGCGCCCGTCGCCCGGCACAGGCGGCGCAGGTCGAACTTGGAGGGGACGCGCAGCGCGAGGATGCCCGCCTTGTCCAGGAAGTGGAGGGCGACCTCCCCAAACGCGCCGCCCGCGATGACTGCCTTGACCCCCGCCGCAGCCACCGCGTCGACCAGGGCCGCGACCGCGTCCTCCTCCTGGCGGGAGTAGGCTTCCAATTCGGCGCCGGAGCGCAGGAGGACCGTGCCCTTGGTTTCAGGGCCCGTCGTGTCAAAGCCCTGGGCGTACACGGCGACCTTGGCATCGCTCACGCCCTTGACCGCCCCCTCCACGCCCCGCTTCAGGGCCAGGCCGGGGACGGCCGTCGAGTCAGCCGGCGACCCGCCCGCGATCTTGACTACCCGCACGTTGTCTACATTGAAGTTGGCCGGGTTGGCCGGGCAGACGCCGATGCAGGCGCGCGCGATGAGCGGGGCGAGCACGTCCACGGCGGCCGCGTGCTTGGCGCCGACAGGGGCGGTCAGGCGGGCGGCCACGGTGGCGGGGTCACGGAGATCCAGGGTTTCGGAGCCCGGGATGACGAGGGATTCCAGGATTTCGAGGGCCTGTATGGGCATGTGTGAAAGAAGTTGAATGGGGGTGGGTTGAGAAGCGCGCGCGCGCGCGGCCGCCACCCCGCCATCTCCGCCGTGCACCTCATCTCTCTCTCATTCCCGTTCTCCTCCTCACCTGCGCCGCCGTCTTGGCGTATCCGTCCGCCACCTCGGACGGGTGCAGCCCATCCCGCAGGAGGGACTCCGCGCCAGCCAGCAGCTCGCCCGCAAGGGCGACCACCAGGTTGGCGCCGTCCCCGACCTCCGCCTGCTGGGCTTTGGCCGCGTGCACAATCAGGCGGGCCGCCGGGTGCTCCACTTCCAGCTCAGACAGTATGGTGGCCGCGTCCGCGGTCACAAACGTCTTGTCCAGGTGGTTGATGACGATCTTTTTCATGCCTGGAAGGAGGAGAGAGAGAGGAGGTTTAGATTTCGGGGAGAGGGGAGCGAAAAAAAAAGGGCGCGCAGGTGCTTCTCTTTCCGGGGTCCGCTAGCCTTGAAGGGGCTGGCTGAACGACCTTGTCCCACACCAGGAGGCAGCACCAATGCGTGGATCTTGCCATGATGAGGTAGGATGGCGGCTGAAGGCGCGCTGACCCCCCCTGTCGTGCGCGGCTCGATGGGGGGTAAGCGAGCGCGCTCTCTTCGACAACTCTTTCTTCCGATCTGTTCTTCTCACGGCCGCACCGCACCCCATCCCGGCCTCCTCCACACATGCCCAGCCATCCCAGGCCTAGAAGAAGCAAAACTGTCTCCACTGCTAGCAAGACCCGCCCCCATCTCTCTATCCCCTCACCGTGCGGCCCCATGGAAGACGCGCAGCAGGCGGCAATGGCCTTGACTGCCTCGATGTTTTTCAGAACGGCCTCGTCCACGCCCGCAAAGTGGCGGTGACCGTCCTTCAGCATGGCCTGCAGGCCATAAGGGAGGCCAGCAGAGGTCATGGTTGTGTTGTGAGGGTGTGTCTGGTTGGTGATGGGGTCACAGGCGCGCGCTGTGAGAAAATAAAAGAGTGGGGAAGACGAAGGGCTGAAGCAAGCTTCAGGCGCGCCTTCCGGTAGAGATAAATCACAGACAGGGCCCGCGCACTCCACACACACGTCCACGGCCCGCACACGCGCACATGCGCACTTCCGCTCCTTCTCTTGCTCTCGCACACCCTCAAAGAAAGGGCAAAGAAACAGGAAGGTAGAGGTGAGCAAATCGGCGGATGCAAAAACACCAGTCTCATGATGACCCACCCTCCGGGTTGACGACGTCCCCACTCTCTCTCCCTCTCTCTCTCTCTCATAAAACACACGCAAACACGGTGAAGTAGGACAAAAGGGGCGACGCGCGCGCACGCACGCATGTGTGTGTGTATGAGCATTGTCCGCCCACCGTCGTCGCGGCGTTGAAAAAACGGACCTCAAACACGCGCACACACAGAGCGCACGGCTCGAAAAGTCAAAAATCTAAAAAAGGTTGAAAAACTGATCACTTGCCGCCCGCCTTTCGTGCCGCCGCCCGCGCGCTCTGCCGGCCTACGGCGCCCGGCGACGGCGGACTTTGGCTACCGTCAGCAATAGGAGGCGGCGTCCCGGACGGCGCCGCGCCCGCGGCGGCGGCTTCGGCTTCCGCCTCCAGCGCGGGCCAGGTACCAGCAGCGGGCACGACGGGCGGGGATAGACCCGCCCCTCCACTCCCCAGCCCCGGCGCCGCCGCCGCCGCCGCGACGCTCGCCCCGCGCACACCACCACCACTCATTTCCTCCAGGCCAGGCATGGCGGGGGGTGGGAGGATGGAGGCCGCCAGGTCGGTGTGCAGGGAGACGGGCAGGGGCGGCATCGCGCCCATCACGCCCCCCGCCCGGGCCATCGCGCCGAGCACGCCTGCAATGTTGTCACGCATCCGCCCCAGCAGGGCCGTGTTGGCGCCCACGTGCAGGCCGGCCATGTTCTGCTTGACGGCCGCCAGGATGGCGTAGTTCGTCTCCAGGAGGGACGGAATGTCGGACGCGTTGGCCCGGCGGGAGAGGGGCGGCGGGAGGAGGGCAGCGTGGTGGGCGGCGGCCGCGGCGGGGGTGGTGGTGGCGGTGCCTGTCGCCACCAGTGGGGGTGGGGGCCCGTGGCCCAAGCTCCCTAGGGATGGCTGCGCGTGACCCGCCGAAGCGCCGCCCCCGCCCCCACCCCGTCCCCGCTTAACGGCTTTCGCGGCCGGGCTGGCGGGGCCCGCCGGCCCGCCCCGGGCGCCGCCACCGCCCACGCCCTCGCCCGCACCCGCCGCGTGGCGAGGCGGGTTTGACGGCGGCGGCCCCCCGCTGGCGGCCCGGGCTTGTCGCGCGGCGGCCGCGGCCTGCGACGCCCGCCCCGCCAGCCACCGCACGCGCAGGGCCACGTCCCGCATGGTCTTGCGGGGCAGGGCCGCGGCCGCTCGCGCGTACCTCTCCAGCGGGGAGTAGCGGGCGGCAGGCAGGGACACCAGCGCCTCGTCCAGGGCTGCCGACTCGGCCGGCGTCCACTCGGTGCCCAGGGCGGCGTCCGGGCGGCCGCGCAGGCGCAGGGCGGGCGGGGCGGACGGCACGCCGGCCGCGGTCGTCATGACAGGAATGAGGAAGCCGGCAAAAAAAAGTGGGCGGCAAAATAGGGTCGGGGCGAGCGGAAAAAGTGGGCGGCGGAAAGGCTCGTCGCGTCCTTTGCGCCCCGCTCGCTCTGCACGGCTAGCAAAAAGCTTGGGTCGAGCTCAAACCACGCCCGCACGACTCGCCAGCCTGCCCAGCCCAGGCTTTGGTTGTGGCGCGGGGTTGGCGGGCGGGGCCTGGGGCGGTGGTGCGGCCCCGCGAGGAACAGAGGGTGAGAGAGCGACGGCCCGTGTGTAGGGGGGACGCTCTCTCTCTGCCCACACACCCTCGCGCACGCACTGCTCAGGGCGCGGCCTAAAAGAGGGTGAGTGGTTGATACGGTAAAGCCTGGCTGACCCGGGTGGGTAGTTGTGGGGGCAGCCGCACTCGTGGGTGGTGGTAGGGGCAGAGAGCCCCAAAAAGAGATGACGAATGGAAATTGCATTGCTCGACCCGCCTCGGCCCGACCCTCTGCCTTATCCATGCCCTGCCCCGCCTGGTCTTTCCAGCCCTCTCTCTCTCCCGGAGAGTGTGTGTGCGTGTGCATTTTTGCTCGCCCTCTTCTATCTTTTCGTCTAACACCACCACAAACACACACACACGCCCGCCCCCCCTGTCAAACCACGCTCACCACCTTCCTCTTTTTCTGGTGCCCGCCGCCGCCACTGACCGCGCTCCCAAAGGACACCCGCCCGGGGACCAGGGCAAAGAGCGTGTGGTCCCGCCCCATCCCCACCCCCGGGCCCGGGTGGATGCGCGTCCCCCGCTGGCGCACGATGATGGCGCCCGCGGATGCGGCCTGGCCGCCGTAGAGCTTAACGCCCAGCATTTTGGGGAGCTTTCAAAAATAAAAAATAAAAATGGGATGGATGGATGGATGGAGAGCGTGTGAGTGAGGGGTTTGGTGCGCTCTCTCCTTCTCTCATCTCTCTCTCTCTCTCTCTTGGAACGCTCGTACCTGGTTGCCCCTGTTGTTGGTGGAGCCGCCCTGCTTCTTGGACGCCCTGTGGGTGGTTTGAGGGAGAGAGGAGGGTGGTAGGGAAAGCGACAGCGCGGGGGTTGACAGCGCGTCTTGTTTGCTCGCTCTCGGCCGCCTCACGTCGCGCTACAGCGCTCCCTGCCTGGTCATGCGTGCGTGTGCGTGCAGCAGCCCCCACGAGAACCACACACGCCCCGCTCATTCAACTCACCACCGCACTTGCTGCCCGCCGAGCGCGGCGAACAAGCCGATCGTGGGGTGTGTGGAGGAGGTGGTGTACGGGCTGAGCGCTCCCGCGCATGCGCCTCCAGCCCGGGCGAGGGCGGACAGGAGGAGGCGGGAGGCTAGGCCGGGGGTGGACCAGGCCATGGAGTGTGTGTGGAGTAAGGTGCGAGACGTGCGAAAAAAGAGGAGTGAACAAATGCAGCGAACGAACTCTTAGGCTTCACTGCCTCCACGCTGTTAGGTGCTCTCTCTCGAGCCGCGCACTCTTCTCCTCTCCACATCCTCCTACCCCACACCAGCCGTGTGTGGGCAACGACACCCACAGGTGCGTCCAGCCGGGCCCAGTTGTGGGGCGCGTCCGCCCTGCGGCACCCGTTTGCGACACCCACACAAGCGGCGACGGGGCGAGCCGTTTTTATTATTC
>Ga0315291_10011958_pt1 | contig 10553 bp, 11 predicted proteins | sample YL17G12_20_MG_FD_203070 | JGI IMG/M metagenome (GOLD analysis project Ga0315291, IMG submission 203070) | Sediment microbial communities from Yellowstone Lake, YNP, Wyoming, USA - YL17G12_20 | ecosystem: Environmental > Aquatic > Freshwater > Lake > Sediment | place: USA: Wyoming | collected... | reverse complement strand
TCCTCCTTTCATTTTTGGGGAGCTTTCGTGCTCGGGCTTCCTCCCAGCCGTTTGACGGGGGCTGATCCCCGGGTTAGTCCCCCGGCGGGGCTTACCCCGCGGCGACTGGTCCGTCCCCCCTGTGGCCTCCTGAATCTCCCTCAGCCTCTCCCGCTCTCGCCGTATCTTCTCGATGCACGCCTCTCGGACGAAGGCGCCGCGGCTCGGCCAGTAGCCGAGCTCCCCGATGAGTCCGTCGATGTCGTCGGCGATGGCGACGGGAATGGACACCGTTACGTAACTAAGCCTATCTATGTCCACAGAAACACCTGAGACGATCCCAATCGGTTACGAGCACCACTTGCTTATTATATATAATTATGGGTAACACATACTCTGGAAATATTTTAAAAATAAGTATTTTATAATATATCAGGTTAAAGAAATACATGCGTTTTAACTAATATATTTAAAGAAACGTTAATCAGCCGATGGACGACGAAATTTTTCAACCTACAATGCAAATCCAGGCTCCCTCCACATTTTTAATTTACATCGAAAAACTGTCTTCCAGTTTAAAACGCCATTTCATTACAGGTAAAGAAGGCATTTTTAAGGGTCAGACAACAGACAATATTTAAATTGTGCTGAACAGAAGAGGCTTCGGAACGGAAAGCTGAGCCTGGGACGATCCCAATCAACCCTTGTTTCAGCCTCTTCCGTTCCACCCGACATTCTCATCGGGCGACGATAAGCAGATACTGATCGACGAGCCTTCGAACCGCCGCCTCGACGAACCTCTCCCTGCTCTCGAAGCCCAGGAGATCCACGATCCAATCGATCCTCTCGGCGAGCTCGGGGGAAAGCATGACTTCAACACGCTCCACATCGACCATCTCTAGACTCAGACCTCACTTGAATGCTACATTAATGTTAGATAACATTAAGACTTAAACATGATGAAGTAAAAATAAGAAACAAAAATCAGTAACTATGCTACGTAACATCGAGACAAGAGAAAAATACCGACAAATATGGGCACGCTTAAAACAATCAAGTGGAGAGGAAATGGCAGCGAGGTCAGAGAATTTCTAAACAAGATAGCGCGCTACGCTTATGTTGCTGTCTCTTCCTCCCTTTTTAGACGATCCTTCGCGTTGAAACTGTCGAGCATCTTCACAACGTCCTCGGAAAGCATATTCAAGTTATTCGGGGCATCAGCGACCGTGGTTTTCCTCGGCGTAAATGTGGCTTCATATCCGTATGCAATTGCCTCAGCCGGCTTCTCAACGATCGTCGATGCTTCGGTGATAGGTGGCTCTGGGAAACTCTCTTGGAGACAGCTCTCGATCTCATTAGATACCTCCTTCAATATTTCGATACTCTCCGGGCTCTTGGCACTAAATATCTCGTCAAGAACTGGCTGCTGGAAGCCGATTGTCGTCTGCTTCAAAGTGTCGCCCGCTAACTTGGTGAGCTGCTCGAGCCCGGACATGAACTCGGGTGAAACACCCTGAACGTCCCCTATGACTTCCTTGATAACCTGAGAGATTGGCTCCATCTGGATGGCATTATATAATTCGAGTAAATTCTCCATCCTTATTGAAATACATTCTAACACAAGCTGACTTTGAGAGAAGATACGCTTCAAGTGACGGACTCTAGTCAGTTCGTTAGCAAACATATTTGCCCTCAAGGTATCTTTCTTTCGAAGTGCTTTCCCGATCATATCGTACAATACTTTATCTCGTTCCTGTAGCTTCGTATTTGACTGCTCAAATTGAAGGCTCAGCTGCTTTAATTCGTTGAGCGACTCCTGGGAGACGAGGATTGTCTGTCGGATTTTCAAATTATCCAATTATTAACGCTCCTTTAAAAGTTGAGCGCGTGTATTATTTCCGCTGCTAACCGGCTGACCAGTCTCGGTTTCAGGTAGCTTCGGGAAGGTTTCACTCATCCTAGACTCTGCGATAATTTGGGCTTCCTCTATTATCTTAGAGGAATCCTCGTCGACTGACTCGAAGTTGATATTCATCTCCGTAACAGCGCCTGCGTCGATCACAATACCGTTTAGAAGACTGTTAATCTCCCCTAGCTCCTTCTCGGTCTGCGGGTTGATCGAAGCTATACCTGACTTGACGTTGTTCATGACACCAACCACAGGTTGCATTATGACAGCGACGTCACCAACCTCCGTTGCAGTCTTCATACGTAACGCTATCTGCTCGAGAGCTAGCTTGGCGTGGAAGATCATCTTCTCCATCTTCCGGATCGCAGCGACTTCATTTGCATAGACGTTCGCGCTGACGGCGTCGTGCTTCGAGTAGGCGTCGACGACTTTATTAAAGATCATCTTGTCTCGGTCTTTGAAGCGAATAGATGCTTGTTCAAGGCGCTGGTTCTCTAATTCGATCCTCCTAATTGATGCGTTGAGCCTTGATTTGAGGGAATCCGAAGGGTTAATGGTATCTTTAACTTTGCTGAAGGTGGAAGAATCGTTTTTCTTTTCCCATCTTTTTTCAAAGCTCACTTTATATTGCCTCGAAAATATGAGCCGTCTTAGATGTATCAAGGTGTTGAATCACTGATGTAACCTTTCACGCAGTTTTAGCCATTTTTATCGTTGTAATTAACAAGTTGCTGTCTTAAAATGAGAGTAACCGTTTCATATATTAAATTAAAAAAGATATGCGCTACTATTTTTTAAACTTAAACATTAATTTTGTTTAATTATGCAGTTAATATCGCTCGCATATCAGGGTTGAAAAAGCGCGCGTGTGGTCCATCAAGTCGCAGTTCTTAGCTAATGCCTTGAGTGAGTGGACTGCTGTTCTGGTTGTCGTCTCTCGATATCCTTGCTTCTTCAGCCAGAAGCTGTGTTCAAGGATGAAAACAACCTGCTACTCATAACTGGGATTACTCAGATCACTAAGAGCAGTGGGTTCGAAAAGTGGTGGGACCGGTGAGATTTGAACTCACGAACTCGCACGCCCCAGGCGCGAATCTTACCAAGCTAGACCACGGTCCCGAAACAGTAAGTCTAACAGCCTCCCCCAAACTAAAAAGGTTGCGAAAGCCTTCTGGACCCGGAAAATGGTCTATAACCACAACATCTAAGACAACCAGTCATGAAGACCCTACGCGCGCGAGGCCGAGCTGAAGGCGTTCGCCGACGCGTTAAAGCCTTAGGACCCGTAGAAGTTCCACGAAGCTACAATCGCTCATCTCGGCCTTGTACCTCCTCAGCGCCGCGAGCAGCCCCTCCCTCTCAGGGAGCCTCATCAGCCTCCCCAGCCTGGCGCTCGTCGCCTGGTTGAGGAAGAGGGACTGGACGACCGTCGTGACGTTCGCGGCCCTCCTCCCGGTGCTCGCGGACTCGAAGTCGATTATCCTAGGCACGCCGCCTGAGACTATTATGTGCCTCCTCACCCTCACGAGCTCGCCGTGGTCCAGGCCGACCTCGTCCAGCCTCCTCGCGTCGCCGAGGAGCCTGCCAAGGACATCCCTCAGCTGGCCGCAGTCGGCGGGAGCGAGGCCCTCGAGCCAGTCGCCGAGGTAGACGCCCTCGATGAGCTCCATCAGGAGGAGGTCGTCTGTGCAGCCGAGGAGCTCAGGCCCCACACGGACGCTGTTGGCCAACCCAAGAAGCTCGGCCTCAACCCTCAGTGTCGCCCTGTCCGCGTCCGTCCTGAGGACCTTGAGGGCCGCCCTCGTTTCACCCATCTTCGCCGCGACCACGATGCCGACATGACCCTTGCCGAGGATCCTCAAGGAACCCACCAGGTGGGGGCCACCGAGCAAGATGGCGTCGACGCCCAGTAGCCTCAGGTCCCTGAGTCTCTCCTCGGCCAGGGCCTCGTCGAAGGAGGGCCAGCTCAGGAGCCTGAACGCCCTGGAACCATGCAGCGACCCGATGGGAATGGCCTCACTCAAGCCACTCAGGCCTGCCCTTGAGGAACCTACGCAGGAACGCCGGGAAGTCCCCCTCCAGGCATCCGGCGACCTCACCGTTGAGGAGGACCCTCCCGCCTGAGGCGACCTTGTCGCCGAGCCGACGCGGCACGCCCTCATCGACGCCGCCGTCGACGATGGCTTCGCCGAGCATCTTCTTTGCGTCGTTGTAGTGCCTCCTCGTCACTACCCACCACCTCGACCCCTCGACGGCGGGGCCGCTGACCACGTCGCCTGAGGCCAAGTGGGCCTCGAGGAACCTGCCGCTGTCCTCCGTCAGCCAGACCGGCGGGCCGAGCTGCTTCACCGTCCAAGGGATCACAGCCGACTCCAGCTCGAAGCAGATGATGTGCCTACTCCTCTCGTCGCTCCAGGAGACCGAGCGTGTCAACTGGAAGCCCCTGTCCCTGAGGTGACGGGCGAGCGCCTTCTCCGCCTTGTGGAGCTGCCCCCAGAGGGTGTCCGGGACGTCTGGACTAGGGTCGTCTACTACCAGGAACAGGGCGTCCTTTTCGCCTCCGAGCGACCTGAGCAGGGCCTCCCTGTCCACAGGCTCGCGGTTCGGGAAGAAGAAGGCCTTCCTCGGCTTCGCGACGAAGGACCTCGCGGCGGCGACGAAGGTCCAGAGGCTCGTCTCTGAGACCGCGGATGCGACGTTCCTATCGGCGTCGACCGGGTCCAAGACTATCAGCGGCTCCTTGAAGAGCTTCCTCAGCTCCTCTGGCGGCTTCGCCTCCTTGAGCTGGATGACGGGGGTCTCCCTCCAGCCCGCGGCGGCTTCCACCAGCCTCTCGAATGAGCCGTAGTGGAGGATGAGGAGCTCGCAGAGGTAACCCGAGAAGCCCTCCGTCCTCATCTCCGCGCCGTAGACGCCTATGCCTATGACGAACTTCTTCAGCAGCCTCACCTCATCCCTATGCTCAGGCCTCAGGTTCGTGCTCAGGTAGCGTGTGTGTAGGGGCGTCCTGTCCGTGGCGCTGAGCAGCGGCTTACCCTTCTCCACCCCGAAACAGGGGACGAACTCGACGTCGTAGCCGTCCATCCTGACCCGGATGTAGGGGTGCTCAGCGTAGGCCTCGACCCACCCTTCGCCGACGAACGCCTTCACGGCCTCTAAGACCTCAGGCAGAATCTTCCTCCCATGGGCCCGGTCGAGGACTATGAACACGTCAACGTCCTTGTGCTCCGAGATCCAGGTGTCCCTGGCGGCTGAGCCGTGGATCTCGACCTCGGCCTTGAAGCCCCCAGCCTTGAGGGCGTCAGAGAGCTCCTCTTCGACCTTCGCGGCGAAGGCCTTCATGGCCCTCACCTCCTGCCTACTGGGGCTTATCCTCGCCAGTATCTCTCCCCGCATCCGGGTCCAAGCGTCAGAAGCGGTCATCACGGTTCTCCGGCGTTCAGAACGCGGCGTGCTCTGATTACCTCTTCGCCAATAAAAACCTCTGGTACTCCCATCTATTTAGATACTCTTAGACTCGGCGAGCGTCGAGTAGATCGGCCCCCTGCTCGTTAGGACGCTCTTCTTCAGCCTCACATGCCTGACCTCTAGCTCCCCGAAGCGCTCGTCGGCGAGCCCCCTGACCGCCTCGGCGAGCTGCTCCCTGTTCCTGCCGCTCCTCACCCTGCAGAGCGTGAGGTGAGGCTCGAAGCCTCGCCGCTCAGGCTCGAAGCCGAGCCTCTTCAGCCCCTTCTCGAGCTCTGTGTAGATCCTTAGCATCTCCGGTAACCGCTCACCCTCTAGGCCGGCCCAGACGACGCTTGGTCTGCTCAGGCTCGGGAATACGCCTACTTCGTTCACATCGAGGCTGAAGGGCTCAAACTCGAGCCTCCTGATGAGGTCGCCGACCCCCTCGACCTCGCCATCAGGCACGTCGCCGAGGAACCTGAGGGTTATGTGCATGTTCCCGGTCTCGACGCTCTTCAGGTCGGCTCCGGTTGATTTGAGGACCGCCTGAGCCTTCTCAAAGGCTTCGAGGAGCTCGCGGTCCTCGATGTCGACTGCGACGAAGCACCTGACCGACACGGCACGCTTCACCTGCTGGAAGAGTACGCTCTACCTGCTAATGATTTTAACCCATGGATGCAGGTATTCCACGTGGATACCCTCCCCTTCGCGCTGATCATGGTGTCGGCCATATCCCACGCCCTATGGAACTTCCTGGCGAAGGGGAGTCGCGACAAGGACTCCTACATGCTGCTGATAAACCTCACATCTCAGGTCACGGTGCTGCCGGTCTTCCTCCTGATCCTCGGAGACTGGGGCTTCCCTGTAGCGGCGCTGCCCTTCCTGCTTGTCAGCGGCGCCGCCGAGGTCCTCTACTTCCTCTCCCTAAGCAGGGCCTACGAGGAGGGAGACCTCTCCGTAGTCTACCCGATCGCGAGGTCCTCGCCTATGTTCGTCGCTATCCTCGCCTTCGCCCTCCTCGGGGAGAGGCTCTCCGCCTGGGGCGTGGCCGGCATCCTCCTCATAGTCGCAGGTGTCTACGTCCTCCACCTGAGGGGTGTGGGGAACCTCCTCGGCCCGCTCGGCTCGCTGAGGGGGCGCCCCACCCTGTTCGCCCTCGCCGCCGCCCTCGGCACCACCGTCTACTCCCTCATGGACAAGCTTGGGGTGGCGGCAGTGGACCCTGTGCGTTACGCGTTCTGGCTGGGGATATTCGTCTCCATGATGTTGGCGCCGGTCATCATCTGGAGGAGGGGTCTGGGGGGTCTCGCGGGCGAGTGGCGTGGCGGATGGCTCAGGATATCCGTCTCAGGCTTCATCATGAGGGGCGGCTACCTCCTCGTCCTCTACACAATGACTCTGGCCCAGGTCAGCTACATCCTCGCCCTGAGGCAGGTGAGCGTCGTACTCGGCGCCCTCCTCGGTGTAGCACTGCTCAGGGAGAGCTACGGCCGGGAGAGGCTTCTCGGCTCAGCCATCATCTTCGTAGGGGTCTACATCCTAGGCGCGCTGGCTTAAACTGGTACGTGTACTTGATTTCAAAGTTCTATGGTAACATTCTGGTGGTTGCCCTCTTCGTTATGATGAGTTTCTTTGGCTACCATCTGTACATATATGGTGAGAGTATGAAAACGGGGGAGTCAAAGTGATCGATGTTCCAGTCAGTGAGGTAGAGTTGAATTCGGTAAAAAGCTGTGTTCATGAGAGCGGCTGCTGCGAAGGTTGTCATTAACCTCAACGCGTGTACGTAATCCAGTAACCCTTAAATATGAGGTGCGGTTAATATAACATTGTGTTAGAATGACACAACAAATAGTGTGTTTGAAACAACAAAGGAGATGAGATGAATGGACATCTGGTCAATCGGAATTCCCGTCATAGGGTTAACGATAGCCGCTGTGGCTATCTACACGATCTGGATGATAACCAAGTCGAAAAAGTCCGGGTTCCCCCTCGCAGATGAGAGGACCGCAAAGATATCCGGCAAAGCATTCCAAGCCGGCTTCCTGATCGGTGCCTACTACCTAATCGCCCTCAACTTCTACAATATCATAAGCATCGAGTTCCTCGGAGGGGGGCCTCTGGAGTCGATGCCAGTCATCAACTCGGCGCTCATAATCATGGGTGTAACAGTCATCGTCATGATGACGTACTTTGGGAGAAAGGAAGACGTTTGACAGGTGAACGGTCGTGAGGACTCGGATTAAGGAGTTCAGGGCCAGGTACGATATGACGCAGGCCGACCTCGCACTGAAGGTTGGGGTGAGGAGGGAGACCGTGGTCTTCCTTGAGAAAGGTAAGTATAACCCGTCCCTCAAACTGGCACACGACGTCGCTGTCGCCCTCGGGTCCACGATCGAGGAGCTGTTCCTCTGGGGTGATGACGAGTCCTAGGATTACATGCGTATCGTAACAAAAGGCCGTGTATCGTTATGCGCGTGAATACGCGCGCTGACCACGCATGTACAACGGAGGAAGTAGCTGAACCATCCTGCCCTAACACATCCTAAAATCGCTACTTCTGGATCAAATTTGGTAGCCCAGGAGAGGTTCCTCGGCTCCACCGTCATCTCGATCGGCGTCTACATCCTCGGCGCACTAGCCTAAACCCTGGAGGAGGTTTTTATCCGCATCGTTCAGAGGTCAGTAGCAGAGGAGCTCAATAGTAGAACTGTCCGCCTTCAATTTCAGATCCAAGCGCGGCTTGATCAGGGATATGTAAACAAAAACTGGGGATTCCAAAAGTGATGACAGAAAATTATTTAATTTATCAGCCGCGTACGCTGAGATGATGATAATTTTTGACACGAACTGAGCGGCGGCGTGACAACCAGCAGTGGATCCTGGATTGGCTTGTCAAGACGACGGGGCGTGTTCAGAACTTCGCCAACGACGAGCGAACTCTCCCAACGGAGGTCAAGTCGTACCGCATGATCCCACGTGTCCTCTTCAAGGAGGCTCGTCACTACGAGACGATCGCGAGGTCCGCGGAATCGGCCGGCCACATCGATACAGCCCGGCAACTCTACAGACGAGCCAGCGAGGTGTACCACGAGACACAGCACAGCATCTTCGAGGACGACAACGAGGAGAAGATCTTCCTTCACGGGAAGCACGTCGAGTGCTACAATAAGGTCGTGGAGTACGTCGACAATCCGATTGAACTGGTTGAGGTTCCCTGGGAGGGGGCTTCAATCCAGGGGCGGCTGCACCTCCTCAAGGATCGTCGTCGTGCGCCTGCTGTGCTGTTCCTCCCTGGCATGGATATGACCAAGGAGGCTTTCCCTAATCCGCTGGCTAATCCCTTCCTGCGACGCGGAATGCATGTCCTATCGATCGACGGTCCTGGTCAGGGGATCAGCAACATCCGGAAGATTCGAGTAAGCGACGACAACTATGAGCGGGCGGCGAGTGCAGCAATCGACTACCTCTCCAGCCGCCCTGAAGTCGATCCAGATAATATTGTGATCGCTGGCATCTCGTTCGGCTCGCATTGGGGGGCGCGTACCGCCGCCCGTGATAGGCGCGTCAGGGCGCTTGCAGCCACCTACGCGGTGGTTGGGCCGAAGAAGGCGATCTTCGAGGAGGCGTCGCCGAGGTTCAAGCAGATGTTCATGTACATGGCGGGGATCCGCGACGAGGACGAGTTCGACCTGATGGCGGAACGGATGACGACGTCCGGCTACGCGGGGAAGATCACCTGCCCCACGCTGCTGGCCATGGGCGAATATGATCCCCTCTGCCACCTGAGGGACGCCGTCGATTTCTTCGAGGAGCTATCCTGCCCCAAGGAGCTCTGGGTCTTCGAGGACGAGTTCCACCGCATCAGCCAACGCGAAGGGATCGGTGGGCTCGATATCTACACGTTCATCGCCGACTGGCTCCGTGATGAGCTCGACGGAAGGTACCCCCCGGATCTAAACAAGATCGTGCTTGTACCACAGAAGAGGGGCGCCGGACCCTACGAAGTTCCTGTCAGCTCACTCAACCTCCCACGGCGTGCCGGCCTCAAGAAGTCCTAGCTCGGCGTCCCTTACGCTCTTTTTGATAACTTATTTTGGTAGCCCAGGAGAGATTCGAACTCTCGTCAGAGGCTCCAGAGGCCCCGATCCTTGACCGCTAGACGACCGGGCGCGCTAACCTGTTTAGAAATTATTATAGATCCTAAGCATACTCTCCATTGAATACAGGTTGAACGTTAAGCGCGTGCTTGACTCACTCAACCTAGACCAGATACGAACAGAACTAGCAGACCACTACCACAGACAGGGACCGGGAAGAAAACCGATCAACCCACTCTCCATGCTCAAAGCCCAGCTAGCCAAACACCTCCTAAACATAATCAGCGACAGGAGACTCGCACTACGCCTCAGAAACGACCACAAGGTAGCCAGGGCATGCGGCTTCAGAGGCAGGACGCCGAGCCACGGCCTCTTCACCCAGTTCAGGCACAGACTCAGAGAGGAGGCATACATCAGGGTCTTCAACCTACTAACAAGGATGCTTTTCGAATCGGGAACCATAATCGGAAAAGTCGTCGCGGTGGACAGCACCCACCTGAAGGCCTACAGCGGAAGAGCCATGGACAACAGGACCGGAAGAAGCGACCAGGACGCCAGAGTCGGACGTGTAAGAAGAGGCTTCATCCTCGGCTACCGCGTCCACACGGTCTGCTGCGCCGACTCCGAGCTGCCCATCGCCTTCACGGTCGCCCCGTGCAACGAGAACGATAAGGTATACTTCGAGCCGCTGCTGGAGAAGGTGCGCAGCCTCGGAGTCAGGTTCAAGTCGGTTCTCGCTGACAGCCAGTACAACTCGGAGAACGTGAGGAACGCGGCCGAGTGGCTGGGGGCTGAGCCGGTGATCCCGGTGAGAAGGGATTCACGGGTCTTGGATGCTCTCCGTGTGGGACGCGACTTCGTGGCTAAGGGGGCTAAGAGGATCGTGAGGCTGTTCCGCAAGCGGTGGAGCATTGAGAGGCTGTTCGGCCGGGCTAAGGAATGGCTGCTGCTGGATGGCCTCAGGGTCAGGGGTCTGACTCAGGTCTCCATTCATGTCTCGTTGAGCCTCATCTCCATGCTGGCTGTCGCTGTATCGGCTGTGAGGCTGGGTTCTCCTGGTCTGGTTAGGTGTATCAAGCGCTTCGTTGAGTGACAGAGTCGTTACCTCAAAGAGGCTT
>Ga0315291_10011957_pt1 | contig 10553 bp, 9 predicted proteins | sample YL17G12_20_MG_FD_203070 | JGI IMG/M metagenome (GOLD analysis project Ga0315291, IMG submission 203070) | Sediment microbial communities from Yellowstone Lake, YNP, Wyoming, USA - YL17G12_20 | ecosystem: Environmental > Aquatic > Freshwater > Lake > Sediment | place: USA: Wyoming | collected... | reverse complement strand
CGAGGCCGTCACGGACTACACCTACAGGGTGACAGTCCGGGACGGTCGAGTCGTCCAGACCACCCACGGGCCCGGGTGCCTGGGGGTGACGGGCTACTCGCCGGAGGAATTCCACGCGGACCCGGAACTCTGGTTCCGAATGGTGCATCCGGGGGACCAGCCCGCGGTCTTCGACCAGGCGGCCAAGCTATCCTCTGGCCAGAAGACCCCGCCTATGGAACACCGGATCATCCATAAGAACGGAGAGATTCGTTGGGTGAGGAACACGACCGTGCCGCGATACGACGATCGCGGGGAGTACACCGGATACGAGGGGCTGATCCAGGACATCACGGAATACAGGCGGTTGCAGGAGCAGTTCGCCCAGGCCCAGAAGATGGAGGCCATCGGCCAATTGGCCGGCGGGGTGGCGCACGACTTCCGCAACCAGTTGACGGTGATCAAAGGTTACGGGGAAATGCTCCTGCGCCGCAACTTTGTGAAAGGCGAGGCCGAGGACTACGTCCAGCAGATCCTCAAGGCGGCCGACCGGTCCGCGACCGTCGCGGGGCAGCTCCTGGCGTTCAGCCGCCAGCAGACGCTTCGGCCCGAGGTCGTCAGTGTTAATTCGCTGACCGGCGACATGATGAAGTCCCTGGCCCAGACGCTTGGCGAGGATATCCGGCTGTCGATCATGCCCTGTGGCGACTTGTGGGACATTCGCGTGGACACCGGCCAGTTCCAGCAGGCGTTGGTGAACCTCGTTCTGAACGCCCGGGACGCCATGCCCCAGGGCGGGCAACTGATGATTGAAACAGGGAATATCGTGCTGGATGAGGACTTCGTCCGCCGGCATGTCGGCGCTTCGGCGGGCCGGCACATCGTGTTGACAGTCCGCGACACCGGGGCCGGGATGGACCCCGAAACGCTGGGCCGTCTCTTTGAACCGTTCTTCACCACCAAGCCCGTGGGCGAAGGCACCGGGCTGGGCCTGGCGATGGTTCACGGGTTCGTCGTCCAGAGCGGCGGGTTCATCGAACTAGAGACCCGGCCCGCCCAGGCGGCAGGCCACGGCACGTACGGGCCAGGGGGCACGACGTTCCGGCTCTACTTCCCCGCGGTCGAGGATGTTGCCGAATCCGCCCGGCGAACCCCGCAGGCGCCTGACCTGCCGCGAGGATCAGGCACGGTCCTGGTGGTTGAGGATGAGGGCGCGATCCGGCGAGTCCTGCTGGAGACGCTCGGCGAGTGCGGCTACACCGTCTTGACGGCCGGCGATGCCCAGGAGGCCATGGCACTGATTGAATCGGCGAAGCAGAAGATCGACTTGCTCATCACCGACGTGGTTATGCCCGGCTGGAGCGGGCCGGAACTGGCCAAGCACTTCCAGGCGGCCCGCCCCGGCGCTGCCGTCCTCATGATTTCCGGCCACACGGGCAAGATGCTGACCGGGCACGGCGTCGTTCCGCCCGATGTCAACCTGCTCATCAAGCCATTCAGTTCACAGACGCTTGCCCAGACCGTGCGGAAGGTCCTGGGCCAGCCCAAGCGACCGTAGGCAGCAGCCCACGAGCCGCGACGTTGAGCCCGGGCAGGAGCCCGGCTTCGCGGAAAGACGCCGCTGCGCCGGGGTAGTCTTCGTTTGCCCCAACGCGGCGAACGAAGACTGGAGCAAGTGTGTCTGGCAGCGAAATTGTCTCTGGTTGCGCAGCCCGGCGGCACGTTCGTGTTGGCCCAAGAAAGTGACCGGGCGGGGCCGTCGCCGGAAGGCTACCAGACCCGCCCGGCCCCACGACGCAGGTTCGGCCGTCCTTGCGGACGGACCAGGAACTGGGCCAGGACTTTCCTCGTCACGCTCATGCTGCCCGTAGGCGGCATGATTCTGGACGGGACGGCAAACTGCCGCCGAAAAGTGCACGGCAACACGGAAGCCGATGTTGTTGTTCCGGCTGTCGGGCGTGTTCCTGTTGCGGTTGGCGGACCGGCAGTTGTTCGCGTTGTTGTTCCAACTGCCGCCGCGCAGAACACGGTACGTTAGTGGCCCTGTCCCTCATGAACTTCCACTCCCGGCAGAGCCTGCGGAGCAGCCGTTCACTATCGGCTTGCCGCGCGTGGCCGATCCAACTTGCCAGACGCGGCTTGATGTCGTTCCAGTCGATGATACCGGCGGCATAGGCCCGCCGCATCCAACGCACGCGACGACGAAACTCCCGCACATTGGACTTCCGCACCAAACGGTGGCTGGCCCAGATGCGGTAGCCCACGAACGTCAATCCTCTCCAACTCGGCTTGACCTGAAGCTTGCCCGAGTGGAGTCGCAGCCGCAATCCGGCCAAGTAGCTCCGCACGGATGCCGCGGCCTCCAGCAGGGCATCGCGGTCGTGGTGGCAGATGATGAAGTCGTCGCAGTACCGCACGTACCCGCCCAGCCCCGGACGACTGGTGATGCAGTGATCCAGGCCGGTCAAATACCAGTTGGCGAACCACTGGCTGGTCAGGTTGCCGATTGGCAGTCCGCGCCGCCGCTGGTGCGGGGTGAACAGGTCGTCGCCTGGGAAGTACTCGGGCATGGGCTCCTGCTCATTCGAGTTGTCCACGATCAGGTCCATTAGCCAGAGCACCCGCCGGTCCTTGATGAGCCTGCGAAACAGTGCCTTCAGTATCTGGTGGTCGATGCTTGGGAAGAACTTGCGGATGTCGAACTGAATGAAGTGGCAGTATCGCCCCAGGAGTAGTTGCACCCGGTCGGCCGCGGCGTGCGTCCCCTTGCCTCGGCGGCAGGCGTAGCTGTGCGAGTGAAAGTGCCGCTCCAGGATGGGCTCCAGGACGTTCATCAGGGCGTGATGCACTACCCGGTCGCGGTACGGTGCGGCCGAGATCATTCTGGATTTGGGGCGGGTGATCCAGTGCGTCGTGAACCCGCCGGGGTTGTAAGTGCCCCCCACCAACTCCCGCTGAAGGGAAAGAAGATGCTCCTCCATGTCGAACTCGAATCGTTGTACGGCCGCGCGGTCCCGCTTGCCTCGCCTGGCCTTGCGGACGGCAAGCAGTAGGTTCTCCCAGGATACGACCCTCTTCCAGAGGTTACCGTATCGCTTCATGCTCGGCCCGCCTTGCTGGCCAGCCAGCCGCCAACCTGCGAACCGATGCCCTGCATGACTTGCGCCGCATGACCGTGGCTCTTGTGCGGCAGTGCCTTGACGTCGGTGGCCATGCGCACCTGGAATCGCAGCACTTCCAGTTCCATATTGGCGTCGTTGAGGAAGGACGCCTTATCGCGCGAGTACTTTGCCCGCAGGAGAAGCTCAAGAATTCGCTGGAGGCGGTTCTCCATGGCGATGCCCAAGCTGTAGCGATGATGGCGCGGGAACTTCTCTGTGTGGCGGATGAGCCACAGCATGAAGTCGTAGAAATCCTGGATAACCTTCAGTTCCTGCGCCATGCAGCAAACCTTTTCACCCCTGCCCGCCCGCTACGCGGGCGACCAAGGGGCTTCGCCCCTTGGAACCCCAAGAAGGGCAAAGCGTAAGAGAACAAAGAACAAAGTGTTACTTCAAGTCCAAGGAGACTCGGAACCCGATGACGCAGTTCCGGTAGTCCGGCCTGAACCCGCCGTGAGCCGCGGATCGGCAGTCCATCGGATTGTAGTTCCAACCGCCGCCGCGCAAAACACGGTAGATGCCCGAAGCGGGGCCTTTCGGGGCCTTATCCTCCGCATTCACGTAGGAATCCTCGCACCAGTCCGCGCACCATTCACAGACGTTACCGTGCATGTCGTACAGGCCCCATGCATTGGGTTTCTTCTGGCCCACGGCAAGGGCGCACTTCTTACCGACGTGAAAAGCGTTCATGGAGTACCAAGCGTAGTCGCCCAGACTGCTGTAGTCGTCGTCATCGCCATAGGAGAACCGAGTCTTGCTCCCAGCTCGGCAGGCATACTCCCACTCAGCCTCGGTCGGTAGACGAACCGTCTTGCAAGTCTTCTGTGAAAACTCCTTACAGAACTCGGTAGCATCATTCCAACTGACGTAGCTGGCGGCGTTAGTCTTGCCCGGCTTGGCATACTCCTGGCCATTCCAGGGTTCCGTTCCCATGACGGACTTCCACTGCTCCTGCGTGACCTCGTGGACGCCCAGGTAGAATGCCCTGCTGATCGTCACCTGGTGCCGTGGCCCTTCGTTTTCTTCGCGACCCTTCTCGCCCTGTGGGCTTCCCATCATGAACTTGCCGGCGGGGATGAGGGCGAACTGCATCCCCAGAGCATCGAACAGGCCCCCGCCCACCTCGGCCGGCGCCGCCACGGCCCGCCCAGGCTGAACGATTGTCTCCACAAGGATCGGCTTGCGGTCTTCGGTCCCGCCGGGGCCGCAGGCCCGAATCGCGTCCAGGAGTTCCTGGGCGTTCTGGTATCGGCCCTCCGGTTTGCGGGAGAGCATCTTCTCGATCACGGTTGACAGGGCCACGGGGACATCCGGGTTGACACTCCGCACCGGCGGCAGGGGGGCGGTGGCCACCTTCACCGCCACCTCAAACGGTGTGCTGCCCTCGAACGGTACGCGGCCAGTGACCAGGTGGTAGAAAGTCGCACCCAGCGAGTAGATGTCGGCCCGCAAATCCACTTCCTTGGCCGCGTAGCCCTGCTCGGGGGCCATGTAGTACGGCGTGCCCATGCCGGCCCCGGTGAGCGTCATGCCCGACTGGGCGGCGACGTCCTTGACCAGGCCGAAGTCGGCGATCTTCAGCAGGCCGCTGCGCGCCAGAAGCAGGTTCGCCGGCTTGAGGTCGCGATGGATGATCCCCTGCTCCCAGGCATGGCACAGGCCCTGGAGGGCCTGCTGGATCAGGCCCAGGGCCTGCGTGACGGGCAGGCGGCCCTGCTCCTTGAGCAGGTCCTCCAGCGACCGGCCCTCGACCAGTTCCATTGAGAAGAAGTGGAAGCCATGATCCTGGCTAAACTCGTAGATGACGACAATGTTGGGGTGGTTGAGCCGGGCCACGGCCTTGGCCTCTCGGCGGAACCGCTGTATCATCTCACGGTCGGCCACCAGCATCTTGGGCAGGATCTTGACCGCGACCCTGCGGTCCAGGTCCTCCTGGATCGCCTCGAACACCGTGCCCATCCCGCCTTGACCGATCTTGCGGATGAGCCGGTATCGGCCCAAGCGACGGCCTTCATCGTCACCAAGGGCCGAGATGTCATCCGGGCCGCTGTGTTCAGAATCCTCGGCCATCTCCACTATCTCCATTCCACGACCACGGCAGTCACATTATCTTTCCCGCCCGCCTCGTTCGCCGCGGCCCCCAGAGCCTGGCACCCCTCCTGCGGATCAGAACACGCTTTGAGCAGTGCCGCTATCTTCTCATCCGGAATCATTCCCGTCAACCCATCGGTGCATAGCAGCAGGCTATCCCCACGCTTGAATTCCACGGTTTGGGCCTCAGGGATAGCCTCGCCTTGCATGCCCACGAACCGCGAGAGCTGGCCTCGGGCCGGGTGCTTCTTGGCCTCTGTTTACGTGATGTCGCCGTGCCGCACCCCATGCGGAACTTGAAGGTTTGCCCCTGCGTCGCACGTGGCCGCTGCCTGGGGGAGAGGCCGGTCCTCGCGACCTTGCCCGGACCCCTGGGCAGAGCCGAGAGCGCCTGGCCTTCCTCCACATTCAGGCTCTCGCGTTCCCAGTGCTCGCGATGGGCAGGTGAATCCAGGGCAATCGCCTGGATCGCCGCCGGCACCTGATACGCGCCGCAGGCCAGGCAGATGGCCCCGGCCGATGTGACCTCCGTCTGTTTCCCGACCCCCCAGGCAAGACTGCACACGGCGCCGGACATCCACTCCTCGCCGCGGACGATCGTCTGCCAGCTCGAGCGCCCCTGGCTGCATGCCGAGTCGCCGCGGAAGTTGTTGAGCGCGTACTGGAGCAGGATCAGGTCCACGGCCATGTCGGTCTTGCGGCGGAGCTCCTCCTCGGCCGTGAACTCGCGCAATGTCAACAGGGCGAACAGCAGCGCGTCGCTATAGCCCATCGACTTCCACTCGGAGAAGCCGAACCTCCCCCGCCAGCCGATCCATCGCTCGATGTGCCGCCGCGCGTGCTCCCGGTGCCATTCGCCGCTCTTGCCGTCATGCGGGAACGTCTCATCCGGGTAAAGCTGGCCGGCCAGGTACTCGTCCACGTGGAAGATGATCTGGTGGTTCTCGGTGAAGTAGCAGTCCTGGTCCTCCCCCGGCTCGTCCATCCAGAACTTGGTGCGCAGGACCACGTCTTTCAGGTCGGCCAGGTCCTGGGGCGTAAGCTGCGGCGACTTGGCGTAACGGTACAGCAGCCACAGCGGGATGGGCAGCCACCAGTTTTTGGCCGGTGCGGGCTTGAACCCGCTCAGCTTGCGCAGCTTGCCGCCGTCGAATCGCAGCCAATCGGGCTGCTTGGGGTTGTCAGGCCCTTCATCGCCATCGATGTAGAAACCGAGGCCGCCGTACTTGCCCTTCCAGTCGCCCTGTGTCTGCTTATCCTCACCCGCGAAGGCAGCGCCGGCCTTGACCGCAACGGCCTCGACCGGCTCGCTCCACGGGCCTGCACCGGCGTCATTGACCGCTGCGACGCGATACCAGGCGTGCCGGCCAGCGCCGCGCAGATTGTCTGATCTCGGTCCTGTCTGGCAACCTGGTCTGCGGCGGATGGATTGCCGTCCAGAACCGCAGGCAGGTTGTCGGTAGGAACGGGGCGATTCTTTCGGGCCTGGTCGAGGCAAAGCCGGATCACGATGCGGCTCAGGTAGGTCGGGAACGCGGCGGTGGACTTGTACCGGTCGGCGGCGTCCAGGATACGCAGGAACGCCTCCTGCGCCACATCCTCCGCTTCGTGTCGGTCGCCGAGGAATCGGTATGCGATGCCCCAGGCCAACTTCTGGTGGCGCAGCACAATCTCGTCAAAGGCGGCGAGGTCGCCTTTGGCAACGGCCAGCATCAATTGTTCGCTGCTGGTTTCGATGGCGGACTCCACTTCACAACACGAATATTGCCACGGCAGCCCCGGCCAGCACGACCCAAAGGATGTCGATCTTAAACCGCAAAGCCGCGAATGCCGCCGCCGCGATGAGCACGGCGGGAATGGACCACGCAACAGCCAAGCCGAAGTTGATCGCCACGGCCACGAGGAGCCCGACGAAGGAAGCCAGGACTCCCCGCAAGGGCCGGCGAAACCACAGCGAGTGTTGCAGACGGTCGAAGTACGGGACCGTGACCAGCACCATTAGAAACGACGGCGTGAAAATGCCGACGGTGCCGACCACTGCGCCCAGCACGCCCGCGATCTGGTAGCCCACGAACGTCGCGGTGATGACAATCGGCCCTGGCGTCACTTGGCCCAGGGCAATGCCGTCCATAAAGGTCTTGCTGTCCAGCCAGTGACGCACGCCTATGACCTCATGGAGCATCAACGGCACCGACGCGAACCCGCCGCCGAAGGCGAAAACGTCCACCTTCAGCATCAGCGTGGCCAGGTCCAGCAGCCGCCGGTCCAACAGGTACAAGACGACAAGCCCGGCGACGACAAGCAACGCCAAGATTGCGGTAAAGCGGAGCATTCGTCGGCCGCTGTCAGCGCTGGCGGCGCGTGCCGATTTAGCGGGCAGGTTCACGCCGCGGTAGAGCAGCAGGCTGAGGGCGGCCGAGGCAACAATAGCGATGATCGGGCTGCCGTGAAGGACCAGGAACGCCGCCGCGCCTGCCGCCAAGATCGCGTCACGCCAGTTCTTGATGGAGTTCCGGCCGAAGTTCAAGGCGGCATTGGCGATGATGGCGATAACGACCACGTTCAGCCCGCGAAACGCTGCCAGCACCGGCCCAAGGTCTCGCCCCGCCTGGTACGCCGCCGACAGGCCAACCATCAGGACAAACGCGGGCAACCCGAAGCCGACAAATGCCGCCAGCGCCCCCAGCGGCCCGCCGGCGCGTAGCCCCACATAAGCGGCAGTCTGCATGGCGGTCGCGCCGGGGATGCTTTGGCACAGAGCCGCTCCATCCTCAAAGCTTTGCTGCGACAACCAGTGCCTTTTCTTGACGGCCAGGTCGCGGATGTACGCTACCATCGCCGGTCCGCCGAAGGCCGTCATGCCCAGCCGCAGAAGCGCCAGGAAGAGCCGACCGGCTGGCACACTCGCAGCCGGTTGATCCTGCCCGGAGATAACTGGTATTTCGGGATCGGTCACTGGCGATCTTTCCTGTCGGACCTGCGACTACTCGTGACAGCGACAGAAGCCGGAGGCGGCCTTAAGCGTGCCGTCGAGGTAACTCTGAACAGCCTGTTCCGGCGTTGTCGGAAGGCCGATCACCAGAGCCTGAGTTCCATTTGATTTCAGGTCCTCAGCCGCCCGCCACCCCATGCCACCGCACAGGACGACCTCGCAGTCATGCAGCGCCGCGATAATGTCGGCGTGACTGTGGGGCTGATCGTGATGGTGCTCGCCTGCCTTGCACTCTCCCCTGGCATGAGCTGTGTACGTGTTGTCGCGCACCTCGCGGCCGGTCACCTTGCCGTCGGCCACGTCGAACACGATGAAGCACTGGCTGCGGCCAAAGTGCTGAGAAATCGACACACCGTCTGCCGAAGCGACTGCGATCTTCATGCTGATTCTCCTTCGCCGGCATTGCCGGGCTTGTTCTGGACAACGACACCGCCACGACGCCGCATCCCGCCGCCGGCCCCGCGCCTGCGGCATCTTCCACGTCCGCCGCCCCAGCCCCGGCCACCGCCGGCACAACCACGGTCCTCGACCGCTCGGTGGATGTTGTTGCTGGCGCACTTGGGGCACTCCTGGGGTCGCCCGGTTCCGTGCGGCAACTCCCAGACATGCTGACACTCAGAGCACTGAAACTTCCTCATGGTCACTACCTCCACGGTGCCGCCCTCGATGCGGAGAGCCTGGCCCTGGCACAATGCCTGGGCCACTTTGTGACGTGCCGATTCGATCACCCGCCCGAACGTCTGGCGGGAAATGTTCATCTGCTGGGCGGCTTGTTCCTGATACATGCCTTCCAGGTCGGCCAGGCGCAGCGCCTCCATCTCGTCCACCATCAGGACGATCTCGTCCAACGACGAGCAGGGGACGCCGGCGGGCTTGAACAGCCCGCATCGCGGCATCCCGCCAACCCTTCGGCAGCATGTAGGTCTGGGCACGTCAGGTTCTCCTTGCAGCGTCCATTATGGGCATACGCCCATAACGAGGTCAAGACCATTCCGAGAATTCGCCCAGCGAACTTGCGTCCGGGCAATGCGTCACGCCAGCCTGCGGCGGTCGTGGTACGAAGGCATGGGAAACATTGGCGCACTCGTCCAGGACGCTACAATCATCACGGGCCGCGGTCGCAAGACTGTCCAGCCCTGAGCGAAACATGGATCGTCAACGGTCACGACGGCGCGAGGTGGTTGTCCTGGCGGCTGTCCTGGTCGCCGGGATCGCCTACGCCATCGCGCGGTACGTGCTCCTGGGCACAACCGCCCCCGCCAACATCCCCGTCTACGTAATCAACAAGGCCATCGCCATTGGCGCGGCCACCGGGCTGTTCCTGGCCGGCTGGGGCCGCTTCCGCGACCAGGCAGAGAGCAAGACGTTCTGGCTCCGGGCGGCGGGCTGGCGGTGATCCGCCGCAGGCGGAAGTAGCCGACCTCTGGCCCATAGCAGAACCTGACGCACGCGGGCGGCTCTTTCCGGGCCGCCCGTTTGCATACGCAGCCGCCAATAGTCCACCCGTGAAACGATCTCCTCCCTCGCCCCTCAGAATCGACCTACGTCTCACCGCCACGGGCGTTGTCAGCCGCGACACGCCGGCGGCGCGGGAGATCGTCGTGCCGGCGAAGAACGGCTTCCCGTGGCGGGCCTCCACCATAGCTCGCCGCCCCAGAGGCGGCGAGCGTCGGCGGATGGAGCAAGTGTGTCTGGCAGCGAAACTGCCTCCCATTGCGCCCCACCCGAGGTGCCACTTCCCGTGTCGCTGGAGACTGCCTATCCACAGACCGCCGGGCGGCTGGCTGCTCGCGTGGCAAAGTTGATGCCCGACGAGACCGCCATTGCCAGGTGGTGCATTCAGGGCCGCGAAAGCCAGCCCCGCCTATGGACCAGACGCCACAGATGGGTCTACTCGGCGGCTGACGGATTCGTCTCCGAGTACCAGCAGGAGATCGTGGACATCGCCTTACGGCTCTATGAGCGGGGGATCGTCACGCTGCTCGCAGATAGCCCAGAAACGCCTTGACTCGTCGCGATCACTTCCGCCTTATGGGACGCGCCGCCACCGTCCGTTCCGGCGTTGGCTGGATTCGGCGGTCGGATGACGTTAGGATGAACGCGCGATGATTGAGAAGGGACATAGCGGGCAGACCGCAACGCTCCCGCGAGGCGCGGCATGGCTCATGGACCAGGTGGACCTGCTGCGGCTGGCGATCAACGGCGCGATTGAGCCGACCACCAGGGCCGAGTATGCCCAGTTCATGACACCTGCGCCGGTCAGCGCCTTTATGGCGTCGATGTTCCGAGCACGCCGATCCTGCATTCATCTTCTCGATCCGGGGGCGGCT
>Ga0315291_10011956_pt1 | contig 10554 bp, 6 predicted proteins | sample YL17G12_20_MG_FD_203070 | JGI IMG/M metagenome (GOLD analysis project Ga0315291, IMG submission 203070) | Sediment microbial communities from Yellowstone Lake, YNP, Wyoming, USA - YL17G12_20 | ecosystem: Environmental > Aquatic > Freshwater > Lake > Sediment | place: USA: Wyoming | collected... | reverse complement strand
TGGATTTCATTGACGTCTTTTTCCGCACCTATCACTGGCCGTCGTTCAACCTGGCGGACAGCGCCATCGTGGTGGGCGCTGGGTTCCTGATATTGCATTACCTCTTTTCGGAATAAGAGGTTGGTGGCCGATTGTCCGTCGCCCGCCGTGTGGCGCTTCTTCCACGGCCACCTGCCTCGGACAACTGACTCCTGGCAACTGACCGCTGACCATGTCCGAGACTTTCGAATTCGCAGTGCCCTCCGATGATGCCGGCGTCCGAGTTGATGTGTTCCTGGCGCGTCGCATGCCGGACTCCAGCCGCAGCCAGGTCCAGCGCCTGATCCGTTCCGGCATGGTGACGAGAGGCTCGCGGGTGGTGAGCAAGGCGGGAGAAGGGGTCGAGGCGGGCGAGCGCATCAGCGTGCGTGTGGAGCGCCAGGAGCTTCGCGCCGCGCCCGAAGCCCTGCCGCTCGAGATCGTCTATGAGGACCCCGACCTCGTGGTCGTGAACAAGCCGGCGGGCATGGTGGTCCACGTGGGTGCGGGCGTGAGGAGTGGCACGCTCGTGAACGCGCTGCTCCACCACATCGGCAAGCTCTCCACGGCGGGAGGAGAACTCCGTCCCGGAATCGTGCATCGCCTGGACCGCATGACGTCCGGGCTGGTCATCGTGGCAAAGAACGATTTCGCGCACCGGTCGCTGGCCGCACAGTTCAAGGGCCGCGAGGTTCACAAGACCTACCTGCTCCTTGTGCACGGCCGCGTGGCGAAGGATTCGGGCGAGATTTCCAAACCCGTTGGGCGGGACCCCATCCGTCGCACGCGGATGAAGGCGGGAGGCCTTGCTCCGCGCGAAGCCCTCACCGTGTATCGAGTAGAGCGGCGCTTTCCCCATTACACACTCCTCACCGCGGAACCGCGCACGGGGCGCACGCATCAGCTTCGCGTGCACTTCTCCTCGCTGGGTCATCCCATCGTCGGCGACACGCTCTATGGCGCGCCTGGCAAACTCGTGCTGGGGAGAAGGGAAGAGAAAACGCTGGCGCGAAATTTCCTGCACGCTTCGGCGGTCGAGTTCCGCCACCCGCGCAACAATCAGCCGATGCGCGCCGAAGCGAAGCTGCCCAGCGAACTGGAAGGCATCCTCGATCAGCTCACCTCCGAGGACCGCTAATCCCGGCTTCTTGGGCGCCCGCAGTCTGGCTGCGCAGCTGAGCCTTGACAGTGGGCGACGTCTGAGCATAATTATCGAAGACCGATTGAGCAGGGTCTTTCTTGATTCTTCGTCGGTGTGGCGGGGTCTCGGAGTAGTCATCCGGGAAATCCTTATGTGGGTCGAAATCCATGGGGGGAATTATGCGACATGAATGTAGTCTGGTCCTGAAGGCGCGCCTCCTCTACGTCGTTTCAGCGTTAGCTGCGCTACTTCTTGCTTCGCCTCTCTTTGCTCAGTTCACCACGGCCAGTCTGGGGGGGACGGTGGTCGATCCGAGCGGAGCTTCCATCCCGGACGCCAAGCTCTCCGTTCAAAATAAGGACACGGCTCTGACCGAAACGGCCTCGTCGGGAGCCACGGGCGCCTTTCTATTTCCCCGCCTGCCGGTTGGCAACTACAAGCTGACGGTGGAAAAGCAAGGATTCTCCACCTACGTGCAGGATGGGATTACTCTGGGCGTCAACCAGGCGCCGAATTTGACGGTTACGATGCAGGTCGGAAGGGTCGCCGAAGAAGTGACCGTGACCGCCAACGCGGATTTAGTGGCCACGCGCACCGCGACGGTCGGCCAGCTCGTCGATGCCCGGCGCGTCGTGGATCTGCCTCTTGATGGACGGACGCCGCAGTCACTCGTTTTCCTTGCAGTGGGGACCGTTGATCTGACCGACAAGTACTGCGGCCTGGGCTGCCACGGGGGCGTCTATCCGGGCGAGCAGCAGGCGAGCGTTAACGGGGCGGGGCCCGGCAACGTCAACTACCAGCTTGACGGCGCGGGACACAACGACACCTACCTCAACACCAACCTGCCGTTTCCGAATCCCGACTCGATCCAGGAATTCAATCTCCAGTCGGATAACCTCACGGCGGAATACGGCAACGCGGCGAGTGGCATCGTCAACATTGTCACCAAGTCGGGGACCAACCACCTTCATGGCACGGCGTTTGAATTCCTGCGCAACGGCTCGCTCAATGCGCGCAATTTCTTCGCCGACAAACAGGACACCCTGAAACGCAACCAGTTTGGCGGCAGCCTCGGCGGGCCGATCAAGAAAGACAAGCTGTTTTTCTTCGGCACGTATCAGGGCACGCGCATCCGCCAGGCTCCGGAAGGGAGAATTGCCTTCGTCCCGACCGACGACGAGCGCACGGGCAACTTCTCCGCGCTCTGCCCCTCGGGTTTCGACGCCAGTGGGATTTGCACGAGCCCGGACGAAACTCAGCTTGTCGATCCCGTGGACGGAACGCCCATCGCCAATAACCAGATTCTCTCGACGCGCCTCAGTTCCGCGGCGCAGTACTTCCTGCAATACATCCCGACACCCAATCCGTTGCCCGGTGAGCCGGCGAGAGAGTTGCATTACACCGGCGCAAGCGTCCGTAAGACAGAAAACCAGTGGATGACCAAGCTCGATCTCATCCACGGCAAGCACCAGATCAGCGGGCGCTACTTCTTTACTGACTTCAAGCAGCCCCCTCTCATACAGAAGGTGAACCTTTTGGTCGCCACGGGCGAAGGCAATGCGGTCCGGGTGCAGAACCTGGCGATCAATCACAGTTACGCCGTTTCGCCAAGTTTTCTTTTAAATACCTGGTTTGGCTGGAACCAACAGAGAGGCGGTTCGCTCACCAGTGCGCCCTTCAGCTACCCCGACGCGGGAGTCAAGATCGCGTCGCAGGACCCGCCCGAACTGGTTCTTTCGGTGGGCGGAGGGTTTGACATTGGCACCAACCACAAAGGCGACTTCGACCGCGGTGACTGGACGGTGCGTGAGAACGTCACGCTGCAGAAAGGCGGTCACGAACTGCACTTCGGCGGCGAAGCCGTGCGCGTGAAGAACCACCTCATTAACGGGTTTCTGATGTCGGGCGAATCTTATTTCTTCAACCAACTTTCCGGCGACAACATGGCGGATTTCATAATGGGCCAGACATCGCAGTTTGACCAAGGCGGGGGAGAATTCAAGCTGCTGCGCGGGACGAAGTGGGGGTTCTATACCCAGGACAATTGGCGCTTCAATCAACGGCTAACTTTGAATCTTGGCATCCGGTGGGACCCTTATTTTCCCTTCCTGGAGCGCGAGGGACGCGTCGCCTGTTTTGTGCCCGGCGCGCAATCCACGCGCTACCCCAACGCTCCGGCGGGGCTGATCTACGGCGGCGAAAACGCCGACCCGGGCTGCCCGAAGGCAGGCTCGGAGAGCAACCTTGGCAATATCGGCCCGCGCGTCGGCTTCGCCTATCGGCTCACGCAGAATGGCAAAACCAGTCTGCGCGGCGGCATTGGTTACTACTACACGCCCCCGCAGACGAGCGCCTTTAACAACTTCGTGGACGTCGCCCCGTTTGGCCCTCAGTATTACTTTTTTGACGTGAGCTTCGAAGACCCCTATGGGACGGCTCGGCAGCCCGACGGCAGTGTGGGCGTCCCCAATCCTTTCCCCGAACAATATGGCCCGCGCGTCCCGGGCTCCGATGCCACTTTCATCCTGCCCACGGCGTTGTACGGGACATTCCAGAAGGATTTCCGCGTCCCGCTGCTGACCACCTGGAACCTTACGATCGAACACCAGGTCGGGGCCGACTGGGTGTTCCGGGCGGCGTATGTCGGCAACAAGGGAACGTTCCTTTACAACGACCAGAAATCGCTGCGCGAGTCCAACCCCGCCGTCTATATCCCTGGCGCATCCTCGGATGACAATACCCAGGAACGCCGCCTCTACCCGAACTTCAGCACGGCGGGTTTGCTCTCTTCGGTGAACAATTCCAACTACCACGCCTTGCAGTTGAATGCCGAGAAGCGCTTCAGCCACGGATTGTCCATCCTGACCAACTACACATGGGCCAAGAACATCGACGATTTTGGTTGGAGCAATCCCTTCAATCGTCACTTCGACCACGGAAAGTCGGACGACGACATTGCCCACATCTTCAAGTTCTCGAACCTCTGGGAACTGCCCCGGACGCGGTATGGGGGAGTTGCGGGCGGCTTCCTGAACGGCTGGAGAGTGAATACCATTCTCACCTGGCGAGGCGGCTTCCCGTTTTCGGTGATGTGCGGGTGCGATAATTCCTTCAGCGCGGTATTCCGCGACCGGACGGATCTTGTCGGCACGAACCTTCGCGCCGCCCAGCTCAGTTCCGGCCGGCCGCACTCCGCGATGATCCAGCAGTGGTTCGATACTTCGCTGTTTGAGTACCCCACGCAGGAAGGCACTTTCGGAAACACGGGGAAGAATATCCTGCGCGGGCCGAAGCTTTTCAACACCGACTTCGGTGTCCTCAAGAACACCAGGATCAGCGAGGGAGTCTCCGCGCAGTTCCGGGCCGAGTTTTTTAACATCTTCAACAACGTCAACTTCCGGGATCCGGACAATTACTTTTCCGACGGCCCGGACCTGTTCGGTCACATCTTCTCGGCGCGCGACGGGCGGATCATACAGTTTGCTCTGAAGTTCGAATTCTGAACGGCCTGCGCATCAGTAACTCCGGCGGTGCGGGACGGCATGTCCCGCCCGCCGGGACGCGCATTTGAGGTGTGGCCGCGCCTGGCAGTGAACACTTGAAAACTTCCCTTCGCGGGCTCAATCCGCGCGCGGCCGGCGGCTCCGGGTGTAGAATTTCATCCCACCGACCCGAGCTTTCCGGCGGGTGTGGAGCGGGCCGCCCGCGCGCATGATGGTCCACCTGTTTGTTGTTCTCATCTCTCTGGCTTCTGCGCAGAATTCGCCGCACGACCTCGCTGTGCAACTGAACGCCGCCGGCATGCAATTTCTGGAGCGCGGCCAGCTCCAGGAAGCCGCGGACCGCCTCCGCAAGGCCCTGGAGGCGGACCCCGAAAATGTGGACGCGCTCAGCAATATGGGCGTCGTTTTGCGCCGGCAGGGTGACGATGCGCGCGCTATTCCACTGTTTGAGCACGCCCTGCGATGGCGCCCTGCCGACGCGCGCATTCACAGTAACCTGGGGTTGGCGCTGCGGGGGATTGGCCGGATGAATGAGGCCCTCGTGGAATTGAAGCTGGCGACGTCGATGGCGCGCCAGGATGTCGTCGTTCGCCGCAACCTGGGCGTTGTCTTGTGGGAAACCGGCGATGATGAAGCGGCTGAAACCGAACTGCGCTCGGCGCTCGCGCTCGATGGCGCCAGCGCCGAAAGCCACCAGGCTTTGGCCCGCCTGCTCGCGCGCAGCAAGCGCAGTGCCGAGGCTTTCGAGGGGTATCGCGCGGCGCTCCGCCTTGCCCCGCAGCAACCAGCCTTGCACTTCGAGCTCGGAAAACTCTATCAGGCCAACGGCGACCTCAAGCAGGCTGCGGAGGAATTTCGCGCGGCGATCAAGTTGAAGCAAGATGATGCCGCTTATCACGACGGCCTGGGCGCCGTGGCTCTGCAACTCGACGATCTGGCTACCGCCGAAGCGGAACTTCGCCGGGGGCTGCAATTGGATTCTCGTTCCGGAGAGGCCCATCGCGATCTCGGCGCGGTTTTGCGCCGCCAGGGCCGGTTGATCGAAGCCATCGTGGAATTACGCCGCGCGGCCGAGTTGCTTCCCGGCGACAGCGCCACGCATTTCATGTTGGCTCAGACCCTGCAAAAAGCGGGCCGGGCGGATGAGGCCGCAGCCGAGCTTCGTTCCGCTGAAGAAATGAGCCGCGCCGCGAAAGACGTTGCGTTGGCCAAAGCATACAATAACCAAGGCACAGCGCTGCTCCAGGCGGGGCGGATTGACGAAGCCGCCGCCAAGCTGCGGCAAGCCGTCGGTCTCAACCCGGATGACCCGCTCGCCCAGTACAATTACGGCGTCGCGCTGCTGCTCCAAAACAACATGGAGGAAGCGATCCCGCAGCTTCAGGCGGCGCTTCGCCGGAAGCCCGACGATCCCGACACACGCTATTACCTGGGGCGAGCCTTCCTGGCGATAAACCAAAATGAGGAGGCCGCTCGGTCACTTCGCGAGGCCGTGCGCGTGGCGCCCGGTGACGCGCGCGCCCACAACGCGCTGGGCGTGGCGCTCGCCGCAGGAAAGAATCTTGCGGAAGCAGAAGTGGAAATTCGCGCCGCCGGCAGATTGGAGCCTGATAATGCCGTGTTCGGCGCAAACCTCGCCTGCCTGGAAAAACGCCTGCAGGGATGCGCTCTCGCGCCGTAGCGCCCAGCAAACAACGACGGAGGGATTCATGGACCTGACATCACGAAGCTTGTCGCGCCGAGCGTTTCTGGGCGGCGCGGCGATGGCCGGGGCAACCGCGTTGGGTCCTTCGACGTTGCTTGCGGGGGACGGCGGCGCTGTTCCCAGTTCAACGCTTTCTGAACTTCCGTTCGCTTCCGCGCTGGAAGCCGCGCGCGCAATCCGGGGACGGGAGGTTTCTTCGGCGGAGCTGACGAAGCAAGTCCTCGAACGCATCGAGCACTTCAACCCGAAGCTCAACGCCATCATAACCCTGATCAAGGATGATGCTCTGGCGCGTGCCCGCGCCGCCGACGAAGCCCTGGCGCGCGGCGAGTGGTGGGGGCCGTTCCACGGCGTGCCGTGCACGATTAAAGACACGTTCGAAGCCGCAGGCGTGCGGACTACGGCGGGCTCGACTTCTCTGGCCGACTACGTTCCTCAGCGCGACGCCGATGTGACGGCGCGCTTGCGCGCCGCCGGCGCCGTCATCCTGGGCAAAACCAACGTCCCCGAGATGGCGGGCGACTGGCAGAGCTACAACGACGTCTTTGGCACCACTAACAACCCCTGGGACCTCGCCCGCACGCCCGGCGGATCGAGCGGAGGTGAGGCTGCGGCGCTCGCGGCGGGCCTTACTTACCTCTCGGTGGGCAGCGACATTGGCGGTTCGATCCGCGTGCCCGCGCATTTCTGTGGTGTCTATGGACACAAGCCCACGCTGAACGTCGTCTCCCGCGAAGGCCACATTCCGCCGCCGCCCGGCGGCCCGCCGCAAGGGCCGACGGACTTGCCCGTCGCCGGGCCTCTGGCGCGCAGCGCGGCGGATTTGAGGGCGGCGCTGGAAGTTCTCGGAGGCCCGACCGCGGAGGACGCTATCGCCTATCGCTGGGCGCTGCCGCCCGCGCGCGGAACGCGTCTCAGCGACTACCGCCTCGGCTTCGTCCTGGATGATTCACGCTGCGCGCTTTCATCGGACGTCAAGAAGGTGCTGGCCGAGACGATCGAGCGTTTTCGCAAGGCCGGAGCGCGATTGGAAGAAGGCTGGCCGAAGGGAGTTGACCCCGGCGCCCAGTTCGAGACTTATCACTACCTGCTCGACTCGTTTTTCGCGTTTCGTCTGCGTGACGATCAGGAAGAGGAAATGCGTAAACGCGCCGCCAACCAGGACGGCAGCCACGAAGCCTTCGAGGCGCGCGTCATGACCGCGCCGCACAAGTATTATCAAGCCGCGGTCAGGCAACGGATGGCCGCCCGGGCCGTCTGGCAGGACTACTTCCGTACTCATGACGCTTTCCTCCTGCCCACGGCATTCGTGCCGGCATTTCCCCACGACCACAGTCAGCCCATGGAAAAGCGCACCCTCGCGACCCCCGAGGGACCGCGCCCGTATATCGACCTGCTCTTCTGGATTTCGTTCGCGCCGTTGACGGGCCTGCCCGCGACGGTCGCGCCCGTCGGCCTCACTCGCGATGGGTTGCCGGTAGGAATACAAATCCTGGGCCCGTATCTCGAGGACGCGACTCCAATCGATATCGCGGGGAGGCTCTCGGACGTGACGGGTGGGTTCAAACCGCCCAAGGGATTTTGAGCGGCGCCGCACTTCGCGCGCCGGCCACGAGTCGGAGTTGCAGCTTAACGTCGGCCGAAGGCGATTGACATTTGCTGGGACTTTCCTATCCTTAAGGCTGATGGTCACCATCCAAAAGCTCGCGCAGGGACTCGCGGCAATTCCGGAAAAAGACTTCACTCACGCTGCCGTCCTGGAGCATCTGCGCCGCAATCGAGTGGATGTTACCAGTCTTGCCCCGTACCTCTATTTCGGCCCGGAACATTACACCCGCAACTTGATCCACCGGACCGACCTCTTTGAGCTCATCGCCATCTGCTGGGAAGCCGGCCAGAAGAGCGCGATCCACAACCACCGCGACCAGAATTGCTGGATGGCCGCCGCCTATGGGAAAGTAATGGTCCACAACTTCAAACTTCTCCGCAAGGATGCCGCGACGGGCTATTGCGAACTGGAATCGACCACGCAGTTCGTCATCGACCCCGCCAGCCCGCAGGAGGTTGACCCCGCCGAGCCCATTCACCAAGTCTTGAATCCGTCTTCTTTCGGCTCGCGCGCCGTTACCCTGCACGTATATTCTAAGCCATTTGATACCTGCGAAGTTTATGACCTGAAAGAGAAGCGCTATCAGGATGTGCTGCTGAGTAACACCAGCGAGTTCGGCGTGCTGAAAACCGACGCGAAGGTTGAGAGAGTTACACTGGCCTGAGCGTCAAGCAACAAACCCCTGTCCCGCGCAAACAATCTCTAGTCGCCGCTTCATCACGGCGGTATAATCCCGCACGCTGCTGGCATCATCGATTCTGTGGCGGCGGGTTCATCCCCCGGCGAAGCCGGGGCATAAAACCGCCTCGACAAGGTTTTCAAATCGGAGGGAATTATCCATGGCAATTAAAAATTCGATCAATCGACGAGAGTTCATGCGCCGTTCGGGTTTGGCCACGGCGGGCACGGTGGCCCTGAGGGCCGGCAACAAGGTTATCTGGGCGTCGGATCCTGGCCCGGTGTCGGTCGCGCCCAGCGACCGCGTGCGCGTGGGCGTGATCGGCATTGGAGCACGCGCCATTCAGGATGCGTCCAGCTTCGGCGTGACGCCCGGAGTGGAACTCGTGGCCGCGGCCGATGTTTACAAATCCCGTCTGACTCGCGCCAAGGAAGTCCTCGGAGAAAAGTTGGAAACCACCGGAGACTATCGCCAGATTCTCGAGCGGAAGGATATCGACGCCGTCCTGATCGGGACACCCGACCACTGGCACAAACGCATGGTCATCGAAGCCATGGACGCGGGGAAAGACGTCTACTGCGAGAAGCCCATGACCTACACCTATGACGAGGGCTTCGAAATCGTCGCAGCGGAAAAGCGCACGGGGCGCATTCTCCAGATCGGCAGCCAGTGGGTGAACTCGCCACTCACCGACCTTGCCAAGAAGTGGATCGACGAGGGCCGGTGCGGCCAGATCACGCTGGTCAAAGCCTGGGAGAACCGCAACACGCCTTCGGGCGCGTGGTTCTATCCCATCGCGCCGGACGGGAACGAGCAGAACATCGACTGGAAGCAATGGCTGGGCTCCGCGCCGCAGCACCCCTTTGACGCGCGGCGCTATTTCCGCTGGCGCTGCTATTGGGACTATTCCGGCGGCTTGCAGACCGACCTGGTCGTCCACCATCTGAACACGTTGCATTACCTGATGAAGGAAGCTGCGCCACGAAGCGCCATCACCTACGGCGGCACGTATCGCTGGAAGAAGATTTATCCCGAGACGGAAGTGCCCGACGTCGTGCAGACGCTTTTTGAGTACGAGAAGTTCACCTACAACGTTTCACTGACGCTCAATTCCTCGATCCAGGGCTTCGGCGCGTACTTCATGGGCACGAAAGGCACGGTGCAGGTGAGCGAGACGGAGCTGGCGTTCTATCCTGACGACCCGCTCGACGATTACGGCTGGGTGGTGGCCGTGTGGCCGCAGAAACTGCAAGACGAATTCGTGAAGCAGAACAACATCGTGGGCATCAACTCGGCTTGGTCGCCGGGAACGGCCCGCGCGCAGGCGAGCGTCGAACACTACTCGATGGTCGGCGACCCGACCGACCTCCACGTGAAGGCGTTTGTGGAATGCGTGCGCACCCGGAAGAAAAGCAAGGAGAGCGGCTGGGAAGGACATAACGCGGCGCTCGGCGCCCACCTCGCGAATATGTCCTATCGCGCCGGCAGCCGCAAGGTGACCTGGGACGGGAAGAAAGCGAGCGTCGTGTAATAGCGCCCTCCGGTGGACGTAGGGCCGGGGCTTGCCCCGGCCGCGGACAAGAAAGACTTGACAAACTGAGGATTGTATGCTATGAGTCTAGTCTAGACATTGACGCCCTGCCCGAATGACGGTCGGGCGGGGGGCGGGGAGAAGGTCGGGGTGAGGGCGGGCGGTAACCCACCTCGGAATTCTCCCAATTGTTTGCAAACAAATGACTTGGCGTCATTTCGAGGCCAGGATAGAGGCGACGCAAAAGATTGTTTTTTGGCCCCCCTAAGCTGGTATGTTACTGACAGCCAAGCACCTAGCAGCTTTGGGGCGGCGCAAAAGTGGGGCTAGTTGGGTAGATTTCCGCGCAACTAGCCTGCGTTTTGAGG
>Ga0315291_10011955_pt1 | contig 10554 bp, 15 predicted proteins | sample YL17G12_20_MG_FD_203070 | JGI IMG/M metagenome (GOLD analysis project Ga0315291, IMG submission 203070) | Sediment microbial communities from Yellowstone Lake, YNP, Wyoming, USA - YL17G12_20 | ecosystem: Environmental > Aquatic > Freshwater > Lake > Sediment | place: USA: Wyoming | collected... | reverse complement strand
TTACTTCACGCATCTCTGCTTCGAAACGTGAGAGTGCTTCCTTGCTCATCGCGCCGAAGCCACCGCCGCCTAGAAAATCGTCGAACACGAGAACTACGCTATCACACGAGGATGAACTCTTTCAAGAAACGCTTGGCCTCGATCACAGACCTGTGCGGGTACGTCTCGTACGGATCGATCCATGTCACGTCAACGTAGCTCGCACCCACTTCGTCCACCTTCACTTGTTTCGAGTACCTGCGGTGCTGCCACATTTGACCTTCTGCCACCTCGTCAATACCTTCGGGACGACGGTTCAGGTAGGTGACGTAGCCGCGATGGTGCGGCACGCCATAGCTCAGGATGACCAAGGCTGCGTCGATCGCTTGTTTTTTGGTCTTGCCGCCCATGACGAACTGTTTCTCGTCGCGCGTGGCTACGCCCCAGAGTTTATCTTTGTGATCTTGGTACACGAGCACGGTCACACCCAGAATCGTGCCGCCGTAGGCTTGAGGACCGCCTAGAGAACGCAGCGCCACGTCGGGCAGTGGTTTGCGCGCGATGTACGTTCGCACGTCATCTTGTGTCAGTGGTTTGAGTCGTATCTCAAGACGCCCATGTGCATCGAGTTGACCAGAAGACGTGACGCGAGAGTATTCGGCAACCCACGCACCTACTCGCAGAGAGCAACCCAGGCCTGTGTGACACTCGGAGGCGTCCATTTGCGACGGTTGCCACAACGACCCAGCAGGATCGAACGGTACGTTTTGTGGGCCCTGGTGATAGAACAACAACCCTTGTCCCTGGATCTTGGCGATGAAGAGGTCGCGACCCAGACGCGCGAATCGAGCTTTGCCGCCGGACCAGGAGATGCCCCATTCGGGCAGCTTTTCCAGGGTCGCAGACCACGATGCACCGTAGGCACGCTCACTGGTGACGGCGAACATGCCTCCCTCGATGATTCCAGTATCGTGGATGCGTGCTAGCTCTTCACCGTCGAGCACGCGGTAGAGCGTGATGGGATCGTCGAACGTGGCGATGATCGAATCGTCTTTGTATCGGGCACGCGAGGCGAGCGTGAGATCACGGTCGATGAAGATTCGGACAACTGGGTTGTAAGAATACGCGATCATCTGAACGCCACGCGTTCAAGCACGTCTTCAGGACTGCACAGCAAGATGTCATGCCCAGGCGCGTAGTTGTTGAAGATCAACCAACCTGGCACGTTGGTTTGGCAGGCGTTCTCGGCCAGCTCGCGCGGATCGTTCTCGGTCTCGATACCAGTCGCTTCCGCCACCGCGTCCTGGAAGCGTTGAAAATCTCGATCGGTTCGGATGAGAGCAACTTGCACCGACCTCGTCACCACGTAGCGCAGCACACGCGGACGACCCTCGCCGTGCCACGTCGAGAAACGCAACGCGACCGACACCAGATCCGAGAACCACGCGGGTCCGATGGGCATCTCGAAATCTTCCTCGGTTCCCGTACCGTGGTACAGGAACGTGCCTTTTTTGATCCAAACGCGTTGGAATTTCATGCTCAGATCACTCCGCGAAGAACGCGTTGAAGTGGGGCGACGAGTGGTCTCATGTCCGCGTCGATACGATGGTAAGCTTCGTCGGCGTCCACCACCTCCAGATGATCGACGCCTTCTGGCTCGTTCATCTCAAGCAGACCTTCCTGTGTCATGATCTCTTCGGAATCGAGCGTGGTTCCATCGGGTAGCAGAAGAGCACCGTGCCACCAACTGCCTTCAGGATCTACAGCCAGAATCACCGGCAGTCCTGTGTTCTTGGCGAGCGCCGTGGCCAGCACCAGACAAAGACCCTTGTCCCAGATCTGACCGTCGTCGACCTCGGGTGTGTTTCTGAAAGCGGGAAACATTCTGGCGATGCGTTTGGCGGCGGGTGACAGTAAGCGCTCGCGTAAACGCTCCAACGTGTCAGGTGCGAAGTAGCTGTTGGGGTTCGCGAGGCGCATCACGGTTCGTAGAGCATCGGTTGCCCGTTGGGCGCAAGACGATACTCGGTTGCGGCCTCGCACCACGATCCATGCGTCTTGAGCATCTTCTCCAGCCCAGATAAGTACCGCTCTGCGACATCGAAGCGTTCGAGACCCAGGTTGACCGCCGCTTGCCGTGCCAACCACTGCGCGCGGTTGTACACAGGAAGCTGAGCGTGCGCGTCTGCGTACTCCAACAGCGCTTTTCGAACCCGTTGCGTGTGCAGTTCAACAGGTACGCCCAAGTAAGCGGCTTTGGCTTTCAGGTTCTCTCGATAATCACGCTCGAAACCGTATTTGTGACGCAGACCTCGTAGCGCTGACGACACTTTTTCCAGCACGTAGGGGTAGCCGTCCCAGTCGCACGGATACCGCGACCAGCCGAGCATGTGGGTCATGCGGTGCGTGAGGTCGCCAACATACTCTACAGGCGTCCAAAGAGGACTACCGTCGCCCATGGCGACGTGAACACGCAGCATCATGCGTTCGGGTACGTCACGCTGCGCGTCGCCTAGATCCACGAACGCTCGAATCACCTGCGGCGGCAGCGGATCACCAACTGGGTTGAAATACGTGACAGGATTCGCGAGACGCATCACGTCTTCCTTCGAAACGTCTTCACTACACGCCGAGGAGCGTTGCTCTCCTCTACCAGGATGGAAGCCTCGATGACTCGTAAGCCCGAGGCATTTTCCGTGCTGGTGACGAAGTCCGACAGCGCTTCACGAGCTGCGTCGTACGTAGGAAAACGCACTGTCGATCTTGCGGTGCCTCCAGAAGACATTTGAAGCATGTGCAGATACTGCGGAGGGCGTGGTGTTACAGGCCTAGGAACGAACGGCGCAGGCGTTGGTTGAGGCGCAGCACCCGCGCGTGACAAGATGCCGTAGGGTACGCGGTAGGACCCGTAACCACTCACGTGTATCTGGGCTCTAACCCGTGATTTCTTTACGATGGTACCTACAGCGTGACCTCCGCCGCCTACGGGAAATCGCACAAGGTCTCCCACGTTGAACGAGCCGTACGTTTCACCACTAGGCGGTGTGGGAGGCGGCAAGCCTCTCTTCTTTGCCATGGCGGCGCGTACACGTGTTGTCTGGTCAAGCGACAAACATCTGTCACCCGTGCAACCGAGGGTCTGAGCGATCGATCTCCAGCGAGGACCGTGATCGCTCTTACCGTAAAGGATAAATTCGATGGCATGAGCCGACTCGTGCAACACGGTGTTCCGACGCTCTTCCGGTGCGAACACCGACCAAGCAACTGGGTTGAGGCGTATACGGGTCTCGCCTGTGCGGCGGTTGTACGCACAAAAACCCGCACGGTTGGCACCACCCGTCGAGAAGGCCACGAGCACTCTGCCAGGAGTAATTCCGAAGCGTACCAGCGCCTTGTTGACCTCTGTCTTGATCTCGGAGATGTCGGCGTAGGTGCCAGGGGATCTTGATCCGTAACTCTGTGTCGGGTTGGGAATTCGAGTAGGTCCGACGTCTTCGCAATCGAGCACGAAGACCTCGTCAGGGTCTACGTAGTCGCCTACTTCCGCGTTGAAGTACTCGCGAGGCGAGGGCAAGTAGTCGAGGGGTGTTGTGAGGTGCATGATCAAGGCTCGTTTTTGGTGACGTAGCGCATCGCATCGATGAGTTCGGCAGCGGTGCTCTCATGGATACACGAGCAGCCGTCCCAGTTGTACCCAGGTACAAGGGATGCCCACAGACCGTCCCTGTCCTCATCCCATATTTCTTCGACGCGCGGATCTTCAGCGAGCTTGTTCAAAGTTTTGTACCGCGTTCTGTTCTTGAGGTGCAAACGCGCTGTTTCAGCGGTTATTTGTTTTCTCGGATTGCTCTGAAGCGGCGAAGAAGGGCCCTGGTACAGCATCGGTTGACCGTTCGCGTCGAGCTGGTACGCCGTTGCAGCCTCCCACCACGTCGTCCGCGTCTTGAGCATCTTCTCCAGACTAGACAGACGCAGCTCAGCTCGAAGGAAATTCTGTTGTCCGAGAGCTATCGCAGCTTCACGAGCAAGCCACTGCGCGTGGTTGTACACGGGTAGCTTCGCGTGTGCGGCAGCGTAGGCCGCGAGCGCTTCGTTGACCCTCAGCATGTACTCGCTGAGAGGCACGTTGTAGTACCTGGCGCTGCTCTCCATGTTCGCGCGGAAATTGCGCGCGAAGGCGTACGTGTGTTGTAGGGTGGGGAGTGTCTTGTCGACCTTGTCCTTCACGTAGCCGTAGCCGTCGTCAGGCACAATAAATTTAAGCATGTGCGTCATGCGATGGGTGAGGTCGCCGACGTGCTCGATGATGAAGTTGAGACGGCCTCCACCTAGTGCGTTCTGAGCGCGTTCCATCGCCTCTTCGGGCTCGCCGCGTTGCGCGTACCCGAGCGCGACGAACGCCTTCACCACTTCGGGAGGCAGGCGATCACCAATCGGGTTGGTGAGGTACGTGACAGGGTTCTGGAAGCGCACGAGCACAGCCTACAGAATTCTCTCCGATTCAGCGAGCACGCTCTCCATGTCACCCTCGCGCATGAAACCTGTGCGGGTCTTGTCGATCTTCCAGGCCCGTAGCACGCGGATGTCTCCAGCCACGGCGAACTGCGTGCCGTACGCAAGCAACTCTGTTTGCTGCTCATCGTCCATGTTGTCGAGCAGCTCATGCCCGAGCTGTATCCATGCCGAGTAGTCGCCATCGGTTGCGGCGGTCCACACGTCGCGTACTTCGCTGTAATCGCTGCTCTCCTCGGCTTCTTCGATGTCGCCTTCGTAGTCCACATCCGACGCAATCTCGCGACCCATGTCCCCGAGCCACGAAGGCGTGTCCGCTGCCGCGAGCTGGCCTACTTGATCTTCGTCGAGCGTGACGTCAGCGTCTGGAGCAACATCGACCTCGAACAGGTACCCGTAACGCCCGACTCTCTTGATTCGCGTAGCAGGCACCACGTACCCGACCATCGCACCGCCGATGGCATAAATCACGGCGTAGAGCGCGTTGCGGCTCAGGTACACGCGTCCTGCCCTGGGAGTAGCGACGCCGCTGTAGCGCGAGGCACCAGGAATGAGCACGCGCGAGCGTAGGATCTGCGCTGCGGCGTCGGCGGACTCGGTCCCGTGCCAGAACGTGCCTTCTGGTAGCAGGAAGCGAGCTGGATTTTGACGCCTTGCAACCATTACCAGTACCGGTACGGATCACGTGACGCGTGCCTGTACGGTTCGTTGAAGCTCGTGACAGGGTTGGCCTGTAAACTCCTGCCAACAGCGCCCATAGCGGCGAGACCTGGTTCTAGATCACGTACGTCCACCGGAGTCACGTACATGCTCACGAACACGTGATGCCAAAACACAACCTCTTCCGGAAACTTGAACGAGGTTTGACTACGATCAGTGAAACCAGGCAACCGGTTGCCCTTGCCTTTGAGCTGCTTGATCGCGAAAGTGCGGCCATAGGTGTCGTCGTGAGTAGCAACGTAAAACTTACCGTCAACCTCCAGCGTGAACCTGGGCTTGCCTGCGCGCGACCTGAGGCTCCAGATCTCGATCTGCCCACTCTTGACCGCGCTGATGTAACCCATGCCGCTGTCGCCGACGCAGTGGCTCATCATCGTACCTTCGAAGCGCAAATCGAAAGGCAACAGCTTCACGAGCTGCCACGGCGCTTCCTCGAATAGCGTGCCCTTGATGATGCCCATGGCGACCAAATCGGTTTGCGTCCAGGTGCCGATGATCTCGCGTACGCGCGTTTCAGGAGCTTGTAGCGCTTGGACGTACTCGGCGATTCGCTCGCGTGTGTCGTCTGCGTCATCGCCAATACCACCCAGAAAAGAAGATGCCAGAATCAGCAGCTCTTCTTGATCCAGGTTGGCTTGCTGAAGGAAGGCAGCTTCTGCGGGTTGCAACGCAGCGAAGAAACGAGCCAACCCTGCTGCGGGGTCTTTGCGTAGCTCTTGGTCAAAGTAGCTAGCGAGTAGATCTCGACACCACTCGTAGAACGCGTCTTCCTTGGCGTTGATGTAGACGTCGGAGTCACCCTCTGACCACCCGTGATTTTCGAGAGTGCTGGTCTCTGCCCACTCTATACCTGTGAACGACTTCCAAAATTTTTCGATGATGGGTGTCGGGATGTACTCGGCGTTCTCAGGCAACAGGTTTTCTGGAAACCAGCAGTCCAGCTGCGGCGTGATGGTGTAGGCGAACGCGTTGTTACCACGATCATCTGTCGAGAACGGACCCCATGCGAAAGCGCGACGTGTACGTTCTGAGAGCCTAATAGCCAAGTGATCCAGCTCAGCTTTCACATACTCTCTAGGTATCTGATGTAGATTGTAATCGGCAGGACTCTGCTCAATTACCTCATCGGCAAAAGCATCACTCTCGATGTAGTTTTCGTAATCGATCTCTTCGTACTCGCAGTAGTCAGGATTACTTTCCCACTGCTTCTTGGCTCGTTCCAGCTCGTAGTCGATGTCATCAGCTAGTTCTTGATCACCTGCGACGAGAGCTTGCTCGACCTGTTCTTTGGACGTAGCCTCTTCAAGAAGCATGAGATCACCAGTACCCGTACGGATCAGATCCAGATCCGCACGATCCTGATCCAGGATTCTTGATGATCTTGGGCGTCACACGAATAGGCGCGTCTGCCTTCCCGCGCCAGGCAGGCTCGACCCACACAGGGTAGCCCACACGCGCGCTCAAGATAGGCTTCCAGTGCCCGCGCACCAGCACCTGCACCTGCGGCGACACGCTCTTGTGGGATTTACCGTGCAGGATGTACTGCTTCACGTGCTCTCGTATGTCGAGCACGACCGGCTGCACGACATCGAACACACGCACCGTGGGCTCGATGCGTGATCCCTTGGGACGCGTGTTGGGCTTGCTCTTGGCTTTTCCTAGCGGTTTTTTCGCGTTCGGATCTGCCAGCTTCAGGCACACGTTGAGCACCAGCCTGCTCATGGCCATGATCGTGCGCTGATCCATGTCACTCATGTCGAGCACGAGCTGATCTTCGCGCTCTACGAATGACGCATCGTCCGCTAGCAATCCTTCTGTGTTCTGTACGCGCCAGAAGGTGACTTTACCGTTCGTGAAGATGTTGAGCGACCAGGTCATTTCTCTGGCACCCGAACCGCTCTGAGCGATGTCAGGCAGGTTGCCAGAATGACCAGGTTGCTCGTGGTAACGCACGAGCACTCTCGTGACCGTGGCGATGCCGCCAGGCATCGTGTCGTCCGCAGCGAAGTACAGGTCGTTCGGGATCTCGACGAGGAACGCTTTCCACGGCGGACGAATCGACGCGATCGTGGACGGGTTGGTGATGCCCATGGACGCGGCGAGCTTGTGGCCGAGGATCACCTGTGGGAATGCCTGGTCTGCCCAGCGTGCGGCGCCGAGCACCATCTGGGCGGTAGCACCGTGCCGCAGAACCGTCCGTAGAAGCTCTCCAGCCTGTCCCTGTGCGTACGTGGCGATCATCTCGATGCGATGGATCGCTTCGATGTCCGAATCTGTGGCGCTGTAGGTGGCGCCGTAGACCAGCTCACCCAGACGCATGAGCACGTCTCGGGACATGCCTGGTTGCTCCGCGATCAGGTTGATGATCTGCGCAGCGTAGTCGGTGGCGGCGTAGGCGAATCGCTGGTCCATCACGTACCCACTTTACTCGGATCGGATGCTTGCCGCTCAAAAACGTGCGGCGCACAAACGAACGGCGCCTGGTAGGACTAGTACCCGACGCCGTTCGCCGACCGACCCGAGGAGACGCACCATGCCCTGGTGCTCGACGCTGATGAGGCGCTGAAACACCATGCCAGTGCTCAGCGTGGACGAGACGCCGAGGAGTCCAAGGTACGACTTTCGTTCTTTTTCGTCAAGTGTGGTGACAACAGTGAAAGATTTGTTGTAGGATGTGATCCGTAACGACACTTTCCCACACGAAGAAGGAACACAAAGCATGCCTGCACCGCTCGAAGGTGGTCGTATTCTGCATCTCGTCGTAGCCGCTCCTGGTTGGGACGCGTGGTTCAAGGCGAAGACTGGCGTCATGTCACAGCCCGTGGCGTGCTGGGGCGTCATCGAGAACGAGAAGGCAGACGCGAAGAACATGCGGATCGTCGCGCGCACCCAGGACGTGGTGCCTCTCGTGTGCGGCGGCGCAGGCGGTATGATCGACGCGACGATCCCTGACGAGGATCTCGGTGACTACATCGGCACGACCGGTCCTGGTGAGTCGAATGACCGGCTCATGAAGCTCCTGGCTCTCGACGAGGCTGAGGAAGCTGCTGAAGTAGAAGAGATACATCCTGGTGTGAGTGCGCTGCGTCGCGCGCTGAAGGCTGTGCCGAACCAACCCGCCACGATTTCAGGCGAGAGCAAAGCAGGTTCAAGCATGATCGGCGACGCGGTTGCGTCTGCGACGCTTGCACCAGCCATCGCGACGCCCGAGATTCCGCCGGTACATGCACATGTACCTGCGCATGTGCACACGGATGCGTGTGATCACGCGGTCGTGGTCAGTGACGTCGAGGGCGCTCCTGCGTGAGTGAACGCACGAACTTGTTCACATCGCAGGACAACTCGTGACCGAGCGCACGAACATTTTTACGTTTCAAGACGAGCTGCCCGATAGCGTAGCGATGGCGCGGTTGCTCGCGTACGTGCTGGTGCTGCGAGCGGGCGGCAAATTGCGTATTCCTGCTGCCGAGCTGGAGCGCGTGTCTGGCACCGCGCTTGTGATGAACATCGACGGTGATGATTCGGGCGTCGTGTTCAGCGTGGTGCCTCTAGCTGCGGCTCCTGGAGGCGATGCGTGATGGAAACAAGCGAACTGCTGCGCGCTTATTTGTCGCTGGAGAGCGAGATGCTCACGAGCGACAAGGCGGGAGACGAGACCTGGGCAGATCAGCTTCGTAACGATATGGACGAGATTTGGTACAAACTATCCGAGGCAGATCGCGGGAATCTTGACAAGCGATGATGGACTCATCTTTGTATAAGCTCACGTCGCCGTGGACAACATGAGCAGGTAACTAGAGATCACGTAGGTGTACTAGATCATCAGGTAACACAACGCAACCGCTCTCGTGTACGCTCCCGAAATGCCTGCGGAAGAAACTTTCTTCGGTCGCACCTCGGAAGAGCTAGGCGACCTGTCGAGCACGCCCCCAGCCCGTTACCTGCGCAGAGCCGCCGCGCTGACCTACAGTCTAGGAGGCTTCTCAGGTCTCGCGCTATTTCTGATGAACATGATGCGTCACGCATCGAAGACACTGGAAAATGCTGGTGGTAACCGTACCGAAGTAGAAGCGTTGAGTGCGGCGTCCGATGGGTTCTTCATCGTGAGCGAGCAGACGCCGCCCGAGGTCGTGCCTCTTGTGGGACGCACCATGGCCGTGCTGTCGGGCGAGGACGAAGCGCTGCTACAACACATCGGTCGCACCGAAGAGTTCCAGAAGAGCTACGTCGTGGTCGAGCTGCTCCTGCGAGAAGGAGCCGAGCACGCGTTTCTGATCATCGCTATTTCAGGCATGATCATGACCACGGATATCTGGGATCGCTACGAGAAAGCCTACTTGAACGCCGTGGGCAACTACTGGGAAGACGTCTGGGCCGAGATGTTGACGGCGAAACCCAAGCACCCGTGGAGTGTGTCGTGAACCGAGACAAGCTGATGCGAGATCTGGAACGAGCGACTGCGCATGTTGATGCCGTCTTGTTTCGTGACGCTATCGACGCGAAGACTCGCCGTAAGCTGGAGAGCGCGTCCATTCAACTCGAAACGATCATGACCGCGTTGCTCGAAGACGACACGCCTATCTACCCGTTTCCTGCCAGGTGAGCTGTGCCCGCAAACCCGGTTGACTACCTCGCGACGGCGAGACCTAGCCCGCTCGTCGCGAGCGTGCGGCAGCACGCAGAGTGGCAAGCCAGTCATAGGCCCACTCCCGCAGGCTACCAGTACAACTCGTTTTACGACTTCGTCCTCAAGCGCGGGCAGCTCTTCGAGTCACAACCGCTTACACGCGAAGAACGCGCGCTTTTATTCGAGACGCTCGATCGCATGTGTTGCAGGTTTCCGATCCAGATGTGCTACGCGAACAGCATCTCGCTCGTGCTGGCAGATCCACGTTTCGTGTACACAGAAGGCTACTTCGCCCAGGAGAGAATCGGCCCAGGTTTCCCTATCATGCACGGCTGGGCGACGCTCAACGGCAAGGTCATCGATCTGACCGCACGTCTCAACGTACCGCGTCGATCTGGACGTCTGCGTGACCGTGTGCTCGGCGAATTTCCTGAGAAACGCGAGTACTTCGGTGTACCGATCGGCAGGGAGTACATGATGCGTTCGGCATTTGATCCGAAGTTCACCGGATCGATCATCGACGACTGGCAACGCGGTTTTCCTGCGTTGAAGGGCGCGAAGATTCACGAGTAGATCGTGCGAGTCGTTCTGGTGTAGCCTGGGCTCGACATGTTCCAGAACCCCGCCGACTATCTGGCGAACCCTGTCAAACGTGAGCGTCCGACGCTCAGTTACCGTGACTGGGTAACTATGGTTGATCACTTTCTACCTTATGG
>Ga0315291_10011954_pt1 | contig 10554 bp, 9 predicted proteins | sample YL17G12_20_MG_FD_203070 | JGI IMG/M metagenome (GOLD analysis project Ga0315291, IMG submission 203070) | Sediment microbial communities from Yellowstone Lake, YNP, Wyoming, USA - YL17G12_20 | ecosystem: Environmental > Aquatic > Freshwater > Lake > Sediment | place: USA: Wyoming | collected... | reverse complement strand
CTCGACCAGGGTGAATGCCCCTTCGCCAAGGCTTCGGGGGACAAGGCCTCTGTCGCGCGTGGCGGCGCTGCGATGGAGCAAGATGTGGGACCGGCGCCCCCGCCGGTCCATTCCTGGCGCCGCCCCAGCGGCGCCAGCACAGCCGAGCCTCCTGCGCCAAGGCTTCGTAGGCCAAGGGGCGGCGGTGCCACACTTGGTTTCCCAAGACCGCCCGGTGTGCCGTACCGATTCTCCGCTGGCAAAGTAGCCTGGCATAGCGACCGAGATGAATGAATGATCTGGATAGTGCTCGTCCGACCCGCCCCGGCGCGGCCCGGACGGGCCGATCAGGAGATCGGCCCCTACCTTACGTGCCTGCCGCAGGGGCCGGGCGGCTAGGCCTGCGGCCGCCGTGGCGGCTCCGACAAGTCGGAGCGTAGCCACTCCGCCCCGGCCCGTTCGTCGAGGCGTGCCACCAACAGCTAGCGCGGCTGCTCTGCCCTGTACTGGTCGTCGCGCGACGGCGTGGTCACGAAGTTGCTGACGCTGCCGTCCACCCACAGCACCAGGTCGTGATCGCCGGCGCGAATCCCCCCGAGCGTGGTCCCGTCCGGCGGCGGGGTGTCTCGATGCCGCGGGCACCAGGTAACCACGGTGTTGTCGGGCGGGAAGGGCTGCTTCAGGTCTCGCAGCCCCTGCTCGGCCCCCCAGGTGTTCTGGGTCAGATCGCTGTGATGCCACCGGTCACGCCGATAGTTCCAGTCGTAGACGTTGTACCCTCCCAGGTAGGGCCAGTCCGTGTAGTCCGGCTCATCGGCCGGCGCCCGCGGGCAGTGCAGCATGCGCACGTCCCGCAGGTAGTTGCTCGGCGGCATCACGTACTCGCCCGGCGTCGCCTGGTCGAAGATCCAGTAGGCGTAATAGAGCTGCGACAGCCCCAGCCCGTGCAGCCCCTTGCTTTGGTCCCACCACTCTTTCGCATCGGGCGGGAAGCCCATGTGGTCAGCGCGGTACATGAGCAATGCCTGGCCGATGTTCTTGAGGTTGTTGGCGCACGCGCCGGCCTGATGCCGCAACTGCAGGGCGCGGAAGACGGGGACGACCATGGCGGCGAGGACCGCCATGATGCCGAGCACGACCAGAACCTCGATCATGGTCATGCCCCCGGTCGGTGCGGAGTGGCGTGCCATAGAACTCCACTATCTTCCGCGATCCACACCGGCGCGGCCGCCCCCGCCGCGGTCGGCGCCGTTGCCTGCCGGCGCAGAGAAGTGCGTGCAGCGTGCTAGTCGCCCGGCTGGTTTATCCAGTCGTAGCTCGCGATCCCCCTGAGCCCGGCGTCGCCGCCGACCCTCACGATGACATCCTGGTAGGCCGCCTCGCGCCCGAAGTAGTCGCGGTGGTAAGGGCAATGAGTGATGATCGTCTCGTCGGGCGCCCAGCCGTTGGACAGTCCGGCGAACTTGATGGAGGTCGACAGGAACTTGCGGGTGGGATCCGCGTCCGCCAGCGGCGGCGCCAGCGGCGGCGCCGGGAGGTGGCTCAATCCATATCGCCATCCGATCCCATTGTAGCCGAAGCGATTGTAGAGCTGGTAGTCCACGGTCGCGTTGCCGCCCGCATCCGGCTTGGGGTCGACGTCTGACGGGCAGTTGTAGCTGCTGTAGTGCGCGCGGAAGTACTGGCCGGTGTTAGCCGGGAGGTCCCACGCGGGACGGCTGCCCGGAGTGCCTTCGTCCATGATCGTAGGGCCGGTATAGACATTATCAACCCAGCTCGAACTGCCCGCGTCCCACTCGTGAACGGTGGTCTTCATGGCCGCATAGCGAGTCATGTACTGCTCCAGAGTCGCCTGGTCGTCGGGGCAGCGCAGGACCTTGCTGCTGCTCAGATAGTCCATGAGATAGAGCGCGGTCACCCCGCCGTCGCCGGTGACGGGGTCGTAGTCCACCGGATATCCCTTGTTGTCCAACTGGTAGATCTTGATCGCCATCCCGATGGCGTGCATGTTGCTGATGCACGTGGCCTGACGCCCCTTCTCCTGCGCCCTGGCGTAGACCGGGATGACGATGGCGGCCAGCACGGCGATGATGCCGATGACCACCAGCAACTCAATCAGCGTAAACCCGCGGCGTCCGCCGCCAACTCGCCGCGCGCCGACGATGGCGCCCGCACCTCGACCCCGAGCCACCTCATTGTGAGCACCCATTCTGCTGCCCTCGCTTCCCCAGAGTTTCGCACGCACACTTGCCACGGCGCGATTCCATTTTAACATACCCCCCGCGGCGTCGCGCCTAAACCCGCGGCGCGGTGGGCTCTCCGGCTCTTCCGGCAGTCGTCTTGCGCCCCCCTGCACGCACGAGCCTGCCGTCGTGCATCCGGGCCCCCTCGGTTCCGCGGCGGCGCCAGGCGCCCGACGCCGCATACTCCCGTCCGCCGCTAGACCGCCCAGGTCGAATACCAGGCCGAATAGGCCCGCAGCAACAGGCGGCTGATGGGGCCCGGGAACAGCATGACGGCAAGCGCCATGATCGCCATGAAGGGGCCGAACGGGATGTACTCCTGGCGCCTGCGCAGCCGCACGGCGATGAGGGCGCCGCCCACGACCGCGCCGGCGACCACCGCCAGCCCGAAGCTCAGCAGCGCCAGCCCCGGCCCCAGGAGAGCCCCGATGGCTGCGCCCAGCTTGAGATCGCCGCCCCCCATCCCCTCCTTGCGGAAGATGAGCAGACTTAACCCCTCGACGGCAAGGAAGAAGGCGCCGCCGACGACGATGCCCGCGACCGAGCGCGGCACCGACAAGGCCCACGAGGTCCAGGGGACGTGCACCGTGAGCAGGGGGCGCTGCCACAGCAAGATGCCGGCGATGTCGAGCGCCAGGCCGACCCCGACGCCGATGAACGCGAGCTCGTCCGGGATTATCATGTGCTCGAGGTCGATGAAGAAGATAGCGATCAGCAGGGCGCAGAACGCGAGCTTGGCCCCGAGGGCGGCCACGGCCGGGGCGCCCGCGGTCCAGACGTCCTGCGAGGTCAGCCAGGCCGCGACGAAGGCGACCCCCGTGATCAGCTCGACCACGAAGTAGCGCCACCCGATGCGGGCGCCGCAGTAGCGGCACTTGCGCCCCAGGAGCAGGAAGCTCAACAGGGGCACGAGGTCGAGGGGACCGAGCCGGTGGCCGCAGGCCGGGCAGTGGGAGGGCGGGTTGACGATGGACTCCCCGTGCGGTAGCCGGTGGATGCAGACGTTGAGAAAACTCCCCACGACGGTGCCGAGAATGAACAGGGTGATGGACGGGATCACCTGCAGCATTGCGCCGTCACGCCCCGGCCAGGTTGTTGACGACGGCGATCAATGGCAGGAACATGGAGATGACGATGAACCCGACGACGCCGCCCAGGCACACGATCATGACCGGCTCCAGCGCAGCGGTGAGGCTCTGCAATGTAGCCTCGACCTCGCTCTCATAGAAGTCGGCGATCTTGCTGAGCATTGCGTCGAGGGAGCCCGTCTCTTCGCCGATGGCGATCATCTGCACTACCATGGGCGGAAACAGCCCGCTCTTCGCCAGCGGGTCACCGATGCGTTCCCCTTCGCGGATGGCGGCGCGGGCGGACATGATCGCGTCGGCCATGATGTCGTTATCGACAGCGCCGGCGACCGTCTCCAGCGCCTGCAGAATGGGCACGCCGCTGACGAGCAGGGTCGAGAGGGTGCGCGAGAATCTGGCGAGCGAGACCTTGTGGTTGAGCTTGCCGAACACCGGTATGCGCAGCCGCACCCAGTCCCACTGGCGCTTGCCGGTGCGGGTCTTGACATAGCGGCTGAAGGCGACGTACAGCAGCACCACGCCCAAGATCAGCAGGTACCACTTGGTCTTCATGAAGGTGGAGAAATCCACCAGCACCTGCGTCGGCGCCGGCAACTGCTTGATGTCGAGCTCCACGAACAGCTCCATGAAGCTCGGGATGATGAAGGTCACCAGCCCGAGCACCATGCCCGTGGCGAATACGACGACCAGGGACGGGTAGGTCATGGCCGACCGCACCTTGCGCTTGAGTCGCTGGTCCTCCTCCAGGAACGTGGCGAGTCGGTTGAGCGTCTCGTCGAGCACACCGCCGACCTCGCCCGCGCGCACCAGACCGACGAAGAGGTTGGAGAACACACCCGGATACTTGGTGAGGGCGCGCGATAGAGTCTCGCCCGCCTCCACCGTGGCCTGGATGTCGCGGATGATGTGGCGCAGGCGCACGCTCGTGGTCTGCTCCTCCAGCACCGCCAGGCAGCGCACCAGGGATACGCCTGCGTTCATCATGGTCGCGAACTGGCGGCAGAATATGGACAGGTCGCGCCCGCTGACGCGCCCGAAGATAACGAAGCCGCCGCGGCGGGGCGCCGCCGCCTGCTCCGCGGGCGCGCCGCGCTCCTCGGTGACCTTCTGCACCCAGAAGCCCTTCTCGCGCAGCCGGCGCACCAGCACCTGCTCGTTTTCGGCTTCGGTGCTGCCCTTGTGCACCTTGCCCAGGGCGTCTTTCGCGACGTAGCTGTAGACTGCCATCTTGCGATCTCCTCGCCCCTAGCCGGATTGCTGTCCCTTGGTGAAGAGCATCTTCTTGAGCTCGTCAACGTTCATCGCCCGCGACAGCGCCTCCTCGTAGGTGATGAGCCCGCGCTGGTAGTAGTCCCTCAGGCACTGGTCCATAGTCTGCATGCCGACGTGGGCGCTGGTCTGGATGACGGAGGTGATCTGATGGGCCTTCGCCTCGCGGATGAGGTTGCGGATCGCAGGGGAGGCGGTCATGATCTCGATGGCGGCGATGCGCCCTGGCATCCCGGCCCGCGGCAGCAGTTGCTGCGAGATCACCGCCTCCAGGTTGTTGGAGAGCATGATGCGGATCTGCTCCTGCTGGCCCACCGGGAAGACGTCGACGATGCGGTCCACCGTCTGCGCCGCGTTATTGGTGTGCACGGTGGCGAACACCAGGTGGCCGGTCTCGGCGGCGGTGATCGCCAGGCGCATGGTCTCCAGGTCGCGCATCTCGCCCACCAGGATGACATCGGGGTCTTCGCGCAGGGCCTCCCGCAGCGCCATCTGGAAGTCCTTGGTGTCCTGCCCCAGCTCGCGCTGGTTGATGATGCTGCGTTTGTGCGTGTGCAGGTACTCGATCGGGTCCTCGATGGTGATGATGTGCTTGGACGTCTCCGTGTTGATGAGCCCGATCATCGCCGCCAGGGTGGTGGACTTGCCGCTGCCGGTGGGGCCGGTGACGAGGACCAGCCCGCGCGGCCTGCGCGCGAGGTCCTCCAGCACCAGCGGCAGGTTGAGCTCGCGCACGGTGGGGATGCGCGCCGGAATCAAGCGCAGCGCCGCGGCCACGGTCCCGCGGTCTCTAAAGACGTTGACGCGGAAGCGCGCCCGCTTTCCCAGCGCGTAGGAGCAGTCCAGCTCGTAAGTGCTCTCGAACTTCTGGATCTGCTCGTCGGTCAAGATGTCATAGACTATCCGCTGCGAGGTGAGCTCGTCGAACAGGGTGTAGTTGATCGCCCGCAGCTCGCCGTCGACCCGGATAACCGGCGGAATGCCGACCGAGATGTGCAGGTCGGAGGCATTCTTGTCGACCACGATCTCCAGCAGCTCATCGATGTGAACGTCCGAGAGATCTCGGATGAGGGCGTGCGGCGCTTCCTTGGGAAGTCCGACCTCTTCCTCGACCTCGGCGGCCTGCTCCGTCTGTGCCTGCTTGGTGGCCGCGTCCATCAGCGATTACCCTCCTCTTCGAGCCAGGCGCCCCTCAAGCAAGCTCCCCGCCGACGCGATGCGGGGCGGGGAGCTCAGGGCATGGCGGAAACGGGGACATCAGCGCGTCCCCTGCGTGAAGACGACCCGCATGACCTCTTCAATAGTGGTGATACCCTCGATGACTTTCTCGAAACCGTCCTGCTTCAGGGTCTTCATGCCGTTGGCGATCGCCGCCTCGACCAGCTCGGACAGCGGCGCGCGCTTAACCACCAGGTCCTGGATTTCCTCGTTCATGAGCATAAGCTCGAAGATGCCGGTGCGGCCGTAATAACCGGTGTGCATGCACTGCTCGCAGCCCCGGCCGCGATAGAACACGACGTCCTCCGCGTCGGCGACGCGGAAGCCCACCCGCGTCAGCGCCTCCATCGGCGGGCGGTACTGCTCCTTGCAGTTGGGGCAGATCTTGCGGGCCAGGCGCTGCGCCAGCACCGCCGCCACCGACGCCGAGATGAGGAACGGCTCCACCCCCATGTCCACCAGGCGCGTCACCGCCGACGGCGCGTCATTGGTGTGCAGGGTGGACAGCACCAGGTGGCCCGTCAGCGAGGCCTGCACCGCGATCTCCGCCGTCTCCAGGTCGCGGATCTCGCCTACCATGATGATGTCGGGGTCCTGGCGCAGGAAGTGGCGCATGGCGTTGGCGAAGGTCAGCCCCGCCTTGCGGTTGACGTGCACCTGGCTGATGCCTGGCAACTGGTACTCCACCGGGTCCTCGATGGTGATGATGTTCTTCTCCACCGAGTTGATCTTGTTGAGGATGGCGTACTGGGTGGTGGTCTTGCCCGAGCCGGTGGGCCCGGTGGACAGGAACATGCCGTTGGGCTGGATGATCACGCTCTCGACGTCGGCCTGGATCTCGGGGAATATGCCCAGCTTGCTCAGCCCGATAAGGATGCTCGACTGGTCGAGAATGCGCATCACGGCCTTCTCGCCGAACACGGTGGGCAGGGTCGACACGCGCAGGTCGTAGTCCTTGCCCTCGTGGCGGATGTGGATGCGCCCGTCCAGGGGGATGCGGCGCTCCGCGATGTTCATGTCCGCCATGATCTTGATGCGCGAAATGAGCGGCGCGTGGACGTACTTGGGGATGTTCATGCGCTCGTGGAGCACGCCGTCGATGCGATAGCGGACGCGCACCCCGCGGCGGTCGGGCTCGACGTGGATGTCGCTCGCGCGTTCCTTGATGGCGGTCTGGATGATGACGTTGACGACGCGAATGATGGGCGCTTCGTCGACGAGCTGCTGCGCGCGGTCGACATCCTCCTCCGCGCCGGCGCCGGCCATCACCTCGGTCTCGATGCTCGCCCCGCCGCCGCCGACCCCCAGGGCCTGCAGCGCGGTCTGCAGCGATTCGTCGGCGATCGCGCCGCCCGAGTCGCTGCGCTGCATGGCGGCGATATCCTCGGCGCTGGCCAACACGGGCTCCACCTCGTAGCCCGTCATGAGGCGGATATCGTCGAGGGCGAAAACGTTGGTGGGGTCCGCCATCGCCACCACCAGGCGATCCCCGTTGCGCCTGATGGGGATCGCGCCGTGGCGCTGGATCATGCTCTGGGGGATGGACTTTGCCGCTTCCTCGTCGATCTTTGAACGGTCAAGCTCGACGAAGGGGACGCCGATCTGCTCGGCATAGGCGCGCAGAACGTCCTTTTCCTTGACGTAGCCCTTGTCCACCAGGATGCGGCCGAGCCGCTCGGTGGTGCTGGTCTGTATGGCTAGGGCTTCATCGAGCTGTTCCTGCGTGATCAGCCCTTGACCGAGCAGGATCTGCCCTATGGGCTTCTTCGGTCCGCGGGACGTTGCCATGCCCTATACCTCAGTGACTGAGGCCCCCTGGTTACCGATCATAAGTCAATGAATGCCGTGGCTGCCCACAGGACCAATTCATTATACCACAAATCGCGGGGCCGCGTGCAAGGGCGCCCCCTGCCTGCGGACCACACGCACGCCCGGCCCGACCGCCTTGAATATACCGAACGAGGGACGGTCGTTAAACCCATTTCGCGTGTTGGTCGGCTGTTATCCCAAGCGCCTCACTCGGGTGATTCGCTGCCGCGCCTCCATATCCTGCTGGCTTGACCCGCGATTTCGCGTCTGAGCGGCACCGGCCGCCGGCAACCCGGCCCTGCTCACTTCGCCAGGGCGCCGGCTACCGCCTCTTGCATGATGTCGGCGGGCGCCTGCCGCCCCGTCCACACGGTGAATGACTCGGCGCCCTGCAGCACCAGCATCCGCAGCCCGCCCAACGTGCGACAGCCGCGCCTGCGCGCGCCGGCCAGCAAGCGTGTCTCCGGCGGGTTGTACACCATATCATACACCAGCATGTCCGGTCGCAGCCAGCTTGCGGGCACCGGCGCCGGCTGCTCGTGGTGCGGATACATGCCGATGGGGGTCGCGTTGACCAGCGCGTCGGCTTGCGCCACGGCGGCGCGCAGCGCCGGTCTTTTCCACTCGATGACCGCGCCCACCGCCTCTCGATCCGCCCGACGCGCGAGCTCAGCAGTGCGTGCTCCCCGCTCCAGCTCTACCTGCAGCGCCACAACCCAAATTCGCGCAGCCCCCATCTGCGCCAGCGCCACCACCGCGGCCCGCGCCGCTCCTCCCGCCCCCAGTATCACCACCGTCCGCCCCGCCAGGTCCTCGCCGTGCTCGACCAGCGAGCGCGTGAAGCCGGCGACGTCGGTATTGTAGCCCACCAGCTTGGCGTCGCGGCAATGCACCGTGTTCACCGCCCCCACCAGGTTGGCCGGCGGCATCACCTCGTCCACCGCCGCCAGCGCCAGCTCCTTCAGGGGGATGGTAACGTTGACCCCGGCCATCCCGAGCGCGGGCAACGCTCGCAGAGCGCGCTCGAGGTTATCGGGAGCGACCGCGAATGGCACGTAGAGCCAGTCCATGCCCAGGTGCCGGAAAGCGGCGTTGTGCATCTGCGGCGATACGCTGTGCCCGATCGGGTACCCGAACACGCCCACTAGCTTGGTCTGGCCCGTGATGTTCATCGTGGCTTGCCCCCGCGCAGCCGACGCAGCACGAACCATTCCAACAGGCGCATGATCTTGGTCGGCGGAAAATCACGCCCGCTCAGCGGCCGCACCAGGATGGTGAACAGGCCGGCGCGGTTGCCGCCCATCACGTCGGTGAACAACTGGTCGCCCACGAGGGCGGTCGTTGTCGCCTCGGTGCCAAGCAATTCCATCGCCCGGCGCAGCCCCCGCCGTGAGGGCTTGCCCGCCGGCGCCAACCACTGCGCCCCGATCTCGTCCGCGATGGCGGACACCCGCGCCTGGCTGCGCGCATTGGAGGCGATGCACACCCGCAGGCCTGCCCGCTGCGCCTGCCGCAGCCAACGCCGCACCTCCTCGCGCACGTCGTTACGGTTCCAATCAACGATGGTGTTGTCCAGGTCCACGATCAGGCCCTCGATGCCGCGCTCGCGCAGGCGCTCGACGTCAATATCCCAAATCGCTTCCACCATCATATCGGGGCGCAGAAGCTTAGACATCGGGGATTATCATCCACAGATTAGCACAGATTGTCACAGATTAGGATGTCATTCTGAACGGAGCGCAGCGAAGTGAAGAATCTTGCCCTCGACCCTTTGCCCAGCCAAGACCCTTCGCTTGCGCTCAGGGTGACAGTCAACCCTTCCGAGGATAGGCCCGGCTGCCTCATCCCTCACAACTCCCTGCGCACCAGTGCGAAGTCTCCGTCTTCCCGGACGATATGGAAGCCATTCCTGAGCCAGAAACCCAGCGGCCCGCTTGGGTTGTTCGGTGAATCCTTCCTAGCGAAGGTTTCCACCGCCTGCGCTCCGCGGGCGCGTGAATCCCGCAGAATGGCCTCTACTAGTGCAGAGCCGACACCTCTCCTCCTCGCTTGGGCTGGCACAAAGAGGCACGATACGAATATCGCTTCCTCACTGGGAGGGGCACATCCATACTCGTTGACCTTAGGAAGATACTTGGGTGGGGAGAACTGCGCGTAGCCCACCAGCTCCGAGCCGAGGAAGGCGAGTTTGCCGCATGGCCCATACTCAGCCTCCACGTCACGGAGCCATTGTCTCTTCGTCCCCTTGCGCTCACTGAGTGAACCGGGCCACTTGCTGGGATCAGGCTCCTCCCAGTACAAGCAGAACTTGCATCCGGCATCTCGACCCTGCGCCCTTCCCGACCAGTCGAACAACAGGTGAAAGCTGGCCTCCGAGACATCCACTATCTCAATGCTCATGAGGCCCGCCCTCCACCGGCACCTTGAATGACCCACTGGGTCAATGGCATGCGTTACCGTAGGAGCGCAACTCATTGCCCCAAGTCCGATCTGACCTTCGTCTGCGACCTCGGCGCTCTCTGCGGTTCAATTCCCGGCATCCCCAAGCCGTGCCGAGACCGCCTCAATCCCCAGCCGCAGCGCGTCGGCCCGGCGCTCCGCCTCCTCGGCGCGAGAACGGGTCTCGGCTACCACCTGCTCCGGCGCTCGCTGCACGAAATCCGCGCTCTCCAGCCGACTGCGCATTCGCTGTGCCTCGGCCTCCAGCTTGGCGAGCTCCTTTTGCAGCCGCGCTTGCTCCATCACCAATTCCTCGGCGGAGGCCGCCGTGGATACCGCCACCCGCACCTGCTCCCCCTCCCAGGGCACCACGTCGGTCACAACCTCGGCCCCCGGCGCCGGCTCGCCGATGTTAATCGAACCCGCGCGCGCCAGGTGCGCAATCATCCCCTCGCCCGCGGCCAAGACTTTCGCTGCCCGCGCGCTCTCAGCAGTGAGGGTCAAGTCAA
>Ga0315291_10011953_pt1 | contig 10555 bp, 12 predicted proteins | sample YL17G12_20_MG_FD_203070 | JGI IMG/M metagenome (GOLD analysis project Ga0315291, IMG submission 203070) | Sediment microbial communities from Yellowstone Lake, YNP, Wyoming, USA - YL17G12_20 | ecosystem: Environmental > Aquatic > Freshwater > Lake > Sediment | place: USA: Wyoming | collected... | reverse complement strand
CAAGACCGAGGGCGGAGCTGACGTGGACGACATGAACCGAGGCTCCAGTCCTCCGGGAGAGGGAGGCGATCTCGTCGATGGCAAGAGCCTCGGCCCTCGCCGGACGGGCGCGAGCGAGGGTCTCCATCCGACCGCGCTCGGTCGAGGTCAGGGTCCCGAGAATCGCCTCGATCACCCCCTCGTCCTCACAGTGGACGAGGGCCGTCGCGCCCAGGCGCGCCAGGACGCGGAAGGAAAGACGAAGGTTCGTGCTCGTCGAGCGCCGGCCTGAGGCGGCGTAGGCGGTGTAGAACTTGAAGCTCGTGACCCCACGCTTGAAGGCCCCGGCAAGCTCCTCGTCGCTGGGCCGGCGACCGACGACCTCCCCGTGCAGGGCCACGTCCACCGCCGCTCCGCTCAGTTCGGCGAGGCGCCGCTCGATGTCCTCTGGGATCGACGTCTGCGCGCTTCCGACCGTGAAGTCGATGAGGGTCGTCACCCCGCTGCAGGCCGCGGCGACCGTCCCGCTCTCGAAGTCGTCGCTCGACCTCGTCCCGCCGACCGGGAGGTCCATGTGAGTGTGGGCGTCGATCGCGCCGGGGAGGACGAGCTTCCCCTCTGCCGGGACGACCTCGCGCCCGCGGAGGCCGACCCCGATCGCGGCGATCCGCTCCCCTTCCACCGCGAGGTCGGCGCGCTCCGTCCCCTGGGGGGTGACGAGGGTCCCGCCTCGGACGACGAGATCGTAGGTCATGTCAGCTCTCTCCCCTTCTCGAACTGCGAACCCCTCTAGGAAACACCGTCCCCGCATGGTACCATTGCCCCAAAGAGCGGTCAAGATACGTCTAGAACGGCATGAAGTCCATGCAGACTCGCCGAGTGGCGGGTCTGAGCTGAGGAGTGCGAGATGATCGATCTGAGAGTGGACGACGCCCAGCTCGAGCGGGCGGCGAAACGGGCGCGCGAGCGGGGGGTGGTCATCCCGACCTTCGAGGAGATGCGCGATCCCTCGCGGACGCCAGAGCAGGTCCGGCGCGGCCTGCGCGACGTCGGCCTGTGGGACCTGCATCCCCTGAACCTCTACCGCATCACCTGGAAGAACGAGCCCGTCCAGAAGGGCGGCGGGTTCGGGAGGGTGAACCGCCTCGAGTTCCCGCGGGAGCTCTCCGGTGTGCGCGCGCGGATCGTCGGCCTCGTCGGCAAGTGGTTCCCCACCGGCGCACACAAGGTGGGGGCCACGTTCGGCTGCCTCGTCCCGCGCCTCGTCACCGGCCAGTTCGATCCCACGTTCCACAAGGCGGCCTGGCCGTCCACTGGCAACTTCTGCCGCGGTGGGGCCTACAACGCCGCCCTCCTCGGCTGCGAGTCGATCGCCATCCTCCCCGAGGGGATGTCCAAGGAGCGCTTCGACTGGCTCCGGAAGATCGCGGGCGAGGTGATCGCCACACCCGGCTCGGAGTCGAACGTCTGGGAGATCTTCCAGAAGTGCAAGGAGCTAGAGCGCACGCGTGAGAACGTCATGATCTTCGACCAGTTCGAGGAACCCGGGAACCACCTCTGGCACTACGCCGTGACCGGGAGGGCCATGGAAGAGCTCTTGGACGAGGAGCTCCGGGGCGGGGAGTACGCAGGGGTCGTCCTGACCTCTGGCTCGGCCGGAACCCTCGGCTGCGGCGACTACTTGAAGGAGCGCTTCCCGAGGAGCCGGCTCGCCGTCGGCGAGGCCCTCCAGTGCCCGACCCTGCTCGAGAACGGGTTCGGCGCGCACCGGATCGAGGGGATCGGGGACAAGCACGTGCCGTGGATCCACAACGTGCGGAACACGGACATGGTGATCGCGATCGACGACGAGGACCCGATCTCCGTCCTCCGCTTGTTCAACGAACCTGTCGGCCAGGCGTACCTGAGGCGGCGGGGTGTCCCCGAGGACGTCGTCGGGAGGTTGCCCCTCCTCGGGATCTCCGGGATCGCCAACTTCCTTGCCGCCGTCAAGTTCGCCAAGTTCTACGGCCTCGGCGAGGGGGACGTCGTCCTGACCGTCCTCACGGACTCGATGGAACTCTACGGAACGCGGCTCGCCGAGCTGCGCGCCGAGCGCGGGGCCTACACGGAGGAGAACGCCGCCGGCGACTACCACGCGCGTCTCCTTGGCCAGACGACGGACCACCTCCTGGAACTCGGGGAGAAGGACCGGAAAAGGATCCACAACCTGAAGTACTTCACCTGGGTCGAGCAGATGGGGCGCTCGGCCGAGGAGCTGAACGCCGAGTGGGACGACTTCCCCGGCTACTGGGACCGCATTCACGGCCAGGTCGACGAGATCGATTGCCTGATCGCAGCGTTCAACGAGCGGGTCGGGCTCGCGAGGTGACGGTGGACGCGGCGCGAGGCAGCGCCGAGGGCGGGTCTACCTCGATCCTGCTTTCGCGCGTCCTCACCCTCCTTGCGGAGGGGACGGGCCGAGCCGGCCTCATCCTGTCAGGGGGGATCGGCTCTGGGAAGACCCGCACGGCGGAGGCCCTGGCCGCTGCCCTCAGCCGTCGCGGAGTCTCTGTCGGCGGGGTTCTCTGCCCGCGGATACTCGAGAAGGGCGAGACGGTCGGCTACCGGGCGCGCGACCTCGCGACCGGCGAGGAGCGCCCTTTCGCCTGCCTCGAACCTCCCGGAGTCCCGATCGGGAGGTTCTTCGTCCCTGAGAGCACCCTCGCCTTTGCCCGCACCGCCGCGGAACGGGCCGTGGCCGCTCGCGTTGCCATCGTGGACGAGGTCGGCCGCTGGGAGCTCGCAGGCGGCGGGCTTGCCCCCGTGGTTCGGACCCTGCTTGCCTCGCCTGCCTTCCCAGTCCTCCTCGTTCGCGATGCCCTCGTGGGCGAGGTAGCCGACGCTTTTCCCAACAGGCACTTCACAGTCCTTTCGGTGGAGGGGGCAAGATGAGCGAGAGCTTCTGGCGGATCGTTGACTCGGTCGAGTTTCCCCTCCTCGTCACGAACGGGGAGGACCGCTTCCCGCACGCCCGGCCGATGACGGTCCTCGATCGCGACGGAGGGACGCTCTGGTTCGCGACCTCGCGCCGGTCCGCCAAGGTGGCCCAGATCCGGAAGGATCCGCGCGTCGCCCTCCTCTTCGTCAAGACCGAGCAGTTCAACTACGCGACCCTCTACGGCCGGGCCGAGGTGATGGACGACGAGGAGCGGAAGCGCGCCTACTGGCGCGACGACTGGAAGGACGACTGGCCGCGCGGCCCGTTCGACGAGGACTACGTCCTGCTCAAGGTCACCGGAGAGCGGGGCTCGTACTACTACGGCTACACCGGCGAAGCAGAGGAGGTGGCCCTCTCCTCCTGAGCACCTCTGAACGCATCTCGTGCCTCCTCGAGTCGGTCTTGCCAGACAGCTTAAGCTGAGGGTTCGTCGGTCATCCTCCGTGTGACAGGGAAAGCCTTCTCGGACCTCGCTGTGAGGGCAGTCCGCTCGCCGGAGTGGCGTGAACTGCTGATGAGGCTCGTGCGGACCGACATCATCTTGTTCTGCGGAGCTTGCTCCTCGAGAACCTCAGAGACAGGCACCCCTAACGCCCGGCCAGAGAGAGGACCACCTGAGCGTCCTCCCCGGTCTCCAGCCAGGACTCGGGGTTGGGCTTCGGACTCCCTTCCGGTGGCGCGGTTGGAGGATTGCTTTTGTCCCCGCTCTCGCTATGCTCCTCCTCAACCGAGAGGAGCCTCACGTGAAGATCCGACCGTTAACGATCGACGACTACGATGCACTCGTTCACCTCTGGCAGGAGGGCGGGCTCCCGTGTCGCCCGCAGGGGCGGGACCGGCGGGACCGGATCGCCCGCGAAATCGAAGGTCCGTGCGCGATCTTCCTCGGGGCCGAGGAAGGCGGGGCGCTCGTCGGGGCCGTTCTCGGGACGCACGACGGGCGGAAGGGCTGGATCAACCGCCTCATTGTGGCTCCGGCCCACCGGCGCAAGGGGATCGCCTCCGCCTTGGTGGCCGAGGTGGAGAAGCGACTCGCGGAGCGGGGGATCGAGGTCATCGCCGGCCTGATCGAGGACTGGAACGAGGATTCGATGGAGTTCTTCTCGCGAGTCGGCTACCAGTTTGATAAGGAAGTCCTCTACTACTCGAAGCGCAGGAGCGAGGCGTCGTAGTCGGCGCTTGAACCCGCAAGGAGAGGGACGTGACGAAGCGAGAGATCAGCTGGAGTGACCACACCGACCTCCTCAGAGAGGCACTGGACGGGGACGGGGCGTTCCTCGTCGTCCTTGACCGGAACGGGCGCCCGAACCCGATGACGATCGGCTGGGGCGAGGTCGGGATCGTCTGGAGCCGACCGGCGTTCACCGTCCTTGTGCGTCCGTCGCGCTACACCCACGCCGGCATCCTTGCCGCAGACTCGTTCACCGTGAGCGTGCCGCGGCCGGGGGACCTCACGGAGACCCTCCTCCTGTGCGGCACGAAGTCCGGGCGCGACGTCGACAAGGTGAAGACCTCCCGCCTGTGCCTCGCGGCAGGGACGAAGGTGCGGACGCCGGTGGTCGAAGGCTGCGCGCTCCAGTACGAGTGCCGGATCCTCGCCCGCGCTGCGCTCACACGGCAGAGCTTCGCCTCCCCGGACGTCCTGTCCGAGTTCTATCCCACAAGCGAGGACTATCACCTGATCGTGGTCGGCGAGATCCTCGCCGCCTACGCAGAGAGCGACCTCGTCTCCGAGAGGAGTTGACCCCGCGTGTCCGTTTCCCGTCTAATGGGCCGGGCGGAGGCCCAAGAGGAAGAGATGGTCGCGAAGAGGACGGCGTACACGATCCGGGCGATGACCGCGGCGGATGCCGACACGGTTGCGCACTTCGCCTGCCTGTTCGAGCCGGTCTCCGCCCCGCTCATCCAAGGGTTTGACGCCTACGACGTCGCGGCCTGGATCCGTGAGCGCCTCGCCCTCCCCGAGTGGGCCGGGTTCGTCGCCGAGGCGGAGGGAGAGATCCTCGGGCTCGTCCTGTGCGTGGACATGGCCGCGCAGACGTGCGGTTTCTTCCTGCCGATGACGAAGGAGACAGCGTACCTCGTCCACCTCGCCGTCGATCCGGCGTTCCAGGGGCGAGGGATTGGGCGAGCCCTCATTGCCTCCTGCGAGGAACAGGCGCGGCGTTGGGGGCGGAGCGCCCTCCTCCTTGCGACGCAGGGGCGGGGCAGCGGGCTTGGCCTCTACCGGCGCCTGGGCTTCGAGCGCCTGGGGAGCCAGGTCCTCCTGGCCAAGCGCCTCTAGTCCCCGAAAGGGACGCGCCGCCCAGCCGGGCGGCGCGCCGTGACCTACCGAGGACCTAGTTGCGATAGTCGCGACCGGACAGGATCTTCCCTTCCGCGGTCCGGCAGACGGTCACCCCATAGGCGATCGGCCCACCCTCCGGGCCCGGCATCCGGTGCCACTTGATCACGACCTCGTCTCCCTCCGATAGAATGCCGTCGATCTGGACGGCGCCCAGGATCGCGGGACCGCCGCGGACGGCCGCGAGGAAGGCCGGTTTGCCGACCCACGTCCCTCCCCAGGGGAGGAACCCATCGGGCGCCACCCACGAGACATCGTCAGCCACCAAGGGCTCGAGCGTCGGGAGCTCCCAGGTGTGCAGGGCGAGGAACGCCTTCTCGACGAGGGCCTCGTTCGCCAGGGCCTCCGGCCCCGTCCCGATCAGGCCGCAGTGCCCCTCGTAGAAAGACCCCAGCGCGGAGCAGGCCGTGTTGCGGAACTCCTCGTCCTCAAACAGGGAGTCGAGGACGTCCTCGATCGTCTTCTCCGGCGCCGGCTCGACCGGGCCCGAGCCGCCAAAGGCAAGGGCGACCCCGATGTAGGGGGTGTTGAGAGGCACCTCAGGTCCAGGGATCTCCGCCCCTCCCTCCGCCCATGCCCCAGGGAAGGCGAACAGGTATCCCAGTTGGAGCTTGAGCCCGAGCCAAGGGAGGAGCTGAACGTTGAACCGAACGTAGGGCTCGAGGCCAAAGAAGCCCCGGCTGAGAGAGGTCGTCGTGGGGTGAGTGACCGCGTCGTCGAAGCTCTCAGGGACCCGCTCGCGCAGGGAGAGGTCGAGTGCCCCACCCCCGGCGACGAAGCCGAGGGAGAGGAGCGAGTCGCCCTTCCCGCTCAGGGTGTAGGCGAGGTCGACCCCCCCAAAGCCGAAGGAGAGCTCGGCCGATTTCTCCCCCGCGAGTGACGTCACCGAGCCGCCCCAGCCGTTCCCTCCGAAGGAGAGGCCCCCCACGGTCCCTCCGCCTCCGCCCCCACCCCAGGTTACGACCTCGCCGACGAGGGGACCGTATCCCCCTGCCTCCAGGACCGGGTTCACCAGGGCAAGGTCAAGGACGACGAGGCCAACCATCGGCCCGCCGAACCCAAATCCACGCCCTCCGCCCTTCTCCTCCTCAGCTGCCGTGAGGGCCCCGAACAGGAGCCCGATGCAGAGACCCGCGATCAAGACCGTTCGTCGTCTCATCCTTCCTCCTCAAGCTACGTAGCTCTCGCTTCAGTCCTCCGGGGGAAGCGGGAGCACCAGCCTCCGACCGAAGACGGAAGCGTTCGACTGCTTGTCCATCACCGTCAGTCTGACCAGATACTCGCCTTCCGTCCCGAAGTCCGCCCCGATGACCGCAGATGAGGTCTGGAGCGTCGTGTACCCAAGAGGGGCGAAGACTCGGACCGCGTCCTGCAGTTCCCAGTAGTACCATTGGATGTCCCCGTCCGGATCGGTCGACCCGCTCGCGTCGAGCGTCACCCAGGCCGGGTGCCCCTCGATCGGGTGGGCGACGAAGACCGCGACCGGTGGTCGGTTCTGGAACAGCGAACACCCGACAAGAGCCAAGACAGAAAGGGTCAAAACCCCCACCGCGACCGTGCGTGCGCTCCTCATCGGCTCACCTCCGGCGACCAGGATACCACGCGGAGCGCACCGATGTCGAGCGGGTTAGGCGCGGGCCGCTTCTTCGAGGCGACGAGCGACGAGGTCGGCCGTCACCTCGCGGCGGTAGGCGGCGCTCGCCCGGACGTCGTCGATCGGCGAGATGAGCCGCGCCGTGAGGGCACGCGCCTGGGCGACGAGGCTGGGGGTGATTCGTTTCCCGCGCACCTCCGCCTCGACCGCCCTCAGGCGAAGCGGCGTTGGGGCCACCGACCCCACGGCGAGGCGGACCTCTTGGAGGACGCCGCCCTTCGCCGCGGTCAGGGTCCCGAGGGAGGCGATGGCGATGATGAGGGCCTTCCTGCGGCCGATCTTGTGAAACGAGGGGACCAGATCGCTTCGCCCGACCGGGATCGAGACCGCGCGCACGACCTCCCCGACGGCGAGGGACGTCCTCCCGGGTCCCTTGAAGAAGGACTCGACCGGGATCCGCCGTTCGCCGCTCTTCCCCAGAGCGACGACCTCGGCGTCGAGGACGAGAAGGGGGATCGCGCTATCCGCGGCCGGCGAGGCGTTCGTGAGATTCCCGCCCAGGGTCCCTCGACTGCGGATCTGGACCGATCCGAGCTGGGAGAGGACCGAGACGAGAATCGGAAATCGCCGTCGCACGAGCTCGCTCTCCAGGATCTCCTCTTCCGTCGTGGCCGCCCCGAGCTCGACCCGCCCGCCCGTCTCGCGGACCCCGCGCAGGTCAGGGAGGTCGGAGACGTCGAGGAGGAGGCGCGGGGAGACGAGCCCACCCCTCATCTTGACGAGGAGGTCCGTCCCGCCGCAGAGGACGGTCGCCCCTGGCTCTGGGAGCCGATCGAGGAGCTCAGGGAGCGACCTCACCTTGACGTACTCTGGGATCATCTGGCCCTCCTTCTCCCCAGCGCGAGCTCGGCCACGTCCTCCGGACGATCGACGTCGAGGACGGCCCCTGGGTCGTCGACCTCGACCTGGGCAACCTCCGCGGCGTGCTCGGCCAGGTACTTCCTCGCCCCGTGGTCTCCGCTCAGGGTCGGGAGAAGCCCAGCCAAGGTCGAGCGGTGGAGGAAGACAGGGAAGCCCGGCAGGCCGCGGTGAGTTGCCCGGGCGAGGGTTGCCCCGGCCTCAGCCTGCGCCAGGACGGCACGGATTGTGGCGGGAGAAAGTCGCGGCAGGTCGGCGTGGACGACAAGAGCACCCTCGGCGTCGGGGGAGAGGGAGGCGATCCCGGTGCGCAGCGAGCTGGAGAGGCCGAGGGCGTAGTCCGGGTTCACCACGACGCGGCAGGAAGAGAGGTCGACCCCGCGACGGATCTCCTCCGCGGCACTCCCGAGGACGACGACGATCCGCTCCATGCCCGCCTCCCGAAGGGCGGCGATCACCCGCGCCAGGGTTGGGATCCCCTCGACCTCGAGGAGGGGCTTCACCTGGCCCAGTCGGGTTCCGAGACCCGCTGCGAGGAGGATCCCCTCGACCTTCACGCCCCCTCCTCGCGCAGGGTACGGGCCGCGCGGCGGACGGCTTGGACGATCTTCGTGTACCCGGTGCACCGGCAGAGGTTCCCCTCCAGGGCCAACCGGATCTCCTCGTCGCTCGGGTCCGGGTTGCGGAGGAGGAGGGCGTAGGCTGCCATGATGAAGCCCGGCGTGCAGAAGCCGCACTGGACCGCCCCCTCGTCAACGAACGCCTGCTGGATCGGGTGTAGCGTCGCGCCCCGGGCGAGGCCCTCCACGGTCACGACCTCCTTCCCATCGGCCTGCGGGGCGAGGACGAGGCAGGAGTTGACCGCCCGCCCGTCAAGGAGGACGGTGCACGCGCCGCACTCCCCCTCCCCGCACCCCTCCTTCGTCCCAGTCAGGCCGAGCCCGTCGCGCAGGAGGTCGAGGAGGCGCGTCCCGGCGTCCGTCTCCCGCTCGACCCTCCGTCCGTTGACCATGAAATGGACCCTCATCGCCTGGCCTCCAAGAGCGAGGCGAGGGAGGGCTCGATCTCGATCGGCTTCGCCCGGGCCGCCTTTCGTCCCGCCGCGACGTCCTTCAGGCCGCTCCCGGTGACCATGACCACCGCCCTCTTCCCGGCGAGGTCGCCCGAGCGGGAGAGCTTGACCAGGCCAGCGAAGGCGGCCGCCCCAGCCGGCTCGGCGAACACCCCGGTCCGTCGGGCAAGGGCCGCGATCGCGTCGAGGATCTCCTCGTCGCTCACCGTGACCATCCGCCCCTTGTTCTCCCACAGGTAAGGGATCGCCTTCACGATGTCGCGCGGCCTCCCGACGGAGATGCTGTCCGCGACCGTGCTTGCCTCGGTGTCCTTCCACTCGACCGCCCCGCCCCGGTATCCGGCGTACGCCGCCGCCACGGGAGAGGCCCCCTCGGCCTGGACCCCGATCACCTGGGGGATGCGGTCGAGGAGGCCGAGGAGTCTGAGCTCGGCGAACCCCTTGCAGATCCCTGAGATGACCGACCCGTCCCCGACCGAGACGAAGACGGCGTCTGGGGCGTCCCAGCCGAGCTGCTCGATCACCTCGAGGGCGCCCGTCTTCTTGCCCTCGACGAGGTACGGGTTCACCCCGGCGGAGCGGTTGTACCAACCGAAGGCCTCCGCTGCTTCTGAGGCGAGGTCGAAGGCCTGGTCGTAGCTCCCGCGGACGAGGTACACCGTCGCCCCGTAGACGAGGAGCTGGGCGACCTTGGCCTCGGGCGCGGTCTGCGGAACAAAGATCACGGTCTCAAGCGAGGTCGCCGCAGCGAATCCGGCCAGCGAGCTCGCCGCGTTCCCGGTCGAGGCGCAGGTGACGACCTTCTTCCCCCGCTCTTGCGCCACGATGACGACGACCGAACTCGCCCGGTCCTTGTACGAGGCGGTCGGATTCCTGCCGTCGTCCTTCACGAGGAGAGCGGCGAGGCCGAGCTCCCGCGCGAGTCCGGGGAAGGGGTAGAGAGGGGTCATGCCCACGGCGAGCGGCTGGATACGCGATGTGTCCGCGATCGGAAGGATCGGGAGGTAGCGCCACATCCCTGGAAGGCCGGTCGCCTCGAACGAGGCGCGCGAGAGGGTTCGCTTGAGAGACGCGTACTCGTACAGGACCTCGAGCGTCCCGCACCGCGGCCCGCAGTGCGGGCAGGTCGACTCGACCTTTGCGGGATCGTGCTCCCTGCGGCACGTGACGCAGCGGAGCGCCGTGACCTTCCCCATCGTCAGATCCTCTCCTCACGCATGGCCCTATCCTAGACGACCCGATCCGGCACGGCAACGGCGGGGCGCGGACGACTAGCGGACAAGGAACGGGGCCGAGGACGTAATGCCCTCGAGAAGGACGGCCATCTCCGCCGCCTCACGCAACGAGAGGGAGCCAACGAAGGGGCGCTTGAGCGTCGCCTCGACGACCCCGAACGCGGGGGAAAGGACGAGGCGGACGGCGGGGGTCTCGAACACCCGCCGACCCTTCTCGGCCGAGAGCCTCATCTCCTGCCCTCTCTCCCGGCGGCGGATCGTCTCCTCCTCAATGAAGAAGGCGTTCTCCTCCTCGCGCGCGAAGACCTCTGGATCGAAGAAGAGGCGCGGCTTCTCCCGGTACGGCTTCCCCTCGTGGACGCAGAAGGTGGCGCAGTTCCCGCACTCGTTGCACAGGTCGTCGACGTGGACGATCTGCCGCGTCTGGCGCACG
>Ga0315291_10011950_pt1 | contig 10558 bp, 10 predicted proteins | sample YL17G12_20_MG_FD_203070 | JGI IMG/M metagenome (GOLD analysis project Ga0315291, IMG submission 203070) | Sediment microbial communities from Yellowstone Lake, YNP, Wyoming, USA - YL17G12_20 | ecosystem: Environmental > Aquatic > Freshwater > Lake > Sediment | place: USA: Wyoming | collected... | reverse complement strand
CACCAAACTACTGGATATGCGCCCCATCGCGCTATTAGGTACCGCCAGTGCGCTTTCATCTTTATAACTCCCATCATCAATAGATAGAATCCCCAAGACCCTACAATACACGGCATTAATCCTGACTCTACAAGATATTGAATCCGATAGTCCGCCATTCTGAAATATTCGGGATTTATTCTTGCATAATCCTTCTCCCAGACATATCCACCTTCGTTCGCAGCTCGATCATCAAATTCACTCGCATCGCACGGCAGACCGGCGACAATCTGTACAACATTAAAACCTTTTGCCACTCTGTCCTGACAGATAACCTGAAAATCATCTGGCCATGACCATCTTTTACACAATCCATACCACCAGGTATCCGCAAGCCAGAAGAACGGGGTCCCATCTGCAAACTCAAATGTCCTTTTTGAGTTAGCAATATGAAGCGGCCCGTGCATTAGAAGTTGGTTCTCATCGTCATAAGGTATTGCTTCAAGAGTGCCCTTTTGCTCGTGAAGGCTACTATTATTTTTATCACTACATTTCGTCTCGAATGTATATTTCCCGGGCTCAGGAGGCGCAAATCTGACGCCCCATTCGTTACCACCTGTCCAGAATGCAGGAATTTTCCATGAACTCCCCTTACTATCGGTTATAATTACATCAAGCTCAATTTCGTTGAAAGGATCTGCATACTCTATTTCTGATAAATACTTCCATTCGCTTACCTGATATTGAATGCATTCCATCTTTTCCATCCTTTCACTCTCCAGTATCATATTTATAAAAATTTAACTGTATGTCTTAATATACAGGATTAATAAAAGTAAAACTTATCTATTTTAAACTAAGAAACGATATAAGTTTTTGCAATTTATTTGGTTCATCTTTCTTTATTGGTGAATATCCAGAAGAACTAAAAAATTTATTGAATTAAGATCCTATCAAAGATGGTGTAAATGGAAGTTTTGTAAATATGATAATTCAGATCGGATGGAATAATACTGTTTAACCGATTTATTAACCTTGAAGAAATCATTTCACTCGTAACACTTTCAATTTCCTCCAGCCCTGGGTCAAATTTATGTAGAAAAATCGAAAGACCTGGTTTTTCCCCAATCGATTTTAAAAAATTCATTATATTCTCTAAATAATCTAATGCCATTGGATATCGTTTTATATCTTGGACATCAATGACGAAGATAATCTTGTCAGCTTTATGCATATATTTACTCAGATCCTTTAGATATTCCTCCCGATACTTTTTTTGGCCTCCCAGCTCCCAAATATTGTAGATCCCGTCCATTTCTTTTAAATTTATAATATTCAATCCTTGAGTAGGTTTCAAGGAATAATATGATAACAAATTGGTCTTTTTTTGCAGGGAAAGTAATATTGAGGTCTTCCCAGAATTATCCAATCCAATTATTACTATCTTAATCTCCCTTTGATCTGAACTTGTCAAATCTGAACTTGCTTCCTCTGAACTTATTTCCTCGGAATCTGTTTCTTCGGAATTTATTTTATCTTCATTCTCTTCCAACGCACTCAACTGCCTTCATTTATAATTCAATAATTAGAGATCATTTCTTTAATATTTTAGATGTAATAATTACCGTTAAAACCGCTTTTATAATTTCAAAATAAGTCATGATCTTACTAATTAAATTTTGTAAAAGATAAAATTATAAATACTGGGAGTAAGAAGGAGAATACTGTAAATTCGGTTTTTAATGGCAAAGAAATAGAATAAGATAAATTTGATTTTGGAGGTTAATGGAATGCAAGCGCTGATTGTATATTATTCGTTAACTGGGAACACGGCTCAAGCGGCTAAATATATCGCAAAAGGACTTGAGGCTGAGAATGTCGCTGTAACTAAGTTAAACGTTTATAAAGCGACACCCGAAGATCTCAAAAATAAAGAAATTGTGGTCATCGGGTCACCAACGCACGTGAGCGCACCAGCCATGGAAATTCGCCGCTTTTTAAACAAGATTCCAGAGCATGCCCTTGCGAATAAAAAGATTGCAATTTTTTCGACTTATGCCTTATGGGGCGGCGACACGACGCTATCTACCATTGAAGAAATTGTGCGTGAGAAAGGGGCAACAAAAATTGTTCCTGGGCTCGCAAGAAATTCTAACTTTTTCCGAAATCTCTGGAATGTAATAACTGGCTCAACGGAAACTGAAGAATCCTGGATTGCCTTCGGCAAATTGATAGCCACATCATAAAGTGCTCCCCATCTTCTCTTTTTTTGAAAAATAAATGGAGGAAAGCATAAGATATGCCAGATTTCACTCGAGAAACGAAAGATGGTCCAATAACCATAAATTATAATAAGCGCGGGAAACAGGGCGATGCCGTGTTTTTAATTCACGGACTGGGTATGGGTAAAGATGCCTGGCTGCTTCAATTAACGCCTCTTGCTAAAGCAGGGTTCACTGTTTATATATATGATTCGAGAGGGTTTGGGAAATCTACGATGACAGAGTTTCCAGAGGATGAGGAAAAGGCGATCGATTTTTACAGTTTGGAAAATGATGTGGAGGATCTAATTGCCCTAATGGATTATCTCGGGGTAGAGCAAGCACATCTAGTTGGGACTTCTATGGGAGGTCTTATCACCCAAGAGACTTGCGTGCAACATCCGAATCGCGTAATTTCCGCCACAATCGCCAACAGTTTTAGCTTCCCGCACGGACGGATTCTTCGATCGACTAGGGCATGGGAATTGGCGATGGAGAAGATGACTTTCGAGGAAGCGTTCGATGTGCTCCTTCCTTGGATTGTGGGAGAGAAAATGTTTGAAAGCCCCCTATTTGAGACAGTCTATGGACAAATGAAAGAGATGTTTGTGAAAGCCAACACGAACTGGTGTTTTAAAAACAAAATTAAAGCAATTCGGGCTCGTGAACAGGACACTTTACAAGATCGTATCAAAGAAATTAAGAACCCGATCCTCCTTATAGGCGGAAGCGATGATATTCTCACGCCCCCAAAATATCAAGAATACACAAAATCCCTAATTCCCCACGCTGAATTGGTTATTATTCCAAATGTGGGCCACGCATCAATTCTTGATAATCCCGATGCCTTTAATAGTATAGTGATTAGTTTTCTCAAAAAACACGCAATAAATAAAATCGATTAGAAAATTATTATAACCCTTATTTTTTCAATTCTATTTTTTAAATTTGTAATTTAGTGGAACTGACTGCTATTACGATTAAACTGCCAGCACGTATAATAGTCATCATAATCATGAAAAACGTCCTGATATCTGCACCAAACATCTGCCCTATTGGTCCCAGAATTGGTTCACTAATACCAAAAGCTGCAATGGCATAAAGAATACTTCCAACTGCTAATAGAATTGCAATTCCCCTATTACTCGGTGATTTTATGCCCAACCATAGGAAAAATATAGGGACAATTATTATAAAGGCCCCGCTTATCGTACCGATTGTGGACAGCGTCGTAAAATCGCCTAAGGTATAGATCGGATAAAATAAATGTAAGATTGCCGAAGCTATCACAATATATCCCAATATCCCCTTTAATTTAAATGATAATACTCGCTTATCTACCACAATTAATAAGAATCCAACTCCGATCCCGGATATAGCCGATGCAATGCGCCAATAAACCAAATTAGAGCCTAAGAGGTAATTCGCCGTATTAAATTGAGTTAAATAAAAATCAAAATAGAAATACAGAGTTCGTGAGATTGCAAGGGTTAATAAAAATATGAGCACCCCAACAAAGAAATCTGTTACTTCTAGACTTTGGCTCTTTTTTTTCTGGTATAGTTTAATCGATAGATAGCCTACCAGAATAAATTTTATCACTATAATACCGATTGTTAGCCAATAAAGCAGTGTGAATTCCTCAGGCGTTAGTGTCATCGCATCGCCTCAACTCATTACCTTTTGAAATTTCTGATTAATTTTCTACAATTTTCTGTTTGTCTAATGAGCCTATACTTTTTATATTCTAAAATCAATTTTTAAAAACAGCTACTGAAGGAGAATATAAATAATATGCCCTACAACTATGGAGACATTCCGGATAATATCCGCACGAAAAAGTTTGTGCCTTTAGCCCGGCATTTATGGAACATAAATAAACAGAGTGGATATGAAATTATTCTTAAAATGGTTGAAGCTTGCCCCGAATATATCTATCCCGAGCTGAAAGAGCGACTCGATTCTACAATTCAGACAGCCAAAGCCATTATCGAGGGGAAAATCAAAGAGCCCTTGAAAACAATAACCTACACGCTTTTTCCTCCGGTAATCAGCATTCGCGGCGATCTTGGGCAAGGAGCAATGAAATTGCTCTTTGGCGAGTCAATTGACACGACTTTCGTCACTTTAAACGATATTAAGGATGGAGAAATTTTCTTCATACTAAATGGTCATTCGGAAGACGGCATACCAGTTGATTGGTGGGTTGCAGGACCCGATGATGAACTACTCGAACGCCGACATATTAAGTTAGGCTATAAAATCCGTGAACTCCCTCAGAAGACAAAGAACGTAACGCAAGCGGGATTTAAACTCATTGATATCCTTAAAGATGTAAGGAATGAAAGGGCTCCTCAATTCGCGACCTCTGCATACATGATCGGCATGGTTTATGGAACGGGTATGGCGAATGTAATGGCGGAACGATCAAATTGGGAAGCAATTGCGAATATTTGGGATGGTGTACGGGCGCCTGATGTCTATGGTTTGCCCGATTACTGGTTTGCATTCGTTCCTTGGCCAACACTCCTTAAAACGCTCACTTTCATGTCACGCCGTGATTTCACATTACGCATGGCTGGATTATCGAGTGGGTCGCAGTTCTCCATTCAGAGTATTGAAGAAACCGGAGAAACATGGTTAAAGACCAATTTCCCAGAGATCTGGGAGATTTCTTTCGTAGGTCAAATGAACCAAGGGATTCCTATGCCTCGCCACACCGTAGATTGTAAATTGCCGGATACCAGGAAGAAGGAAACCTACCGCGATAGTCTCTTTGACTGGATATATCCCGATAATAATTTCCTTAAATTGGAAGAAATCGGGGTTTCTATGGATGAAGTTGTGCGCGGGGTCTTCTTAGATATTGACCATGAATTTCAAGGGCGTCCCGATCATTCTAAAATTATTTCGATGGGGACTGGACTGAAAACCCAAATCATGAATTAACGCCTTTTCGGTATAAATGATCCTTTTTTTTATTTTTTGAAAAATCAGCGAAGTTCGAGAATTTGAAGCTGAGTAACTCTCCTTTTTGAAAAAATTTATAGATAAGAAATAGGATGTTTTTTCAGAATCCTCAATTCATTAATTATGGTGTGGTTTTAAGAAATGACAGAGCCTGAAGTATATGATAAAGTAATGACGATGAAAGAAGCAGTATCTAAATTTGTTCATGATGGCGATACTTTAGGAATCGGAGCCTGCGCCAATAATATACCTTATAGTGCCGTCCACGAAATAATTCGACAGAAGAAACGAAGATTGCACGCTGCGCAACCCACCTCGATGTTCGAAATTGATATGATGGCCAATGCAGGCTGTCTCAGAGAAGTCAGTTTTTCGTGGAGCATTCGAATGATTTCGGGCGTGCGTGGGATTGATCGCGCCATTAAAGAATTTGGGATAAAAATTAACGATTATACTAATTATACCTGCGCGTTGGCGCTTATGGCCGGTGCGTATCATATGCCTTTTTTACCATGCACGGACAGTATTTATTGTACTGACATTTACAATTGGGCTAATGAAGGCATGTTTAACCGGATTCAGAATCCTTTTGTAAAAGAGGATGCACCGGTTACTTTAGTGAAAGCAATTAATCCAGATGTAGCGATCGTCCATGTACAACGCATTGATAAGAAGGGGAATGCGCAAGCGTGGGGCGCCTTAGGGACGGCGCGGCATACCGCAATGGCATCCAAACATGTCATTGTTTCTGCCGAGGAGATTGTCGATGACGAGATCGTTAAAAGAAGCCCCAATCAAACAATTATACCCGCTTTTTATGTCGATGCCGTGGTTCATGAACCATGGGCTGCCCATCCGACGGAGGTTTTTGGCTACTATGATTTTGATCGCATCATTGTAGCGCAGTACATATCCGCTTCTGGCACTTTAGCTCTCTTTGAAAAATGGGCAGGTGAATGGATTTACGGGCTAGAGAGTCGTGATGAATACGTCAAATATTATATCCACAAATTTGGGTTCGATGCATTGAACCGTTTGCGCGCCAAACAATATCCGTTATCCGCTCCCTATAATTTAGGTTCCACTTATCAAACGGAAATGCAGAAACTCAATATTTGCTTGGAGGATATTGAGCTCAATCCAGATTTGGTCGAAATGGAACTAGAAACGGAGAAGGAGGCATAAATATGGCAAAAATCAAGGCCAAAATTTCGTATGATGAAATAATGTGCAGTGTTGCCTCACGTGAAATAAAAGACCATGAAACTGTTTTCGTGGGGCAAGGTATTCCTTTACTAGCCGCAATGTTAGCTTTAAAGGCAGGAAAAAAGGTAACGCTCGTGATGGAAGGTGGTATTATCGGTTTTACGCCCTATCGACCCCCCATTCACATTGCAGATTGTACCGCATTTACCGGGATTGAATGCTGCTGCGAGATGGTTGATATGTTTGGCATGTTCCTTTTGGGCGGGAAGATTGATGTTGGTTTTCTCGGAACATCCCAAATCGATAAGCATGGGAATTTGAATACCAGTTTTACCAAAGACCCGAAAGAATCATTTCGGGGAAGGATTGCAGGAAGTGGGGGGGCTAATGAAATCGCAGGATTTAGCAAAAGATTGATCATTCTTCTGCATCACGGAAAGTTTATGAACCAATTATTCTACCGGACAAGCCCGGGGTGGCTAGAAGGAGGCACCTCGCGTCAGGATGCCGGCATGCCCGGTGGGCCCTCTGCGCTAATCACGCTCGATGGGGTTTTCCGCTTTGAAGAGGATACAAAGGAAATGTACCTGGATTCCATTTTTCCTGGAAAAACCGTAGAGGATATAAAATCGAAGGTGCCCTGGGACCTCAAAATTAATCCTGATCTCAAGGTTGAACAACTCCCCACCTATGAAGAAGTATTGATGGTTCGGCGTTTTAGTCCTAATATATGTCTAGGACGTGTAAGATGGGCATTGGCACAAACCGATGAACTCCGCAGGCTCTCAACTAAAAATATTGGACTCACCGAAAAGTATGACATACTAGACGCTTTAAGCACTTCCCGTATGAGAAAAGCCCCTCTCACAGAGAATCTATGGCCTATAGATGACCTACCGCCACCTGAGTAAAACTCTGGGCTTTTAAATTTTCGATTTTTTTGCTTTTTATACCTTTTTAATAGAAAATATCTCATTTATGAGATGCCTTGTGGGCTTAAAGATTGCAATATCTCCCTTCCAATTTTCCAATATATGGGCATAAAACTGTTCAAATTGCGTAACCAATTTTTTGAGAAGAAACTTCAGAATTTCCAATTCCCGTTCAACAATTAGAACTCCTGTAACATATTTACCGTTTTCTAGGAGAATTACATCAGTTCCTTTCGAAAGAACTTTCAGATTTGAATTAAGGACAGTTTGCAGGAACATTTGGATTCCAAGTAGTGCTCCCGCTACCAGTACTTCATTTATTTCTTTTTTCTCTTGGAAATTCTCGCTATACAGCCCCACTCCATTTTTCATTGTTAAAATTACATATTTTATTTTCCCTTGCCACCCAATTTCCGCTAAGGAGGGAATTGTAGTGAGAAAGAGTCCTATGCAAAATAAACTCGCTAATATGAGTATATCGCCGGCGATTCTGATCTCGAACCCATTAAAAAGAGAAGTGGCTGGATCGGATGTTCCTGCAAATCCCAGCAGCCAAAAAACAATTCCTAAAAGAAGTCCAATGGAATGGATTCGATATTGATTCCAAATATCTTTAATAAGCACAATAAAATAACATAATAGAATTACCATAGCCAATAGAGCTAAAGTATATGCAGAGGTTTTAACTAATGATGGGCTAACCAGAAATAAAATTAAGAGCACGACGATGATTATCCCAAAAAAAGTGGTAAAAATAAATCTTGTTTTTAAGACTTTTCTTGATTCAATGTGAAATGTAAATATAATCCCACCAAGTGCCAAGGTGAAATACCCACATACTGGAACAATTAAACGATCCACTTCATAAAAATCGCTCAAAATATAGAATATAATTGCAATTCCAAAGCACATAAAAATAACTCCCCAATCGAATTCAACAATAGAGGGATTCGATTCTTTTCGATTTCTCACATATCTATAGAAGAAAAATACAGAAAGTTCCATAAAAATAAATACAATTATGAGTTCCAACGTAAGAAGTAACTCCCGATAAGCCCCTGAGATTGGAAATTCTACCATTTTTCATCATCTCTAGAGTTTCATGATATCTCGGAGCAGTATTTCCATAGGTTTATGGATTTCTTCTGGGGTCACTGGAATATTAGAAGAATCAGAGGATTTCCAGTAGTCCCAGAAAAAAATTTCAAACTTTGAGGTTATTTGTTTTAAAATATACCTGGTATGTTGAAGGTCCTTTTTAACAACCAACGCTGTTATGATATGTTTTCCATGCTCCAAGAGAATTAATTTATTTTCAATATTGATTACATCGATATCCTTCTTAGATGTGGTGAATTCTTTGATAATTCTCACTATTCCCGTTATTCCACCGGCTAATATCTCTTCCTCTTTCAGCTTCTCTTCCCAAAAATTCTTATGATACAAACTTGTGGTACGTTCTTTGTCAATGACAATTAAGGCAATTAGATTCTCTTTCCATTGGGATTCTAAGAAAAAGGAGTAACCACTAAACCCATGCATCACCAGAATAATCCCAAAATAGGTTAATACTCTGGAAGAAAGATAAATAAAAGAAAAGGATTTAAGGGTTGTCAGAATTCCTATAAATCCATAAGATGTAACAGATAAGCCAAATCCCATTAGAAGAAAACCAAATAAACCAATTATCAATTTTCTCCTCACTTCTCCCAAGGTATTCCTGGTGAAATAGATGGTAAAAAGAAGCGGACTAATTAAGAAAAGGAAATTCAGCATATTTAAGAGGGTATAAAAAACTAGGGTGTTTAAAAAAAATGGAATTATGACTACTAGAACAATAAAACTGATCGAAACCACATATCTCGTTTTCCAAATTTTCTGGATATTAAATTCTATAACTAAAGAAAAGAGGAATCCTCCCAATCCTTTGATAATAATTGATGTTATAAAATACGTATCAAATTGGGCAAGTATTTCGCCGTTGATGATAGAATTAATAACTATAAAATAAAAAATACTTCCAATTCCCAAAAATAGAAAGTAAATTCCATAAATTAATATAATAATGTTCTTTAGTTCTCTTCTTTTTTCAATATATTGCGTTATAAACAACGCACTGATTTGAAATAAAAAAACTATGATAACATAATTTATTCCGTTACCTACTTCTTTGAAAAGAACATTCCAATCAAGTGAATTCGTTCAAACTCCCTCAAATATTGCCTTGAAGTTGAGATTAATTTTAGTGAAAACTGCTCATGATTAATTTTTGTGAAAAAATTACTTAAACTTTTTATCTGATCTTCAAAATACCTTTTTCAAATTTAGAAGGTTCAAAAATTTAATGAGCTCTTATCGGTGAAAATTACTCTGACTTCTTATTCAATTTTCAAAATATCCGAATGATGATAAGATATGAATAATGCAATCTTAGAAATACGGGATTTAAGCGTTACAATCGATGACAAACCCATTTTGAATAATATATACCTCTCAATTCCACACGGAGAAAGTTACGTGATGTTTGGCCCTAATGGATCAGGAAAAAGTACATTACTCAAAGCGATAATGGGCATTCCCCCCTATAAAATATTATCTGGGGAAATTATTTTTGAGGGACAAGATATTACGGAACTACCAATAGATGAACGGATAAAATTAGGGATATCGACCTCTTATCAGAACCCACCCGAAATCAAGGGCGTTAAATTAATTGATATATTCAAATTCTGCCTGAAAAAAAAGCCGAATGAAGATTTAGACCCCGAACAGGTTGCTCTAATTGAAAAATTTAATTTAACCTCCTTTCTCTCTCGCGATATTAATGTGGGATTTTCGGGAGGCGAACGAAAGCGATCTGAAGTGCTTCAGATGCTTTTCCTGAAGCCCAAACTCATGTTGTTGGATGAGCCTGATAGTGGCGTAGATGTCGAAAGCATGAAATTAATCGCAAATGAAATTCAAAATTATATTACCGCGACCGGGTCATCGGTCTTAATTGTTACGCACCAGGGAGAAATTCTGAATCATATCTCCACAGAAAGAGCGTGTGTCCTTTTGGATAGTCGTATCCATTGTTACAGAAATTCCCAACAGATTTTCAGTACAATTAAGGATGTTGGCTTCGCAAAATGCGTAGAGTGCCAGGAGGGGAGCGCTTATGAGCAAGAAGGGGAAGCTGGAAACCATGAGTAAAGGAAAAGATCCCAA
>Ga0315291_10011949_pt1 | contig 10558 bp, 10 predicted proteins | sample YL17G12_20_MG_FD_203070 | JGI IMG/M metagenome (GOLD analysis project Ga0315291, IMG submission 203070) | Sediment microbial communities from Yellowstone Lake, YNP, Wyoming, USA - YL17G12_20 | ecosystem: Environmental > Aquatic > Freshwater > Lake > Sediment | place: USA: Wyoming | collected... | reverse complement strand
CCCGGCACGACCTGGGCCGCGACGAGGTCGTCCGCCGCATCTGGGCCTGGCGACAGGAATGCGGCGACATCATCCTCCAGCAACTCCGGCGCATCGGCTCCTCGTGCGACTGGACTCGAACGCGGTTCACGCTGGATGAAACCTGCGCGCGGGCCGTGCGGCATGCGTTCTTCCGCATGTTCCGCGATGGGCTCATCTACCGCGGCAAGCGGCTCGTCAACTGGGACACCCACCTCCAGACCGCCGTCTCCGACGATGAGGTGTACCACGAGAAGGTCAAGGGGCACCTGTGGCACATCCGCTACCCGGTGAAGGGCCAGCCGGGCCGCTTCATGGTCCCCGCGACGACGCGGCCCGAGACGATGCTCGGCGACACGGCCGTGGCCGTGCACCCGGACGACCCGCGCTACAAGGACCTCGTGGGGCGGACGGTCATCCTGCCGCTGCTCGGCCGCGAAATTCCCGTCATCGCCGACGGCCAACTGGTGGACCCGAAGTTCGGCTCCGGCTGCGTCAAGGTGACGCCCGCGCACGACCCGAACGACTACGAGGTGGGCCTGCGGCATAACCTGGAGATGATCAACATCCTGACGCCCGACGGGCACATCAACGCCAGCGGCGGCCCGTACAAGGGCCTGGGCCGGTTCGCCGCGCGCGACAAGGTGGTCCAGGACCTCCAGGCCCAGGGCCTCGTGGAGAAGATCGAGCCGTACGAGACCGAGATCGGCCACTCCGACCGCTCCAAGACCCCCATCGAGCCGTACCTCTCGGACCAGTGGTTCGTGCGGATGGCCGATTTGGCGGAGCGGGCCATGGAGGCCGTCCGCGACGGCCGCGTGATGTTCCACCCCGACCGCTACGCCCGCACGTACCTCGACTGGCTGAGCCAGAAACGCGACTGGTGCATCTCGCGGCAACTGTGGTGGGGCCACCGCATCCCCATCTGGCACTGCGCCACGTGCACGGAGGCCGACGTGCGGCAGGCGTTCGCCGGGCGCGACGACATCGCCTGGGCGCGCGATGAGACGCGCGGCGGGTGGCTCATCTCGGCCAGGGAAACGGACCTCCACCCCGGCGCCATTCGCGGCCACACCCTTGAGCAGGACCCCGACGTCCTGGACACGTGGTTCTCCAGCGCCCTGTGGCCGTTCTCGACGCTGGGCTGGCCCGAACCGTCGGCGGACCTGAAGGCGTTCTATCCGACCGACGTCCTGGTGACCGCGCGGGAGATCATCACGCTCTGGGTGGCCCGCATGGTCATGATGGGCCTCTACAACGTGGGCGAGGTGCCGTTCCGCGACGTGTACATCCACGCCATGATCCAGGACGGCGAAGGCCGGCCCATGAAAAAGAGCCTCGGCAACGGCGTGGACCCGCTGGAGATCGTGTCCTCCCACGGGGCCGATGCGCTGCGCTTCACGCTGGCCTGGATGACCACCGAGACGCAGGATGTGCGGATGCCGGTGGTCAAGGACCCTGCGACCGGCGCCAACACGTCGCCGCGATTCGACATGGGCCGCAACTTCTGCAACAAACTCTGGAACGCCGTCCGATTCGCCCTCATGAACCTGGAAGGGGCCGATGCGGCGAAGTTCGACCCGGCCGCCCTGCGCCTGGAGGACCGCTGGATTCTCTCGCGCGCCGAGCAGGCCCGGCGCGCGGCCACGGAGGAACTCGAGGCGTTCCACTTCCAGGCCGCCATCTCCACGCTCTACACGTTCTTCTGGGACGAACTGTGCGACTGGTACCTCGAGGCCGTCAAGCCTCGCCTGGCCGACCCGGCCGGGCGGCCGACCGCCCAGCACGTCCTGGCGTTCGTCGTGGACCGCGCCTTGAGGCTGATGCACCCGTTCATCCCGTTCATCACCGAGGCGGCGTGGGAGGGCCTGGGCGCCACCGTCCGCAACCGGGACCTCCCGGGTCTGGCCGATGCGCCGCCGAGCGGGCGGCTCATCGTGGCCCGCTGGCCCGAGCCGGCCGACCGGCTCATCGACGAGGAGGCCGAGAGGGAGTTCGGCCTCCGGCGCGAGATCATCCTGGCCGTCCGCAAGGCGAAGGCCGAGAGCGGCCAGTCGGCCTCGCAGGTCGAGGTGTACGTGCCCGACCCGGGCGGCCGCGAGGAACTCCTTGCCGCCACGTTCCGCGACTACGGGCTCCTGGCGGCCGTGCGCGAGGTGCACATCGGCCGGGCGCCCCCCGCCGGGCAGGTGGCCGCCGGCGAGTTCGTGCCCGCGCTCGGCAGTTCCGTCTACGTGCCGATGCCCGAAGAGATGGTCAAGAAGGAGCGCGCGCGCCTGGAGAAGGACATCGCCGACAAGGAGCGCCTGCTGGCGGGCATCGAGGCGAAACTGGGGAACGCCCAGTTCACCGGCCGCGCGCCGCCCGAGGTGGTCCAGCGCGAGCGCGCCCGGGCCGACGAGGCCCGCGCAGCCATCGCCGCCCTGCGGAAACGCCGCGCGGACTTGGGCTGACAATTAAGCACCGAGGGGCGAAACATGCCCGAAATCGTCCCCATGCCGGCCGACGCCGCCGAGTTCATCCGGGGTGCCCACCGTGTCAGCAGCCGGCGCTGGCGATGGTTCCTCGCCTTCTTCTGGCTGACGGCCCTGGCGCCGGTCGTTTACTGGTGGCTCCTGGAGCCGTTTCCGTCACGCGACCTGATCGTCGGCCGCATCATCGTGTCACTGCTGCCTTTCACCCCGATCTTGACCGTGTTCTGGCTGATCTTCCGGTGGCGGGTTGTCAACCTTGCTAAGGATTCTGCATGCGACCACCTCCTGGTAGTGGGAGGGGAATTCAAGAAGTGCCTGCAACGGGGCCGTGGTTCCACCGTGTCGGGCGAGCAGGGTATCAAAGTCGCCGGTGTTCGGCTGGTGGTTCCTTACGGGGTGTGGCGGGACCTTGCCAGGAACGGCATCGTCAGCGCAGAGTACTTCCCGAACACGCGAATGTGCTGGCGGATCGACGGCCAGCCGGTTTCGTGGAAATGAGCGTGCCGTCGCGGCAAAGGGGTACAGCCCCCCTTGCCTAGGCAGGCGTGGCGGACGTTTCCTCTCTTGCCCCCGCCCCGGCCCGCGGTAGAATAAACGTGTTCCCTGTTCTGGAGCCGTTTATGGAAATCCGCTGCGAACTCATCCGCATCATGATAACCGAGACCGGGGACCACCAGGTCATCGTCCTGAAGGAAGCCGGGGGCGAGCGGACGTTCCCGATCGTCATCGGCTTCTTCGAGGCCGCCGCCATCGACCGCCGCATCAAGGGCCACAGGATGCCGCGGCCCATGACGCACGACCTGCTGGGCTCGGTCATCGAGGCCATGGGCGGGCGCCTGGCCAAGGTCGTCGTGACGGACCTCAAGGACCACACCTTCTATGCCAGCCTCGTCATCGATCGCGGGGGCGAGGAGGTCCTGGTCGATGCGCGCCCGTCGGACGCCGTCGCCCTGGCCGTGGCCGGCTCGACGCCCATCTTCGTCGAGGACCACGTCCTGAACGAGGTCGCCGGGCCGGGCGGCCCGTCCTTCAACGTGTGAGGTGGACGAAAACCCTTTGCGCGGTCGCCATCAGGCTGGGCGACCGCGCAAATCGAGCCCGACGCGGACCTGTCCGCCGAGCCTACTCCGCCGAAGCAGCCGCTTCGGCTGCGAAGGCCGGAAGCCTTGGCGAAGGCGGAAGCGTCGGGTCACGTTTGAGGCACCACAGGTACACCCTGATGCGCCGAACCATTCTGTTTGCCGCATTGACCTTGCTCCTTGCGGCCCCGGCCCCCGCCGCACAGCCCCCGCCGCATCCCGAGGCGGCCCGCACGATCGTTCTGGCCTCCGAAACCGTTCCCGAAGGCGTCGAGGTGGCCCGCCACTACATGGCGGCGCGCGGCATCCCCCAGGAGAACCTGTGCCTCGTGCGCGCGCCCGCCGACGAGGCGGTCACCCGCGAACAGTTCAACCAGACCCTGTGGCAGCCCCTCCGGGCGTTCCTGGCCACGTGGGAAGGGCGGCTCGACGTGGCGCTGCCCGACGGGCGGCTGCGCCTGGCCACCGACAACCGCCGGGCCAAGTACCTCGTGCCGGTCTACGGCGTGCCCATCAAGGTTTCCGGCTACGAGCAGGTCAAGACGATGTACCTTTCGACGGCGGCCGCGGTGGATTCCGAACTGGCCCTCCTGCCCAGCGGCGGGCACAAACTCGTCGGCGGCCTGGGCAACCCCTACTTCGGGGCCGAGGCCCCCTTCGGGCCGCCCCTGGATGCCGTGATGGTCCTCGTGTCGCGCCTCGACGGCCCGAGCCCCGAGATCGCCAAGCGCCTGGTCGATGACGCGGTGTGGGCCGAGGCGCACGGGGGCCTCAAGGGCCGGGCCTACATCGACACGCGCGGCATCCTCAAGGGCGAGTACGTCGAGGCCGACGAGTGGCTTCGCAACGCCGCCGCCATGCTCAAACGCGCGGGCATCAACACGGAAGTCGACGAGAAGCCCGAGGTCCTGCCGCTGGCGCATCCCATGCCCGACCCCGCCATCTACCTGGGCTGGTACACCGACCAGGCCGTCGGCCCGATGATGAAGCCCAACTTCGTGTTCAACCGCGGCGCTGTTGCGTACCACCTCCAGAGTTTCACGGGCGCTGCCATCCGCGACCCCAAGAGCCACTGGGTCGGGCCGCTCCTGGTGCACGGGGCCTGCGTGACGGCGGGGGCGGTGTACGAGCCGTTCCTGAGCGGCACTCCGCATCTGGACACCCTGGTTGCCCGCCTGCTCCAGGGCTACTCGTGGGGCGAGGCGGCCTACATGGCCGAGTCGCAACTGTCGTGGCAGATGTGCTTCATCGGCGACCCGCTGTATCGGCCGTTCGCGCGGCGGTAGGGCCGAGGGCCGAGGGTCGAGGGTCGAGGGGCAATGCCTGGTTAGCCGCCCATTCCGCCACGGCGGATCTTCGACTTGATGGGCGCGTGTTGTTGGCGGGTGGCATGGCCACAGCCTGCCCGCCTTGGCGGGCTGGTGCGTGGCCATGTTTACGCGTCGCTGGCGTCGAACAGGTCGCCATCGTCGGCCGATTTCGATTTCGCTTCCGGCGGGGCCTTCAGGTCCAGGTGCTGGTACGCCTTGGCGGTGGCTACGCGGCCCTGGCGCGTGCGGCCGACGTAGCCGATCTTGAGGAGATAGGGCTCGACCATGTCCACCAGGGTATCGATTTCCTCATTGAGGGTGGCGGCGATGGCCTCGATGCCGGCGGGGCCTCCCTTATAGACGCCAATAATAGTCCGCAGGAACTTGCGGTCGAGTTCGTCCAGGCCGGCGTGGTCCACGGCCTCCATCTTGAGGGCCTCGAGGGCGGACGTGTGCGTTACGCGGCCGTCGCCCTTGACCTGGGCGTAGTCGCGCACGCGGCGCATCAGGCGGATGCAGACGCGAGGCGTGCCGCGGCTGCGCCGGGCCACCTCCTGGAGGGCCGCCGGCTCGGCCTCGACCGCCAGCAACTTCGCGGCGCGCTTGGCCACCTCCAAGAGGTCCGCTTCCGGGTAGAACTCAAAGTGATGGAAGAGGCCGAACCGCTCCCTGAGGGGCGCCGAGAGGAACCCCGCCCGCGTGGTCGCCCCGATCATCGTGAACGGCTGAAGCGGCACGTTGATCATTCGGGCGAACGAGCCGCGGTCCACCGTGATGTCGATTCTGAACTCCTCCATCGCCGGGTAGATGAACTCCTCGACCACCGCGCCCAGGCGGTGGATCTCATCGATGAAAAGGATGTCGCCCCGCTGGAGGTTCGTCAGGATGCCCACGAGGTCCGCCGGGCGCGTCAGGGCAGGGCCGCTGGTGGTCTTGATGCCCGCGCCCATCTCGGCCGCGACGACGTGGGCCATCGTGGTCTTGCCGAGGCCGGGCGGCCCGTGAAAGAGGATGTGCTCCAGCGGTTCGGCGCGGCCCTTGGCGGCCGCGATGGCGATGGAGAGTTTCTCCCTGAGGTCGTTCTGGCCGATGACCTCCAAGAGGCGCCGCGGCCGCAGGCTCAGGCTGAAGGCCTCTTCCTGCGGGCCCTGGCTGTCGGGGCTGACGATGCGTTCGCGCGGCATAGGGCTCTCATGTAGGCCGGGGCAACGCCCCGGCGTTCTTCATTCAAAGGGCCGGAGGCCCGATTGCGCTCTAGCCCCGGGCGCAAGCCCGGGGTGGGCAAAGGCTCAACCTCTCATAGAGCCCCGGAGGGGCGATTGTCCGTGAGGCGACGGCATTCGGTCGCCCCTCCGGGGCTCCCACACTTGTTTAGGGCTATCCTTCCACGGGCTTGCGCCCGTGGCTAGAGATCAGTCGCGCCCCTCCGGGGCGGAAACATCTTGTCCAGCGGCTTCTGGATTCGGTGATTGCCCACTTCGCAAGCGCCTACGGAAGCGCACGTAAACGAAAAGCACATAGCCCAGGTACGTGAAGACTAATGCCAGCCAGACCCACGGCGCCACCTTCCACGTCAAATTGCCGCTCTCCAAGTCGGCCGGAAGAATGAGGGCGCATACGCAACCCACCACGTACCAGAGGCCAAGGGCCGCAAGAATGTGTATGATGACGTTCTTCATTCTCATCCGCCCGGTGCCGCGGGCCCCGGGTGGAACGCCTCGCGCACAAGGGCCTCGACGGTGGCCTTTTCGCCCAGGCGTTCGTAGGCGGCGTCGATGCGTGCCGCAGCCTCCGGGCGCGCCAGGCCCAGCGACATCAGCACGACCACGGCCTCGCGCTTCGATTCCGGCTCTTCCGACGGCGGCCGCCCGCCCGCCGCGGCAACCGCAAAGTCGGCCAGTTTGCCGCAGAGTTCCGCGATCATCTTCTCGGCCGTCCGGCGGCCGATGCCCGGCAGTTCCGCAAGGAACCGCACATTCCGCGACTCGATCGCCTGGGCCACCCGCCCCACCGGCATCACCAAACTGCGCAGGCCCTTGGCGATACCGATGCCTTGGACGCTGATGTACTTCATGAAGAACTGCTTCTCGGTCTCCGTCAGGAACCCCACCAGGCGCGGCACCATCTGGCCGTAGGCCGGGTTCCCATCAAAGTATTCCAGCGTGTGCAGGGTGACCGTGCGTCCCACCAGCGGCCTGAGGTCGTCGGCCGTCACGGGGGCGACCAGGGCCTCGTACGCCAGAGGCCCGGCGGCGATGACCGCCCGGTTCTCGCTCACCAGTTCCAGTTGCCCCGTCAATCGTGCGATCATGGCTCACGCTTGCTTCGCGCGGCGGGTGCGGAGACCCGCCGCGCTAGTCTGTGCGCGGGCAATAGCCGGCCGCGCCGCCCGATACGCGTGGCACAGGGCCACCGCCAGGGCGTCGGCGACATCCGGCGGGTGCGGCACAGCCTTCAGGTTGAACAGGCTCTGGACGGCCCGCTGCACCTGTTCCTTGGAGGCGTGGCCGGAGCCGACGAGCGATTTTTTGATGTGCGTGGCCGAGTAACTGACGACCGGCACATGGGCCTCGGCCGCCGCCAGGACGGCCACGCCCCGCGCGTGGCCCATGAGGATGGCCGTCCGCGGGTGGGCGTAGTGCGAGTAGAGTTCCTCGACGGCCACGGCGTCAGGCTTGAACTCGTCGATGACCGCCGCCAGGCCCGAGCGGATCTCGGCCAGACGGTCGGGCAGCGGGTCGGCCGGGCGGGTGCGGACGACGCCCGCCTCCACCAGTCGCGGCGCACCCACGCCTGCGGCGAGTTCCACCACGCCGTAGCCGGTCCGCTCGATACCAGGGTCGATGCCGAGGATACGCATGTTCTCCAGTGCGGAACGCGGAGTGCGGAACGCGGAATGAACGACACCGCCGCCGCACGCCGCCATCAGCATGTAGGGTGGGTGCTATGCACCCACGCGGTTTACTGTTCACGAAGTTCAGCCGACACGGACGAGTTCCCCATGTTCCCGCAGGTACTCGATGAAGGGGTTGTCCTCATCGAGGTCCACGAGGTCCAGCGGAATATCGAGCAGGTCGGCCGCCTCGCCCATCGCCTGGAAGAACCGTGCGGGCGGCAGGCCGCTTACGGCCATGTCGATGTCGGAAACCTCGCTCAGCCGGCCTGCGGCCGCGGATCCGAAGAGGTACACCTCTCGCGCCCCGGCCTTCTTGAGCGCCTCGGCCGCCAGGGCGATGCGTCCTTTCAGTTCGTCGGTCATGCGGCACCTCTCATGCAGCCCCGCGGGGGCGATTGAATGTTCGCTGCGGGGCGGCGTTCAGTCGCCCCTCCGGGGCGGATAATCAGCGTGGTCGCCTGGGCGACCACCCCACGTGCTACTTGAACCGCCACATCGTCCCTTTTGGGCCATCCTCCAAGATGACAGCCATCTCTTCGAGGTGTTTGCGGATCTCGTCGGCCTTGGCGAAGTTCTTCGACTTGCGGGCCTCGTTTCGTTCTTGGATGTGCCACTGAATCAAGTGGTTCACCAAACCCGCATCCACGTCCGCATCTGGAAACTCAAGGTCTAATCCAAGAATCTCTCCACCCAGTTCCACGAAGCAGGTCTCAAACAGTTCAAGTGAGCCGCTGGGCGCCCCCCCTATACCCAGCAATCGGTTGGCTTCTCTGCTGAGATCGAAGAGACTTGCCAGCGCGCCGGCTGTATTGAAGTCATCATCCATCGCCTCGGCGAACTTGCGGCGCACGTCTTCGACTACCGTGCGAACGGCAGGGTCCGCGTCACCTTCAGGACCACTGCCATAGCTGGCATTCTCCAGGGCGAGAGCGCAATCGCGCAGCCTTCGCCAGCCTTCCTTCGCCGCCCCCAGCGCCTCGTCGGAAAAATCCAGCGGGCTGCGGTAATGGCTCTGGAGGATGAAGAGGCGCAGGACCATCGGGTCCCATTTCTGGAACGCATCTTTAAGCGTAATGAAGTTGCCCAGGCTCTTGCCCATCTTCTGGCCGCCCACGGTCACCATGTTGTTGTGGATCCAGTACTTGGCGAACGGTTTGCCGGTGGCGGCCTCGGCCTGGGCGATCTCGTCTTCGTGGTGGGGGAACTGGTTCTCCATGCCGCCGCCGTGGATGTCGAACGATTCGCCCAGGTACTTCATGCTCATGGCCGAGCATTCCAGGTGCCACCCGGGGTATCCCATGCCCCACGGGCTGGGCCATTGCATGATGTGGCCGGACTCGGCCCGCTTCCAGAGGGCGAAATCGGCGGGGGCGCGCTTGTCGGCGGCCACCTCCACGCGGGCGCCGGCAACCATCTCATCAACCGAGCGGCCGGAGAGGCGGCCGTACTTGGGCCAACTGGCCACGTCGAAGTACACGTTGCCCCCGACCTCGTAGGCGTGGCTGCGCTCAAGCAGGCGACGCACGAGTTCAATCTGTTCGATGATGTGGCCGCTGGCCCGCGGGCTGATGTCCGGCCGCAGGACGTTCAGCCGGTCCATGTCCTCGAAGTACGAGCGGGTGAACTTCTCGGCCACCTGCATCGGGTGGATGCGCTCAGCGCGGGCCTTCTTCTCCACCTTGTCCTCGCCCTGGTCGGCATCGTCCGTCAGGTGCCCCACATCCGTGATGTTCTGGACGTACCGCACGTTGTACCCCAGGTACCGCAGGTATCGCACGATGACGTCGAACGAGACGTAACTCTTGGCGTGGCCGATGTGGGCGTCGCCATAGACGGTCGGGCCGCAGACGTACATGCCCACGGCCCGCCTGTTGGCGGGCGGGGCGGGGGCCGCGAGCGGCTCGAACCGCACCTTGCTTCGAGTCAGCGTGTTATAGACGTGCAGGTTGTTTTGCTTGAGGGCCATTTTATTGCCTTGTGGTCGGCTGCGTGACGGTTGCCGACGCTCCGCCCCCGGTGTATTCACCGGGGGCTAAATACGACCGAGCAGGACGACCGCTTGGGCGGCGACGGCGTCGCCCGCGCCGATGGGCCCCAGGCCCTCCATGGTCCGGGCCTTCAGGCCCACGGCCTCGGGCGCCAGGCGCAAGACCTCGGCCAGGCGCTCGCGCATGCGGCCCTTCAGGGCGGCCAGTTTCGGCCGCTCCAGCAGGACGTTCACATCCGCGCTCGTGACGGCCCAGCCCGCCCGCAGGGCCAGTTCGACCACGCGGCCCAGGATCATGGCGCTGTCGGCCCCCGCCCATGCCGGGTCGGAGTCCGGAAAGAACTCGCCCAGGTCCCCCAGGCCGGCGGCGCCCAGGACGGCGTCGGCCACGGCGTGGAAGACCACGTCGCCGTCGCTATGGGCCACGGGGCCGAAGGGGTGCGGCACGTCGACGCCCGCGAGCACCAGGCGGCGGCCCTCCGCGAGGCGGTGAATGTCGTAACCGATGCCGATGCGCATGGGTGACGTCATGAAGGGCAGTTTATCGGCCCCCGTGGGCGTTTGCAACGCATAAAGCCTCTCGGCCGGCCGGCAGAACGGGCCGAGCCTGGCGCTGCCCAGCGCCCGGCTCGGCCCGTGCCTGGTGACATGACGAATCCGCCCGCGGTTAACCCTGGCGGCTCGAAGCGGCTCGAAAGCGGCTACTTGCCCGTCAGGGCCAGGATGCGGTCGGCGGCCTGCTTCCGGAGGTCCTCGTTCGGGGACTCGGCCACGACGCGGTTATAGAGTTCGAC
>Ga0315291_10011947_pt1 | contig 10560 bp, 6 predicted proteins | sample YL17G12_20_MG_FD_203070 | JGI IMG/M metagenome (GOLD analysis project Ga0315291, IMG submission 203070) | Sediment microbial communities from Yellowstone Lake, YNP, Wyoming, USA - YL17G12_20 | ecosystem: Environmental > Aquatic > Freshwater > Lake > Sediment | place: USA: Wyoming | collected... | reverse complement strand
GCTAAGTTCCAGGGGCCTTCTTCGGGGAGCGGCGCATCCATCGCATATCCTATTACATCATCGCCGAAGTGGAACAGGCTACCGCCTACCGGCCCATCTTCCAGCTTGCGGAGTTTTCTCTCTTGCAACCGGCGAATCTGAGCCGCTGTGATTGAGCCAGTCATAGTGGAAGAAGGTCGCTCGTTCAGTACTACAAACGTTGCCCTGGCCCATCTGCTACTCTGCCCAATCTTGCGGCCGATAACCAGGCACTCACCCATCCCCGTATCTGCTGAAAAAGACATGCCGTTGTCTTTAGCGCCGGCGATAGATATTAGGATAAGGTCGTCATATGATTTGCGGAGCAACTGTCTAGATTCCTCCCAAGCCTCACCAGACATTAAACTTAAAGGCATCACCATAGCAAGCATGCCGCCGTTCTTTAATTTGCGGTCAGCCAAGACAAGGAAGGCGCTCGCTTCTCCGGCATTACCGCGAGCACTTGTGCCCTGGAGTAGCCGCTGGGCGGCTTTGGACATCTCTCGCTGCTCTTCCTCTTTAGAACCAAAAGCAGCGAACATAGGATTAGGAACTCCTATCTTTTCGCCCTCATGGCCAGTATCTCTTGTGAATGGCGGATTCATAACAACCAGGTCTATCGACCAGTGATTGATTACTTTCCAAACCTCTTGTTCGCTCTGCCCGTTGGCTTCCACAGCCTTTGCTGTCACTGCGACAATTTCAAACACGCGCTGGAGGTCAAGCAAGTCTAAAGAGCCGAGGGCAACACCGCCGCCTTCCCTTGGGCCATATCCAACGTTAAATATCCTGCTGCCCTTATATTTGACTGTCGGGTGGGCGCTTGCCAACATTGAAGCGGTCAGGTGGGCTGCCGCCGGCAGCACGTCACAGCCGATTAGGGCGGTGGACATCATAGCGGGGTGAATCATCTCCGCGTCTCCGCCGGAGGCCTCATGCAGTTGGCTGATGCGGCGGTAGGCGGCAGATAAAAGCGTGCCAGTACCGCAGGCAAAATCGGCGATACGGAGGTCTGTCACATCTTTTTCCTTCGACCAAGAGCCGCTACTCGGTGTCTTATCAGGGTTAATTGCCAGGCCAACCAGCAACGCCGCCGAGGCCGGATGTGTGTAATAAGCCGCCAGGAACTTACGGTCGGCAATAAGGCGTTGAAATACCGCGCCGGTAAGGTCATGCGACCTCATCATATGATTGGCCACCAGCTCGCCGGCGGTCGTTACCAGCCTTTCAAGAAGGGGATGCGCTGTATCTGCAGGGAGAACCTCCAGTATACGCCGGGCGATATCGAAAATCGGCCAGTAGTTGACCTTCAGAATCCTCTTCCAGTCGTCGATTACCTCGCCTTTATTTACGCCGCCGTGCTTGCCTCGCAATTCTTCAAGCGTCCGCACGTCATACAAATCACCCTCGCCGCGAGCCAGGCTTTCATGGAACACCAGCGCATTGGCTAGGATGGTCGTGGCCATTCTCCGCGTCTGCTCCCCGTCCTGTTGGCGTAGCTCTTCGCATATCTTTTTTAGTGCCCCTGGATGAGCTATCGCCATGTCCTTCAGGAGGGCGGCGGCCTCGCTGACCCCTTCAACCAGCTTGTTGGCTGCTTCCTCAATAACCGCCGGAGGCACCGTGGCCGATTGAATAAGCATCGACAAATCGGTAACGTTCCCGCTTACCCATCCGCTTTGCGGCCAGCGTACGAATGATTCCGGGCTTTCACCGGTATAAAGAGCCATCTCAAAGTCAGATATGTTAAGGATTTCGTCCTTTAACGATTGTCCTGAGAAGTCCTTCAACCTGACCGGGAGTCTAACTGCTAATGACGATAGTATCCGCCTCCCAGAAGGAAATAAGTGTTCACCGAGGCGCTGTTTGGCATCAGACTCAACCGAGTTGGCCGGTAGTATTTCTGTCTCAACAATAACAGGCGAAACGTTTGGTTCGGTGATGAGAATATCCGGTTTTTTACCACTGCCCTTCAGAACATCGACGTTTTCTGATTTGATAACACCTTTATACCGCCAGAGACTCCGGGTTTCCATCAGGACTCCAGCGAGAGCGTCATTTATCGTTTGCTCTGTCGTTGCCATGTTCTTCACAGCCCTACGTGACTGATTAATCCATTGCACTAATTATACACAGCATGTAAAATTGAAACAATCTAAACAACTATATTTAGCACGATTAAAACCATATTTATCAAACCCAAATTACAATCAGTAAGCAAAGTCTAGTAAAACCTACCTTAAATTTTCAATGATTTGCATAGCCCGATAGAATGGCTCTCCTCTATCTCGGGTATCTCCTTTTGCGAGCATACGTAATTGATTTACTCTACTCGTATATTCAGAATTGATAATGAGTTGAACATTTATGTCCTCATTTTGCAGGCGTACCTGTATTTTCGACAGGAGTCCAGTTAATATCCCTTCGGGAACATAGGGAGCCCATAACATGTACTGGATTTTGAATTCTGGGAATATTGTTGAAGCATACTTAATCATCGCCTTGAACTTTTCTTCCACTTTTTGCGCGGTGCCTTCATTACCTCCCGCATACAAAAGACCACCGAGATGAGTCCCGACCTCGCAGAAAAAGGCTTTCTTCTCATGAGGAGCAATTCCAATAACATCAACTTCGTTCATTTTGATTCCCCTAGGGCTCAATTTCTGATTATAGACTATTAGCTCGCAACTGCCACAGAGCTTTAACCATGCACCGACCAGGTATTCCCCCATCTCCGGCATAATATACCTCCAATTTCAGGACTAAGCCCTAATTGCGAACATTTTCGCACAGCCGGTGTATTTAGGCAAGCAGGACAGATGACGTAGACCCAGCATCAACCTAAAGTTTAAAAGTTACCCGTTAACAACAGCAGTTAAATGTGAATTACGTGGTAAACATTCCCGACTATTGTGCAATCTTACGGCCTTGAACAATTCTCGGTTTTGTTTAGCCAACCAACTCAGGGCACAGACAAGTAGCCCTGGCTAGATAGAATGGCGGAGTTCTTGCTCTGTTGTGCTGCCTTAGTCCCTGTAGCTATAATATGGTCTAAGGGACATAATAATCCAATAGAAGTAGGAAGGAGGGGCGCAATGGGAGTCTCACAAGTCCAATCATGGGGCCACGTTTCCCCAGAAGTAAAGGAAATGATTGTAGAATCTGTAGAGCGGGGGTGGGCAACCTCAAATTCTTGGGAAAGTCTTCAAAGCCAAATTGCTGGCGAATTTGGCAAGCGTTTTGGGACGGACAACGTTGCCGAGAATGTTAAGGTTTCTGAATTGGGGGTCCAGGGTTCCGATGCCGAGATCGATGTCGTGACCTCGGCGGACTTGGGCGACCCAGAGCTTGGGGGCTTTCTTCTTCAGATTAGTGGTGGGAGTGCTTACCCGCGCCATGAAAAGGAACTACTTGAGTTCATCTCCGTGTCCGCTGTGAACAAGAGATTTCAGATAGGCGTCCTTATCGTCTCCTGCGATAACACGATGAAGCTCGAAGGCGGTCGCAGTTCATGGGATTACTGTCGCGGTTCCCTTCTCCGATTGGTGACACCCGGTTTGGAGCACTCAACTCTGACGGGCCTACTTATCGTGGGCTTACCCAGACCAAAATGAACTATCGTGTCAAGGGTAAATTTAAGAATCCCGGCACCCAGAGCCGTTGATACAGCAATCACCCATCCCCTTGAATCCTATAACATTTACTCATTTTGTTGGATGACAAGTGAGAAATGTGTTATTGTCTCCCCTGATAGTTACAGCCCCTTATAACCTCTTGACATCACGTGTATCTTTGATATATATATTTGATGAACATTGATTATTTGTAATATTATAGTAAATTTTAACTCTGAAACCGGTGAATTGCAATATGTATACACTCAATAAAAATGAATATGATGATGCCCTTAATTTAATAAATTGTTGCGTCTCATGCCTGAAAAATGGCGGGAAGGCCGAAGATATACTTTCTGAGATGCTTAAATCATTTAAGGCAGATGATGCGGTTTTCCTTTCGGCTAACAACAATTGTGACGGCGTGAACCTCGCAAATTCCTACGTTTTGCGCAAGGATAGAAAGTATCTCAATCAATATGCCGATTATTTCTGGCGCTATGATCCTCTTTACCAAATGCAGTTTTGCACGACGCCGGATAACCCCGTTTTTAAGACCGATGATGTCATACCGTATTCACAACTGGTCAATCTCGAATATTACAATTCTTTCCTGCGGCCACAAAACCTGTTAGGAGAATTGGTCATCCGCCTTTACTCCAAGGACAGTATATTTGGAGCGATATCTCTACAGCGATTTAAAGAGCATCCAAACTTCGCGAAAAAAGATACGCAAAAAGCCTCATTATTGGTGCCATATCTCATCAATATTTTCGAGACAGCCAACAGGTTCATAAAAATTAACGAAGAACGGATGTTACTGGAACAATGGATGGAATCTCATCCGGAGGGGATCATTCTTTTAGATTCCGAATTACAGCCCATATTTTATAATTCCCAGGCCAAGCTCTTCTGCCAACTATTAAATGGGATGAATGAGAAAGCGTTATATGATAGTACGAGCGTAGAAATATCGATTCCTCAGGTTATTGCCCAAGACTGTAAGAATCTAACAAGGCCGCACGAAAACAACAGTCCACTACAAAGCCATAGCAACAGGATTATTAACGTTAAACATAAGAAGAGGTATTACATACAATACTTCCCAATCATCTCACCCTCACGGGAACTGCCAATATGGCGATTCATTATTTTCTTAAATGAATTAACTAGATACGGTGGGTACGCAGAGGAGATATTGACCAAGCAACATAAGTTAAGCGAGCGAGAAGAAATCATTGCGCAATACGCTGCGATAGGGCTGAGCAATAAGCAAATTGCCGAGAAACTTTGTATCAGTCCCTATACCGTCCAAAATCATCTGAAAAGTGTTTTCGAAAAGACGGGACTAAATAACCGGACACAACTCGCTAACCTCGTGAAATATACAGACAGTCTGCTATCTTAAAATAATCAGCTGCCAGCAATCCGAATCAGGGCGCTCCGGCGTCATATACGACCTTACCGCCAACAATGGTCATTAAGGTGCGGATATCTTTGATTGTATGCGGGTCAACGGTCAATATATCTTTGTCCAGGACACAGAAATCAGCCAGTTTACCCGCCTCGATAGAGCCTTTGATGTTTTCCAAGTGGTCGAGCCAGGCGCCGTTAATAGTATAGGTGGCGATCGCCTCGGCTAAGGTAATACGCTGGTCCGGGCCGCTTACCTGGCCGGTAGCTTTCGATTCTCTTAAAACAGCCGACTGCACGCCCTGCTTCCAGTCCGGATAGATAACGGGAGCATCGGAGCTATTAGTCACGCGGATGCCGTTATCGAGCATCGTCCTGAGGGGCCAGTGGTAAGCGGCTCTCTGCGGACCTACGACAGTCGCCATGAAATCTGAGATTGTCCACTTGATGGGTGACTGTACGTTCAAGCCCAACTCGTACCCGGTCCGTTTACCGAACTCTCCAATTTTCTTGATGGTTTCAGGCCGGCAGAAATCGCTGTGTATGATATAGTGCCGGGCATCCCAGGGGTCTTCTTCGATACATTTCATATACTGGTCAGAACAAACGTCGATGGTTCTCTCGCCGCAGCTATGAATACCAACCTGCAGCCGGTTCCTGTGAAAGATACGAATCATTTCCCGCAGATTTTCCTCCTGCTCTTTCATGGAGTTGCCATCCACTACCAAGCCTCCATAGGTTCCATCGAGGTATGGTTCATACATCCAGGCGGTCTTGAGCGGGGGTATACCATCGCCGACGATCTTGGCGCCGCCTACTTTCAACCATTCATTACCGAAATTATATCGGCACCCGACGTATTTCAGAGCTTCTTTCATTCCTTCAAGATTGGACTTGCCAAAGCCCGCCAGCATCAGCATCATATTTACTCTGCATGTCCACTTGCCGTCATTAAAGTACTCATTGTAGGTATCGTTATAGCTTGCCCACTTTTCCCGATCGACACCGGCATCCGTAAAGCTCGTTATACCAAGAGAATTCAATTCAGCCATGGCATGAAGCAGCGCCTCTTTCCGCTGTTTTTCCGTCCAGGGAGGAATTACAATCCTCAATGCCATACTTGCTTTCTCATATAGAAGGCCGGTAAGCTCACCGGTGCCAGGGTCTTTTTTAATCTCACCGCCTACTGGGTTAGACGTATCCTTAGTAATTCCTGCCATCTCAAAAGCCTTGCTGCTCACCCAGGCGCGGTGCCCCGAGTATTCTGTGAGGACAACGGGGTTATGAGGCGTAACTTTATCCAGGTCTTCTTTTGAGGGTTTACGGTTAGGGTCGGCGAGACATTCCTCCAGGTAGCCTTCATCCCAGCCTTCCCCCAAAATCCACTCTCCCGGTTTCACTTTTACGGCTTTTTCAGCCACCATCCTGACAATATCAGCAATCGACTTTACAGTCGGAAATCTCACGTCAAGCATCAGAGGAGGTCTGGACAATGCCCAATCAGAAATATGGCAATGAGTATCGTTTATGCCGGGCAGCATGGTCTTACCTTTAAGGTCGAGGGTCTTTGTACTCTTTCCGGCTAAAGCTTTTATCTCATCATTCATGCCAACAGCCACGATTTTACCATCCTTTACAGCTGCAGCTTGAGCAATTGAAAACTTGCTATCAACAGTGATTACTTTGCCATTGATGAAAACTAAATCTGCTAGCATGCGTTCCGCAATTGCATCTCTATTTTTCATGTTCATTCTCCTGACATTTAGAGTTTGTATCGTTACCAGAAATAGTAATCCTGGCTACATATTCGCAGGTGGTGAACAAAGTGAAAGTATAAAGCCCTATTACTCAGATAGTTAAAATGTACTCTGGGTGGTTATGGAAATCAATAGCTGGAAATAGCTATTCCCGTTCAGAACTTGATGATCCGGAGAAGCGGATATAGCTAAAACAAGTCATTGATTAGTCGAGTCCTTAGTGTTTTACTTAAAGAGAGGCGGTGTGGGGCATAAGCTAGGAGGCTATGCGAATCATGATTATCGGTGTTCCCAGAGAAATCAAGAGTAACGAATACCGCGTGGCAATGGTCCCTGCCGGCGTACGCGCCTTGGTCGAAAAAGGTCACAAGGTGCTGGTGGAAAGGGCGGCTGGCGAGGGTAGCGGCATCTCAGATGAGGAGTATCTGCGCGCCGGCGCCGTGGTAAAAGGGTCGGCTAAGGCAATATTCGGGGAAGGGGAAATGATTGTTAAAGTAAAAGAGCCACTTCCGGAAGAATATGATTTATTTAATGAAGGGCAGATACTATTTACTTTTCTGCATCTTGCCCCAGCGCTGGAACTGACCCAAGCCTTGTTAAGGAAAAAGGTCATAGGGATTGCCTATGAGACCGTTCAACTAGCCGATGGCTCCCTGCCGCTGTTAGTGCCAATGAGTGAAATTGCTGGCAAACTATCGATTCAGGTAGGGGCTTATTACCTACAACGAGAAAATGGTGGCAGCGGGGTTTTATTAGGCGGAGTGCCGGGGGTCAGGGCTGGCAATGTTGCCATTATTGGGGGAGGAACTGTTGGTACAAATGCCGCCAAAGTGGCATTAGGCATGGGTGCTGGTGTCACTATCCTGGATATAAACATAGACAGGCTGAGATACCTGACTGATATTCTTGAAGGAAAACTGGTCACTATAGCTTCAAATAAGAGTAATATTGAGGCTGCCGTAGCCGACGCTGATCTAGTTATAGGAGCTATACTAATACCGGGAGCCAAAGCCAAGAAATTGGTGACGAAGGATATGCTTGCCAGGATGAGAAAGGGTTCAGTGATAGTAGATGTGGCCATTGACCAGGGTGGGTGCTGTGAAACCTCTGCGCCCACGAGTTTTGATAACCCAGTTTTCACCGTTGACGGTGTGCTGCATTACTGTGTGGCTAACATGCCTTCGGCGGTTTCCAGGAGCTCAACATTTGCTCTAACTAATGCTACTTTCCCTTATGTTTTAAAACTGGCGGACATGGGTTACAAGGAAGCACTGCGAACAGATGAAGCACTGAGGAGGGGTCTTAATGTAATTAACGGAAAGCTAGTCTGCAAACCGGTAGCTGAATCGCTGGGACTAGAATATACTCCCCAGAAGTATTTGATATAGATGATAACCAAGACGATTTTACAGCATTTTACTAACAGAATAATCAGCCGATAAAAACTTGGACGATATTTCCATAAAAGGAGGTAAAAAGCATGATTTCGGAATTGGAACTAGCCAAGTTATCCTACCCGGGCGCACCGAAGATTGTGACAAAGATTCCCGGTCCCAAGAGCCAGAGGATAATTGCAGACGTACCGAAGTACGAGTCATTGACGCGGCCTGGCGGTGCAGCTCCCCCTGTTTTTGATGAGGGCATGGGTGCCACTGTAAAGGACCCCGATGGTAACATTTTCATTGATATAGCGGCGGGGGTGGCGGTAAATGCTGTGGGGCGCAGGCATCCCAGGGTAGTTCAAGCAATAGAGCAACAGTTGGGGAAGTTAATGCATGCCGGCGAGGCAGTTAACACCCGCCGTGCTGAACTGGCCAAAAAAATTTCAAGTATCATGCCCGCGGGCCTGCGGGGTAATTGCGTTAGTTACTTTACCCAGAGCGGCAGCGGGGCGGTGGAAACAGCGATAAAGTTTGCTCGTCATCTGACCGGGAGGTCACAGATTGTCGCCTTTCATGGTGCCTACCACGGTGTGTGGTGTGGTTCGGGAGCTCTAACCACTGGAGACAACTACCACCACGGTTACGGACCTCTCATGCCCTACGTGATACATGTGCCCTATGCCTATTGCTACCGTTGCTGTTTTGGCCTGGAGTATCCCGGCTGTGACCTGCAGTGTGCAAAATATGTTGACTATGTGCTCAATACCCCTTATACCGCGGCTGATGACGTAGCCGCCCTTATTGTCGAGCCGCAACAGGGAGAAGGTGGCTATTTAGTGCCACCACCGGGTTATATGGAGATATTGAAGAAAGCCTGTGACAAGCACGGTGCTCTATTCATTGCTGACGATATTCAGGCGGGAGCGGGGCGCAGCGGCAAAATGTGGTCAATTGAGCATAGCGATGTCGTACCCGACATGCTGACGTGGGGCAAGGGCATGGGTGGCGACCTTCCCATGGCAGGCCTTACCTTTAGAGTCGATTTTACCGATAAACTGGTAGAGGCTTCCCAGCCCGGCACCTTCGCCGGTAACGCCCTTTCGTCGGTAGTGTGTATGACTAATATTGATATACTGACCGATAAGAACTACGATTTAATGGGTAGGGCCGCCCAGCTAGGCGAAGAGACAATAGCCACACTTCGAGAAGGGGCAAAGAAATCTAGAATCATTGGTGATGTCCGTGGCCGTGGTTTATTCATCGGCGTGGAGCTGGTCGAGGATAAAAAGACAAAAGAACCTATCGATGGAAGTGTGATGGGGCATATTCTATCCGAATTTATTAATCATGGCGTGATTGCCGTTCCCTGCGGGCGTTACCACAATGTGGTGCGTTTTATGCCGTCTTTGATTATAACTAAGGAGTACCTAGAGAAAGCAACGGATATTCTGTTGAACATTTGCAGGAAATATTAACGTTGCCGTTTAGTTGTACATCGTGTCACATTAAAGATATCCTAATAGTTGTCAAGAGTAATTTATTCAATTTTTATTGACCCCTGAGCCGCTCTCAATTAAACTGTTATCCGGGAGATGCTTAAGCGACCACAGGTTGAGGAGCATCTGCTGCCTCGTGTGCCCTGTGTGCTTTCATCTCCCTCCGCTTATTCCGTGCTTTAGCGGAACCACCAGCAGATTTACAACGCCGTCTCTCTTGTTTTATCTCTTCGGGTACCTGATAGTTCGCCAGTATCAATCTTCTCGCGTTTGCCCATGTGATTGGTTTGCCCTGTAAATCTCTGAGCTCATAAGGTTTGTTTTCCCTCAGTACCGCCAATATCCTGGCTCCTATGTGGCTCATCACTGCTCCCATGGCTTGCTTATGGTTCTTGCCGTTATTTACTATTTCATGGTAATAGACCCAGGCCAATTGGGGATCGAAGCGCCGTCCTATTTGACTTGATTGATAAAGAGCCCATTTCATAATGGCCGGGCCGGCCTTGGTCATTCTCAATCCTTTTGCTTCCGTATTAGCTGACTGCCTGGAATCTGGCACCACCCCATTGTAGTTGGCAAAAGCTGACTGGCTATGGAACCGAGCCGGATCTCCGATGACTGCCAGGAAAATCGGAGCTGTTTGTTCTCCGACACCGGGTATGGTACGCAGGTTATCCGAAGGGTGCATTTCTTTATACAGCTCCTGCAATCGTTGTGCGATCGCTTCGGACTCAGCTTCCTCTGCCTCCATCAGCCTCAGTTCCCGAGCTATTTCGTCTTGTAGAGCCGCAAAAAAATCATCGTCTATGGCTCCGGTAGAGCGAGATTTTTCGTAGATAGTCGCTGCCATTTTACAGGTGAGATAGACCGTGTGGCTTTC
>Ga0315291_10011945_pt1 | contig 10560 bp, 11 predicted proteins | sample YL17G12_20_MG_FD_203070 | JGI IMG/M metagenome (GOLD analysis project Ga0315291, IMG submission 203070) | Sediment microbial communities from Yellowstone Lake, YNP, Wyoming, USA - YL17G12_20 | ecosystem: Environmental > Aquatic > Freshwater > Lake > Sediment | place: USA: Wyoming | collected... | reverse complement strand
GGCCTCGGTGAGGATGCCCAGCCGCCCCTCGCTGCCCAGGATCGCCTGCCGCAGGTCCGGACCCGCGGCCGAGGCCGGGTGCGGCGGCATCTCCAGCGTCCCGGCCGGCGCCTCCACGGTCCCGCCGGCGAAGAGGGCCTCGATCCGCCCATACCCGGCGGACTGCTGGCCGGAGCTGCGCGTCGCCACCCAGCCACCGACGGTGGAGAGCTCCCAGCTCTGCGGGTAGTGCCCGAGCGTCAGGTTCCGCGCGCGCAGGGCCGCCTCCACGTCCGGCCCGCCGGTGCCGGCGCCGAACGTGGCGAGGAGGCTGCCGTCGTCCAGCGCCCGAAGCCCCGCCAGGTGCGCGAGGGACACGGTAAGCCACGGCGCACCGTCAGCCGCGGACGTCACGCCGCCGACGACGCTCGTGCCGCCCCCGTACGGCACCACGCGGGCCCCGACGGCCTCGGCCCAGGTGAGGAGCTCGCGGACCTCGCCCGCGTCGTTCGGGAAGGCGACCCCGTCCGGGACCGCGCCGAGCCGTCCCGTGCGGAGCGCCACCCAGTCGGGGAGGCTCTGACCCCGTGCATGGCGCACGCGGACCTCGGCACCGTCCACAACCAGCCGGTGGCGGGGGAGGCGGCTCGCCGGCACGGCGGCCAGCACGTCGGCCAGGGTCGCGTCGCGCGGCGGCGTCGCCGGCCCGACCACGCGCTCGATCGCGGCGGCCCCGCCGGCCGGGAGCTCGTCGGTGATGGACTCGTCGCCCCAGCCGTTCCAGCGTCGCATGGGTAGATGATGCGCCGCCGGCCAACCGGCCGCCGACCGTGCCGGACCCACCCGGACCATCGCGGCCGATGTCCCGGGAGGCGACCGGCGCATCGTGCGGCCGAGCGTCCCGCCCAACCATCTCGGAGCGCCCACCATGCCGCGCCTCACCTCGAAGGTCTTCGTCGACCTCGCGATCTGGATGACCGGGTTCGGGCTCATGATCGGGCTCGTCTTCCCGCCCTTCTGCCTCCTCCTGGGGCTGCCCGCGAATCGAATCCTCTCGCCGCTCTTCTTCGCCAGCACCCTCTCCGCCGGCCTCGTCGTGGGCGCCGTCAACTTCGGGCTGGCGCGCCTGGTCGTCGGGCGCCGCCTGCGGCTCCTCGCCGACCGGATGGCCACGGTGGAGGAACGCCTGGGGCAGGCCGTCTACACCCAGGACTGGAGCACCTGCGATCCCGAGGCGTGCGCCCTGCCGGTCGACTCCTCGGACGAGGTCGGGGCGGCGGCGGGCTCGTTCAACCGCCTCATTCGCACGCTGGCGCGCACCCACGCGGGGGAGCACGCGATGCGCGAGTTCAGCGGCGTCCTGTCCAGCGAGTTCGAGCTGGAGGGACTGGACGACGCGGCGCTCGACGGCCTCCTGCGCCACACCGGTGCAGATGCAGGGGTGATCCTGGTAGTTCGAGAGGACGCCGTCGAGCCGCTCGCGACGCACGGCCTGCGCACGGGACGCGTGGAGCGCATGACGGTGGAGGCACCCGAGGCGGTTGTCGACTCCCTCCTCGTCGGCCAGCCGGCCCGCGAGATCATCGTCGCCCCGATCGTGTTCAAGAGCGTGGCGCTGGGCGCGATCGTGCTGGCGACCACCTCCGCCTTCGACCCCGACGCCATGCCGCTCATCGAGCAGTTCCGGGCCGACCTCGGGCTGGCGGTCAACAACGCGCTGGCCCACGACCGGCTCGAGCGCCTGGCGGCCGTGGATCCGCTCACGGACGCCTACAACCGGCGCTTCGGCCTGGCCCGCCTGCAAGAGGAGTACTCCCGCGCGGTACGGGCGGAGGCGCCGCTGGGCATTTTCATGCTCGATCTCGACCATTTCAAGGGGGTCAACGACACGTACGGCCACGTGGTCGGCGACCGGGTGCTGCGCGCGGTCGCCCACGCCTGTCGGCGTGTCATCCGGGAAGGGGACGTCCTCGTCCGCTACGGCGGCGAGGAGTTCCTCGTCCTGCTGCCCGGCGCCGGAGCCGAGGACGTAACCCAGATCGGCGAGCGGATCCGGCGCGCCGTCGGCGAGACCTCCGTCGCCGAGGGCGACCAGCGTGTCGCCGTCACCGTGAGCCTCGGCGGCACGACCTACCGTGACAGCGGCTCCAGCTCGCCCGAGCGGATGGTGGCGCAGGCGGACGTCGCTCTCTACGAGGCCAAGGCGGCCGGCAGGAACCGGCTGCTCGTCGCCTAGGGGCCGGGCCCGGTCTTCGGGGCGGCCGCCCTGCGGGGCTCACGGCCGCCCTGCGGGGCTCACGGCCGCCCTGCGGGGCTGGCAGACGCGCTCGCGGAGCGGCATACTCGGAGTCAGGAGGTGCACGCATGGGCGACAAGACACCGAAGCGACCACCGAAGCCGAAGAAGCCGAAGCCGCCGAAGACCCCGTAGATCGAAGTACATGGGGCCGCTGCGGCCCCATGAGCGCGCCGCGGCCGATCGTGGCGCGGCCCCACAAACGGCCCCTGGCTCAGTTCGCGACCGTTCCGGTGCTGCCCGGCGCATGCAGCGGCGTCCCGTCGGCGCAGCGTGGACACGTCTCGGAGCCCGCTTCGAAGGTGGGGATCTCCAGCTGCCAGAGCCCCTGGACCGAGTAGCGTCGGCCCGTCGTCGGCGACGCCAGGACCGCCGTCCCGCCGGACCGGTCGGCCATCACGAGGCAGCCGACGATCTCGCCGCCGGCCGCCTCGACGGGCGGCAGCATCGCCAGGAGCGAGCCGCCGGTCGTGAGGATGTCGTCGACCAGGAGGACCCGCTCGCCGGGCTCGATGCGGAAGCCGCGCCGGAACTCGCGGCGCGTCGAGCCGTCGGCCGCGCGGACCTCCTCGGCGAAGATCCCGCGGACGCCGAGCTGGCGGGCCGTCTCGAAGGCGAGGACGATCCCGCCGGTCGTGGGGCCGGCGACGACGTCGACCATCGGCCGCCCGTCCGCTCCCCGTGCCGCGGCGGCCCAGAACGAGCACAGCTCGCTCGTGACGGCCGGATCCTGGAGGAGCAGGAACTTCTCCAGGTAGCGCTCGCTGTGGCGGCCCGACTTGAGGAGGAAGTGGCCCTCGCGGAGGGCCCCGGCGCGCCGGAAGAGCGCCTCCGTGCGCTCCGCCACGGCCGCGCGGGCGGCCATCTCCAGGGCGGGACGGATGGTGGTCATGGCCGGAAGTCTACGGCTCCGCCGATCCGGGCCCGGATGGCGATTCCGGAGAGGCGGGCGGTGCCGGCGGGGCCGGCGGCGGGGGCACGGCCGGCGACGGGGCCCCGGGACCGCGGTAGCGGGAAGGGTCGAACTGGTTCGGCGGCGCCGGCCGATGGAAGATGCTCGGGTCCGTCGCCGCCTCCCGGAGCTCGTGGGCGTCGGCGGGCCGGGCAACGCCGCAGCGGTAGCACGCGACGACCGTCGACGGGTTGACAGAGCTGCACGCCGGGCAGGCCCACGGGCCGGCGTCCTCCGCGAGCCCGGAGCGGCGCCGGCTCCAGCGGGCGACGCCCGGCAGGTACCGGTGCTCGAGCCGCCGTGAGACGGCCCGGCTCACGATCCAGATCGGAGCGAGCAGGAGGACGCCGACGGCCACCGCGAGGGCGATCCAGAGGATGGAGACGAGGACGCCGACGAACGACGCGGCATCCGCCCAGTTCGTGTCGCCCATGGCCGCCCCTCCCTACGGCCGGTACTCGACGCCCTTCGCCGACGCGGGGCCGGGCCGTCTCGGGAGCGCGGTCCCGACGAGCGGCCCGTACGAGGCGAGTCCGCCCCGGGCGCACTCCCCCGCCAGCTCGTCCACCAGGCGCACGGGGAGCGTCGGGTCGGCGAAGATCGCCGTGCCGACCTGCACTGCCACCGCCCCGGCCGCGAGATAGTCGAGCACGTCGTCGATCCCCGTCACCCCGCCGATCGCGATGATCGGGATCTCCACCACCTGGGCGACCTCGTAGACGATCCGCAGGGCGACCGGCTTGATCGCGGGTCCCGACAGGCCGCCGTAGGTGTTGCCGAGGAACGGACCGGTCCGGTCGGCGCGGAGCGCCATCCCGGAGAGCGTGTTGATCGCGGAGAGCGCGTCGGCGCCGGCGTCGGCGACCGCCCGGGCGATCGGCCGGACGTCGGACACGTTCGGGGAGAGCTTCACGATGAGGGGCAGCTCGGTCACCCGCCGCACCGCGCGGGTCACGGCGGCCGCGGCGTCCTGGTCGATCGCGAACTGGAGCCCGCCCTTGCCGACGTTCGGGCAACTGATGTTCAGCTCGACCCCGGCCACGCCCGGCACGAGGTCCAGCTTGCGGACGATGCCGACGTAGTCCTCGATCGACTCGCCGGCGACGTTGACGATGACCGGCACCTTCCAGGTCGCCCAGAGCGGCGCGTACCGCTCGAGGACCGCGTCGATCCCCGGGTTCTGGAGGCCGATGGAGTTGAGCATCCCGCCCGGCGTCTCGGTGACCCGTGGCGGCCGGTTGCCGGCCCGAGGCCGGAGGGTGGTGCCCTTGCAGCAGATGGCGCCGATACGCTGGACGTCCACGACGTCCGCGTACTCGACGCCATAGCCAAAGGTCCCCGAGGCGACGAGGATCGGGTTGGCGAGGACGAGGCCGCGACCCAGGTCGACGGTGAGATCGACCGTCCCCGGGTCGAAGCCGACCGACCCGCCGGGCCGCCGGCCGCCGGGAGCGACCGGGGCGATCGTCGGGCTGCCCAGGGCCACGATCGGCGACGCGCCGGCCGTCGTCGAGCCGGCCGTCGTCGGACCCGCTCCCTTCGTTCGAGCCCCCTTCGGCTCGATGATCGCGCTCTTGATCGTTCGAACCGTCGGCTTGCGCCTCGGCCTGCCCGCCGCCCCGGTCGCCCCGGCCGGGCCCGGCGCCTTCCCGTTCGTGACGACCCGCCGCTTCGGCTTCATCGCTCGTGGGCCCCGGCGCCGGCAGTGGCCTCCCAGTCGATCTCCTCGCTGGCGAAGACCGGCCCCTCCCGGCAGACGCGCTGCGGGCCGTTGACGCCCCAGACGACGCAGCCGAGACAGGCCCCGACGGCGCAGCCCATGTTCTGCTCCATGGCGACCTGCAGGAACGCCTTGCGGCGCGCCTCGGGCGAGCCCGCGCGGATGGGCTTCCCGGCGCCGCGCTTGCGCCCCAGCGTGGCGACGCCCAGGCGTCCCTTCCGCCCCGTCGCCGCGGCCGCCAGCGCGCGGAGCATCGGCAGGGGCCCGCAGGCGAACGCCTGGTCGGCCCACGCCTCGTACTCGATGACGAGGTCGGTCACGAACCCGTGGTGGCCCACGCTGCCGTCGTCGGTCGCCACCACGTACTCCACCTCGTCGGGCAGGAGCGAGCTCGGATAGACCTCCGACGCGTCGCGGCAGCCGTAGAGCAGCACGACCTGGCGGCCGGCACGGAGCGCCTCGTCCACGAGCAGGCGGACGTTCGCGATCCCCAGGCCGCCGGCGACGAGAAGCAGGTGCCGGCTTCGCGCGTCCACCTGGAACCCCTGGCCCAGCGGGCCGAGCATGTCGAGGCGATCGCCCGGCCGCATCCGGCTCAGCCAGGCCGTCCCCCGTCCTACCTCGCGAAAGTGGATCGAGATAGCGCCCGTAGCGGGGTCCGCGGTGTTCACGGTGAACGGCCGGCGCAGGACGAAACCCGACCAGTCGCCGGTCCGGACGTGGACGAACTGGCCCGCCCGTGTCGCGCTCGCGAGGGCCGGCGCGTGGTACTGCTGGAGCCATTGGCCGGGCAGGATCTCGCGGCTTTCGAGGAGCTCCGCGTCGACCAGCTGCATGCCGGTGCCCGGTCCTTCGGTCAGCGGTCCTTGTCGGCCTCGTCGTCCTCGGCCTCGTCGTCCTCGTCGTCGAGCTCGGGTGCGACCACCGGATAGGCCTCCGCGATCGCGTCGGCGACGTCGCCGAAGACGTCTGTCGGGTCGTAGAACTCGACCAGCTCCTCGGGGGTGCCCAGCTTCCGCCACTCGCGCTCGGGACCCTCGGGGATCACCTCGGCGACGAGGCGGCCGGCGCCGGTGAGCGTGAGCCGCTCGTCGTCGTCGGCGATGACGACGACGTCCCCGAGATGGACCGCCAGGCCCGCGACCATGGCCTCGAACTGCTCGACGATGCGGGCCTCGGCGATCTGGCTCCGCTCCTGGAAGGTCAGGGCGATGTCGTAGAGGCGATGAGCGGCGGACTCCGCGTCGTCGGCCGCGGCGGGCTGGGTGGCGGCCCACTCGTCCGCTGCTGCCGCATAGGCGTCCTCGCCGAGCGGCGCGACCGTCTCGTCGGGCGAGATCCCGGCAACGTTCATGAGGTCGTCCGCGGCGGTGGGCTCCGGCCCCATGCCGGCGGCCTCGCGAGCGGCCTCCGCGAACGCCGCGAAGATGTCCGAGGGGTTGTAGAGCTCGACGAGCTCGGCCGCCGATTCGATGACCTCCGTCTCGCTGATCCACTCGCCGGTCGCCTCGTCCTGGTAGCGGGTGCGGCTGCGGAAGGTCCGGTCGGGGGCAACCGAGAGGTAGTCGGGGTCGTCGTCGATGAGGGTCAGGCCGCCGATCTCGGAAATCCGGGCGGCGTTGGCGTCGAGGAAGCGGTCGAGCTGCTCGGCGGCCCGGGCCAGGAAATCGGAGCGTTCGAGCGCCGCGTCGCGGGCGAGCTCACCGAGGAGGTCGGCGCGGTTTACGTCCATGTCGGGCGTCTCCTTCTTCGTCCGGGCTGCGGGTTGACGAGGCGTTCCGGGGGCCGGCGTGGGGCGGCGACGCCGCCTCAGCCGCCCTCCTTGCCGAGGGTCTCGATGCCTAAGTACTTGAGGTCGGGTCCCATGCGCTCTCGCAGGAACATCGAGTGGTGGCGCTCGAAGATCCACTCGCCGGCGCGATGGCCGAGGGCCGCGCTGCCCTCGTCCCGCTCGAGCTTGTCGATCGTGCTGTAGTCGGGGAGGTCCAGGAGGATGACGTTGTCGTAGTCCCAGCCGTACGCGACGTTGTACCAGCCCAGGAACTTGATCCCGAACTTCTCCTCGTACTCCCGGACCTGGCGGGGGAAGATCGTCCGCATGAAGAACTTGAAGAACGAGTCGCGACCGCGGCGGACGGTGAAGAAGGTCGCAAGGACCGGCACCGGCTGAATCCCTCCTGGGGCGGGGTGTCGTGACCCGGGCGGCGGCCCGGGCCGGCTTATTGTCGCACGCCCGGGTCGGGCTCCTCGTGGACTTCTCCGGGGCCGGCCTCATCGGCCGCGGCCCGCGCGGCGGCGGCGGCGGGCGCGGCGGCGGCGGGCGCGGCGGCGGCGGCATCGGCGGGCGCCGCGGCGGGCGCGGCGGCGGCGGCAGCATCGGCGGGCGCCGCGTCGGCGGCATCGGCGGCGGCGGCGGCGGGCGCGGCGGCGGCGTCGGCATCGGCGGCGGCGGCATCCGCGGCGGCATCGGCGGCGTCCGCGGCGGCGGCAGCATCGGCGGCGGCGGCATCCGCGGCGGCATCGGCGGCGTCCGCGGCGGCGGCAGCATCGGCGGGCGCCGCGTCGGCGGCATCGGCGGCGGCGGCATCGGCGGGCGCCGCGTCGGCGGCATCGGCGGCGGCAGCATCGGCGGGCGCCGCGTCGGCGGCATCGGCGGCGGCAGCATCGGCGGGCGCCGCCAGAGGCCCTTCGCCGTCGCCGGCCACGTCGTCCGGAGCGGCCGCGTCACCCTCCGTCGTGCGGGCGGGAGCACCGCTCGCGTCGCCCGCGTCTGACTCCCCCTCTGATTCGGCGCCGAGATCCCCCGCGGCAGGCGTGCCGAGGACCTCCTCGTCATGAATCACCGCCTGTGAGGCGGGAACGCCGGCGGCGGCCGCGCCCGGCACGTACGCCCTGGCCGGCCAAGCCCCGCCCACCGCGTGCGCCACCCGGTGCGCGTCCTCGAGCTCGCCGACCGTCTTCGTGGGGCTTGCCAGCGGGCGTCGGCGGCCCTGGGCGCGCCGGTCCGCGGCGACGAGACGCAGCAGGAAGATGACCGTCTGGCCGGTGAGCAGCAGCAGCCCGAGGACGACGAAGAGGAGGATCGCGAGCAGCTCGAAGGGCCAGTTCAGGTTGAGCCCGATCGGGATCAGCACGATGAAGAAGCCCAGGACGATCACCTGGAACCAGAAGCAGCCCAGGCCCGGACCGCGCTCCGGGTCCAGCTCCTCGCCCCTGTACTCGGGGCGCCGCGGGCGCGTGTCGGCCGACGACGGCGGGCGCTCGGGAACGTGAGGCAGCGCCGACTGGGGACTCGGACCAGGGGTCGGGTTCGGCGGCTCGGGCGTGGTCGGGTTCGGGGTCTCGTCCGTCACAGGGGTCCTCGCGATGCCCGCGGGGGGCGCTGGGTCATCGACGCCACGATACGCCGAACGGCGTGCGGCGGTGGCCGACCTTCGGAGCCCGACCCAACCTGGGAAGCCGTCTGGCAGCAGTGGCGGCGCCGGCGAGCGAACGGCGTCTGGGCCCAGGCGATGGCCCGGATCGCGCGGATCATCCGGGCCCGGCACAACCGCCGGGTCGAGCCGAGCATGGTGATGATTGACGCCCAGACGGTCCGGGGCGGGCGCGCCGGCCCGACCTTCCACAACGCCGGCGGGCGCGGCGGGCGGACCATCGGTGCGAAGCGCAGGATCCTCATCGAGATCTTGGGCCTGCCGCTGGCAGTGCGGGTGGACCCCGCCAAGCCGCACGCGTGCGGTCCGGGCGCGAGCTGCTCGACGAGCGCCTGCCCGACCTGCCCAACGTCGCGGCGATCGTGGCCGACCGCGGCTATCGGGGCCTCGCGGCCCTCGCCGCCGAGAAGGGTATGACGTTCGACATCAAGGCCCCGCCGAAGGGGACGACGGTTTCACGCCGCTCCGTCCGCTCTACAAGGTCGAGCACGCTTTCGCGCGACTGGGCCGGTGGCGGCGGCTCTCGCGCTGCTACGAGGGCACCGAGGCGAGCGCGAAGGCGTGGCTCGAAGTCGCGGCAACCGCCTACCTGTTCGCCCGACTGCGGGTCGTGCCGCCGTAAGCTGTCTCCTGGGGGGCGTTCGCGCCCGACCGCAGCGAGCCGCGCGAAGGCGGGGGCGAGCTGGGCAAGTGCCTGCTGGTCACCTGCGTCAAATGAGCGGGCCATTGCCCGCACGATCGCTCCTGCGGCACGCCACGCCTTCCATCCCGTTTCCGGGAAGCATAGATCGAACATGAACTCCCGCGGCGGAGGCATGGGGCCGCTCCGTCGTTGCGGAGCACGCTGAAGGCACGCTCGACCGCATCCTCGGTAGATCGTTCGAGGAGTGGTCTCCCGCACGAAGCCGCTGACTCCGGAGGCGCAGGCTGGGTCGCGGCCCAGCGCGCGAAATCCAGCCGCTGGCTGTCGGTCAGCCCATCAAGGGTGCGGACGAGTTCGGAGACGGACTGGTGGGTCACGCCACGATCGTGTGCATGGCGCTGCGCCGCTGACAATGGCCCGTTGGTTGGGGATCGAGTTGCGCGCCCAACCCGACCCGATGTGACGGCAACCTTGACATGTGCCGTCACATGCCGCAAGATCAGGCCATGAGCAAGCGCCGTCGATCGTTCACCATCCGGTTTGAGGACCAAGCCACGCACGACCTCTTGGCACTGCTGGCTGGCCGTCTCGACGTGTCCATGAACCGCCTCGCGGAGACGATGATCAAGAACGAGATCGGCGATCTCGCTCTGGCCCTTCAAGAGGACCTGTCACACACTCTCGCGCGCCTGGCTGACTACCGGGGGGATCCAACCCACGACGTGGCCCGCTTCGCCGAGGCCGAGGTTGCCTACCACGATCCTTTGCAGGCTCGGATGGTGGCACCCCGCCAGGACGCCCACGACATCGCTCGCACCTTTGCCGCTGCCGCCGCGGGTGCGCGCTGACCCGTGCCGATCCCGTGGAACGACGATCCGCCGGGCTTTGACGCCCAGATCATCGACAACCTCAAGCGCGTCGGCGGTCAGGTCGTGGCCGACGCCGTCCGCCGGCTTCCGCCAACCGTGGCGATGGCCCAGCAATGGCATCGAGAGACCTACCACGGCGTTCCACTGCCGGTGCCCTACTACGCCGGCGGGATCCGCGACAGCGACCTGACCCACCCCGAGCTGTTCGGTTACGAGGTCTCCGTCGGCACAGCGTCGGGCCAGCCATCGGCCGATGTCCCGGCTGCTCTCACCGGATTTGCGGCCGGCCTCAGAGCAGTTGTCGCCCGCATGGACGGCGTGATCGCGGTCGGTGCACGGCCCACCACGGTCACCGACCTCTACGCGATCCTGGAGATCGCCGCGATCGCCCACGGCGAGTGGGTGCACATCCATCCTCTTGCGAATGGCAACGGACGGATTGCCCGACTGTGGGTCAACTGGGTCGCCGTTCGTTACGGACTGCCATTCTTCCTGGCGCTGAAGCCGCGGCCGGCCAATCTCATCTATGCCGCCGCGGCAGCGGCCTCGATGCGCGGCGATCATCGCCCGATGGTCGTTGCGCTCCTCACGCTGCTCAACCAGCATATCTGAGCCCTCAGTCCGGCCGGCGCACCGCGGTCACGCGCATCTCATTCGCAGGCTCTCAG
>Ga0315291_10011943_pt1 | contig 10561 bp, 8 predicted proteins | sample YL17G12_20_MG_FD_203070 | JGI IMG/M metagenome (GOLD analysis project Ga0315291, IMG submission 203070) | Sediment microbial communities from Yellowstone Lake, YNP, Wyoming, USA - YL17G12_20 | ecosystem: Environmental > Aquatic > Freshwater > Lake > Sediment | place: USA: Wyoming | collected... | reverse complement strand
TGTTCGTAAAAACCGCTTATGAATGAACTCAAAAAATTCTGATTTGACGGGTACTGCGCCGATAGACCGGCCTCGTGCTGGATGCTCTCGTTCCGCAGGCCATTCAAATAGACGTAGGATCCGAGGGACGTAACCAGAAGGATACCGGCAAGAGCCAAGGCGACGAAGCCGATCCAGGCCCCAAGCCCGAAATTAGACAGATACAGATATAAAGCACTACGTTTATGTTCGTTTCTCGTCATAGCGGCTCTCCTCTCTCCAGTATTTATTTATCAACTGGACTGACCTGATATTAGCACGTCATTCTTTGCGTGTCAAATCGCCGCCGCACTTTTGCCACATTGGCGTTTTTCAAATAAAAAAGGCCGGCGGGGTTATAAGAAACCCATGCCGGCCAAGAAATCAGTACCAGCCGCGCTCGTAGTCCTGTTTTCCCACGAGAGCGCAAACGAGCCAGACAACCACGGAGGCAAGGAACGTAAAAAACAAGATCCAGCGCTTCTGTCCGTCCGTCGGCTGGATTTCTCCTTTAAGATAAAGAAATCCGCTCCCGTCGCCGCTCTTCCCGCTCATGGAATAGCGGCGGAACTTCGTGCTTGGGTCATCCGATCCCCAAAGCGCCGATTCCAGCGCGCCTTTTCCGTGAATCCCCCGAACTTTGACACTGCCGCGCTCGGCGTAAAAATTTCCGCCGCCGCCGCCGATGACAATCTCCGGCGCAAGCCGTAAGCCCTTGAGGTTGTCGCGAAGATAGACGCACAGATATTCATTGCCAAGAGGCATACCGGTGAAAGCGCGCGACCAGGAAACGGTTACGCCGTCTTCCGTTCCCAGAATAACGACTGTGCCGTTTTTACTTAAGGCATCGCGGCCAAACACCTTCGTGTTCTGCCAGTAGGCCTTGAGAGCCAAAACGTAAACGTCGGGATTCCGGGAAATCGCGTCGTTCTGCACCAAAATGAGATGCAAATCGCCCTGGAGCTCCGCACCAAACGAAGCGTTCAGATAGGCAAGTTTTGACTGCCAATCATTTACGTTTTGCGGCCGGTAGCCGACGAGGTAAGCCTTGTCCGCAAGATAAAAATCGCGGATGCCGGAGTTTATCTTCGGCAGAAGCCCTGCCGAATTAAACTTTTCTATCTCTGCGGAATACTGCTTGAAGATTGTGCGGTCGCTCGCAAGTATATAATTGACGTACGCTTTGCGGATACTCGCGGGTCCCGGGCGTCCGGATTCAACGCGCGCTTTTGCCTTGACCCAGAACGGCGGCTTGCCGGTTCCGGCATTTTCAATTACGTAACTCGGGATGCCTTTCGACCGGCGCCAACGATGCGCCTGCGGATTATCCGGAAAGCGATTCTCGGCAATGGTAAAATTTCCGAGCGTCGTTTGAACGAAGAAATCCGTCTCAATGTCAACGTATGGACACGCGTGATACCGTGTCTCCGGGCGGAAACAGGTACTGCAATTTCCCTTGCTGTCACAATCGCACGAATACGGAACCATCACGATATACGGGTCGCAATCGTAATGGTGACTGCACGAACCATCGCGCTCGCAGGTTGTATCTTGGCTGACGGCCAGTAATTCCCATCCATTCCAATACTCGTTGAAGGTTATGAGGTTTGATTTTGAAACCTCCCAACCGATCTTTGTCGCCGCCGGAGCCAAAACAAAACAAACAATCGCCATGCCGATAGCAAACTTTTTCCATGTTATTTCTTCGGAGCGTTCGGAGCGTTTCAGACAAAACTTCGTGATCAACCCCGAAGCCGCCGCAAAAAAGACAGACCAGAAAATCAGATAGAACATTTATTGCTCCTCTCTCGCGCCAAGGCGTATTTGATTTATTAAGGACTGGCGTGATTATAGCATTAGATAACTTCTGCGTCAAATGAAGACGGTATTCTGTGTGACCATATCGGACACCCTGCCTTGCCGGCAGGCAGGTCTGTGAAAATGAAGGATATGACCCACAATACGCAGGTTTTGATTGCTACTGAGCGGGGGCGGTGCTGCTAAATTTGACAGCGCGATAATTGTTTGGTACCATATGCGAAGCAGTATTGAGATGTGACTGCGGAAAGGAGACAGCGATGTTCAATATCCTGCTGTTGGCTGTGCCAGATTTTTTTAACGCCAAACCCGACCCATTTCGGACGTGCGTTTTGGTCATCGTTGCCATTCTGCTCCTTGTCTGGATTGAGTTGCGATATCAGAAACGAAAAATGAAAGTGGAGGTAGTTGTGAAACGTTGGTGTTTGCTGTGCGGAGCGTCTCTCTCCGAGCTGGACGCAAGCGGTCTGCGCGTTTGCGTTGGCGACGAAAAGAAAAAAGGGTGCGGCCTCGTTTATAAGGGCGAGGAAGCCGGCATCGGGGAACTTGAGTGGTCCGTCGAAGAATTGCTTTCCCATGTTTTTTTGTATCGGGGAAGGGGAAGATGAACGTTCCACTGAAGAGATGCTTTCCTGCGCATAATCTTTTCGCTTCCCGCTCGGTTTTAACGCCGGGCGGTTTTTTGTTGGCGGCAAACAATTGACATCTCCGCGGCCATGATTAAAATTATACTTGAAAACGTACCCTTTCGGTGCAGTTGGTCGTATAAATTAATGAAAAGTAAAAAATGAAAAACTTTATTAAAAATAAAAAAACACTGGGAATCGCGGCGATCGTTTTGTTCGGCGTTTTGGTTTTGGGTTCATTCGCAAGCGTCCAACGGGCACGGGCAAATATAGTCGGCGACTTTTTGAAAAACTTCATTCCGCAGTTTTTCGGGAAGGCAACGACTACGCCGCCGAGCGGTTCGGCCGCAAGTCCGGGTTCCGTACCGCTCTACAAGCCCGCCATTGATTATGAAAACGCGGTCGTTGGCGCCGTGAAGAAGGCCTCGCCGGCGGTTGTTTCCATCACAATTTCCAAAAACGTGCCGATCATAGAGCAGTGTCCTTCTAATCCTTTCTCGGATTTGCCGCCGGAGTTCCGCCAATTTTTCGGCAACCAGTTTCCTGATTTTTCCGCGCCGTGCGATACCGGCAAGACCAAGCTTCAGGAGATTGGCGGTGGAAGCGGTTTTATTATTTCCGCCGACGGACTGATTTTGACCAATAAGCACGTCGCGGGCGACAAGAAAGCGTCGTACACGGTTTTCACCAATGACGGCAAAAAATACGCGGCAAAAATTTTGGCAGTTGACCCCACGCAAGACCTGGCCGTGATAAAAATCGAAGCTAACGGTTTGCCAACGGTTGAACTGGGCGATTCCGATACTCTTGAATTGGGGCAGACGGCAATTGCCATCGGCAATGCCCTAGGCGAATTCAGGAACACTGTTTCCGTGGGCGTGGTTTCCGGTCTTTCGCGCACTATCACCGCATCCGGCGCGGATGTCGGTCAAGAGACGATAGAGGGCGTGATTCAGACGGATGCGGCAATCAATCTTGGAAATTCCGGCGGGCCGCTTTTGAATCTCCGCGGGCAGGTTGTTGCCATTAACACCGCGATTGCCGAGGGCGCCCAGAATATCGGTTTTGCCATTCCAATCAACCGCGCGAAGCGCGACATCAATTCCGTAAAAACGAGCGGCGAGATCGTCGCGCCATTCCTGGGCGTGCGCTACTTTATCATTACGCCTGAAATCGCCAAGAAACAGAAGTTGCCGGTTGACTACGGCGCTCTGGTTCGCGGTTCGGAAGACGGACCGGCGGTAACGCCCGGCTCGCCGGCGGATAAAGCCCGCCTGCTTTCGCCTGAAGGCGTAGCCAATGGCGGGCAGGCTGGCGTCCAAGCCGAAGATATAATTCTTGAAATTAACGGGCAAAAAATTGACAGCGGTCACACATTGAGCGGCACCATCTCGCAGTTTTCCGTCGGCGACACGCTTACGCTTAAAATCAACCGCGGCGGCAAGGAGATAATGTTGCAAGCCACGCTCGCGAAAAGGCCGGCCGACTGATTGTTTGCGGCCCAGTTGATGCCGAGCGTGTTTAGGGTCAAAACTGCTTACCCCTTGATTTATATAGATTTTTTAGGGCTTGACAGGAATGATAGGTATGCTATAATTACAATTAGTTGGTTCTGGGACGAGAGGTCTCCCGCGGTCCCAGAGAACCGTTTTTACAGCGGGAGAAGCCTTCGCCTCCGGGAAGAAAGGAGGCAATCCGCTCTTTTCATTCGTGCTGGCTGGTACATCTTCAGGGTTACCCCTGCAATAAGCGGAAGTTCTGGAAACCGCTTAGGATGAACCAAATAAGGCTCACGCCCTTGCCCAACGCGTGATCGGTGGAGGTTGGAATCCCCACTCAAACTTCCTTTGGGGACGGAGCTGCCGTATCCTTGCTCCATTCGGTGAAAATCCAGACACCGAAGTTTTCGTCCCCCCAAGCCGTGCGGCAACCTTCGTGGTTGCCGCCTTTCGTTTTTTTTAACTCCTAATAGACAATCGGAACCCTCCTTCCTACGGTTAGTCCTTGGTCGTCTTCTTTTTCTCCTTTAGAGGATTTTTCTTCCACTGCTTAAAAGCTTCAGCGAGTTCCGCCTCGCTCTCCGGTTTTTTATTCATAATAAAGGTGCAGTCGGGGTAGCGTGTGCAGGCCCAGAAAGCCCGGCCGCGGCCGCGCGATTTTTTCTCAACTATGTCGCCAACCAGCGAAGCTGGTTGCCCCGAGCCGGGTCGAGGGGCGGAAGATTTTGTGGTCTGACCTTGCTTGCCCTGAGCATCGTCGAAGGGCTCACCATCTCGCTCGGCTACAGCAATCCTCGCTCGACAAGCCAGGCATTTGAGGCCGCTTTTGTTCCAGATTTTCATGATTCCTTTGCACCTTGGGTAGTCGGAGCAGCTCAAGAAAAATCCGAAGCGGCCGCGCTTGACGTCCATCGGTTTTCCGCAAATCGGGCAGCGCTCGTCTTTTGTTTTCTCTTGAAGTTCTTTAATCTGCGCGGCTTCCTCCGGCATCGGCAGGGTTACTTTGCTCCCGGGCTCGGGGCAGGCCAAAAACTTTCCCATCCGGCCGAACTTTATAATCATCATTTTGCCGCAATGCGGGCAGGGCGTTGTTGATTCCTCTGTTTGCTTCAATACGGACGCCTCTTTTTCTTCCAGGTTTTTTTTGAACGGCCCGTAAAATTCCGCCAAAACGTCAGTCCACTTTATTTTCCCCTCGGCGATCTCGTCAAATTCCTCTTCAATGTGCGAAGTGAATTTAATATCCACTATTTCCGGGAAGTGCTCTACTAATAGGTCGTTGACAAGCACGCCGATTTCCGTCGGATGATATTTTTTTTCTTTTTTCTCAACATAGCCGCGATCTTGGATGGTGGAGAGAATCGGCGCGTAGGTTGAAGGGCGGCCGACGCCGTCGGCTTCAAGGGACTTGACGAGCGTGGCATCGGTGTAACGCGGAGGCGGCTCGGTGAAGTGCTGTAAGGGTTGGATTTCTTTGGCAATGACAAATTCGCCTTCTTTAAGTGGCGGCAGAGTGCCTTCGCTTTCTTCCTCCGGCTCATCGCGGCCTTCCGTGTAAACCCTAATAAAGCCGTCGAATTTTATGGTTTGGCCATTGGCCCGGAAGACGTGTTTTTTATCTTCGGTCGCGATGTCAATGGCAGTTTGCTCGATTTGCGCCGCCTGCATTTGCGAGGCAATCATTCTTTTCCAGATAAGATCGTAGAGTCTTTGCTGGCCGCGGTCGGAGAGGCCGGCTTCGGCACCTGATTTTTTTGCGAGATCCGTCGGGCGTATGGCTTCGTGCGCTTCTTGGGCGCCTTTGGCTTTGGTGGCATAGACGCGCGGCGAGGGGAGCGCGTATTCCGGACCGAAATAATCGTTGATTACCCTTTGCGTCTGGGCCAGCGCCGAGTAGGCGACGTTGACGCTGTCGGTTCTCATATAAGTGATAAAGCCATTTTCATAGAGCCGCTGGGCGATGACCATCGTTTGTTTGGCCGAAAAACCCAGCTTGCGCGCTGCTTCTTGCTGGAGCGTGGAAGTCGTGAATGGCGGCGCCGGAGTGCGCGATATTTCTTTGGACGTGACCGATTGAACTCGATATTTTCCATCCATGAGAGAATCAATAATTCGTTCGGCGTCAGCTTCGTTTTTGATATCCATCTTGCCGAGCGTCTTGCCCTCAAAGGAAATTAGCCGCACGTGAAACTCTATGGATTTCTTATCCTTGGCAAATTCGCCCTCTATCGTCCAGTACTCATTACTTTTGAAATTCTGAATTTCGCGTTCGCGCTCAACGACGAGCCGGAGGGCAACCGATTGCACGCGCCCGGCCGAGAGCCCGTAGCGGATCTTTCTCCACAGGAAAGGCGAGAGTTCATAGCCGACGAGGCGGTCAAGCACCCGCCGCGCCTGCTGGGCATCAACTAAATTCAGATCAATATCCCGCGGATTTTTGAGCGCCTCTTCAATGGCCTCCTTTGTAATTTCGTGAAACGCGATTCGCTCTACGCGATGCGAATTTACGAATCCATGCGAATACCGCGAATTGTTCTTTTGTTTTTTATTTGCGTCATTCGTGTCCATTCGTTGATTGGCATCGGGAAGCAAGCCAAGGGCTTGCGTAAGGTGCCAGGCAATCGCTTCTCCTTCGCGGTCTTCATCGGTTGCAAGTATCACCGTATTGGCTTTGGAAGCTTTGGTCTTTAGATTTTTTACCGTTTCTTTGGCTTTTAGCGGGATTGTATAGGTTGGCGCGAAATCATGCTTGACGTCAATGCCGAGCTTACTCTTGGGCAGGTCGCGGATGTGGCCGAAAGAAGATTCGACCTCGTATCCTTTGCCGAGAAACTTGCCGATAGTCTTGGCCTTTGTTGGAGATTCTACGATAACGAGATTCATGGTTGTTTTTGTCCCGATTTTTCCAAAATTTTCAATTTTGTAAAAAATCGCGGATCCTCGATAAATCTAAAAACCAAAGATTTTTGATTTATCGGGACCTTTGTTGGACTTTCTACGATGACCAGGTTCATGATAGATAATTTGAAATGTAGCCGCCATCGGTTTCTTTAACGACGTTTTTAATGGTGAGCGTGGTCAGGGCCTGGTTGACGGCAATGGCGTTGAGTTTAGTCATTTCTATAATCTTGTCAACTGTTGCCGGTGAAGAAAACTTCGCGAGCGTTTCAAAAATCAATTTTTCCTCCCGTGTTTCAAGGTGCGGTGCGGCCATTTTTTCGTCCGCGGTTTCTATGCCGAAGGCCTCTAAAATTTCCTCCGGTTTGGTTACAAGTTCCGCGCCCCGGCGGATCAGCCAGTTTGAGCCGACGTAATTTGGATGCGAGATTGGGCCCGGTATCACGAATACGTCGCGGTTTTGATCGGTGGCAAAGCGCGCGGTGACGAGCGCGCCGGATTCTCTCGGCGCCTCAATGATAAGCGCGCCGCGCGAGAGGCCGGAGACGATTCTGTTGCGCTCTAAAAAGTGAGATGGAAATGGCGGGGCTCCGGGCGGATATTCCGAGATTATCGCCCCGCCGGATTCCAAGATTTTTTTGGCCAGCCGTTCGTTGGTGCGAGGATAAAAACTGTCAAGGCCGTTTCCAAGGACTGCTATGGTTTTGCCGTTAACTCCCAGGCACCCTTCGTGGGCGGCGGCGTCAATTCCCAAAGCCAACCCGCTTATTATCGCGAATCCGCGACCCGCAAGTTCCGCCGCGAATTTTCTCGCGAGTTCTTTGCCTTCGTTTGTCGCCTTGCGCGTGCCGACGATGGCGAGCGTAAATTTCTCACAGCCCGCGGCGGTCCGATTAGAATCGGACCTGCTATCGGGGCTTGCCGGCAAATTACCAAGAACGTAGATGCCAAACGGCGGCTGCGGAATTTCTTCAAGAAGCGGCGGATACCCGTCTTCGTTCCGAAGAATAAGGCGAACGCCAGTCCCAGCCAGTTTTTGCCATTCGTTTTCGGGATCAATCCTCCTTTTTTCAGCCGGCGGGAAATTTTCCCATGATTTTTCCCAGCCGCCGAATTGATTTTTCAGTTGTTCCAGTTTCCGGTAATCGCTTTCTGTCAGAATATTTAAGGCATTGTAAAAAACTGCTTCGGTCATTTGATATTAAGGATACCAGTTGGCGGGAATTCTACAATTAATCGTGCTTTTTTGTCTTTGATTTGATACAATGAATTTGGATGCCCACCCACTTTCGTCGCGAATTAATCGTCAGCTTGGCCTTCGTTGGCGGGAGTATTTTGGTTTTCGCCGCGATTCTTTACTTTTTGTCGCGAGACCTCCAATTCCAGGCGGAAAAGATTGTTGCCGATCGCGCCTTGATTAACCGTAGGGCGGCGGTATTGGGAGCGCTGGCCGATCTCAAAAGAGACGCCCCTCAAGCCGATGTCTATAAACGAGCCATGGACAAGCTGCTTGTTTCCCAAGATCAGCTCTTGGATTTTTCGCGCTGGCTTGACGGCTTGGCGCGCGTTCGCCAGATAGGGTTAAATTTTTCCTTTCGTGGCAGTCAGGTTGCGCCCCAGGGCGATGCGCCGGGGTATATCGCTTTTTCGCTGGATTTGGCCGGCAAATTGAACAATCTCGTTGAATTTCTGAAGGATCTGGAATCGCTGTCGCCGAGATTTTTGGTCGGGCTGGACGGCGTGGATTTGACTGGGGACGGATCAAGTTATAGAATTTTATCCCAAGGGAAGGTGTTTTTCAGATAAACATGAACCCCGCATCTTTGGAGGATCAAAAATTTGTTCTGCAGCAACGTTGCGAAATCATGATTCATAGAAAGGTCACCCTAAAAATACGGTTGGGTTTGCGCGCAAGGCGCCAATCCTCCAAAGGTGCGGGATGAAATTCTTTCAATCTCATCCGGAATTTGTTTTAATCGGTTTGGCGCTTCTGCTTTTTGCGATTCTGGCGGCGTCCTTCTTCTGGGGCGTTACAACGCTTATTACCGTTTTGGATAAAGCCATAGGCGCCGAAAGCGGTCAAAATGCTGCGGTCAATTTTGATTTGAAAGGAGCCAGGGCTCTGGATTTGAAGGGGGCGTTAGAGCAGTGAGTCGGCCCCACACCAAAAACACGCGTCCTTAGCTCAGTGGTAGAGCGTTTGTCCCGCAAATCTCCACAGAGCGAAGCTCAAGGGTAGATTTGCGTGGATCCCGTTTGTCCGCGTTGAGATAATTGTTCTATAATTTCATCTGGAGATGTGCGGGATCGCGCCAACTGTAACCACTCGCCCTGTGGCTCGTGGACAGTTGCGGGACATGACACGCCCCCACACCAAAATGCGCCCATAGCTCAGTGGTAGAGCGCTTGCATGACACGCAAGAGGCCCGAAGTCCGATCCTTCGTGGGCGCACAGAGAATTGGTGTGGGACACGCAAGAGGCCCGAAGTTTGATCCCTCTAACACTCACCAGTTGACAGGCAGAGCGATCCGACTTGGGTCGGATAGGCCCGTGGTCCGATTCCACGCACGCGCATCATTTAACCTGCGGCCTTGTAGGGATTCACAAAACACCTTACAATTGTTGTAGCTTTTTTCACGCGCAGGGGGACGTGAATGGTTGCGCCGCTCAAGGTGATTATCACCGATCTCGGGAAGGTTCTTGTTGATTTCGATTTTGAACCGCAAAAAGAAAGCCGTGGCTTCAGCGACTTTCTTGGATGTTGCAGGGTAAGTCCGCAGATCGCTGTGCCGTTCTTTTCCGGCAAAGAGTTTTGTGATTACGAGAAAGGAAAACTCTCCAGCGAGAGATTCTTTGAGATTGTCCGGCTGCGGTTGGGATACGTTGGGGATTACGCTCGGTTTCAGGAGGACTTTTGCGCCACGCCTTCTTTTGCTTTGAAGCGGGACGTGTATGATTTTTTCTTCCGGGAAATCAAACCCTCCAACGACACGGAGTTTTGCTTGCTTTCCAATTTAAACGAGCTTCACTACCGCCATCTTATCTCTCGTTGGCCTGGCGTATTTTCCAACTGCCGCGAGCTTTTCCTCTCCTTCAAAATGGGACTGCGGAAGCCCGATCCGAAAATTTATGCCAGGGTTCTTGAAGGAATTGGAGCGGCAAGACACGATTGTTTTTTTGTTGACGATTCGGAGGAAAACTGCGAAGCAGCGAAAAATTTTTTCGACCACATCCACCGCTTTCAGGGGATTGACGGACTACGCTCTTATTTTCTTAAGAATTTCAAAATCGGCAAATAGCCATCGGCAAATAGCCCCGGACTTGTGTTTCAAGACGGGGCTTTGATTTTGCGTTGCGGAAACGATATTTTTGTGGGCGGCGAAGGAATCGAACCTTCGACCTCTGTTCCCGATTTTTCCGAAATCTCCGATTTCGTGAAAAATCGAGGATCCTCGATAAATCATAAAATCAAAGATTTTGGATTTATCGGGACTTATCGGGACCTCGCGCCAGAGCAAAGCTCGGTGCGGGGCGGGCAGCGTTCCCTGCCCCGTTGTAAAATTTGCGCTTGATTTGTGTCTCTTTACCGCTTCGTTAGAACCTATTTTAGCACAAATTCTAACTGATTTACCTAGTCATACAGGTAGTCATTCGGGGTAGCGTTGAATGACTACCCTGCGTTTCTAAAACCTTTTGTATTT
>Ga0315291_10011942_pt1 | contig 10561 bp, 14 predicted proteins | sample YL17G12_20_MG_FD_203070 | JGI IMG/M metagenome (GOLD analysis project Ga0315291, IMG submission 203070) | Sediment microbial communities from Yellowstone Lake, YNP, Wyoming, USA - YL17G12_20 | ecosystem: Environmental > Aquatic > Freshwater > Lake > Sediment | place: USA: Wyoming | collected... | reverse complement strand
CTTTCGGGAGGGCAGGCGCGTGGATCGGCCTCGGCTTCGCGCTGATGGCCGGGCTGGTGCTCGGCGCGGGCGCGTACTTCCTGGATTTCACCCGAGGCTACCTTCACGCCCTGCTGTACGCGGCGGCCTTTGCTGCAGCCGAGGTCCTCCATACCCCGATAGGTTTCCTGGCGTGTGGAGCGATCGGGCTGACCGTCGGCTTGGTCGTGTTCGTGCGCTTTCTGCGGAATCACCCGATGCCAGCCGAGGAGGTGCCCAATGTCTGAGATCGTTGATCTGAAAGAACTGGAGCGCAGGGCGTTCCGAGCCACGTTCCAGGATGGCCTGTGGGATATGTTCGTAGGCGTCGTCGTACTGGCCTTCGCCCTCATTCCCTTGCTGGATGCGTTGGGCGACTTCTGGAGCAGCGTTGTGTTTCTGCCCATCTATCTGCTCGGATGGCTGGGCTTCCAGGCGGGCAAGAAACACGTCACCCTGCCCCGCATGGGCGCGATCCAGCCCGGCTCGGCGAGGAAGGCGAAACTGCGAAAGATCACGGGGGCCATCGCCCTTGCCCTCGGCACATTTGCGGCGCTCGGTTTCGTGGTGATTGCCTTGCAGCAGGCTAACGCGCGGCTGGCGGACTGGCTGTTTCCAGCGCTTATGGGTCTGCTGGTGCTGGTGGCGTTCAGCGTTGGGGCATACTTCCTGGACTTGCCCCGGCTATATGGTTACGGGGTTCTGGCAGGGCTGGCCGCGCCGGTCGGCGAACTACTATACAGACATGCGGGCGCGGCGCACCATGGCTGGCCCGTCACCTTCGGAATCAGCGGCGGCGCAATCTTCATCGTGGGCGTGGTCCTGCTGGCGCGGTTTCTGCGGGCATACCCCGTGGTGCGGGAGGGTGAACGATGAGCGCCGACACGACTCGCGGCGAAGAACTCCAGCCCCTGGCCGACCTTGACCGCGTCATCCACGAACCGGCGCGGCTGATGATCGTGGCCTACCTGTACGTGGTGGAGAGCGCGGACTTCACGTTCCTGATGCGCCAGACGGGGCTGACGTGGGGCAACCTGTCGTCGCACATGAGCAAACTGGAGGAGGCGGGTTACGTGGAAGTGGACAAATCGTTTGTGGAGCGCAAGCCGCGCACGATGCTCCGGCTCACAGATGCGGGGCGCGCTGCCTTCCGTGAGTACCGCAAGCGGATGGAGCAGGTGCTGGGGGACATCCCGGCGTGATCTGGGTTTCACGACCCTCGCGATTCCGTCATTCTGAGGAGCGAAGCGACGAAGAATCTCGTGCTGCGAAATGAATGGTCTCGCCGTGAACTGAGATTCTTCGCCCTCGGCTCAGAATTACAAGGCGAAAAGGAGGCGCAAAATGTACGAATACAAGTTTGTGAGATCGAACCTGGGCTGGCTATCTCACGAGCCCAAGAAGGACTACCGCCAGGTGGTCCACGAACACGCAAAGGAAGGATGGCGGCTGTTCCAAATCCTGACGCCCGGCACCGGCGGTTTCGGCCAGGCCGAGTACTTCGAACTGATCTTCGAGCGGCCCGCGCAGAATGCTCCCGAACCTGTGAACGCCTGACGGTGTATATCCCTCGGGAGCATCGCTGCTGCAAGGTTTGGTTTGCTGTTGAAGGAGGCAGTACCATGACTACAATGGCAATTCGCACAGAGAATCTGACCCGCGATTTCGCGTCGGTGCGCGCGCTGGACGGTCTCAGCATTGAGGTGGCGTCCGGCGAAATCTTCGGATTCCTCGGCCCCAACGGCGCAGGAAAGACGACGACCATCAACCTGCTCCTGGGTCTACTGGAGCCGACTGCGGGCCGCGCCGAGGTGCTAGGCTTTGATACCCGCGCGCAGGCCGACCAGGTGCGCGAGCGCGTGGGCGCGCTGCTGGAACACACGGGCCTTTACGAGCAACTGAGCGCCGAAGACAACCTGGAGTTCTACGGGCGCGTGTGGCGCATGCCCAGGGCAGAGCGCGAGGCCCGCATCCAGGAACTACTCACGCACATCGGTCTGTGGGACCGGCGCAAGGAGCGCGTGGGCAAGTGGAGCAAGGGAATGAAGCAGAAACTGGCCCTGACCCGTGCCATGTTCCACCGCCCGCGACTCGTCTTCCTGGACGAGCCGACGGCGGGGCTGGATGTCATGGCTGCCGTGGCCGTACGGGAAGATCTGGCCGCGCTGGCCGCCCGCGAAGGAGTCACCGTCTTTCTGACCACTCACAACATGGCTGAGGCCGAGAAACTGTGCCAGGAGGTCGCCGTGATCCGCAAGGGGCAATTGGTCGCCACCGGCTCTCCGGATTCGCTGCGGGCCAGAATGGGCGGCCCTCGCTTGGAGATCGTGGGGCGCAACTTCGGCGAGAGTGCGCTGGCCCTGTTGCGCGCCCGGCCCGAGGTTGCCGCAGCGGAGGCCCACAACGCGCACCTGACCATTGACCTGCGCCAAGAGACCGACACCGCACCGCTGGTCGGAATGCTGGTGAGCGCAGGCGTCCAGGTGGAAGAAGTGCGCCGCGGCAAAGCCAGCCTGGAAGAGGTCTTCGTGACCTTGATGGAGGAAGAGAAATGACCGCGGATATCTTGACCGTGTTGTGGAAAGAGAGAAAGGGGCTGTTTCGCGTCCAGGGCGGCCGATCAAGAGCCCTGCTGACCATGCTGTTGCCGGTGATCATGATCGCTATCATCCTGCCTGTGCAGATGGGCCGTGACTACCTCACTGGAGCGTGGCCGCTGGTGGCTTCTTTGGTCATCCCAGTGCTTCTGGTTGGAATGACGATCCCCGAATCGTTCGCCGGAGAGCGCGAGCGGAATACGCTGCCGACGCTGCTTGCCAGCCGCCTGCCCGACCGGGCAATCCTGTTCGGCAAGTGGGCATTGGGCGTCGGCTATGGCTTCGCGATGACCCTCCTTGTTCTTCTCGTGAGCCTGATCACGGTGAACATTCTTCACTGGGAAGGCCAAATCATGTTCTACCGTGCGAACATGGCCTGGGCACACGTCTGCGTGGGCTTGCTCATGTCAGGGCTGATTGCAAGCCTCGGTGTTCTGGTCTCGCTGCGCTCGGCCACGGTGCAGGGCGCGCAACAGGCGCTGATGTCTATCATCCTGGTCCCGCTGATGCTGCTGCAGGTTGTGCCAATGCTCCTGTTGAGCGTGATATCAAATGGGCGAGACCTTCTGCGGCAACTGATATCCATCAACTTCACCCACTTTGCGCTCATCACTGTGGGAATCCTGGCCGCTCTGAATGTGGGATTCCTCGTGGCGGCGATGGCGCGGTTCAAGAGGGCGCGTTTGATTCTAGACTAGGGCGCGAAGACACATAGGTGTCGAGGAGGCAGAAAGATGCTCACCGATATCTGGACGGTCATGTGGAAAGAATGGAAAGGACTCTTCCGTGAGGGAACCAACCGCCGCAGTTGGCTGATGCTCGGGGCGGTGCTTGTGTTCCTGCTCCTCTCAAACCCGCTGCGCGATGGGCCTGCCTGGCTGAGGACCGAAGAGAGCGCGGTCATGACCGCAACACTCTGCATGGTGCTCGCCATCAACACGGTTGCCAACTCATTCGCGGGCGAGCGGGAGCGGCACACGCTGGAAACGTTGCTCGCGAGCCGCCTGCCCGACCGGGCCATCCTGTTCGGCAAGGTTGCGGCGTCCGTCGCCTTGTCCTTCGGCGCGACGGTTGCCTACCTCGCCATCGGCGTGGCCCTCGTCAATGCGGTTCACGGAGGTGGAGGATTCCTCTTCTTCCCGCCGGTGATCATTGTAGCAGATCTGGCCTTGGGATTCCTGTTGCCGCTGATGTTTGCAGGCGCAGGGGTACTCGCGTCGCTGCGGGCCGCAACGGTGCAGGGAGCCGCGCAGTTGCTCATGATGATGTTCATGCTCCCGGCAGCGCTGCTGACGGTGTTTCTGCTGATGTTCCAGGGCCCGTCCAACCCCGTGATCGCATTCTTGAGCACGCTGAACCCGTGGCAGGTCCTGCTCGTCGCCGCCGGTGTGCTGTTCGCGCTGGACGCGGGCCTGCTCCTGGCAGCAACGGCGCGGTTCCGGCGGGCGCAGCTGATTCTGTCCTGACCTTGTGTCTTGGTGCGGCGTACTTCTGAAGTGCGCCGCACCTCTCCTGTCTTGCGTGGCGCGGCCCAAATGAACCAGTAGCCGATCCACAGTGTATCTCGGATAGAGACGGCATGTGCGCAGATGTTGGTCTGTTGTTGGAAGGAGACAGAGCCATGACGACGATGAGGATGCACAACGCGAATTCTGGCAAGACGTACTACGTCATTGCGGCGTTGTTGGGGGCGATAGGAGGCGGGCTTGCGGTGGCTCTTGCTACCAAAGCCATTCCCAAGAGGATGTCCCGAATGATGGCGGGGATGATGGCGCAAATGGGGCAGGGCGGCTGTGAGCCATCAGAGATGTGAAAGCGGATGATGGAGGGCTCCGGCGGAGCCCGCGAGACAGAGAGTTAGGCAGCGTCAAGCGCAAGTCACGACCTGTGGGAGGGACGACCATGACCAAGTGGGCATATCTGACAGTCCGCATCCGATATGATGGCAAGAAGCACAAGAACTGGATCCTGGAGTACCCGGACCGGCCACCGCTCGTTGGCATGCAGGGTATCCTGGAGGCTCATGGCGCAGATGGCTGGGAGCTGGTTAGCCTGGCCCCTGAGGATCAGAAAGCCTACGCCGCGTTCGGAGGGTGGTGCGTCGAGCCGACTACCTACAGGGCTACCTTCAAGCGGTCCAGCGAGTACTAGCAAGTGCTGGATGGACCGCCGGAATAGGTCGTGGGAACAGGTGCGACGCACTTCCGAAGTGCGTCGCACTTTGCGAGTAGAAAACCGAACCAAAAGCCGCCTGAGTGCGTAATATCATGGGAACGGAGCCCGAAACATCCACGATACGGAGGACGTCAACGACGATGAGCACGAGTGGCATGGTTTTGCAGCCCCGCATCCAGCAAGCGACCAGCGAGATCACCGGCGCGGACCGCTGGGATCACGTGCTGGCGCGGCTGGGAGTGAACCGCACGGGACACCGGGTTGAGCCGGGATTGTACGCTCTGGGCAGCCCGACGGCGGATTCGCCCGTCTTCGTCACTGCGAACTATACACTCAGTTTTGACGCGCTGCGGTCGGCGCTGGCGGGAGCGGACGGCTACATTCTTGCGCTGGACACGAAGGGCATCAACGTCTGGTGCGCCGCGGGGAAGGGAACTTTCGGCACGGATGAGGTCGTGCAGAGGGTGGAGGCAACAGGTCTACATAATATTGTAAGCCATCGCACTTTGATCCTGCCCCAATTGGGCGCTCCTGGGGTCGCCGCGCACGAGGTCAAACGGCGCACGGGGTTCAGGGTGGAGTACGGGCCGGTGCGGGCTGCGGATTTGCCCGAATACCTCAAGACGCGCCAGGCCGCGCCTCAGATGCGCCGCGTGCGCTTCGGGCTGCGCGATCGCTTGGCACTGATCCCTGTGGAGATCACGCACGCCATTCTGCCGACCTCGATCGCGGCGGTGATCCTGTATTTCGCCAGCGGCCTCTGGGCGTCGCTGGCCGTGGCCGCGGCTGTGTTTGCGGCCCTAGTCTTGTTCCCCATCCTGCTGCCCTGGATTCCCACCCGCGACTTCAGCAGCAAGGGGTTCCTCCTGGGTGGGCTGGTCGCGCTGCCCTTTGCGCTAGGAGTCTTGCTGCGCAACCCGGACGCGGCCTGGTGGCAGCGCATCGGCGGGGCGCTGACCTATCTTCTGCCCCTGCCAGCGCTGACGGCTTTCCTTGCGCTGAACTTCACCGGTTCAACCACGTTTACATCGAGGACCGGGGTCCGGCGCGAGATGTTCGCATACATCCCGGCGATGGCGTGGACGTTTGGAATCGGCATCCTGCTGCTTGTCATCTTGCTGCTGGTCTAGTGCCTGGAGGGAGAACATGATTCGCGCGTCTGAGTTGAACACGCTCCAATATGACCCAGATCTGTGCAACGGCTGCGGGATGTGCGTCAGCGTGTGCCCGCACGCCGTGTTTGCGTTGAACGGCAGGGCGGCCCGCCTTGCCAGCCCCGATGCCTGCATGGAGTGTGGGGCGTGCCAGCGCAATTGCCCGACAGGCGCGATTGCGGTGGACAGCGGCGAGGGCTGCGCCACGGCGATGATGATCGCCGCGCTAACGGGAAGGAAAGAAGCCACGTGCGGCTGTGGTTGAGCAGCGAGGTAGAGAGAGTATGTCGCACAAACAAGGCGACCGGATGTCCGACCTGGACTTCAAACTGATGGCCGCGCTTTTCGCCATTCTTGACTTCTTCTACCCATACGTTGCGAAGCGCGCCTGCACATTCGGCATCACCGAGGGGATGACCGTCGTGGACTACGGCTGCGGGCCGGGGCGCTACACCTTGCAGTTCGTGGCGCTGGTGGGGCAGAGCGGCAAGGTATACGCGGTGGACGTCCAGCCGCTGGCGGTGGAGGCGGTGAGGCGCAAGGCCGCCAAACAGGGTCTGTCCAACGTGGAGGCCGTCACGGCCCAGGGCTACGACTCCGGTTTGCCCGACAAGGTCGCGGACATCGTGTGTGCGATTGACATGTTCTTCTCGGTGAAGGAGCCTACGCGATTTCTGGCGGAACTGCGGAGAATCATCAAGGATGACGGGACTCTCGTGATTGATGACGGTCACCAACGGCGGAGTGTCACGAAACAGAAGATAGTGGCCTCCGGCTGCTGGGTCATCCGCGAGGAAACGCGCGACCACTTGAAGTGCAAGCCTGCGCATTGATTCTGGTTCGGGTCTGAATGTGCGGAATTGGACATTCTGGATTATGATGTTGGCGGCGAGCAAGGTGACGATTGTGAAAGCGAGACCTCGCAAATACTATCCGAAGTTCTATGAAGCCCTCGGATTTCGGAAGCGCCTCGTCAGTTATCGATGGACAAAAGAAGGAGTGATTGAACATGCACACAGTTGAAGTTTCTCACATCGCCAAAGCCTTTGGCCGCACCCAGGCCGTGGCTGACGTATCCTTCACCGTGGATGGCGGCGAAATCTTCGGCCTCCTCGGCCCCAACGGCGCGGGCAAGACCACCACCATCCGCATCATGCTGGACATCTTCAAGGCCGACGGCGGAACTGTCTCTGTGCTGGACGGCGCGATGACTGAAGAGAAAAAGAACCGCATCGGCTACATGCCCGAAGAGCGCGGCCTGTACCAGGACATCTCGCTGGAGCGCTGTCTTGTGTATTTGGGCACGCTGAAGGGCCTTTCGGACGCCGACGCGCGCAGGCGCCTGGGCGCGTGGCTGGAGCGGTTTGACCTCGCCGCGCACAGGAACAAGAAGGTGAAGGAACTCAGCAAGGGGATGCAGCAGAAGGCGCAGATCATCGCCGCCGTCATGCACCAGCCCGAAGTGCTGATTGTGGACGAGCCTTTCGCCTCTCTCGACCCGGTCAACACGCAGATGGTCAAGGACCTCATGCGCGAACTCCGCGACGCGGGAACTGCGATTATTATGTCCACACACCAGATGCACCAGGTGGAGGAACTCTGCGACCGCATCCTCCTCATCAACGAGGGCCGCGACGTGCTGTACGGCGGCCTGAACGACATCCGCAAACAGTACTCCGGCCACGCCGTCGTCGTCCGCGCCGTGGGCGAGATTCCCAAACTGCCCGGCGTGGAATCCATCTCGCGCCACAACAGCGAGACCAAACTGAACCTGGCCGACGGCGTGACGCCCCAGGACACGCTCAAAGGATTGCTGGCGCAGGGCGCGGTTCTGGAGAAGTTCGAGATCGCCGTGCCCTCGCTGGACGAAATCTTCATCCGCGTGGTGGGCAAAGGAGGCGAGTAATGTCCAAACTGTGGCTCGTCGCCGAATACGAATACAAGCGCCAGGTGTTGCGCAAACGCTTCATCTGGGCGCTCCTCAGCGTGCCCCTCATGGTTGCCCTGTTGATAGGCATCATCTATCTCGCCATGTCCCTGGAGAACGACTACACGCCCATCGGCTACGTGGATCATTCGGGCATGCTGGCAGATCCGATACCCGCGCCCGACCGCTCCAAGCCGGTGGAGATCCGCGCCTACCCTGGCGAGTCCGAGGCGCGCAAGGCGCTGGACGCGGGCGAAATCCAGGGCTACTACGTCCTGCCTGCCGACTACGTCGAGACCAATCATGTGGAACTGGTGTACCTGAAGCGGCCCAAGAGCAACGCCACGGGCCAGTTCTACGACTTCATGCAGGTCAACTGGCTCGCCACCCAGCCGCCCGAAGTCGCCCACCGCATCGCCGCCATGAGCGACGACGACATCATCGTCCGCACACCCGACGGCAAGCGCGAGTTCAAGTCCGAGCCGACGCTGGGCCAACTGCTGCCGTTGCTGACCGGGATGGCTTTCCTGATGCTGCTGGGGTTCAGCGGCGGCTATCTGGTGCAGGCCGTCGTGGAGGAGAAGGAGAACCGCACGATGGAGATCATGGCGACCTCGGCATCGCCAGGGCAATTGATCGGCGGCAAGGTGATCGGGCTCATCGGCGTCACGCTTACCCAGGTCGTCGTCTGGTCGCTGTTCATCGCGGCGGCGGCCTTCGTGGGCGGACGCTTCTTTGAGGTGCCCTTTCTCCAGGACGCGCGCGTGGATGTTCAGTCGTTTCTCATTCTGCTTGCCGCTTTTCTACCGGGCTACATCATGTATGCCGCCTTCATGACGGCGCTGGGGGCTACCTTCGCCGAAGCGCAGGAGGCTCAGCAGGTTTCTGGACTGTTCATCCTGCCGAACGTCGTTCCTATGTGGCTGACCGGGATGATCATCGAGAATCCGAACAATCCGATTGCCGTCGCCATGACGCTGTTCCCCCTCACCGCGCCGACGACACTATCTCTACGCGTTACGTTTGAGCAGGTGCCCCTGTGGCAAGCCGCCGTTTCTGTGGCGCTGCTGGCCTTGAGCGCGTGGGGCGCGGTGTGGCTCGCCGGGCGGGCCTTCCGCCTGGGGATGCTGCGCTACGGCAAGCGCGTGGATTTGCGCGAGTTGTTCGGGCGGCCTAAGCGGGCCGCGGGAGGCAGCCATGTCTAAGACGCTCCTCGTGCTGCGAAACGAACTGATTACCACCATTTCGCGCAAATCCTTTCTGTTCACGGCCATCGGCATTCCGATCATCGGCTTCCTGATCTTCATGGGCGTGGGACTTCTGGGCCAGGGTGGAACCGGCGGCGTGGAGAGCGTCATCGGCGGGGCGGGCGCAACCGCGCCCAAGCCCGAAGGCTTCGTGGATCAGGCCGGAATCATCGAGGCGATCCCCGACGACATCCCCGCCGGCCTGCTGACGGCCTTCTCGGACGAGGCAAGCGCCCGCCGCGCGCTGGATGCCGGCGAAATCAAGGCGTATTACCTGATCCCCGCGGACTACGTGACCAAGGGGACGATCTACTACGTTGACCCCAACGCGCGGCCGCTCATATCGGGCGCGCAGACCGGGATCATGCGCTGGGCGCTGTTCGTGAACTTGCTGGGCGGCGATACGGAACTGGCTGCCCGCGTCCGCAACCCGATGGAGATCTTCGTGACCGCCCTGTCGCCGTCGCCCGAGCGCGACATTGAGATGGACTCTGGGATGAGCGCGGCGTTCTGGATTCCCTACGCCGTAACCATGATCTTCTACTTCGTCATCATGATGTCGGCCAGCCTGCTCCTGAGCAGCATCAGCAAGGAGAAGACGAACCGCGTCATGGAGATGTTGATGGCCTCTGTGTCGCCGCGGCAGATGCTGGCGGGAAAAATCGCGGGGCTGGGCATCGCGGGCCTGGTTCAAACGCTCGTCTGGGCGGGCACGGGGTACACGCTGCTGCGCCTGGGCGGGCGCACGCTGAGCATCCCGGCGTCACTCCTGCCCCCGCCGTCCATCATCTTGTGGGGCGTGATCTTCTTCCTGTTGGGTTATGCCCTCTACGCCAGCCTCATGGCGGCGTTGGGGGCGATGGTGCCCAACCTGCGCGAAGCGTCGCAGGCCACGATCTCGGTCATCTGGCCGCTGATCGTGCCGCTGTTCTTCATCAACCCGCTGATTGAGGATCCGCACAGCACGCTGTCGCTCGTTCTGGGATTGGTGCCGTTCACCGCGCCCATCGCCATGATGACGCGGCTCGCGGCGGGCAGCATCCCGTGGTGGCAGCCGGCGCTGGCGGCGGTGCTGCTCGCGGTGACCGCTGTCTTCATTGTGCGGGCGGTCGCGGGCATGTTCCGCGCCCAGACGCTTCTTTCCGGCCAGGCGTTCAGCGCCAAACGGTTCTGGGGCGCGCTGCTAGGACGGTAGGTGTCGGGGCGATCCACGTTGGGGCTTTCGTTGGGGCGATCCTTGTGATCGCCCTGCCTCTGGGCAAGTCCTTGATTGGCGCCGAAAATGCCGTGTCAAATCAAATGACAATGTCACCGGCAGCCGTCCGTTGACAATGGCCTGACCGCGTGCTATACTTCCATTCAGAACGATTCCGGCTTCACCTTGTTGGGAGGTCTGGATGTGAATGCCTCGGAGAACGGTACCCGAATCCTAGTCGAACAAGC
>Ga0315291_10011940_pt1 | contig 10562 bp, 12 predicted proteins | sample YL17G12_20_MG_FD_203070 | JGI IMG/M metagenome (GOLD analysis project Ga0315291, IMG submission 203070) | Sediment microbial communities from Yellowstone Lake, YNP, Wyoming, USA - YL17G12_20 | ecosystem: Environmental > Aquatic > Freshwater > Lake > Sediment | place: USA: Wyoming | collected... | reverse complement strand
CCGGAGGCGGGCGTGCTGGCCTTCGCGACGCCGGTGTATTTCTACGGCCCGACGGCCCACCTGAAGCGCTTCATCGACCGCATGTTCTCGCTGTTCAAGTTCAGCCCGGACGGCAAGGTGCGGCAGGCGTTCCATAAGACGCGCGTGGCGCTGATCGCGACGGCCGCGGGCGGGCTCGACGACGGCCTGAGCCTGACGGAGCAGCTCTTCAGGAAGATCGCCGCGTTCTCAGGCAAGGAGATGCAATCGCTGCTCGTGCCGAACGCCGAGGGCGCGGACAAGGAGGAACTCCGCAGGAAGGCCGTTGCGTTCGGTGAATCGCTGGCGCGGGTGTAGGTCTCCGGCGCCATGCCCACGCGGAAACTCGCCTGCGTTCCGGCGCAGGCAGGTCACGCCCGCACGGATGGGTGGGCGTGATTTCCAAGGGCCCCCGCGCGGGTCCCCACGGTTGTGTTGTCTGTGGCCGCGACTTTCCACGAGGATTCCGGGCGGGTTCGCGGGTTCCCGGTTCGCGGAAAAAAGCTGGACCTTTTGGGGCAATTCGTGGTATCCTTAAGTATGAAGAACGTGGGAACCTTCACGCGTTCTTCCGAAGGCCCGGGCTGAAGCATCCGGGCCGGTCGTGCCCCCGGAGGCGTCCGGGGGAGTGGGAGCCCGGCGGCCAATGCGGTTCACCGCTGCGGCGACGGCTGGGCAGGGACCCTGACAGGAAGGAGGTGATCTGTGCAACAAAGTAACATAGGTGGCCTGCCATAGGCAGGCGACGTACCTGCCTATGGCAGGCACACAGAAGGTCGAGCCTGAGAGGGTCGAACATGCCCTGGCAGGCTCGACCTGTTCTTCCAGGATCCCGCCAGGGGTCCTCCCGCGTTGACCGTCATGTTGGGGGTCATCCCCGGCCCCCTTGTCCTTGGCGAAACGCGAGGAGGCGACGACCGTCACCGTTCGGAGCCCGCAACACTCGGTCCGCTGTCCGCGATCCTCACTCGCCAATCGCCGATGGCTTCTCGAAGTCCTCCTTCATGGCCGGGGGGAGGCGCCAGACGTGGTCGCCGGTCTTGTTGGTGAAGTACAGGCAGGACTCGGATGGCTTGAGCGGATCACCGTCCGCCCACAGCGCGTAGAAATCCGGATGGGCGTTGACGGGCCGGCGGACGTAGGTGTGGTTGCGCTCGCTCTTGGAGGTCAGGGCCTTCAGCCTCGTCCACGTCTTGCCCTGGTCCTGGCTGGTCCACATCACGACGTCCCCGCCGGTTGCGTGAGGCTGCGGCCCGGGGTCGGTGGGGGCGATGAGCCGCCACGTGCCGTCGGCCTCGACGTACAGTGAGCCGTGATCGTAATTGTGATCCGATTCGGTGACGGGCCGAATCTCCCATTCCTTCCCCGTCCATCGCGCGGTCCACCAGACACGAGGGCCATTCTCCGAGCCCGGCTCGAAGCCCTTGCTGGTAAGGTACATGATGATGGGACTGCCCTTCGCGTCGAACTGTAGGTCCTTCAGATAGACCAGGAGCTTCTCGGCCTGGTAGTCGTGCACGAGCGCGGGGTTGTGCACCTCCTTCAGCGGCGTGGCCACCTGGTTTCCGTCCACCGTCCGCCAGGTCTTCCCCTGATCGGGCGTCTCCAGATAGTAGAGGTTGGTCCGCGCGTTCAGCCCGCCCTTGGCCGGATGGAGATCGAACGCGGTCGCGACCCGGCCGCCTTCGCGCCAACTGATCTGGTAGTGCCCGCTCTCCATCCGCGACAGCAGTTGTGGCTCGGACCACTTCGTCCCGTCGGGGCTGGTCATCCAGAACAGGCTCCTGCCGCCGTCCCGGTAGCGGGTGTGGAGGAACAGGAAGCCCTGTCCGCTCAGCCACCACGGCTGGCCGTAGGAGAAGTTCGTCTCCATCATCTTCTCGAAGTCGTCCACGGAGTAGGGCTTCCTGCTCCTGTGGATGTAGGACGGCCTGCTTGTGCCGTGGGCGTTGGAGAAGATCCAGACGTACCCCGCGTCGTCCAGCATCATGGTGGGGTTGTCGTGGGCGTCGTCGGTTTTCTTGTTCAGGAGGATCGTGGGCCGGGGGACCTTGCCCGTGGCGTGATCGTAGTACGAGACCATGTGCAGGAGCACGTTCTTGTCCTTCGGCCGGCCGCCGTAACAGAAGAACGTCTTGCGGGCCTCCTTCGAGTAGTACGCGATGGGCAGGAGCTGCTGGGGATACGTGGCGAACCCCCCGCTGTACTTATAGACGTACTGGTTCTTCATCGGCTGGTTGTAGTACCAGATGCCCCGGTACCCGTCGTCCTTGGGGAGCATGGGTTTCTCCTCGGCCGGCAAGGCGCAGGCGCACCAGGCCGGAACCAAGATCGCCGCAAGCAGTCGTCCTTTGTGTTCCATATCGCTCACGAGGATAGTGTCCGCCCGCGGGAAAAGCCAGCGGTCCCGGGGGCTGGAATTTTCCCGGAATTCCCTTGGCACTCGCGCCGGCCCTTTGTTACTATGTGAGTAATTACTCACGTAGTCGGGAGCGCGAAATGCGACGGAGAACCGGTTCCTGGGGCGTGTTCCGGATGCAGGCGGAGATTCTCTCCGCGGCGGCGCATCCGATCCGCCTGGCGGTCATCGACTTCCTGCGGGACGGGGAGCAGTGCGTCTGCGACATCGCCGCGCACCTGGGAGCGCAGCGGTCCAACGTCTCCCGGCACCTGTCGGTGATGCTCAAGGGGGGCATCGTGGACTGCCGCAAGGAAGGCCTCCGCCAGATTTACTCGCTGAAGACGCCCTGCATCACGGACTTCCTCGCCTGCGTCAACAACGTCCTGCGGGAGCGGCTCGCCGAGGCCAGGGCGGTGCTGGCCCGCCTGTGAGAGGAACAGATGAACTGGAAACCCGGATCCCGAAAGTTCGCGTGGCTGGCCGCGATATTCCTCGTGGCGTATTTCCTTCCCCTGGGGCAGGCCAGGGTCTCCAACTCGATACTGGAGGCTTTCAAGCTCCTCCAGTGGTACGCGATCAACCACACCCTTGCCTGCGTGGTGCCGGCCATGTTCATCGCCGGGGCGATCTCCACGTTCCTGTCGCAGGCGTCGGTCATGCGCTACCTGGGGCCCCGCGCCAACCGTCCGCTGGCCTATACGGTGGCTTCGGTGTCGGGCGTGATCCTGGCCGTCTGCTCGTGCAGCGTCCTGCCGATGTTCGCGGGCATCTACAACATGGGCGCGGGGCTGGGGCCGGCCAGTGCCTTCCTCTATTCAGGTCCGGCGATCAACGTCATGGCCATCTTCCTGTCGGCCCGCGTGCTGGGTCTCGACTTGGGCGCCGCGCGGGCCATCGGTTCCGTGGCGTTCGCGTTTATCATCGGGCTGCTGATGGCCCTGGTCTTCCGGCGCAGCGAGACCAAGCGGGTCGAGGCAACGATGCAGATGCCCCCCCCGCCCCACAGCCCGCGCCCGCTGTGGAAGACGGCCCTCTACTTCCTGTGCATGATCCTGTTCCTGATCTTCAGCGACTGGTACAACACCAACGACGTGACCATCACGATGAACGACGGGGCGGTCCTGAAGGCCAACATCCGCTACCAGACGCAGGACACCCTCGACGTCCAGGAGTACCAGCCCGACGGGCATTTGAGCACCGACGTGCGGCGTCTGAACCGCGCCGACGTCAAGAGCGCGGAACCGGTGCCCGGCTTTGTGATGACGGTACACGGCATCAAGTGGTATCTGGCCGGGGCGATGGGTTTGGCGGTCGTCCTGATGCTCTGGCGGTGGTTCTCGCGCGACGAGGTGAGGCAGTGGATGCAGGCGACGTGGGACTTCGGCCTGATGATCGTCCCGCTACTGTTCGGGGGCGTGTTCCTGACGGGGTTCATCGGGGGGCTGATTCCCGAGAAGTACGTCGCCGGGTTCGTCGGCGGCGACAGCATCCTCTCGAACTTCGTCGCCGCGTTCGTGGGCATGATCTGGTACTTCGCAACGTTGACTGAGATCCCGATTGTCGAGATGCTGATGCGCCTGGGGATGGGCAAGGGTCCGGCCCTGGCGCTGCTGCTGGCGGGTCCGGCGCTGTCCTTGCCGAGCATCCTGGTGATATACAAGATCGTCGGGTTCAAGAAGACACTCGTTTTCTGCCTGCTGACGGTGGTGATGTCCACCATCGTCGGGTGGGCGTTCGGGATGATCTCATCGTAAGGAGAGAACCGTGTCGGACACACCCAAACCAAAGAGCGGGTCGTCCGGCTGCTGCTCCGGCAGCGGGAACAAGAGGACCGTGCTTCTGTATGCCTGTTCGGGCGGGTCGAACGTCGGGGAGATTTCCGACCTCGCGGCCCGGGAACTGATGTTCGCGGGCGACGGCGCGATGTTCTGCCTCGCCGGGATCGGCGCCGGCATCCAGGGCATGGTCCAGACGGCCAAGGACGCCGACTTGAACGTGGTCATCGACGGCTGCCCGATTGACTGCGCCAAGGAGATCTTCGAGAAGGCCGGCATCACGAACTACGTGCAGATCAAGGTGACCGACCTGGGCATCGAGAAGGTCAAGGGTGTCCGCGCCAAGCCCCAACAGGTTAAGGTCGTGGTGAAGAAGGCCAAGGAAGTCATTGGATCGTAGGCGGCGACCGCCCCGCCGCGAAGGCGGCTGCCGGCGAATCCGGGCGAATGAGTCATGAGCAAGCTGGTGGGAACATTTCCAAGGCGGAGCGAGTTCGTCAAGGCCAGGGCCGCCCTGGAATCCCTGTCGCTGCCGTACGAGGTGATCCGGCCGGAGCCGGGTTTTCGGAACGTCGGCGTCCCGGCGATCGTCCTGGACTCGCAGACGCAGACGGCGCTCTACGAACGATACCCGGAGGCGTTCACCTGTTCCGGCTGGGTGGACTACCGCCCCGCCGCCGTCGAGGTCCCCCAGGAAACGCCCAGGACGTTCAAGAATGACGTTTTCGGCGAGGCCGCTGTCATGGTCCTCGCGCCCTGCGTGGCCGACCCGACCCGGATTCGGATCATCGCCCACCTTTCCGGCGACCTCAGCGAGGTGTTCCCCTATCTGAACGCGGAGATGCGCGAGGCCTCGTACAACCTCCACGGCCCGACGTTCACGTTCATGGAGGGGTATCGGATGATCTCGGTCTATCCGCGCCGGATCGCAGTCGCCAAGGCCGACGAGATCGTCGATGCCTGGCGGACGCTGGAGATGATCCGCCTCCGGGCCAACGACGTCTGGACCCGGCGGGGCGAGATCGAGCCGTCCTACGAGATGCGTGAAAAGCCCCCGGCCCTGGAGATCTTCAAGCGCCTCCCGCGGACGAACTGCCGCGCCTGTGGGGAAAAAACGTGCCTGGCCTTTGCCTTGCGAGTCTGGAGCGGGGAGTCCGCGGCGTCGAGGTGCCGGCCGGTTTTCGCGGGAGAATTCGCCCATCTCAAGTCCGCACTGGTCGAGATTTGCGCGGGCCTGGGCGTGGCGGAGTTTGCAACAGAGGCCCAACGGTGACACAGGAGTCAGGCCATGCCGGATTTCCGTGAATGTTTCTGGGGAGGAACGTGGATCATCCCGCTGGGGGTGTTCATCATCCTCCTGCTGGCGGTCGTGCTTCTGTGCCGCCGGGGCACGTCTGGCATGTGCTGCCCTCCCATGATGCACGGTCATGACATGAAGAACGAGAGGGAGACGCCCTTGGACATCCTGGAAAAACGGTACGCCAAGGGCGAGATCACCAAGGACCAGTTTGAGCAGATGAAGAAGGATATCCGGAAGTAACGTAAGGAATTCAGGAGTCGAAGGCATGAAACTGGTGCAGATTCTGGGAACGGGTTGCCCCAAGTGCAAGAAGCTGGCGGAGAACGCCGAGGCCGCCGCCAAGGCGCTGGGCATCGAGTACCACATTGAGAAGGTCACCGACATCAACATGATCATGGGCTTCGGCGTGATGGTGACGCCGGCCCTGGCCGTGGACGGGGTGGTGAAGGTCGTGGGCAAGGTGCCCGACGTCGAAGCGATCAAGCCCCTCCTGAAATAGCGGTGCGTGAGCCGTCGAGGCCCAGGTTTCTCCGGCTCCCAGATGAGCCCTTGCCAGTGAGAAAACGTCGGGCAGACGGAGATGGCGCCCGGGCGCCGGCGACGAGAGCTTCTCGCGACGATCCGGGCCCTCAAAGGAGCAGGAAATGCCCAATCGGCAGGCTGTCATCCGACTCACGGAGACGGAAATCCAGGCAATGGAGCAGGCCATCTTGGACCGCGATGCGAACTCCGCTCTGGATTTCCTGGACAGGGTCATCGCGCCCCACGTGGAGGAGGCAATTGGCCGGCCTCGCTGCAAGCCTGTCTTCGAGTTGGGCGCGGGCGCCGAACAGCGCCCCCCCCGGGCCGCCCGCTGAGGGCCGACCGGGAACACGTAATGGTGCTGGGACGGACAGGCGAGATAGCAGCGGTCGTCTTGCGTTCCTCCGCATGTACGGCCTGAACATAGGAAGATGGACAGAAAGGCGCGGTAGTCATGAACAAACCTGTGAAGATCGCCATCGTGATCGCGCTGGTCGGGGCGGTCGGGCTCGTCGTCGCGATAAAGGGCAGCAAGCCGGGGGGTCCGTCTTCGCCGCCGGGCGCCCTCCCGCGGCTGGTCGATCTGGGGTCCACGACTTGCATCCCCTGCAAGATGATGGCCCCGATCCTGGAAGAGCTGAAGCAGGAATACGCAGGCAAGCTCCTCGTCGAGTTCATCGACGTGGGGGAGAACCCCGACGCCGGCAAACCGTATGGCATCAAGCTGATCCCCACGCAGGTTTTCTTTGACGCCTCGGGCAAGGAGTTGTGGCGGCACGAGGGATTCATCGCCAAGGAAGATATCCTGGCCAAGTGGAAGGAACTCGGCGTGGACCTCGCGACCGGGGCAGGAGGCGGTCAGGAGCCCGGCACCGTCGCCCCGCCCGTCGATGTCCCTAGCGGGAGCACCTGACCCTCCAAACAGCGATGACGGTCAGGGCGACCGTCACAGAAGGCGGACGGTAGATGGGTCTGCTGGAAACGGCGTTGAGCCAATGCCCCTGCGGCGGCGACAGAGGCGGCGACAATGGCGTCGCTGCGATGCTGACGCTGCTGGGGGCGATGTGCGCGTGGTGGCTGGTCAGCCGGTTCTGGCCGGCCGGGAGAAAGGAAGGTTCGACAGCGATGAGAAGGACTGCAAAGATCGTGGTCGTAGTGGTTCTGATCGCCGTGGTCGGGGTCGTGGCTGCGATCAAGAGCGGCGGGTCCCGCCCTTCGGCCGCCCAGACAAGCCCCACGCAGCCATCGGGCCTGCCTCGTCTGGTGGACCTGGGATCGGTGACGTGCATCCCCTGCAAGCTGATGGCCCCCATCCTGGAGGACCTGAAGAAGACCTACGCCGGGAAGCTCCTGGTGGAGTTCATCGACGTGGCGGAGAACCCCGACGCCGGCAGACCGTATGGCATCAAGCTGATCCCCACGCAGGTCTTCTTCGACGCATCCGGCAAGGAGTTGTGGCGGCACGAGGGGTTCATCTCGAAGGAGGACATCCTGGCCAAGTGGAAGGAGTTGGGCGTCGATCTGGCCGGCGCCGCGGGCACGCCCACGTTCACCCGGATGGAAGCGCCAGCCCCGGACGGCCGCCCGGCCGGGAGCGTCTGCTACATGTGCGACGGGGACATCGACCCCAAGACCCTCGTGGTCGTCCAGACGGACAAGGGCGACGTGAGGCTCTGCTCGCCGCACTGCTACTTCATCCTGTATTCCTGCCTCACCCAGGACAAGGAGGGGTTTGAGAAGAAGGTCTCCGTCACCGACTGGTCCACAGGGAAGGTCATTCCGGCAAGGACGGCCTTCTACCTCTACGGCCTGGACGACAAGACTGGCAGACCGACCGTCAAGGCGTTCGCGGATAAGGGCGCCGCGATCCGGGAACGCCAGGGCACGGGCGGGAGCATCGTCGGGTGGGAGACGCTTCAGGGCAAGGAACTGGCCGCCCGCTGCGGCTTCTGCGACCGGGCCGTCTATCCCGAAGACGCCGCCTTGGTGCTGGCCGAGGGACTTTACACCTGGGGGTGCTGCTCGCACTGTGCCATGGGCGTGGCCGCCCGGACAGGCAAGGACATCGAGGTCCGACAGAAAGACGCCCTCAAGGGCGAAGTGATCGTCGTCAAGACGATGAACGGCAGCGTGGCCTCCATCGAACCCAAGACGGCCGTCGCGTGGTTCGGCCTCAAGAAAGGCCCGGATGGGAAGTTCGTCTCGGCTGGGTGCTTCCACCAGGGATTCTTCATCAACGAGGACAACCTCAAGAAATGGGTCGAGCAGCATCCCCGCGAGACCGGGAAGGAGATTACCATCGCCCAGGCCCTGGCCGACAAGATGAAGCTCACGCCCCAGCAGATCCAGAAGGCATGCAAGATCGGCGAGTGCGCGCCGAAGTAGGCACAACCCCACCAGGCCGGCCCGGGCAGGCCGGCGAAAGGAACTCGGAATGACCCGCAATCGGATGATCCGCGCAGCGGCGTTTACCGTGTGCTTGTCCGCAAGCTGCGCCTGGGCTGCGGAGAAGACGGCGGCGACCACCCCGTCTTCCGCGGCTGGCATCAACGAAACCTACCCCGGCCTGGCCTCCTCCGGTCTGACGTACGCGCGCCTGGCCGACCTGCCACAGGGCACGGTCCTGAAGGCGGGCGACTTGACGATCGCGGAGAAGGAAGTCGCGGACGAGATCGCCAAGGCCCCGAGCGACGTCCAGGGGCAGCTCAAGAAGAACGCCTTCTTCCTGCTGGAGCAGATTGCCACGCGCAAGCTGGTGGTCCAGGCTGCCCGCGAGGACGCAGCCAAGGCCGGCCAGGACGTCTCCAAGTCCGCCGACCGGGAACTCATCCAGGGCTACCTGGGGAAGGTGGCGGACAAGGTGAAGGTGACCGACCAGGAGATCGCGGACTTCTACAAGGAGAACAAGGACATGGTCGGCGGGGCCGACCTGGAGAAGGTCAAGCCCCAGATCAGCCAGTACCTGCTCCAGCAGAAGCAGCAGGAGGCCGTCGCCAAGCATGTGGCGACCCTCGGCCAGCGGATGACCATCGAGGTATCGGCCTCATGGACGAAGAACCAGGCGGCGCTGGCCAAGGACAACCCCGTGGACAAGGCCCGTTCCAGCGGCAAGCCTTCGCTGGTGGACTTCGGCTCCAAGGGCTGCCGGCCCTGCGACATGCTCGCCCCGATCCTGGAGGCCCTCAAGACCAAGTACGACGGCAAGGCGAATGTCCTCTTCGTTTCGGTGCGCGAGGAGCAGATCCTCGCGGCCCGGTACGGCATCCAAGCCATTCCCGTCCAGTTTTTCTTCGACAAGGACGGCAAGGAAGTCTTCCGCCACGTGGGCTTCTTCCCGCAGGAGGAGATCGAGAAGAAGCTCGCGGAAATGGGGGTCAAGTAGTAATGGAACAACTGTTCACCACGTTGACCCGCGCCGTGGAGGGCATGCCCGCCATCGCCCTGGGAGCGGCTTTCATCTGGGGCATCCTGAGCATCCTGCTGAGTCCCTGCCACCTGAGCAGCATCCCGCTGATCGTCGGATTCATCGGGCAGCAGGGACGCATGTCCACCCGGCGGGCCTTCGCCATCTCCACGCTGTTCGCCCTCGGAATCCTCCTCACCATCGCGGTCATCGGGGCGATCACTGCCGCGGCCGGCAGGATGATGGGCGACGTGGGCAAGTACGGCAACTACTTCGTCGCGGCGATCTTCTTCCTCGTCGGCCTTGTCCTGTTGGACGTGATCCCCATGCCCTGGTCCGGCCCCGGGCAGGTCGGCATGAAGCGCAAGGGCTTGCTGGCGGCGTTCATCCTGGGCCTGGTCTTCGGCATCGCCCTGGGACCGTGCACCTTTGCCTACATGGCCCCGATGCTGGGCGTGACCTGGAAGCTGGCGGCCACGAACATGGGCTATGGCGTCTTGCTGCTGGCCGTCTATGGCGTGGGGCACTGCTCGGTCATCGTTCTGGCTGGCACCTCGACGGGACTGGTGCAGCGCTATCTGAACTGGAACGAGAAGTCCAAGGGGGCGGTGATCGTGAAGAAGGTCTGTGGCGTGCTGGTCTTGCTTGGAGGCCTGTACCTGATCTACATCGCCCGGTGATGGACGCCGACCGGGACTTCCCCTCGGAACATGAAAGGAGCATGGAAATGGCACACGAATTGACAAGACGGGACTTGCTTGGCGCGATGGGCGTGGCCGCCGCCGGCGCGGTCGTCAGCGCCTCGACGGCGAAGGCTGCGGACGCCCCCAAGGCGAAGGGGCTGCGCATCCTGGGCATCTGTTGCAGCCCGCGCAAGGGAAAGACGACGGCCGCCGCGCTGCAAGTTTGCCTGGAGGCAGCCAGGAAGGTCGATCCGGGCATCGAGACGGAGCTGATCGAGCTGGCGGGGATGAACATCCCCGTCTTCGATCCGGCGGCGCCTGCCGACAAGGAGGCGGACTTCCAGAAGCTCGCCCCCAAGCTCACCGACCCCAAGGTTGCCGGCATCATCATCGGCACGCCCGTGTACTTCAGCGGGATGACGTCGCTGTGCAAGGCGTTCCTGGACCACTGCATGGTCTT
>Ga0315291_10011939_pt1 | contig 10562 bp, 7 predicted proteins | sample YL17G12_20_MG_FD_203070 | JGI IMG/M metagenome (GOLD analysis project Ga0315291, IMG submission 203070) | Sediment microbial communities from Yellowstone Lake, YNP, Wyoming, USA - YL17G12_20 | ecosystem: Environmental > Aquatic > Freshwater > Lake > Sediment | place: USA: Wyoming | collected... | reverse complement strand
TCCCACAAGTCCGCGCTAGACTGAGCGCCAGCATGAAAGCGCCCCAAGACGTCCTGACGCTCGTCGCGCGGTTCCGCGAACACCGCGACGAGTACCTCTCGTCTGGGTACAACGAGGCCACCCTGCGTAAGGAGTTCCTCGAGCCCCTATTCCAGGCGATGGGCTGGGACGTGGACAACACCAAGAACTACGCCGAGGCGTATAAGGAGGTCGTCTACGAGGACGCGCTCAAGGTCTCCGGAGCGACGAAGGCTCCGGACTACGCCTTCCGCCTGGGCGGGGCGCGCAAGTTCTTCGTCGAGGCGAAGAAGCCCTCCGTCGACGTGAAAGGAGACCCTTCTCCCGCCTACCAGCTCCGCCGCTACGCCTGGTCGGCGAAGCTCCCCCTCTCGATCCTCTCCGACTTCCACGAGTTCGCCGTCTACGACTGCACGAAGAAGCCAAGTCCCACCGACACCGCCGCCACCGGGCGGATCCTCTACCTCACCTACGAGGAGTACGCCGAGCGTTGGGAGGAGATCGCGGGCCTCTTCTCCCCCGAGGCGATCCAGAAGGGCGCCTTCGACCAATTCGCCGTCTCGGCCAAGGGAAAGAAGGGCACCGCCGCGGTTGACGACGCCTTCCTCGACGAGATCGAGGCCTGGCGTGATCTCCTGGCTCACAACCTCGCCCTGCGCAACAAGGAGCTCTCCCAGCGCGAGCTGAACGACGCCGTGCAGAGGACGATCGACCGGATCATCTTCCTGCGCATCTGCGAGGACCGCGGGATTGAGCCCTACGGCGAGCTGCAAGCCCTCCTGAACGGGACCCGCATCTACCCGCGCCTGGTCGAGCTCCTCCGCGCCGCGGACGACAGGTACAACTCTGGCCTCTTCCACTTCCGGGCCGAGAAGGACCGCCCCGGCTCGCCGGACACCCTCACCCTGACCCTTGAGATCGACGACAAGGTCCTCAAGGAGATCCTCTCCTCCCTCTACTACCCGGTGAGCCCGTACGAGTTCTCCGTCCTCCCCGCCGACCTCCTCGGCCACGTCTACGAGCAGTTCTTGGGCAAGGTCATTCGTCTCACCCCAGGCCACCGCGCCGTGGTCGAGGACAAGCCCGAGGTGAAGAAGGCTGGCGGGATCTATTACACCCCGACCTACATCGTCGACTACATCGTGAAGAACACGGTCGGAAAGCTCCTCGAAGGGAAGACGCCCAAAGAGGCGGCGACGCTGCGCGTCCTCGACCCAGCCTGCGGCTCAGGATCCTTCCTCCTCGGGGCGTATCAGTGTCTCCTCGACTGGCACGAGAGCTGGTACACGAAGAACGACCCCGAGAAGTGGGCACGCGGTCGCTCGCCGAAGCTCTACCGCGGCCCGAAGGGCGACTGGCGCCTGACGACCGCGGAGAAGAAGCGCCTCCTCCTCGACCACCTCTTCGGCGTCGACATCGACCCTCAGGCGGTCGAGGTGACCAAGCTCTCCCTCCTCCTCAAGGTCCTCGAAGGCGAGAACGCGGAGACCCTTGGCAAGACCCTCAAGCTCCTGCACGAGCGCGCCCTCCCCGATCTCGGGCGGAACATCCAGTGCGGGAACTCCCTCATCGGGACCGACTTCTACGACGGCCATCCGCTCGAGACTCTGACCGAGGAGGAGCGCTACCGGATCAACGCCTTCGACTGGGAGACCGCCTTCCCGAAGATCATGAAACAGGGTGGCTTCGACGCCGTGATCGGAAACCCGCCGTGGGGAGCAACGTTCGCCGAACACGAGCTCCAGTACCTGAGGACGAAGCACTCTGCCGTCATCGACAGGATGGTCGATTCGTACATCTACTTCCTGGATGTGGCGATCTCACTGACCAAGCAGTCGGGCACGACGGGCTTCATTGTGCCTGGCACCATCATCAATCAGACAGACGCATCGTCCGTCAGGCGCCGGCTTCTTGACCGCGAGCTCTCCGTGCTGGTCAACCTCGGCAAAGGAGTCTTCGGGACACATGTCTTGAACACCTCGGTGATTCTCGTTGCGACCGCGACGAAGCCCGGGGCGCTTCTGCAGGTTGACGACCTGACTCGCCTTCCTTCAGTCCATAGCCTCGAGGGGCTCCGATCGCTACCATGGGGCGTCTGGAAGAAGCTTTGTTTGCAGGACCCCCACTCCACGTTCTTCATCGGCGATCCTGGAGCCGCTGGGCTCCTCGGTCGTCTTCGCTCTGAGTTCCCGCCGCTCAGCGCTGCTCTGGATGGGGGCATTCAGCGTGGCGTGACGCCTGACATTGCCCAAGCCCACGTGTTGTCAGAAGAAGACGCACGGGTCGCAAGCATCGAGAATGAGCTTCTCCGCCCAAGCATCAGTGGGCCGGCGATCAAGAGATACGCGCCCGCCAGGCCAGACAGCTTCATCATCTATACAACGAGGGCGACCTCCGTAGACCGCTATCCCCGCGCGCTGGAGCACCTCGGGAGATACCGCCACCTGAATGGCTGTTCGGAGGTCGCTGAGGGCAAACACCCTTGGTGGGCTCTTCACCGGCCTCGCACGCCACAGGTCTTCGACTCACCCAAGCTCATCGGACTCACCACAAGCAAGTCGATTGCGTTGGTGCTCGATGCGGACTCGTCTCTCTACGTCACAGACGCAATGTACGTATTCAAGACCCTGCCGGACTACGACGCTCTTGCAGTCATGGCTGTCTTGCAGTCGAGAGCCTTCCACTTTCTCTATCGCACGGCAAACCAGGGCCAGTCCCGCGTCATCCCCCAAGTGAAGGCCTCCAAACTGGAACCCCTACCGCTTCCAGCCGCGGCCTGTCGTACGGAAGGTGGAAACCGGGCATTGCGGGACCTGGCCAGCCAGATGCTGAGACTGACAGCACAAGTCCCAAGAGTCGGCACCGAGCACGAGCGAGTTGTACTCCAGCGCCAGATCGACGCGACGGACCGTAAGATCGACGAGCTCGTCTACGAGCTCTACGGCCTGACTGACGAAGAAATGCGGATCGTCACGGAGACAACGAGGTGAGGGAGCAGTTGAGTGCCGTCGGGCTTTCGATCTTGGACAGCACCTTTGGGGAAGAGCTGTGAGCCAAGAGCCCGCCATTCCCAGGAATCCAAAGCCTTCTGTGCTTGAGAATCTGATTGATCGGTATGAGCACAACCCGAGACTCCGAGCCCTTGTTGCGCTCATCGGTGGCTACTTCCCCCCACTTGACGCCCTGGAGGCAGCGGTCTTCGCCTCGCTTCAGAAGATCCACTCAGAGAGGCTGCGCGAGCTGTTCGACGCACTGGACCAAGGTGGAATCCCGCTAACGCACGAACTCATTCAACAAGAGGAGTTCATCCACGCCTTCGTGGCGACGGCCCGGGCTGCCAGCAGAACGAGGCAGAGGCAGAAGATTCGGCTTTTCGCCCAGCTTCTCAGGGCTCTCGCGGACCACAAGAATGGCCTGGATGGCGATGAGCATGAGGAGCTACTTCAGGTTCTGGAGGAGCTCTCACCTCGGGAGTTCGCGAGCCTTGTCTTGCTCAGGAACCACGAACAAGCCACGGAACGAAAGAGCGGGGAGACGACCCCTCAGTGGATTCTCCGTTTCTGGGAAGCTGCCAAGCACGATCTTGAGCAGAACCTTGGCATTCCAGCGTCCGAGCTCGAGGGTTGGCTTGCCAGATTGTCACGAACCGGCTTCTACCGCCGCGAGATTGGGTTTCTCGGCGAGGCAAAGGAGATCGGTTGCACAACGCCGAATCTCGCACGCTTCCTGTCGATGCTTGAAGTGGAAGAAGCGACGATTCTAAGCGATCGTGTTTCAAAAGATGCAGAGAGTAGGGGTGGATAGGGGTCTACCACTGCATTCCAAGTGTTCGCTCTTGACCGTCATCCGAGGCCCTGACTCTCGCTGCCCCACAGCAAAGGCGTGGGTTGCCGCGGCTGCTTGGTGCCAATCCCGAGCTCACCCTGAAACCCTGCGTTGCTGACTAGTCGTGGGCTGGTCGGCCCTCCTGTTGGCCACAAGATCGGTGTACTCCTGAAGCTTCCGCTCCAGCGTCTCACACAAGGGATATAGCTCCTCTCCTGTGTGCTTGAGCTTAAGCAGGACTTCCGGCGGGATCGCAGTGGCCTTGTAGCCGTGCCAGATCTCGACAAAGCGACAGAGCTTGCCGTAGTGCCGTTGCGTTTCCTCGTCCGCAAGCCAGTAGTGCTCCGTGAAGATCGCGACCATGCGATCGTACAGAGGGAGGATCTCCGCGTAGAGCTGCTCGTTCCCGTACTCAATGAGCCTCTTGAACGGCTCGAAGCGCTTCTCGTGGTCCAGGAACGGCTTCGGCGCGCGGTCGCAGATCTGACGCCATTCGACGTCCGCTGCGACGGCCGTCTCCGACTGCAACTCGGTCCATGCTCCGATCCGCTTGATGCACCCAACCATTGGGGAATAGAACTCCCGCACGCGTCGCTCGACGAAATCCAGCGCCTTGGCGGCTCTCGCTTGCCGCCTCAGGGACCAGTAGGTTAGGAAAGCAGCACCCAGCGCACCGACCACCGCAATGATGGCCGGCAACGTAACCCTGCCAAGATCAATCAGCTTCTCCTGCCAGACCTGCTGCATTTCGTCATCTCCTGCGAGGACTCCCCACGTCAGCGATCCCTACCGCGGGGCTCAAACTGCCCCCGCGAGCGATGGTTGCTGAGAGGTTCCTCCACGTGTCGGACGAGGTTTCCGGTCTCTCTGTCCGTGACATGCTCGTAGTACCAGTTCCGGACTCGATCAATGACACGAATCAGTCTGTGCCAGCGAGCGCTGTCTCGGTGATAAGAATCGCCCTCTTCCCGCTGGACGTCAAACCTGGCCCTTCCGGGAGAGCGAGCTCGCCGGAAGAGGCGGGCCGCAAGAGCCACCCCGGAAGAGAGGTGCTTGAAGTGTGTCGTCGAGCCGCACTTGCCGCAACGAACTGAGGTCCCGTCCGCGCCGCCGGTCCGCAGTGGCGCCTTACAGCTGGGACAGGAAACACCTTCCTTCTCGAATGTTGCTTCCCGCAGAATCCAGGATACACAGACCAGCAGAGAGATGGCACGGCAGCTGTTGAGGTGAGTGTCGTAGTCGAGTGACTCGCCATGCAACACGGCGTGACGGTTCAGGGCGTCGGAGAGTGTACCTCGCTCCGCCTCGCCAGCGGTGATCGGCATCGCCTCGCCCAGGGGCGTGAGCAGAGCGCTCAGCAGGGCCTCGGCCAGTAGGAAGGAATCCTGAAAACCCAGTTCGTTAACCCACTTCGCTAATCCTTCGCCTTTCGAGCGACTGTATAGCTGGCGTCCCGTGCGCTCCTTGCACATTCCGTCAGCCTGCGCCAGAAAGACGGGGATGGCCAGGGCGAACTCCTGACGTCGGTGTGCTTCGAAGGCCTTCCGGAGAAGCCTTGCTCGAGTGGGGAAGTCGGCGCAGAGCTCGCCTTCGATCCCGGCGGATCGGGAGTCGTACCAGTCCACAAGCCATCCGTGAGCCTCCGGTAGCTTGCGCGCCTCGAACAATGCTGCCAGTTCAGACACGGTTGGGAATGGGAGCTCCGGGTCCAGGTACCAGCCGTTCCGCGCCAACGTACCGAGTCCGTCTCGTGTCGGCGCCGGGAGTCGCTCCAGAGAGCGCGCGATATCGGCCACAAGGGATGCAACCCGCTCCCGAAAGGCTGAAGCGAGCTCGTCCAGCGTCGAGAGAGCTGGCTCCAGTGCGCACCCCACTTCAGACTCAATAGCTGCGGCCCAGGAGCGCGCTGCCTCACGAATCCCCTGCGTCAGCTCGCTCAGTTGCCCACTGGGATCCTCTTGCATGTCGGCTTCTCCCCTCGCCCCGTCAACTCTAGGGCAACCCACCTGCTGCGGCAACTCCGATGTCCTGCACGCCAATCGCTGACCGGGCGGATAGGGGTCAGGCGAATTCCGGGGACGCAAGACTCATTTCGCACGGACCAGGTCTCTTCGGTCGGACTGCTTGGCCGGTAGCGGCGAGATGTAGGGACGCATCTTGATCCTTGGCATTGTCATCGAGCCAGTTCGGCTCGACGCCGCCCGCGCCGTTGGCCAAACCCTTCGTGAGGCTCGTTCAGTCCACTGCCCGGTGTGATACTCCACTGAGGAGAATGGGGTCCAGACTTCACTTTTAGTATCTTATCAGACGATCTGACTCTCATTGCTGCCCCTTACTAACTTGCCAGGTCAGTTGGCACAGCTTCCCGCCCCCCTGAGAACCGCCGCACGAACCTGGCTATGAGATTCTCCACGTCGCCAGAGATGCTGAGCTTGAGATGCTCCCCGGCGATCTGCAGAGCCTCAACAAGGCACTGGAATGCTGCAGCAAGAGCGGTGGCACGGGTGGACGCCGGCGCAGGATTCCACCTGATGTGCTTACCATCTCGCTCGATCGCCAGGCCGATGCTCTTGGGGCCAGCATGAATCCAGTCAGAGAACGGACCATAGAGCTCACTATATAGCTTTTCCCCTTTTGCAGCGCAGAACATCTGCTTGACAGTTGTGCCGCAACGCCAGTCCCGATAGTAAGGATCGTCCTTGCCCCGTCGGCCGGGATCCTCGTATCTACCTCCGTTCTCTTGGAGGAAGCGCTTCACTTCTTCCGGGGCACTTGGGACATCTTGTCTCTGCTCTCTAGCAAGGCGCCAGTCCTCGACGTAGGCATAACCTCGCCACTGAAGGCCTCGCTCCTGAGGGCTCTGCCCTATCCAGACGAGGGAAACCATTGTCTCCAGCATTGACCGTGCCACGAGTTCCGCATCCCTTCCCTGAGCCTTGGAAACGAGCAGGCGCACGGAGAGCGCTTGTTCGCTCAGCCTGCACAAGAAGGAGAGGACGATGAACCCCAGATGGTCGTCGTCCGAGAGCCTGACGCTAGGAATCAGTTCTTCTGCGAGAGATACCGCGTCGCCCACGTAGCGGTCGAGGTCCACCACGTCTTTGTCTGCTCGTACCTCCTCAAGGCTCACTCGCTTCACGCTCCTCCCGAGCTTGTTAGGATCTTGCGCCGCCGGCCCTGAGAGGGCAGCGCTGCCACCGTGCCGCTTTCGTTCCGGTCTCCATCAGTAGACCTCGAGACACAGCCCCGAGGGGGCGGCGATTAGGGCACCAATCCCACCTTCACCGCAGTGTCGACGATCTCGAGACCGGTCATCTGGACCCGCACCTGACGGTGCCCATCACCTCCGCCGCCGCATCGTATGGCCGGACCCTGTTTATGTCAACGGCGCTGGGGTCTACCTTGGATTTCCCAGTGAGCACCGCTGCCAGGTCGCCGAATCGAGCAAGCGGGATCTGGGGACACAGTATCGATCTGCGGGTTGGGACGAGTGCTGCGGCCCTCCGAATTCCATCCCCTGCAAGGTGAGATCGGCATTACGTCCCCCGAACGCCCAGGCGGTCCTCAACCCTCGGGCGGCTAACCCCATATCGTCCATCCTCGTCTCCACGGCCGTGCGGGCTCGCAATCGCGCGTCACCGTCTTCGTTCCGAGAGAGCCACTGCCCCTGTTGTGCTTGTCGAGTGGCTGGTGCAACGGTAGTATTCCCTCGGAATGGATGAGAAGGAGATCACCGACACGAGAACTGAGGCATTTCGGCTGCTGAACCTGGGCCAGGGTGCTGACGCTCTCGACCGAGTCTGGCAGCTCCTCGACCGCAGGAATCAGGACCCCAGGCTTTGGGAGCTGCGCGGGACCATCCTCACCAGGCTGAAGATGGACTTAGACGCAGTGCGGAGCTACGATCGAGCTCTTGACCTCAACCCGCCGGCGGATCTTCTCCCATACGTCTGCAACAACAAAGGGATCTCGCTTTTCGCGCTGGGGCGTTACGAGGAAGCGAGAGTCGCGTTCTCTCAAGCAAGCGAGCGAGACTGGGCCTTCTCGGCGGAAGCGCAGAACAACCTCGGCCTTGCGCTGATGAAGCTCGAGCGCCCGCCCGACGCTCTCGGGGCATTCGAAGAGGCCACGAGGCTCAAGCCCAACTTTGCTGAAGCGTTCAACAATCGCGGCCAAGCCCTTGAGAAGCTGGGAAGGCTGGAAGGAGCACGCGACAGCTACGATGAAGCCATGAGACTACGTGGCCACTTCTCAGATGCGCTGGCCAACCGGGGCCGCGTCTTCGAGAGACTCAAGGAACCTGAGAAAGCGCTGAGCGACTACGAGGCCGCCGCGACTCAGTCGCCGACCGAGTCTCGCTACGAGCTGGACTGCATCCGGATGCTCTTCGCTCTGAAGCGTCCTGGAGCTGCCCGGCGGCTTGAGGCCCTGTTGGCACGAGACCCGGCCTTCGCAGATGCCGCCCGCCTGCTCAACACAGAGCCCTCGACCTGGTGGGAATGGTGGTTCTCCGCGTGGAATCATGGCCGTCCGCTGCTGGGGGCATTCCTTCTCCTGCTCTTCGGAGCTTCGCTAGTTCTTCCTTTGCTATGCTTGCGGGGTTGGCGAGTAGTGCAAGTCGGTGCGCCGTGGCACCAGTATGCCCTGACAGCTGCCGGGAGTCTTCTCCTCCTGCTCTTGCCCGGCATCCGCCGCATCCGGCTCGGACCGAACAGCGTGGACATCCGGTTCGGCAGCCCGCGGTCCGACGTGGACTTGCCTGGCCCTGCCCGGTCTCCAGGAGATGCCGAATCGGGCGTACGTGTGCCATGACTCGACCATGTCGTCTGGAGTACCCCGGACTGGGGGTCTGGGGGTCTGGGGACACGGGGATCTGGGGACACAATACCGATCTGCGGGTTGGGACGAGGGCTGCGCCCCCCGAGTTGCATCCCCAACAAGGTGAGATCGGCGTCGTGTCCCCCGATCGCCAACTGGCACAGCGTGTCGCCTTTGCGCTGTCCTTGAGCTTGGCTCTGTCTCCTTAGTCCTCCTTCCCCGGCACAGCGCGGCCGGCCAGATTCCCGCGCGCGAGCGAGGCGAAGACCCCGACCATGCAGAGCACCGAGAAGACGGCGAAGGCGACGCGCGCGCTCGCGAGGAACCGCGGTGCGTTCGCCTGCGTGATCGGTACCTTGCCCAGGAAGAGAGCAAGGAAGAGCATCGCCACACCCATGCTCGCCATCTGTCCCATGGCGCGCATCGTGGCGAGGGTGCCCGAGGCGACGCCGTAGAGGCGCGGTCCGACTGCGCTCATCACGGCGTTTGTGTTTGGCGAGGAAAAGAGGCCGAACGAGAGGCCGAGCAAGGCAAGGGCCGCCACGACAAGAGGAAGGGGAGTCTCGACGCCCAGGAACGCGAGGAACGCCAAGGCCACGACGGTCATCCCCATCCCCACCGAGGCAACGATCCGCGGCTGGATGCGGTCGGACAGCCGGCCGGCGAGCGGAGAGAACAGGGTCTGCAGGACCGGTTGGGCCACAAGGACGAGGCCGGCCGCCTCGGGGCCCAGCCCGCGGTTGTACTGGAGGTAGAGACTCATCAGGAAGGCGACCGCGGCTGTCGCGGCGTAGTTGATGAGCGCCGCGAGGTTGGAGAAGGTGAACGCGCGGTTCGCCCTGAAGATGGCAAGATCGACGAGGGGGCTTCGGCTCCGCAGCTCCCAGAATCCGAACCCCACCAGGCCTGCCGCTCCGAGAAGGATGAGGAAGAAGCCGAGGGTATCGGGAAGCTCGCCGAGCCCGGCCATGAGGGCCACGACGCCCGCGCCGTAGATGACCGCCCCGAGAAGGTCGAACCGCTCCCCGCGGAACTCCGCCCACTCCTGGCGCACCTTCCACAGGAGGAGGAGGAGGAGGAGAGCCACAAGGGGAAGGTTGGCAAAGAACAGGCTCCGCCAGCCGAGGCGATGGGTGAGCACCCCTCCGAGGACGGGCCCGAGCGAGAGCCCGGTGTAGACGGCGGCCACGTTCCAGCCCAAGGCCCTGCCGCGCTCCTCCCGAGGAAAGGCTGAGGCGACCAGGGCAGTTGACGTGCTGAACAGCATCGCCGCACCGATCCCCTGGAGGACACGGAACGCGATCAGGGCACCGCTCGAGCGGGAGAGGGCGCACAGGAGCGACCCGACGGCGTACGTCGCGACTCCCGCTGCAAAGGTGCGGCGGCGTCCGTGCAGGTCAGCGAACCGGCCGACGGGAAGGAGGCCGACCGCGGCGGCAAGGAGGTACGCCGTGGCGATCCAGCCCATGGCCACGGCGCTCATCTGGAACTCCTGCCCGATGGCGGGGAGGGCAATGTTCACCGCCGAGCCCATGAGGGCGGCCTGGAAAGAGCCAAGCGAGGCGACGACCAGGACCCAGCGATTGTTCGAGGGCTCGGACATGGAAGGAGAAGGATACCACAGAGCAAAGCGAGCCGGAGCGCGGCGGCCCAAGGCCGGTGGTCTGTACCTTTCCGGTCCGCGACTCGCCTGCGGGGATCGGACAGACGACACCAGCGACCGGGCGACGCCTCCCCAGGCTGACCGCCGTTCCCGGCGTGCTTTCCGCCGTGGCGCCGGAGATCAGCGGGAATTGGGCTCTCTCCTTTGGGTGGACCGACTCCAGGATCTGGGGACACAGTATCGATCTGCGGGTTGGGACGAGTACTGCGGTCCCCCGAATCCCATCCCCTGCAAGGTG
>Ga0315291_10011938_pt1 | contig 10562 bp, 9 predicted proteins | sample YL17G12_20_MG_FD_203070 | JGI IMG/M metagenome (GOLD analysis project Ga0315291, IMG submission 203070) | Sediment microbial communities from Yellowstone Lake, YNP, Wyoming, USA - YL17G12_20 | ecosystem: Environmental > Aquatic > Freshwater > Lake > Sediment | place: USA: Wyoming | collected... | reverse complement strand
AGGCAAGCGGTGCAAACGATCTCATCAGGGTAACGAAACGGGAACTCCTGGCAAGGGGACTGCGGGACAAGATCCGTCTTCGAATCACCGGTTGCCACGGTTTCTGCGAGATGGAACCGTCCGTGCTTATCGAGCCGCACGGCACCTTCTATCCGAAACTCGGCATCAAAGACATGGTCAGGATCATCGACGCCGTGGCCAAGGGGGAATTGGTGGAGGACTTGCTACCCGTGGATCCCGAAACGGGAAAGCGCCTGAGAAACCAAAACGACCTTCCTTTCTTCAAGGCGCAGGTTCGCACAATCCTTGCGCGAAGCGAAAGCGTTGATCCGATTCGCGTGTCCGAGTACATCGAGAACGGCGGATATTCTGCTCTGGCAAAGGTGCTTTCGAGCGGAAATCCCAGGTGGGTGGTGGACGAGGTAAAAGCCTCCGGCCTGCGTGGGCGAGGGGGCGCAGGTTTTCCGACGGGGCTCAAGTGGGAATTGCTGGCGAAGCAGCGCAACGGCAACGGCAAGTTTGTGGTGTGCAACGCCGACGAAGGTGACCCTGGTGCGTACATGGACCGTAGCGTGCTCGAGGGTAACCCGCACAGTATCATAGAAGGCATGATCATCGGCGCATACGGTACCGGTGCCACCGACGGCGTGATTTACGTGCGCAACGAATATCCCCTCGCGATCAAGCATCTCATAATTGCGCTCAGGCAGGCGCGCGAACTCGGTCTTCTCGGCAAGAACATCCTCGGCACCGGCTTCTCCTTCGACATCAAGATGGTGAGGGGTGCGGGTGCGTTCGTGTGCGGCGAAGAGACCGCGATGATAAGGTCCATCGAAGGCAAGGCCGGTGAGCCCACTCAGCGCCCGCCTTATCCGGTTGAGAAAGGCATCGATGGAAAACCGACCGCCATAAACAACGTGGAAACCTGGGCCAACATTCCGGTGATAATAAACGACGGCGCACAGCAGTTTGCCAAGGTAGGTACACAGGGAAACTCGGGCACCAAGATATTCAGCTTGGTTGGTAAGATCAAGAACACCGGACTGGTTGAAGTGCCGATGGGCACCACGCTCGAAAAGATCATGTACGAAATAGGCGGCGGTCCGGTTAGCGCCAAGAAGATAAAAGCAGTTCAGACAGGCGGCCCTTCGGGCGGATGCATTCCGGCCAGACTGTTCAATCTTCCCATAGATTACGAAAGTCTGACCAAAGCCGGATCTATCATGGGTTCCGGCGGAATGATCGTCATGGACGAAGGCACCTGCATGGTCGACGTTGCCAGGTACTTCATGAACTTCCTGAAGGATGAGTCCTGTGGCAAGTGTTTCACGTGTCGTAAAGGTACGCAGCGGATGTTTGAGATTCTGGATGACGTATCGAAAGGCCAGGGAACGCTCGAATCTCTCGATCTTCTCGAGGAACTGGCGAACGTCGTCAAGGACACCACGATGTGCGGTCTTGGCCAAACAGCGTCTAATCCTGTGCTTTCAACTCTGCGCTACTTCCGCGACGAGTACGCGGAGCATATCCTGAACAAGCGATGCCCGGCAGGCGTCTGTAAGGAGCTCGTCACATACTCCATTAACGAAAACTGCACAGGTTGTATGGTTTGCCTCCGCGCCTGCCCAGAGGGTGCGATAACCGGAAAGAAGAAGGAGCTTCATGTCATTGACATGAGCAAGTGCATAAAGTGCGGGGCCTGTAAGAGCGTCTGCAAGTTCGAAGCGGTAGACGTGAAGTGAACGATAGGCATCTGAAAGAGGAAGGGACACGATGATCAATCTTTTCATAAATGACCTACCGGTTCAGGTTGAGAAAGGCACAACGTTGCTCGAAGCTGCACGATTTCTGGGGTTCCCGATTCCAACCCTCTGTAACATGGAGGGGCTCACACCTTACGGTGCGTGCAGGCTCTGCGTGGTCGAGATAGGGGAAGGCCCAAGAGCCAAGCTCGTTTCCTCGTGCACCTACCCGGCGGAAGAGGGGCTCAGAATGAGGACCGCATCCAGGCGCGTTGTGAAAGCGCGGAAGATGGTTCTGGAATTACTCCTTGCGTCGTGCCCGCAGTCAAAGATCATCCAGGATCTTGCCTCAGCGCATGAGGTGCGCCAGCAGCGTTTCAAGCAGGAGCACGAGGATTGTATCCTCTGCGGACTCTGCACGCGGATGTGCGAAGAGCAAATGATGGCCAAGGCCATCGGCTTCCGTGGTCGCGGCGAGAAACGGAGCATCGGAACCCCATTCGACGTTCGTTCTGAAGAGTGCCGGCTGTGCGGAGGTTGCATGTACGTCTGCCCTGCGTGCCAACTGCGGTGCACGTTTGCCGAACCAGAGAAGGCAATCTGCGGGGGCTGTGCAAACTTGAGCCCGCCCTGTATTGAGAAAGAGAAGTTCGACGACATGATGTGCTACATGGATCCCTGTGTGGCCTGCGAAAAGGAGAAGGACAAATAGAAAAACATAACCAGAAACAGAAAAAGGGGCTAGGTAAGGGAGAGTAAAAGGAGGACTCACAATGGCATTCTCAAGAATAAACGCCTCTGCTGCGACCCTCACAAAGAATAGAACGGAAGACTCGATAGTACCAGCTTCCGGCATGTGTGTAACGTGCGTGGACGGCTGTATCGGCATGTGCGAGATCGGCAAGTCCGCCTACAGAGGTCACGAGGTCATCTACCCGCAGCCGTTTGGGATTATCACGACCGCCGGAGAGAAAACTTATCCCATCGACTATTCTCATTTCAACATCATGGGTACCGCGGTCGGAGCTTTCGGGATCGAGGCTGACAGCGACAAAGCCATCTTTCCAGCCGTGAACCTGGAGGTTCACTTTGGTCACGACAAGGGAATAAAGTTCCGCTATCCGTGGATCATTCCCGGCATCGGTTCGACCAACGTCGCCAAGAACAACTGGGAAGGCCTGGCAATCGGCTCGGCGCTCGCGGGCACCGGGCTCACCATAGGCGAAAACGTAGTCGGCATGGATCCCCAGACTGTAATAAAGAACGGCCGCGTGGTTGACACCGTGGACTTGAAGAGCCGTGTCAAGCTATACAAAGACAACATGCGTGACGGCTACGGAGCCACGATCGTCCAGGCAAACATCGAGGACACTCGTCTTGGCGTGCAGGAATACGCGATCGAGAAGCTGGGCGTTGAGATCGTCGAGCTCAAGTGGGGACAGGGTGCAAAGGACATCGGCGGCGAAGTAAAGATAACAGACCTCAAGAAGGCACAGCTTCTTTACGAACGCGGGTACATAGTCCTACCGAATCCGACCGATCCCGACGTAATCAGAGCCTTTGAGCACGGAGCGTTCAAGGAATTCGAGCGTCATTCTCGCGTGGGCATGGTCACCGAGGAATCCTTCGCCAAGAGAGTGGAAGAATTGCGCAAGACCGGCGCGAAGTACGTTTTCTTGAAGACCGGCGCCTATCGCCCGGCAGACTTGGCCCGCGCAGTGGCGTTCTCATCCAAGTACAAGATAGACCTTCTCACCGCTGACGGAGCCGGCGGTGGTACGGGCATGAGCCCGTGGCGAATGATGAATGAGTGGGGAATCCCGCCCGTCGAGCTCCACTCGCTCCTGTATCAGTATGCAAAGCGTCTTGCCGACAAGGGTCGCCACGTTCCTACGCTTGCAGTCGCCGGTGGAACCACGTTTGAAGATCAAATCTTCAAGGGCATTGCAATCGGTGCCCCGTACGTCAAGCTCATCGGTATGGCTCGCGCGCCGATCGCGGCCGCGATGGTGGGTAAGACAATCGGCCGCGCGATACAGGAAGGCCGGATCCCGGTGTACATCGCGCGCTTCGGGAATTCGCTGGACGAGATTTTTGTGACGGCAAGCTCGCTGCGCAAGGAATTGGGCAACGCCGAATTCGAGAGAATTCCGGCGGGTGCTCTCGGACTCTACACTTACTACGAGCGGCTTGCTCAGGGCCTGCGCCAGTTGATGGCCGGAAGCAGGAAGTTCTCCATTGACCACATCACACGCGACGACATAGCCGCTCTCACGCGTGAAGCCGCCGAGATCAGCGGAATACAGTACGTGATGGATGTGGACAAGAAGGAGGTCGACGAGATACTCAAGTAGGGGGACGCAAGCGAGCCGGAACAGCGGCGGTGAGTTCGTGTGGCCACGGAGCCTGTGGGTACGCTGAAGCTGTGACCGGCGCGGGTGCGCCCCTGGACAAATTGCGAGGTAATCGAAATGAAAACGTACAACGCGCCTGAAATAGCCACGGACGTTTTTTGGGTAGGAGTGAAGGATTGGAACCGCAGACTCTTTGACGCCCTCATCCCGCTTCCGCAGGGTACGACCTACAATTCCTATCTTGTGAAGGGAAGGGACAAGACCGTTCTCATAGACACCGTTAATCCCGGCTTCGAAAAAGAGCTGCACGGGAGAATCGATCAGGCCCTCGGAACGACAGGGCAGGGTGCCGACATCTCGAGCCTGGATTTCGTGGTGATGAACCACGCCGAGCCCGACCACGCAGGTTCCATCCCCTACGTAATGCAGGCAGCGCCGAAGGCCGTACTGGTCACGTCTGAGAAGGGTGCCAAGATGGCGCAGATATATTACAAGGTGCCAGAGGAGAGGATAAAGAAGGTCAAAGAGGGAGACCGCATCGACCTGGGAGGAAAGACCCTCGAATTCATCGACGCCCCCTGGCTCCACTGGCCGGAGACGATGTTTACGTATCTTGTGGAGGAGAAGGTTCTGTTCCCCTGCGATTTCTTCGGCTCTCACACTGCGTTCGGGTTCTACGAAGACGACGTTCCCGAGCTCATCGCATTCGCAAAGAGATATTTTGGCGAGATAATGATGCCCTTCAGAAACATGGGTGCCAAAGCTCTGCAGAAGGTAAAGGGCAGAGACGTCAAGGTTATTGCGCCCAGTCATGGCCCCATTCACAGGAACCCCGCGAAAATCATCGAGGCATACGGCAAGTGGACCGCAGGACAGACCGAGAGAAAAGCAATCGTTGTTTACGTCAGCATGTGGAACTCAACGGATTCCATGGTAAAAGCCATGGTTGAAACGCTGCTTTCGGAAGGCGTTGAAGTGTGTCTGCACAACCTTACGATTGCGGACATAGGCGATATCGCGAAAGATCTTGTCGATTCCAGCGCGATCGTTCTTGGAACGCCTACAGTGCTTGCCGGGATGCACCCCCTCGCCGTCTACGCGTCATATCTAGTAAAGGCACTGCGCCCACCCGCGAAGTATGCCGCGGTCTTGAGCTCGTTCGGTTGGGGTGGTGGAGCTCTGAAACAGGCGTCGGAGCTTCTGGGCCCGACAGGGATAGAGGTCGTCGGGGTGGTTGAGGTGAATGGGCCGCCGAGCGAAGATGATTTTGCGAAGATTGCTGAGCTGGGGAAAGAGCTTGCGGGGAAAATAACGGCGCAAGGGAGCTAAACTGCAAGCGACGGCGCGAACCAGCGAAGCTGGGCAAGCGATTAGTGCCGGCGCAGGACGCTGACAAGATCGCCGCGCTCGGCAATCCGCTGGCGGCGACGCTGGCTTCAGGGTGACCATCGTAGAGAACCGGCAGGCTACCTATCCAGCTTTCCGCCCGATGATCAGCGTGGTACCGAACTCCGTGTCCTTTCTAACAGTGCTGCGCAACCCGGCTGCCTTCATCCACGATCGCACTTCGCTTTCAGTGTAGGTATCTCCGGCATCCGTTCCCACCAGCATATTTAGAGTGAACAGTGCTGCCGGCGCGGGTCCCGTTCGATCCTCGTTCATGATGAAATCCTGTACCACCACCTGCCCACCTGGATTAAGAGCCTTCACGCATTTCCGTACTAGCCTTCGGTTCTCTGGGATGGAATTACTATGTACTATTGCAGACAAGAAAATCAAATCAAAACCCTGTCTTGGACGACTTCCTGGGCCAGTATTGCCGCTAGTATTGACCCCAGTATTGTGCACACGGCGACTCTGGTCCCTCTGATCTCCCTGGCCAAGGTCATCAGTTGTATAATCGCCCGCAATAAAATCAACTCTGTCCAAGAACCCGTCTTTCTTGACATACTTTCTTGTCAGCGGAATGATGTCAGGCAGGTCGAAGACCGTGGCCTTGAGCCCCTTTTTGACCCGCGCAAAAGCCATCGAATATGCACCGGAACCGCCGCCCACATCCAGAACGCTACAGACGCGCGAAAGATCGAGCATGCCCACGACAGACTGAGCGATCTTGCTCGCACGTTCGTGCATTGCAGCGATGAATGCGGCTCGCCACTTTGCGGCACCCGCGTCCGTATGTCCGGCCACGACAGACGTGCCGCGGCGCACGGCTCGTGTGAGCGTGCTCCACGTATTCCAGAGGTGGGCGGTGTGCATTAACCCCGCCATGTACTCGGGTTTTCCCTTTACCAGAAACCGTGAGGCGAAAGTGGCGTTCGAAAACAGTCCGCCTCTCTTTCGCAAAAATCCCATCGACGAGAGCGCGTTCATCAAGCGATCAGTGGCGCGCTTCTCGGTTCCCAGCGCTTTGGCAACCTGGTTCGAGGGCCTGGCGCCCTTGCTTAGCGCTGTAAAGATATCCAGCTCGAATGCCGTGAGCAGGACGCGACTTCTCTGAAACCCGACGGCGATTTCCCTGATGGCGATAGGGGAGAGCGGCTCTTCTTGTAGACTCCTCTTCCTACTCATTGGTTCTCTCCGCGATCACTCATTTGCCTAGTTCTTTCCTCGACTCCAGCCCTGGCTCCGGATCGAGCTCCAACCCTCCGCCAGTGCCAGCCCCTCCCAAGCTCTAACTCCCACCCCTTCATCTTATATACAATCTCGTTCGTTTTCAATCAGCTACACTCCGGAACTTTCATATGCCGAACCCAAAGCAGTATGCATACTGTAACGAAAAACCTCCGGGTTTGACTTGGGGCAAAATGAGTGGGTGTGTGCGAGGGCGCTGAGGCTGTAGTGGTGGAATCGGTGTTGTAATCACACTCGTAGCGATCTCTGGCACGTGCAGATGGTGGGCATGTGGAGTTGTCTCCAGGCATATGCTGCGTGGCAAACAGCCACTGAAACGGCGTCTGCGTCAATGCTGAGACGCTGGCGAGGGGAACCTTAGGAAGGTAATAAACCCTGCCGTCGCCGGGGTCGAGCAATGCGAGCAAGCTATGAGGTTGCAGAGGGGTAACCAGCCGGGACTACCCCTGACATTTGTTAGACCCTTTGTGTTGGTAGCGGGGGCCCGCTTTGGAGCCGATTCGGAACTGGTGCCTGTCGTAACGGCGCGGTGGCTGTACGCGGGGGTTAGACAGGAGGCGCGGGAGATGGTCAGGGTTGGTTTGGCAGCGTAACCGACCTGCTGGCGGAAAGGTCGGGCAATGCCGTCATCAGCGTCACTAGCGCCAGGGTCCACTGGGAAGCATCTTGAGCCACTTCCCGTCGGAGAAGACGAAGGCTCTGATGGCGCTCAGCCTCTCCAAGTTCGAGCAGGGAAAGTACGTGGTCAAGGTAAGGAGCGCCCTCCTGGGTGAGGACATCTACTTTGTCTCCAACGAGAAACTCCTCGAGAGGGTGCCGGAGGGATTTGTGGTCTACACGGCCAAGGAGCTCAGGGCTCTCAAAGGGAGTACGAAGGACGACATCAAGAACGTGCACCGGACAAAGAAGACTTTCAACGGAGAGATAATTTCTTGATTCGTAGTTGGCGAAGGCGAGGGCGCACCGAAACTCCCCGTGATGCCGTGAAGGGGCGAGGTGGAACTCGGTCCACAGTATGTCGATCCGAGCATTATCACGGTGAACTTCAGCCATTCTCTGCACCCGGAAGCCGAAAGAGTCAAAAGTTCTTGCGCTCTCTCCCCGTACCCATAATATTCTGCACGCAACTTTCTCCCTTGCGTGACGAGCTTTCCTTCGTTTTTCTGTTGTACTCTGCTTGCCTAATCAAATTGATAATGACTTGTATTTCTTGGGCTTAGCTATTCGGCGACGTTCGCGTCTTGATGAATCTGTTTGGGCAATTGAAACACTTGTGTGTTGTGACTCTCGGCTGTGTTTTTCTGTCATGTTGACCCTCTTTTCTTAGGATATGGCCCGTACTTGCTCATCAAGTAACCTGCTTTCCGCTGCGTTAAACTGAACTTGGCTAGTCTTAAGCTGCTCTGTTTTCCCTTATCATGCGTTTTTCAGCAAGGGGTTTCGTTATGACCTTACGTTCCGCTCTCGATCTTGATGTGGATAGTCATCTCACGAATTGTGATCATGCCCGGATCACTCTTGGGTAGGTCCGAAGTTGAACTTGAGCTTAGTGCTTGCATAATGCTCATAGACAAATTATTGTTTATTAGCAAGGTTGTCAAGCGGAGACTAAAATGAAGAATCCACTGAGAGTCAGGATTGCGAACACGGGTATCGTTCCAGAGTGGTTCGGGAGGCTAAGAATAAAGGCAGGATTAAGTCAATTCGGGGCGAGTCGTTGTGTTGGTAAAAGCCCTGCTCATAGCGGTCTTGTGGAAAACGGCAGGTTTGATATACCGACGCATGTGTTCAGGCGTTACATGATAGTCTTCGGTGCGGACCCGTTCGAGATCCTAAGTTCTCTTCGCCTGAATCCGTTCCAACCCGAGATAGTTCTGCGGTTCGAACAGGCGTGCAAAAAAGCGGGCAAAGATCCGGTGAAGACCCTGGAAAACCTGATGCGCTTTTACGCGCAGCAATAAGAAAATGAGGGGAACGCACATATCCATGCGCTCACCTCGGTCGAATGCCCGCAGAAATTCTACAAGATCTCTAGTTCCCGAAGAGATCGTTCAGGCTACCTCCACCTACTATCCATAGAGAATGCCCGGATCTGCGCCTTCGAAAATGAGCTCCATCAGGATGTCCGTGATACACCACCCATTCAGGCCCGGATGATGCCACCCCGCTGCCGCTGCTAATTCACAGCTCTCAAAGGCGGCGGTCGGCGTGGGAGACACGGCAAGGGCGCAAACTGCGAGAACGAAAACCATGACAACGAGTAGAATCTTCGTTTTCATGTGCTATCACTTCCTCTCATTTTTTTGGCCCTGTCCTCGGTTCCTCGACTCGAACCCCTGTCAGTTTCACCTCCTTTATGTTGGATTTCGTGATGCCTGATTTGCTCGGAACCAACACGAAGACTGCATACGAAATTGCGCGGATTTTTTTACCATCAAGAGTTGTTTTGCCAGGCTTCGCGGCGTAGATGTCTGTGTTCTCGGATAGTCCTAGCCATATGTTACCGGCCTTGGAATCCCAATACTGGATGAAAGAACGGTCTGTGAAAATGAGCTTGATGCTCTCGATCTCACCCGAGTCTTTCTTGATAAGCACCTTGGTCTCGGGTCCTACTACCAGAGAGAAGGTTTCTGGCACCAGAATGGCACACTGGAGCCAATCGTACTGGTCTTGATTGTTCAGGATCATCTCGAGTGCGGGGGGAATTTGGCCTATAGCGCGTAGCAGTGAGATTTTGTCCTCTTTCTCGCCGGGGTCAAACTGTTTCAGATATTGGAATCGCCAACCCTCGGGGCTAGAATACCGACAGAGATTGACCTTGTCCGCCGCCAAAACGGGCGCAACGTATGCCACCAAAAACAGAATGGTAGCCAACAAAATCAGGATCTCTGTCTTTTTCATGTTGATTTACGCTGGTGATTGGCCAGCAACTTGCCCCACACTGGAATTGTAGCGTCACTAATCTCGCTTGTCAAGGGGTCTTCTCACTTTATTACCCCCAAGATGTGACCTAAGATACTCACAGATACTCTTCAGGTCTCTCGGATCCAGAATTTTCCTCTTCACAGCCGAGAGGGTTTCTCACGTCAGAATTGATTGTGGCATGCCTCCGGAGACGTAAGCCGAACAAATGAGTACAATGCTCCCGCTAAGTGACGAACCGGCGAGTTTTTTGTGAAATTGTCCGTGGGCATTATATAGACGTGGGGGGTGTGGGTGGTAATCGGGGGGTTTTGGGATTTGGCGTGGGCACAGGAAGGGTACTTGGGGTGCGGGTGCGAGTCCGGGCTCGAAGTTCTCCCACGGCGGTGCCCATCAAAAAGCCATTGGAGGCGAGACGCGCGTAAGCGCTTTGATCTATCGTTGGGCATCCACACATCTCATACCGGAGGCTGGCACGGAACCTAGATCTTGCACGGCGGAGATTGCCGACTAACTATTGACCTACGCACAAGTAATGTCTCATCTGAGCCGTAAGGGAAGAGGGGTAGCTTTCAAGAAGGAACGGAGTAGGAGTTGATCGTCTGCGATATCGCCGGCGTGGCGCTCGGCGCGAGTGTGGAGCTCTTTGATATCGTGGGGTGGATGGTTCGCCAGAGGGTTCATCTTGAGATAGGCCCAGAATGCTTCAACCGGGTTTAGTTCTGGAGCATAGGGAGGCAGGAAGGCTGAATGGATGGAATGATTTCGGCGACGGAGCTTTGCCCATGCGCATTTATGCACGTTCAGTCGCTCCCATACGACAAGGATCGGGGTACCGAGCTGGCGTCGGAGCTGGCGAAGGAAGCTCAGCAAGCTTGGGGTGACAACGTTCTCGTTCGGGAGGAGGCGA
>Ga0315291_10011937_pt1 | contig 10562 bp, 12 predicted proteins | sample YL17G12_20_MG_FD_203070 | JGI IMG/M metagenome (GOLD analysis project Ga0315291, IMG submission 203070) | Sediment microbial communities from Yellowstone Lake, YNP, Wyoming, USA - YL17G12_20 | ecosystem: Environmental > Aquatic > Freshwater > Lake > Sediment | place: USA: Wyoming | collected... | reverse complement strand
TTTCCTCGCGCCTGCCGTGCGCGAGGCTAGCCTCCCCGCCGCAGGCGGGGTCGTCCTTTTCGCATTTTGCATCGCGGGATCATTCTTCCTTTTCTTTTTTTTCGGGCTGCTGTTCATGGGAATCGTCATGCGGATTCTCTCATTCGCAGTGAGACCGGGCAGGTATCGCGGAGCTTCGCGCGTGACACTTTTCTGGATGCTTGAGGGCGGCATCTTCACCCTGGCGTGGCGCATGCTACTCGCGTACGTGCCTATGACCTTCGTTTCTCGGATGTTCTACCGGCTCGCCGGCTGCCGGCTGGGCAAAAGCGTCTGGATCAACACCCTGCAGCTGAACGACCCGTACCTGGTGAGCATCGGCGACAACACGGTTATCGGCGGCGACGCGGTGATTACGCCACACGTGTACGAAAACGGAATCCTGATCCTGGACCCCGTACGGATCGGGAGTAACTGCCTTATCGGTGCAGAAGCATACATCAGTCCCGGCGTCACGATCGGCGACGGGAGCGTGATCGGGCTGCGGGCATATATTCGCAAGGGCACGAAGGTCCCGCCCGGCTCGCACATCATCAGCCCCGCCGGGCTTCCCCCTGATCGCGTCTACGAACTAGAGCGTGGGCCGCGCTCGGCGCGGCCGGGACGGCCTCGGGTATAACGAAGTATCATCCGTCGGGCGTTGCACCAGGCTCAGTTGTCGCGGGCCCCCTGAGCGATCCAGCCTCGCAGGATCTGGTTCTCGGCGGCGGTGAGCCGCAAGAAGTGCAGCGGCATGGGACGGCCACGGCCCGGCGACAGCTCGCTGCCGCCCACCTTGGCGAACAGGAGGCTGCCTAGTGGGTCCCCCGGCTTGACGCGGATGCCGCCAAAACTCGCCCGTACGTTCACCAGCCCCCGGGCTGGATGGAAGGGGTTCGTCAAATCCGGCCCGAAGGAAGCGCCCGCGTAGTGGCAGTAGGCGCACTTGCCGCCTCTGGAACCGAGTGAAATGCCGTCGCCGAAGATCCGGGCGATCGTGCCCTTGTAGAACGAGTCGTTCAGCGCACCGCCGGAAATCCACTGTCGCAGGCTCTCTCGCTCCTGCTCGCTGAGGGGATCGATGTTCCAAGGCATGAGATCGCCGTCAACGTGCACGTCGAGCTCAGCTGCTTCAACTTTCAGGATCAGCGCGCTGGCCTCGGGATCGCCGGGAACCACGAGATACTTCTTCCCCGACTTGGTCCAGGTGTTGGCCCGCAAGATGATGCCCACCTTGGGGTCGAAGGGGCGCGTCAGGTCCACCTTCACCGCATTCTGCGGGTGGTGACAGAAATTGCACTTGGCCGCGAAGATCGGGGCAACCTGTGCCGCAAAGCTAATCTGGGGCGGCGCTGCCGAGGCGCTCTGTTTTGCCTCCTGCCCGTCGGCTTGCTTACCCACCGCCAGCAAGAGCAACGCAGCAGCCAGAACGAACGCGGGCAACGAACGACAGATAGTACCGCGCATACCCAAGTGTACTCTCCGGGTGGTACTGGCGCAAGCGACTCGGTATCTTAGGTTGTCACGCACGCGCCCGGTCCGCGGGGGCCAGAATCAGACTGCCAGACCGAAATCCGTTTGGTTCTGGAGTAGGCTTCAATAATACCGCGTCGGGCAAGCGCAGCTGCGGGCGTTGGAAGCCGGGCAGTGGGATCGGGCGCTGCCGGACTTTCACTTCAACGAAACCGTGATTCAGGAGAGCGAGCCTTTCGTCAAAATCCAGGTGAACCTGACCGGTACGCACCTGGGCGTGATCGATTACCAGGGCATCCTGCGCGGCATCCCCATCGTGCAGCCGACCGGCAAATGGTCAAGCTCAACCCGGAGTGGTTCAACTATTACGTGCGCGTTGGCTTGATCTGGAAAGCCCTCGGGGACATTCCAAAGGACACGGGGGTGCGGGTGAACACTTTAAACCGGCCGCCGTGACCAGGACGCATCAATCTAGCGCGCTCCGGCTCGTGCCAGAATACGTTCGATTTCCCTGAATCCGCGGGTCCGCGCATGGCCCAACGGGGTGACCCCGTTTCTGTCGGCGAGGTTCACGTCAGCCTTGTATTCCACCAGCATCTGCACGATCCGCTGGTGAGGCGGACCGCCGTCACTCAGCACCACTGCCTCCAGCAGCGCCTTCACGGCTTCCCCGCGATTGGATTGCATGGCGGCCAGCAGCGCGGTGCGGCCCCGCGCGTCCCGCGCATCGATCCGCGCCCCTTGCGCGAGCGCTTTCCGCAGGGAAGACAGATCCCCGCCCTCCGCCGCCGCGATCAGCTCCAATTCTAAGGGCTGCCTTTCCACCGCCTGTTAGGAATGTCCCGGAGCACATGCAGCGCAAAAACAGACCATCAGGGTGTTGAATATCATGGCGGGAGCACCAGCTATGAACGACCGGGTCAAAGCCAACGTACTCCTACATGGAATTGCCGTGCCCCTCCTCCTGTTGGCCGGAGTGCTGTTCGCCGCCGGCCGACTCAGCTACTGGCAGGGGTGGGTGTACGGCGGGTCCAATTTCCTGATCCTGGTGGTGAACTACCTGGTCCTGCGCGGGCGACCGGACCTGATCCGGGAGAGGCTCTCCCCGGGGAAGGGGACGAAATGGTGGGATAAGGTGTACTTCGCCCTTTCCACACAGCTGTTTTTCGCCGTCATCGTGCTGGCCGCCTTGGACGCCGGCAGATTCCGGTGGGGACCGGCGGTCCCACTCTGGGCTTACCTCCTGGCGTGTGCCGTATACGCCCTCGGCCAGACTATCCATCTCTGGGCCAAGGCGACCAACCGCTGGTTCGCCACAGTGGTGCGCATCCAGAAGGACCGCGGGCAGACGGTCTGCATGAGCGGCCCCTATCGCTTCGTCCGGCACCCGGGATACGTCGGCGGGCTGCTGTTCATGCTCGCCTCACCCCTGCTCCTGGGCTCGTGGCTGTCCCTGATTCCGCAGGCGGCCGCGGCGGCCCTGCTCGTGCTCAGGACGTACCTGGAGGACCGCACGCTACAGTCGGAGCTGCCCGGCTACGCGGAATACGCGCAGAAGGTCAGGCACCGGTTGTGCCCGATCTGGTAAAGTTTCAACCCGCTCTACGAAGGGATAAAATGTAATACTTTTTTTCTCGAACCTCTTGATAAAAGTGATTAACCGTGTTATATTAACATCGTAATATGGTGATCCTATGACGAGAGTCGCCAACCCGGAACTGCCGATCCGCATCCTGGAAGAAGCGGAACGAATCGTGATCGCTTCCGGCCACCCTGCGCTCAACATGCGGGAACTGGCCCGCAAGGCGGGCGTCACGGCCACCGCGATATACCATTACTTCGCCAGCAAAGAAGAGCTGGTCCTGCAGCTCAAGCTGCGGGCCGCGAGGAAACTGAACGAGCGCATCCGGCGGATCGAGGCGGAGTTGCCCGCACACGAAAGAATCCACCGGCTTGGGCAGGAGTACATCGGGTTTGCCGAAGAGCACCCGAACCTCTACCGGCTGCTGTTCGAAACCCCGATTGGCAGTACGAGCCTGCACGAGGCCGAGCAGTCCCTGCTCTACTTCACCTACCATGTGGCCCGTGAGGCTCTAGAGCAGTTGGCGGCAGCGGGCAAGTACCCCGTGGATCCGCGCTACGGGGCCATGATGGGCTGGACTATGCTGCACGGGTTTTCATCCCTTCTTCTTTCCGGCAGCCTGCAGCTTGCCGAAGGCATGAAAAAGGAGGAGTTAACGGAGCTCTTCCTGGGGTTCTACAGCGGCGAAGGGATGGGGAAACTTGAATGAGTGCTGCGGTTTTTTGATCGTAATAATAACTTAGTTATATTAACCACGTTAGGAGATGGAGGTCAACGATGAAGATTCTAGTTCTCAACGGCAGCCCCAAAGGGGATCAGAGCGTGACCATGCAGTACGTGCAGTACCTGGCGCGGATCCATCCAGAACGGGAATACCTGGTGCGCAACGTGGCCCACCGGGTCCGAAGCCTGGAGCGGCACCCCGAACAGTTCGCCGACCTGATCGCGGAGGTGCGCCAGGCGGACCTGGTGCTCTGGGCGTTTCCTCTGTACTTCATGCTGGTCTGCTCGCAGTACAAACGGTTTATCGAGCTGATCGCCGAGCGCGGCACCGGCGAGGCCTTCCGCGGCCGGTACGCCGCCACCCTGTCGACCTCGATCAACTACTACGACACCACGGCCCACCGGTACCTGCAGGCGGTGTGCGACGACCTGGGCATGAGATATCTGGGTTCCTACTCGGCCAACATGCAAGATCTGATGAAACCAGGGGAGCGCCGGCGCCTGGAGGGCTTCGCCGCCGATCTGTTCGCCTCGATCGAGCGGGGAAGCCGGCCGGCCCGCCTGTACCCGCCGCTCACGTACAGCCCCCGCCCGTTCGCACCGGCAGCGGCGCAGCGCCGGGTGAGTACCGCGGGCAAACGGGTGGTCGTGCTCACCGACGCGCGGCCGGAGCAGGCCAACCTCCTGGCGATGGTCGACCGGTTCCGCAGTTCCCTGGAAGGGGAAGTGGAGGTCCTGAACCTGCACGACGTGGACATCAAGGGCGGCTGCCTGGGCTGCCTGCGCTGCGGAGCCGCCTACCGCTGCGCCTACACCGGCAAGGACGGGTTCATCGAGTTCTTCAATGAAAAGCTGAAGACCGCGGACGTGCTCGTCTTCGCGGGGGCGATCGTGGACCGCCAGTTGTCCTGGAAGTGGCGGGAGTTCTTCGACCGCAGCTTCTTCAACACCCACACCCCTTCCCTGACGGGCAAGCAGATCGCCTTCCTGGTCTCCGGCCCGCTCGGCCAGCTGCCCGACGTGAGGCTGGTCTACGAGGCCTGGGTGGAGCTCCAGCGCTCGCACCTGGCGGCCTTCCTGTCCGACGAGGCGGAAAGCTCCGCCGAGCTGGAAGCGGAGCTGGACAGCCTGGCCGAGCGCCTGGTCCGCCTCGCGGGGTCAGGGTATATCCGTCCGCAAACCTTCCTGGGCATCGCCGGGATGAAAATCTTCCGGGATGACATCTGGGGGCCACTGCGCGTCGTGTTCCGTGCGGACCACAAGGCGTACCGGCGGCTGGGCTATTATGACTTTCCGCAGAATCGTCTGCGACAAGGGCTTCTGGTCCGACTCGCCTATCTGGTGACCGGACTGCCGGGCATCCGTCGACGGTGGCCCGCCATGATCCGCCAGGGGATGCTGTGGCCCTACCAGCGAGTCCTCCGGGGCGTCTAGGCACGGCGCAGCAGCTCGCGCAGGAGCTTCGTGCTCCGGCTTTTCAAAGATGAGCTCCCCTGCCGGGCATATTTGCCCAGCAGGGGGAGCACCTGGCTGCGAATCGCTTCAGCCCAGCTGGCAATATCCGCGAGAACTTGCAGGGACATCACCCGTACGATATTATAGGTCGCCCTTACGCCTGGGCCGCTGCTGGCCGGCACTGCAAAGCTCGCCTTGTCGCATCGCCCCTTCCAGGGGGTATGAAGAGGGTTGGCAGGCCTTCAGGCAGGGTGTGCCAGGGGGAGTCGAGGGCTCTGGGTACCCCGAGAGCCTGCTGAAGCCGGGTTATGCAGTCCTAGAACAACCGGCAAGGACGGACCGATCCCTGGCTGGCGAGAGGCTTCAGTTCTGCGCATTGGCGAACCACAGCGGCCGCATACCAGGGGATCCGCCTCGTAGACCTTGGCAATCAACCGAGCCCATGCGGCACCGGATTCCCGGGAGCAAACCGAGCTGTCGGGGGACGGCTCTTCGGTGGAGTCGCTGGGAACCGGAGGCTGTAGGAGATGGTCCTGCCTCCACCCCTCAGGGGCCAGACGCACCAGGTGGGGCTTGCGCAGCCAGGTACCTCGCGATCGGGAAGAGTACAACCCATAGCGGCGGGAGTGAGGCGGCTTTCAGTTCCTGTTTGAGCGTGACCAACGCCAACTCGGTTTCCGCTTCGATACTGTGTGAACGGCCTTCGTCCTCCCGGTCCTTGGGGAACAGGCTCTCCAACCGACCGCCCCCCTGCTGGTAGCACTGAAGCCAAGCGCGGATGGTGGAACGGCGGACGAAGCTCTTGCCCGAAAAGGGGATGTCCCAACTCTGGCCGGATAGCTTGGCGATCATCCGCTCCCGCTCGCTGCGTTGCAGATCGTTGCGGCCCACCGGTTCGGCCATCACGCCGAAGCAAAACATAGCGATTTTCTGTTCCAGGTCCCTCGAGGCTGTGTCCTCCTGCATCCAAGATGCGCAGAAACTTACCCCGCCTCCAGCGCTGGTTTCACCGCCAAGATCCGGTAGGGTGGATGCTCCAGGCGGGGGACTTCGAAGTATTTCAGAGAATGCGTGCTGAGGATGATCCGGTTGGCCAGTAGATGCCGCAACACCGCCCGGGAGCGAGTCCGCACCCGCTCCCGGGCGGCCTGCTTGGCGAAGCCCTTCCACCAGTACTGCTGGCGCTGACGAGGGATGCGCGAGCTCCAGCGCCGCCCATTAAGCTTTCCCAGCAGGCACACCATAATCAACCGCCAGGGTGCCCAAAAGCCCCGTCAGTGGCTGGAGGGCCGCAAGGTGTGTACCGCGCCGCAGTCCGGGCAGCGATAGCGCTTCATCCAGAATGCTTCGACCCAGCCGTCGAAGTAACGAGGCACGAACCGGTGTCCCCATACCCGAGGACCCCCGCACCGTGGACAAGCCTTCGGTCTGGGCCAGGGGTATCCTTTCCCAAGCTCCCGCAGACTCTTGAAATCTATCTCCGAATAAAGTATCAGAGAGGTGTCCAGTTTTCGGGGGGTGTGCCGGGTTCTGTGGGCACAGAGTGGTCCGGCCACCCCCTCTTATTCTGGTCACTTCAATGCGAGAAATTCTGCTTTTTGTCCAGCCTATCGTGAGAGAAAGTCACTACCTTCCCCTGCTATTATTTGAGGCGCGACACCGGGCAGCATGACCGACTTACGCCAAGCCGGGAATATGACCTTTCCTATCACTTACCCCGAGGAGGGCTTACAACCGGCGCGGCGTGGATGCCAGGCAGTACGACCCCGATCACCAACAGCACATTCGCCCAGACCCGCTGCTCCCCGGTCGCGATAAGAAGCGCAGTGTCCGGGCTGCGGACCTCTTCATAGAAACTCATCCGGTCCTTCTTCTGCAAGGTCACTTCGCCAGGAAGAATCTTCCTTATCAAACTGTGGATTTCGGGTTCCGGCCCCTGCGGGGGGACCATCACCATGGCCGATTCCACCGGGATCACCCGGAGGATGGTCTCCAGCACCTCAGGCACAGAAACGACTCCTGGGCGGAGGTTCAGGTACTCGATCCGTGTCCCCGGCAGGCAGCCGGTGGCGAACGGGTAGTTGCCGTCGGCGATAAGCACCCTCGACCCGTGCCCGGCACCGGCCAGAGCCGCGAGGATCCCGGGGTGAAGCAAGGGTGTTGTTACCATGGCTGTTCTCCTACTCCGAGAGGACCGCCTGCTCGCGCTCCCGGAAATAGCGCACAGTCTGGTTGACCATCTCATCCAGGGACTTCGGGTCTGGCTTGCCGTACATGGCAGGGTACGGATCACCACCGGGCCCCAGCGGCTCCGGGGTCACGAACCGGCCGTCGGAGTTGTAGCCGATGAGGTACAGAGCACGGATGATCGTGTCCAAGTCCATGGACCCCAGACCCAGCGCGGTGCGGTTCGAATCCGCCATGTGGAGGTTCACGAGCATCTCACCCGCATCGACCAGGGCCTCCCCGATGTGGCTCTCCTCCGCCTGCATGTGATACACATCTCCATTAATGTGCCGTACGCCCGGGTGACCCAAGGCTGCGATGTACCTCTTCGCGTCAGCCACGGTATGGATGAAGCTCGTCTCGGCGGACCGGATGGGCTCGACGGCCGCTTTCACCCCGTGCTGCACGAACAGGTCCGCGACGAGCCGCAGGGTTTCAACGCTCCGCTCAAACTCCGAGCTGTCATACGCCTGGGGCCTGCCCACCGCTCCCGGCACCACCAGCATGTAACTCGCCCCCACCTCCGTGGCGAACGATACCTCACGCTTGATGTAGTCCACCGCTGCCTGCCGGTGCACCGCACGGTTGCTCGACAGATCGTTATCCGCGGAGAACATGCCGCATATCCCGCTAACTTTGATGCCGTGGTCGCGGAGCTCTTTCAACGTCTGCGCGGGTTGGTAGCCCAGATCGGGCCCATAGTGATTGCCGTGCAGCTCGATAAAGCCTATTCCCGCCTTTTGCAGACGGGCGACGGAGGCGGTGAGGGGCTCGGAGCCGAACCCCCAGTTGCTCCAGGATAGGGTAAGCGTGTTCCTAATGCGCCCAGGGAATCCCTTTTTCAGCTCCAGGAAACTTTGACGAATCCGCTCCGATTTCTCTTCGAACGCCTGCCTCTTCATGAGACCCTCCTTGAGCTAGCGATTTGCTGAAGTCCGCGAGTCAATTTGCAGATGACCAGGCCGGCACCTCTTGGGGCATCTCCCTGTTGTTCGGGCCGAAGTGCTGGAGAATGACCATGGGCTCCCACGTGCTCGCGTTGACGACCTTCACGCCGTCCCGCGCCGCCTTCTCGCTCACGAAGTACTCGTCCCCCGCGAGCTGGCCGAAGCGGAGCATCCCGGCCGCCTCCGCGTCGAAGGGCCCGAACCTGCCGAAGCCCTGCACGATGATGCAGCCGAACGCGGCGGCCTCCTTCACCGTGGCGGACCTGCCCGGAAGGATGGTCGTCTCCTTGGCGCCGATGTACGGGTTCGCGTACACGACCCACTTCGCCGACAGGCCGTCCTCCGTCCGCGGGCAGGGCACAGGAGGCCGGAAGAAGCGGGCCCGGTAGTGGGGGTCGACGTTCTTCTCCCAGTCCATGAGGCTCATGACATAGTCGATGTCCTGCTTCCGGTTCTCTGGCACGTTCTCCACCAGGAAGTCCCGGGGGTAGACCTCGCCCGAGGTGATGTTTTCCTGGACCGAGTTCACGTCCGAGTTCCACTGCGGCTCGTAGGTGAGGACGGAGCCGGGGGCGTGCACGACCCCCGGCGGGGTGTACCATCCCGTGCCCAGCTCGATGCGGTAGGCGCGGGAGAGTTCCGTAATCCGGTTGTCCCCCTTCTCGTAGGCCAGCAAGCGCTCTCGCACGAGCTCGCGCGTCACGTCCGGGTCGAAGCCGAAGTAGGTCACGGGGAACGTGCCGAGGTGGTTGTTGAGCTGGGGCGGGAAATAATAGGCCTCGGGCTTGCCCATCCTGCCGATTTTTCCGGCCGCCTCGTCGTCCAGGTGGAGGTGGTGGAAAAGGGGCAGCTCGTAGTCGAAGAACTTGGAGTACATGGGCCACGTTCCGTACTTCTTCGCAAGCTCCTCCCCGATGATCCCCGCGCCCAGCTCGTCCACCGCGTCCTTGAAGAGGAAGCAGTCCTCGCGCCGCTCCGTCGGCGCCACGTAGCTCATCCCTTCGTCGGCGGGGGCCAGGGGCCCGTTCATCGCGGCGATGACCGAGGAGAACCACCTCTCCTTGATGGACCCGCGCGCCGTGCCCAGGGCGTAGTAGTCGTCGGGGTGCAGGCGAAGCCTCCGCCCCGCCTGGCTGAACCTCCGCGGCACGAAGGTAGGCGCCAGGCGCAGGATGCCGGTGCCCTTCTCGAAGGCGTCCCGAATGGCTTTCCCGCTTTTCATGTCTGCTCCTTATCTGTCGCCCGCCTCGTCGATGATGCGGTTCAGGGTCTCCCTGTAGTAGGTGAAGCCGTCGAAGTGGACCTCCGGCGGTATGAAGTGGTCCCCGAAGGGGATGTAGCCGCCGGTGGCGAGGACTTCCCGGACCGGTTCCAGGATCCGATCGACGCGCTCCCTTCCCAGGCAGATGTCCGACTTGGGGATGCCCCCCATCATCTGCAGTGAGGGGAAGTTCTTCCGCACCTTCACGATGTCCATCCCGCAGTGCACCTCGAAGGGGTACATGCCTGTGACCCCCGCCTCCAAGAACAGCGGGATCAGGTCGTAGCAGTCCCCGTCCGTATCGAGGAAGATGGTAGTGATCCCCCGCGCCTTGCAGAAGTCGGTGAGCCGCCGGATGTACGGCAGCAGAAACTCCCGGATCAGGGCGGGGGCCACCATGGAGCCGGACCCGTAAGAAATGTCCTCCCAGATCTGCACGTGGTCCACGTCGACCTCCGCGAGGACCTCGGAGTATACTGCGATCCAGAGGTTCGTGAAGGTGTCCAGGATGTCGTGCACGAGCTTCGGCTCCAGGAGATAGCTCACGAATAGGTTCTCGTATCCCATGAGGTGCGCGGGGGTGCCGAAGAAGCCATGGGGGTAACCGCCCAGCGCCAACGGGTAGTCACGCTGCCTGTACTCCCTGACCATGTCCCTCCAGTCGGCGGGGAGGCGCTTGCGGACGTCCTTCAACGAAAGCCTCTCCTCTTTGAGCTTCTGCCAGCTCTTCCAGTCGGTGATCGGCCACTCAGCCCCGGACGGCATGGTGGCCTGCTCCTTCAGGAGGATGCGTTTCACCCCGTCCACGTCCAGGTAGACCAGGCGCTGCTCGTCCTCCTCGAAGACCTCAGCGTCGAACATCGGCCAGAAGAGCAGG
>Ga0315291_10011930_pt1 | contig 10564 bp, 3 predicted proteins | sample YL17G12_20_MG_FD_203070 | JGI IMG/M metagenome (GOLD analysis project Ga0315291, IMG submission 203070) | Sediment microbial communities from Yellowstone Lake, YNP, Wyoming, USA - YL17G12_20 | ecosystem: Environmental > Aquatic > Freshwater > Lake > Sediment | place: USA: Wyoming | collected... | reverse complement strand
CGGCGAGCTGGTGCCCCTGGACCGCGTCGGGCTCGCCGGGAGCAGGCCCCTGTTCGCCTCGGCCGTCGTCACGAGGGCCGAGGGCGCGCCGCGCTCGGCCGGCGTCGCCGTCGCGCGGCTCGGCCCGCTCTCTGGCTTCGGGGTCGACGGCATCCCGTCCTCGGCCGACAGCGATTCTTCCCCGGTCGCCCTCACCCTCACCTCTACCGCCAGTGGGCTCACGTACGTCGTCTCCCGCGCGTCCCCCGCCTACCGCAAGCTGCTTGCGCACGTGCAGGAGGAGGCCGAGCTCGCCGCAGAGACGGCGCGCGTGCTCGTGGCGGCGCTCGACGAAAACAAGAAATCTGCAAACCCGGCGACGGCGACGCCTCCGTCGTACGAGTCGGTGGTCATCCGCCTGGCCCGCGCGAGGGCCGGAAAGCCGTACGGGGGCCCGCGCGCCGCCCTGGAGGCCTGCGGCGCGTTCGTGCTCGAGACTCTGGAGAAGCACGCGCCGGCGCTCGTCGCAGCCGGCGCCGCGTTCGCGGCCGAGCTCGAAGACAAGGTCGAGGCCGCGCGCGGCGCCGCCGGCCGCGTCCGCGGCAACGGGATCTCGATCGTTGACGCGGCTGACGCCAAGGGCAAGGGCAAGGCGCCCGTCGCCGCCTCCGCTGCTGCTGCTGCAGCTGCCCTGGACCCCAAGGGCAAGGGCAAGGCCGCCGTCGCCGTGACTGCGTCGTCCGTCGCTGCCGCCCCGGTGTCTTTCGCCTCCAAGGCTTCCGCCCTGCCCTTGCCCGAGCGCTTCGCCCTCCGCGAGGGCGACTTTGCGCGCCAGATCGCCGCCAAGGCCGCCTCGGCCGAGGGCCTCGTCAGCCTGCAGGTGGCGACCGACGCCGCGGCCCGCGCCGCGGACGGCAAGGCCGTCGATGGCAAGGCCTTCAAGCAGGTCACGGCGGCGCAGGCCGAGCGCTTCGCGGCCCGCGCCGCGTCCGCGGCCGCCGGCTCGGGCGACGGCGCCTACATCGTGCTGTCGATGTCCGAGCTCGCGGACGAGTACCCCGCCCCCAAGCCGGCCCCCGAGCGGGACGCCGACGCCGGCGACGAGATCGAGCTCCTCGGCGGCGAGCTCGACTTCTTTGATGCGGGGGCCAACCCGGACGAGCTCCAGTCCTTCGACCTGTTCGACTTCTCGCTCTTCAACTCCGACTCGATGATGGCGCCGCTCGAGCTGGTGCCTGCGTTCTCTGGCGGAGAGCCCCCCGTCGAGGTGTTTGCGATGGGGCGCATGGCCGAGCACGACGAGGAGACGGCGTTTGCAACGCCGGAGCAGGTCGTCGCCGCCGCGCGCGCCCGCGCCGCCGGCAACAACAACAACGGAGGAGGTTCTTCTGCCGGAGGCTCTTCTTCCGCTGCCGACGCCTCCCCTCCCGCCCCGATCGGCATGCCGCTGCTGCTGTCGCAGATCCAGGAGTGGTACGTCGAGGGCGCCGCCGACCTCGACTCGTGCCAGCTCTGGGTGCGCACCGAGCTCGCGCGCTACCGCCTCGTCTCGCCCGACCCGGCGTACGCGCCCTGGCACGCCGTCGTGCTGCGGGCCGTGCGCTGGGCGGTCAGGAGCATGCACGCGGTCGGCAGCGCCTCGCGCGCGTCGCGCGTCTCGTTCGAGGACATCGTCAAGGAGGTCGCCAGGGAGCCCGAGGACTCGGTCGACTTTGTGTCCAGGGACCCGCGCGCCGTCGAGAGGTTCCTGGTCTGCCACGGCCAGATCGTCCTCAACCAGTTCTCGGCACTGCTGCAGCAGGACCGCACGCAGGACGCGCGGGCCGTGGCGCAGTGCGCGTTCGCGCAGAGCCTGCGGTCGAAGATGCTGGAGAGGCGCCACCTCAAGCTGTACGCACCGAGCAAGGCGGCGCTCAAGGCGATGCAGCTCGCCGCGCGCAAGGCTTCCGCCAAGTCTGGCGGCCGCGCCGGCCGCGCGCCGCGCGCGCTCAAGACCAACCCGCTCAAGGGCTCCGCAGCCGCCAAGGCCCGCGCCGCGCCGATGACAGCCACGGCCACCAACATGGTCCGCGCGGTCTGGCAGTCGTACTTCGCGGCTGCCGGCGTCGGCCGCGGCGGCTCGGGCGACGGCGAGGCCCCCGTCGGCGACGCGTCGTCGGCGGTCGTCGCGGCCAAGGCGATCCCGCTCAAGGTGTACGCCAAGGCCGGCATCGAGGAGGTCAAGGCCGAGGCCGGCATCGCCAAGGAGGTCGAGGAGGCCGACCCCAACGCCGACGACGACGAGGAGGAGGAGAAGCCCGACGCTGCTGCTGCCGCCCCGGCCGCCGCTGCCTCCTCGCCGGCCGACGGCGGCGCCGACGCCCGCGCCGCCGCGGCCAAGCCCGCCGCGGCCCCTCGCCCCTCGCTCGCGCCCGAGGTCCTGGGCTCTCCGCTCCCGGGCCCCATCGACGCGGCCCCGCTCGAGCTCTCCGGCTCGGGCCCCGTCTCGTTCTACTCGAGGGCGCTGATCGGAGAGAAAGGGAGCTCGAGGACCGAGGTCGCGCTCGGCGACGTCGTGTCGCTCGCCGTGGGCGTCGAGCTGGCCTCGCTCGGCGACCACGACGACGTCGCTCGCTACCTGGCCGTCGCCAGGCAGCGCTCGCGCGACGCCGAGCTGCCCGAGACGCCGCTGATGGGCATCGTGCAGGCGATTTTTGTCGAGTCGGCTGCCGCCGGCAAGGGGAAGAAGGCTGCTCCCAAGGTCCAGCTCCGCGTCGTCGTCCACGGCTGCGACACTGTGCTGGGAGACGCCGCCTCCGACGCCGAGCTCTTCGTCACGCCGCGCTTCGCGGCCTTCCCGCTGGCCGACGCCGCCGAGAAGCTCGACGCGCAGAGGCGCCAGCGCCGCTGGGACCCCAAGGACACGAGCTTGCACGCCGCCGAGGCGCTCGAGGACGAGCGGCTCCGCGAGGGAAACAACGAGAAGCTCGCAGCGGGCAAGCCTCTGTCCTACATCTACAGGACTGCGTACCTGCCCCTCAAGGGCATGTTCCAGATCCTCCCCGCGGACTTGGGGCTGGGCGAGCCCGTCGCCAACGAGCCCGCCCCGGAAAAGGGCCTGGCCAGGGGCAAGGCCGCGGTCAAGGCCAAGGGCGCCGCCGCCGCGCCGCAGAGCGCGACGTTCAAGAAGGACGGCGTCGAGTACAGGGTCGGCGACGCCGTCTACCTGCCCCCCGACGCCTTCGACTCCGAAGAGCAGGTAGAGGAGCCTGCCGCTGCCGCCAAGAAGGCGAAGGGCAAGGACAAGAAGTCTGCCTCGCCCGCGAGCGACGACGAGGAGGAGGAGGAGGAAGAGGCCCCGGCGGTCGACGCCAACGGCAAGCTGCTTCCGGGCTCGCGCTCGCGCTTCCACAAGGGCGGCGCCAACCTCGGCCTCCGCGCCTTCGCCGTCGGCGTCATCCGCGCGATCCCCGACTCCACTGGCGCCAACGCCAAGTCGGCCCCCATCACCGTCACGCGCTGCGCGCGCCCCGAGGACGTTTCCGAGAGGGTCGCCTACGAGGCCGGCTGGTGGGACATCTTTGCGACGAGCGAGGTCGTCTCGGTCGACGCCGCCGCGATCGTGCGCAAGTGCCACGTCGTCGCCAAGAGCACCGCGCCGGCCGGCTCTCCCTTGGTTTCGGACGCCGCGCCGGCCGCGATCGAGGGCGTCTTCACGTGCGTGGGCACGGCCGACCTCGAGAGGAAGACTGTCGACCGCACCAAGGTGCCGGAGGACCTGCGCGCCGCCGACGAGGTTCTCGTGGAGCTCAAGAAGGAGAACCTGGCCCTCGCGTCGTCGGCGGCCTCTGCCGACGCCAAGGCGGCCGAGGCCAGGGCCGCCGCGGCCGACAAGACGTCCAAGGCGCAGGGCGACGGCATCTCGCTGGCCACCATGGACATCTTCGCCGGATGCGGCGGCTTGTCCGAGGGGCTGCACCAGTACCGGGCCGCGCACGCTAAGTGGGCGATCGAGTACGAGCACCCCGCGGCGGTACGTTTTTTTGTTCTTTTCGTTGGAGCTGGAGTTTTTGTCGAGTTTTTTTTTCGGCGAAAAACCTCGACCCGAAAAGAAACTCACCTTTTTTTGTCTTTCTCTCTCTTCTTTCCCCCTCGTCCCCCTCAAAAAAAATCCACAGGAGGCCTACCGCCTCAACAACCCGGACGCCGAGATGTTCGAGGGTAACTGCAACGTCGTCCTCGCCGCGGCGATGGAGAAGCACGGCGCCTCGGACCAGTGCCGCCGCTCCGACGCGTGCGCCGCCGAGGTCGCCAAGTGGAAGGAGTCCGCCTCCTCCGAGGCGAACGAGCCCAGCTCCAACGGCCGCTGGTCCAGGCTCCCGGCCCCGGGCGAGGTCGAGTTCCTCTGCGGCGGGCCCCCCTGCCAGGGCTACTCGGGGATGAACCGCTTCAACAAGGGGAACTGGTCGCTCGTGCAGAACTCGATGGTGATGTCCTACCTGTCGTTCGCCGACTTCTACCGCCCGCGCTACTTCCTGCTCGAGAACGTGCGCAACTTCGTCTCGCACAACAAGTCGTTCACGTTCAGGCTGACCCTGCGGTCGCTGCTCGAGATGGGCTACTCGGTGCGCTTCGGCGTGCTCAACGCCGGCAACTTTGGCGTCTCGCAGTCGCGCAAGCGCACGTTCATCTGGGCGGCCGCACCCGGGGAGAGGCTCCCCGAGTGGCCCTCGGTCCGCCACGTGTTCAAGTCGCCGCAGCTGACAATCAACCTCCCCGGCGGCGTGCAGTACACCGCGGTGCCGCAGACGAGCCGCGGGGGCGCGCCCCTGAGGACGGTGACCGTCGAGGACGCGATCGGCGACCTCCCCGAGATCGGCAACGGCCACGACGACGGCGAGAAGCAGGGGAAGCAGGCGTTCCACGCCGGGGCGCCGCAGTCCGCCTTCCAGCGCATGATCCGCTCGGGCCTGCCCGCTCCGGCCTCGTCCGCCTCCGCCGCCGCCCAGCAGCCGCTGTTCGACCACATCTCCAAGACGATGAACGACCTCAACCTCGAGCGCTGCCGCTGCATCCCCAAGGGCGTCCCGGGCGCCGACTGGCGTGTCCTGAAGAAGATCGTCGCCGACGACCGCAAGCTGCCGGCCGACAAGCAAAAGTACAGGTGGACCGACTCCTCGACGGGGGAGCCCAGCCACCTCGGCGACGTCGTCAAGGACGGCAAGCGCATCGGCGACCTGATCCCGTGGTGCCTGCCCAACACCGAGGCGCGCCACAACGGCTGGCGCGGGCTCTTCGGCCGGCTCGACCCGCGCGGCCACTTCCCGACGTCGACGACCGACCCGCAGCCGATGGGCAAGGTCGGGCAGGTCTTCCACCCGACGCAGGACCGCATCGTGTCCGTCCGCGAGTGCGCGCGCGCGCAGGGGTTCCCGGACGACTTCAGGCTGTGGGGCAACGTGCACCAGAAGCACAGGCAGGTCGGGAACGCCGTTCCGGTGCCGCTGTCGGCGGCGCTCGGCAAGCAGCTGCGCGCGGCGCTCGAGGAGACGGCGGCGGCGAGGAACCCTACGCAGTAGAGACCTTTTTTGAACCTTCGTTCTTTTCCCTGTCTTTTTACCTTGGTTTCGGAGAGGAAGAGAGAGGGACTGACGGCGACTCCCCGTGCGAGGGGAGTGCCTTCCGGTGATGGGGAGGGGGGAGAGAGAGCGGGGAAATCTAAACAAAAAACATCCATTTTTTGGCGACGGAGAGACAACTTCTGATTTCGCTTCAACCTATTATTTTTCCGACAAACACAAAGTGACATTTTCAAACAATAAAAACGCACGCTTCCAACTTTCAAACTGCGATGGGAGAGAGAGAGAGAGTGGGGAGGGCGGGGGGTAGATATTACAGAGAGAGAAAGAGAAAAATCAGGGGGTGAAAAAAAATGAAGAGAAGAGAGAGGGGGGGGGGGAAGGCTTGTGTAAGGCAACTTTCTCTTTCTTTTCTCTTCTTTCCAAAATCAAAGGCAGAAGGCGCGCTTCCTCGCTTTTCCCGGCGCGCGTTTCTCTCCTGGAAGGGCGGCGCGCGCATCCAAGTTGCAAGATACTTTTCTTCTTTGATTTGAGGTTGGTGGTCGAGGTTGAAAATCATCGAGGGAAGGGGTCCACACCAGCCGAGGGCAAAACTCTTGACTTTCAAACGCGTTTAGTCAAACGAGAGAATAGAAAGAGAGGACTTTCTCCCTCTCTTTCTTTCTCTCTCTGCCTCGACCTTTCGATCGCCGCGCGGGCTCTGTCGCACGAGCAGATCGCCTCCCTCGCGCCCGAGAAAGAGAAAGGGCGACGCAGCAGCAGCGCTGCTCAGTATCAATTGAAAAAAAAGTATCGACCTGTTGGTCGCTTCGTCATCGAGTTTGACGAATCCGTTCCGCGCCGCTAGACCCCTCTTGCACTCGCCGTAGACTTCCGATTCAATGTGGGCAGTGCAGATCAGATCGGTGCGGTGCCATAAGGATGGAGCAATGGCCGACAGAGGGCTTGCAGCGACCAGGAGGCTCGCGTCATCGTCGTCGGTGTCGAATGCTGTCTCTTCCGCTGCCGTCCTCCGACCTCGGCCCCGGCGCCAGCTCCTCGTCCTCGCAGCCGCTTCTTCCCCCGCGTCCTCCTCGGCAGCGGAACTCTCGCCTGCTTCTTCCCATGAGAACGACGACGGCGGCGATGACGACGACGACGATGATGATGATGATGATGATGACGACGATGGGAGCGGAGAGAGAGAAAAGGAGCAAGAAGCCGCTCCCTTGTCGCCTCCGTCGGCCTTGGCCCCGACGCCACCTCCAGCGGCCGCGCCCTCCGCCGCCGCCGCCGAGCCCGACCTCCTCGCTCTCGCCCGCCCCCCAACGGGCCGCCTCTCGCGCCTGCTGTCCCAGCGCGCCGAGTCCGCGCTAGCCGCTGCCCCCCCGCCGAGGCTGGGCGTGGTCGTCGGAGGAAGCGGCGGCGGTGGCAGCGGCGGCGGCGGCGGCGCTTCCCCTTCCTCCGAGAACGGCGCCGCCTCCGCCTCGACCCCCGCCACCGCGTCTCCCCAGACCCCGCTCCCGCCGCCGACAGACGCCGCCAGAGACGAAGTCATGCGCCTCGTCGCCCTGCTCCCCCCCCCCGTCGCCGCGGCCCTCGCGGCCAGGCCCGACCTCGACGCCGTCATCGAGGTCGTCATGGACCTGGGACGCCGGCCGCTCGCGCGCCTCCCGGGCCCCGTGGGCGACGTCCCCCTCTCGTCGCTCCCGGTCACGCGCGAGGACCTCGACGCCGCCTGCGCGTCCGTGGGAGACTTTGGCGACGACAACAGGGCCGGGATCGACAGGACGCTGCACCGGGTGTCGGCGCTGCGCAACAGGGACGGCAGGGTCGTCGGGCTCACCTGCCGCGTCGGCCGCGCCGTCCGCGGCTCGGCGGACGCGGCCGCCGACCTCGTCGCCGGCGGGACGTCCGTCTCCGGCTCCTCCTCCGGCCCCTCCTTCAGGGGGAGGCCGCTGTCCGTGCTGCTGCTGGGCAGGCCCGGCGTCGGCAAGACCACGGCCATCCGCGAGATCGCGCGCCTGCTCGCCGACGATGTCGGCCGCCGCGTCGTCGTCGTCGACACGTCCAACGAGATCGCCGGCGACGGCGACGTGCCGCACGCCGCGCTCGGGTCCGCGCGCAGGCTGATGGTCGCCGCCACGGCGGAGCAGCACCGCGTGATGGTCGAGGCGGTCGAGAACCACATGCCCGAGTGCGTCGTGATCGACGAGGTCGGCACCGAGGCCGAGGCGATGGCCTGCCGCACGATCGCGCAGCGCGGCGTGCAGCTGGTCGCGACGGCGCACGGCGGCTCGCTGGCGTCGCTGATCAAGAACCCGGCCCTGTCGGACCTGATCGGCGGGATCGAGTGCGTGACGCTGGGCGACGACGAGGCGCGGCGCCGGTCGGGCCAGGCCAGCGGCGGGCGCAAGACCGCGCTCGAGCGCGCCAGCCCGCCGACCTTCGACGCCGCCGTCGAGATGCTCGAGCCGGGCGTCTGGAGGGTGCACGCCGACCTGGCCGCGTCCGTCGACGCCGCGCTCTCGGGCGCCTCGCAGGCGCTGCAGCCCGTGCCGACCACTCGCCTCAGGGTCAGGACGGCGGACGGCGGGGTGCTGAGCCTGCCGAGCGACGCGCCCCTCGAGGACGCGCTCGCGCTGCGCGGGATGACGACGCGCGCGGCGGCGGCGGCGATGGAGCTCGTGATGAGGAACTCCGCGCCCTCCCCCGCCGCCGGTGCCGTCGCTCCTTCCGCGGGCGGGGAGAGCCCCCCTGTTGCGCATCATGACAGGAGTCGCGGAGGAGGAGGCGTCGTCATCATCAAGGAGCCCGACGCGGCGGTGGCCGCCGCGGTCGCCGCGGCGCTGCTGGCCTCCTCCGAGGCGGCGGCTCCGGCGGCGGCGGCCGAGGTCGACGACGGGGAGGAAGACGAGGACGCCTCTCGGGCCACCGCCTCGTACTTCGCCTCCAGCTCCTCCGCCCTGTCCCTCTTCTCCAACGCCCCCGACACGCTCCCCGGGCCCGGCTTGCAGGCCCGCGGAGGGGGGTACAGCAACGGCGTCGCGAACTCTGCCCCGAACGCGAACGGGGCAGGAGGCCCGGGGTCGAGCCCGACGTCGCTGAGGATCTTCGCGTACGGCCTTCCCGACGCCGACGTGTGGGCCGCGGCGCGCGGCGCCGGCCTCGTCGACGAGGGCGGCAGCAGCAGCTCGAGCAGCAGCGGAAACGGAGGGAACGAGCGAAGGCTCTGCCTGGCGCCGAGGCTCGACGGCGCCGATGTCGTTCTGGCTCTGCGCGCGCGCGCAAAGGAGTCTCCTCGCCTGCGCGACGCCGCGCGCGAGGCCGGCGTCCCCGTCTACGCCGTCAAGACGGGCACGGCCGCGGCGCTGCAGCGGGCCCTGAGGGCGCTGTTGGGGCTCGACCCGTCGGCGGGCGGGATGGCGTTCGCGCGGAGGAAGAGCCTGCGCGAGGCCGCGGCCGAGGTCGGGCCTTCGGGGAGCGCTCCTTCCGCTGCTTCCGATGCCCCCTCTTCTTCCTCCTCGTCGTCCGGAGAAGAGGAGGGGGCAGGGGACGAAGAAGAGGAGAGCTACGACGGCGAGGGCGCGATCTCCCTCTCGGCCGCGGGCGCCGCCGCCGCCGCCGCCGCGAGCGCCAGGACGGCCGCGTTCGTCGCCGAGGCCCGCGGCGCCGTCGAGTCGGTCGTGCTCCCTTCGGGCCAGCCGTGCGAGCTGCGGCCCGCGCCCGAGGGCGCCAGAGCCGCGCAGGTGGCGCTGGCGGCGAGCTACGGGCTGCGGGCCGAGGTCGTCGGAGGGGGGAGCAGGGGTGGGGGGGCGGGCGCCTCGGGCTCTTCTTCTTCTTTGAGAGTGAGGATCTTTTCGGCTCCCGAGGAGGAGGCGAAATAGGAAAAACGTTTTCTTTTTGGTTGTTAAATTACTCTCTTTCTCTTCAGTTTCCGGAATGCGGGTCCCCGTGTAGATCTCTCTGAATTAATCATATCATCAGTTTCTCGACCTTTCGCTTAGTGCCAGCCCTCGATGTTGTTGGTGGTGGTGGTGTTGCCGCGCCTCTGCTGCAGGAACTGACCTCCGAACTCTCCCCTCCCGCTCCCTCCTCCGGCCCCTGCGGCAGCCGCCGCCGCCGCCGCCGCCCTCTTCCTCTCCCGCAGCCTCGCCCTCTCCGCGTTCCTGCTCGTCAGCAGCTGCCTCGCCCCGGGGAGCCTCGCCGCCACCTCCTTGGCTTTCAGCTCCGCCGCGGCGACCTCCGAGGCCAGGGCCTCGCACGCCTCCAGCGCGGCGCGGAGTTGCGGCTCGCGCGTCCCGCGCAGCGACGACAGCTCCGCCTCCTCCGCCGCGCGCCGCTCGGCTGCCTCGCGGCGCCTCGACAGCAGCGCGCGGAGCCTCCCCCTGGGGCCCCGCGCATCCGCCGCCGCGAGGGAGGCGGCCAGCTGCGACGAAAGAGCATCCCCCTCCTCGCAGATGGAGAGGGCGGAGGCGAGGGCGGCCTCTGTCCCTGCAGCGGCGGCGGCGGCGGCGCTGTTTTGTTTGTTTTTTTTAGCTTTTTTTGAGCTTTTTTTTGCTTTCGAGAGTCTGCCTCTCCGCCCCTCCCTCGTTCTCCCGAAAACGCACCTCGCACCCTTGAGCATCCCCCGAGCCTCCCTTGAGGCCTCCTCCACTTGCCCCTGCGCTTTCGCGGCCCTGGCCTCGGCCGCCGCGGCGAGCGCCTCGGCCTCGAGGGCGCGAAGGCGGGCGAGGCGGCGCCGTTCGAGGGCCGCCTCGGCGTCTCGCTCGGCGGCCTCGGCCTCTCCCTCGGAGGCCGCGACGAGGGCCTGGCTGTGCTGGACGCGGGCCTGAGGCATTGTCGGGAGAGAGGGGTAACGAGGCGGGGGGGGGGAGCATGGAGGGTAAAGGGTGTGAGATTCTGTTTTCTCTCTCTCTCAACCGCCAGACGGAGCTAGAGAGAGAGAGAGAGGGAGAGAGAGAGAGAGAGAGAGAGAGAGAGAGAGAGAGAGAGAGAGAGTTAAGCGACTCTCTCTAGCTATCTCAGAAAGTCATCGATCTCACCTC
>Ga0315291_10011929_pt1 | contig 10564 bp, 10 predicted proteins | sample YL17G12_20_MG_FD_203070 | JGI IMG/M metagenome (GOLD analysis project Ga0315291, IMG submission 203070) | Sediment microbial communities from Yellowstone Lake, YNP, Wyoming, USA - YL17G12_20 | ecosystem: Environmental > Aquatic > Freshwater > Lake > Sediment | place: USA: Wyoming | collected... | reverse complement strand
ATGATAGAAGTCGTCATCAAAGCGCTTAGCGCCGAGGTGCTTTTGCACTAGTTGCGGTGTAAGTTTGACCTGGGTGCGCTTATCGACCCCATCTTCCTCAGCATACTGGCGGGCGATTTTCCGGCAAACCGAGGCTATCTGCTTTTCCAAGCCACGCAGGCCGCTCTCCCTAGTGTAACTATTGATGATCGTCGCCAGAGAATTGCGCGAGAAGGTCACCTCGTCATCTGACAAACCAGATTCCTTTAGTTGCTTTGGCACTAAATATTGGTTGGCGATGGTCAGCTTTTCCTCCTCGGAGTATCCGGACACTTCAATAATTTCCAAGCGATCCCGCAGCGGCCCAGGGATGGTGTCAAGGCTGTTGCAGTTGGCGATAAAAAAGACATCAGACAAGTCAAAAGAGACGCCAAGATAATGATCGACGAAAAATTTATTTTGTTCTGGATCCAAGACCTCGAGCAGGGCTGACGATGGGTCGCCGCGATGATCGGCCCCCATTTTATCTATTTCATCCAGCATAATTAGTGGATTACAGCTCTGAACTTGCTTCATGCTAGTGATCAAACGGCCAGGGTAGGCACCGACGTAGGTCTTGCGGTGACCACGTATATCGGCTTCATCGCGCACTCCGCCGAGCGAGATGCGTGAAAAATGTCGACCCATGGCTCGCGCCACCGAGCGCCCTAGACTGGTCTTACCGACACCAGGGGGGCCGACAAAGCAAAGGATCGGGCTTTTTGCCTTGGGATTAAGCTTTTTCACCGCCAAATACTCAATGATGCGGTCCTTGACCTGGTCAAGGCCGTGGTGATCTTCATCAAGCACTGCTTTGACCTGCTTAAGGTGCAGCTTATCTTCAGTCTTAACCTCCCAGGGTAGAGCCAAGATGGTCTCGACATGGGTTCTGGTCAAGGCTGCTTCGCTGGTGTCGCCGTGCATCCTTTCTAGGCGCCGCAGTTGCCGCGACACTTCGTCGCGAGCTTCAGTAGTCAACTTGACTTCGTCCATGCGTTTCCACATGGCATCGATTTCTTCTTTGCCGTCAACATCCCCAAGCTCGGTCTTGATTGCGCGCATCTGCTCGCGCAGATAGTGCTCACGCTGGGTACGGCTGATCTCTTCTTTGGCCATCGATTGGATGCGTACCTGCATCTGAAAGACTTCGATTTCACGGGACAGATAGCGGTGCACCGTGCGCAGGCGCTCTACCGGGTTATACACAGCTAGGATACTTTGAGCTTCCTGCACCTTTAGTCCCAGATTTGCGGCCACCAAATCAGCCAGACGACCTGGGTCAGTAACGTCTTCGAGAACCATCAGAATGTCCGGCGATAGAACCTTGCCTAGGCTCACCACCTTTTCAAGGTTCTCACGGGTGGCGCGGATCATGGCCTCAACTTCTGGCGAATTTTTTACGATCACCGGCTCTTCGACTGATTTGACATGCACTAGGGGGAAGGGTTCGCTATGAGCCAGGCGTTGCACCTCAGCTTTGGAAATCCCTTGAACCAAGACTTTCATCCGCCCATCGGGCAATTTCCTCGTCCGCATAATGGAGCATACTGTTCCGATATCGTAGACATCAAAGGGTGGCTCAAGGGTACATTGCAGACCGTCGCCCTTCTCTCCGCCGACCTTGAATGCCGACAAGAAAATCTTACGCTGATGCGCGAGCGCATGTTCGACGGCATTAATGCAAAGATCTTCATTTATAAACACTGGAACAATCATGTGTGGAAAGACGACGATATCTTTCAGTGGTAGAAGAGGGATTTCAGTAGTGGTGTCAGCCAGCGGGGGGGTGATCTGTCCGGTCATCCGAACCTCTCCTTGCATTAGTCAGCTGCGGGGGTGCAGCCCTCAGTGTGTGGAAACAACACTACGTAGTCGGCCGAATCGGGGAAGAGCTTAAGGGTCAAGCCTGAGGTCTGGACGGGGAGGGAAGAACGGGAAGAATCTTTGCCATTTCTTTGAGAACTCTGAAGCGAGCCACAACAACACTAAACAGGATCTCTTATCATAAAATCAAACCTGAGCTCCGTTGCGAACTCAGGCTAAAGCACTATCAGTTACCCGGAGGCGTCAGCACACTGACCATGGCCGGACGGATCAATCGACCGTTGAGATTGTAGCCACGCGCATATTCGTCACCAACCGTCTCCACCTGGACTTCACTGGACTCAATACGCTGAATACCCTGGTGAACATTTGGATCAAAAGCCGTACCGAGCGAGGCAATTGGTTCAAGGCCATGCTTTTTACAAAGCTCCAAAAGCTGGCGCTTCACCATCTGCATGCCTACATAGTAGCCTGCGGAGTCACCCTGCGCAGCCTCGTCTCCTTCGACCCTATCGGGTATCGCTTTATCGAAGCTATCAAGCACCGGGAGCAGGTCCTTAAACACCGACTCTAAAGCATATTTACTAAGATCAATGCGCTCGCGCTCCTGGCGTCGCCGCATGTTTTCCATCTCCGCTAAAACGCGAACATATTTATCTTTAAATTCTGCTACTTCGGCTGCCAAAGCAGGATTAACCTGAGTCCCCTCCTCGGGTACAGCCGTAGCCTCGTGTTCGGCCTCAGCGGAGGCCCCATTGGGTTGAGAGACGGGATTCTTATGATTCACGGATTCTTCTTCTTGCATGGCGACATTAATCCTAGCGGCTAATTCACAAGTTGCTCTTTGGATTAATAAGCCATTGTGGGCGAGTCTGCAAGACCATGGGCAGGGGTATCGTCAGCTACGTTTTTTATTCTACCACGCCTAAGCCTAAGGGGAACAGGGGCAGACCGATGTCTTAAAATATAGTGTTAGATAATTGACACCTTAGCGCCCTCCTGCTACTAATTCTGTCTCTAATTTGCTGTTCTGATACGCAGCAGTATGGTGGCGAAGGCGTCGAGTTAGTGAAAATTGTGGAGTATCCCCGTGGATCATCTTGGTGGCTCCTTGCAGAACCCAACAGCAGCTACAGAAGTCCCCGATCTTAATTCTGATATAGGTGCGCATAAGGGTGACACCCCTTCGCAAATAGATCATGAGCTGGCGTCGCGCTTAGATAGACACTCTTTAGAGGCGATCGTCGACCTCAAGATTTCGCGTTTTCTCGACCAGATCGGTACGTTTTACCCCGAAGACCTACACGTACTGATCATGAAAAAGGTGGAGAAGCCGCTACTTGCGCAGATCCTCCGGCGCACCGGTGGCAATCAGGTTCATGCTTCTAAAATCCTAGGTATCAATCGCAATACCCTGCGCAAAAAGATGAAGCTCTACGGCTTCACCTAAGGGCCCGTCAGGAAATAACTTGCACAGTGGGGCGCCAGCTGACGGCCGTCTGCGCAAGTTACTTCCTGACGAGCCCTAAAAGGTGGTTAGGATTGCTGCAGGTTGGTGAACTTCAAGAAATTCGGGGCGAACGCCAGGTAGATATCTTCGAGCGCACCATGGCGGTTTTTGCCGATCCTAATGAGGGCTTTGCCGGCTTGTTCTGACTCGGGATTATAGTATTCATCCCGGTAGATAAACATGATCATATCAGCATCCTGCTCCATCGAGCCGGATTCACGCAGGTCGCTGAGTTTTGGCACCTTATCGGGCCGCCCTTCAACCCCACGGTTCAACTGGGCCAAGGCGATCACGGGGACACACAGCTCTTTAGCCAAGGCTTTAAGGCCCCCGGAGATTTCGGAGATCTCACGTTCCCGACTCTCATACTTTTTCGTCCCCGAAGGGCCCATAAGCTGTAGGTAATCGATCACGATTAAATCTAGCCCATGCTCTTTTTTAAAACGGCGGCAGCGTGAACGTAGTTCGAGGAGGCTGATGCTGGGAGTCTCATCGATTCCCATCATTGCAGGCATAGTGCTGATGATGCGGACGCCGTGCATCAACCGGTCCTGCTCCTCCTCATTGAGATCACCTTTGCGCATCCGTGACGAGTCGATACGGGCCTCGCTGGAGATGACACGCTCCATCAGCTGCGTCTTCGACATCTCAAGGGTGAATACCACCGTTGATTTGCCTGCCTTCACCGCATTGGTCACGCAGTTGAGGGCAAATGCCGTCTTACCCATCCCTGGACGAGCGGCGATGATGATCAAGTCGCTCTTTTGCCAGCCGCCGGTGATTCGGTCCAGATCTACAAATTCAGAAGGTACACCGGTCATTTTGCCGTCGCCATTCAACCGGGCTTCGATCTCGGCAATGGTCTTTTCAAGCACCTCATGGGTGGTGCTAATCCCACCCACGTCTTGTTGATTAGCGATCGCGATGAATTCTTTTTCAACGTCTTCGATAAAGCCGGCAACGCTGCCGTCATAGCCCATGGCCTTTTGAACTGTAGACTGGCAAGCGAGGATGATGCGGCGCAGGTAGTAATAGTCGCGCACGACCTTAGCGTAGTACTCGATATTTTGCGCGACGGGCGACCGCTCGGTCAACTCGACTAGGAAGGCCGGGCCGAGATAATCGCTATCCGCATGCAATCGGCGCAGCTTTTCCGCGACCGTCATGATGTCGGTCGGTTCGTTTTGCTGGTATAGCTCGGACATCGCCGTATAGGTTTGGCGATGCGCGTCTAGGTAAAACTGCTCTGGGCTGATCTTGTCGGCTATGGCATTTAGCGCATCCGCATCGCGAAGGATCGCACCCAGCACCGCCCTTTCGGCGTCGAGTGAATGCGGAGGCGCTAAGGCAGACATAAAACCTTACTGGGCGGCGACGACCCAAACCTTAAACTTAGGAGTCACATCGGCATGCAGCTTAACCTGAGCGGCGTAAACTCCAACCTTCTTGATATCATCAAGAATGGTAATGTCCTTCTTGGACACTTTCACGCCCTCAGCCAATAAGAGCTCTTCAAGTTCCGAAGCTGTAACAGTGCCGAAGATCTTTTCGTCTTCGCCAACCTGCTTCGAAACCGTGACCGAAATTTTTTCGATCTGCGCTGCAAGTGCCTTAGCCGCACCTAGGATCTTCTCGCGACGCTTTTCCAACACCCGCTTGTGGTGATTTAAAGCCGACTCATTCTCTTCATTAGCCAGAGCAGCAAGCCCGCGCGGCAACAGGAAGTTGCGAGCGTAGCCATTGCGGACACTGACGATATCGCCGATCGAGCCGAGGCTCGCCACTTCATTAGTCAGAATAACTTTCATAACAAAACAACCTCACCCGGCATTCCGGACTGGACCTTATGATTCCTTACGACGCTTCTGCTCAAGGTCACGCTCGCGCGCTTCCTTTTCCTGGTTCGCCAGCTCGGCCTTGCGAGCTTCGACGTCGACGGTGCCTTCGGTCGACTCATCGAGACGAATGACCATGTGCCGTAGCACATTATCATCAATACGCATCAAACGCTCCATCTCGGCCAGGTTTTCTGGCGTGCCGACGAAGTCGTAATTGATGTAATTGCCACGAAAGCTCTTCTTGATTGGGAACGCCAATTTCTTGGATCCCCACGGCTCGCGCTTGAGGATCTCGCCACCGTCTTTGACCATCAAGGCTTCGTAGCCTTCGATGACCTTAGCGGCGTCGGTTTCGAGCAATTCGCCCTTGGTAATCAGCGTAAAATCGTATTCGCGTAACAAATTAAACTCCCTTATGGATTAAACAGCCAGCAACCAATTGCCAGCAAGAGAGGCCTCACATCTTGTGATCGAAGATCTGCTTCATCCGTATATCCACGTCTTTTAGCATACCTTCTTGCAAACCAAGGAGCTCTGAATCCGTCATCGCTCCGAGCACCCAATCCGCAGTATCCCAACCTTCAGGCGGACGCCCCACACCAAGCTTCAAACGATGAAACTCGACTAAACCAGTCTCATCGATGATGCTACGCACACCATTGTGGCCGCCATGACCACCACCTACCCGCGCCCGAACCTTGCCTGCTGGCACATCGACATCGTCGAATATCACCAACAGATCTCGCACTTCTATCTTAAAAAACCGCATCACCGCACCGACAGATCGCCCACTGAGATTCATGAACGTCAGTGGTTTCAACAAAATGGCGCTTTCGCCAAAGATACTCCCGCGACCAACCACTGCTTGAAACTTCGAGGGCTCCCAGTTGATCTTCGCCCTCTGCGCTATCAGGTCAAGTAACAGAAACCCTGCATTGTGCCTCGTGGTCTCATACTTTGGTCCCGGATTGCCTAAGCCGACGATCAACTTCATATCCGCTTAACTCAACCGACCGGTGCCAAGTCCACGTGCAGCGCCAGGCGCTTAACGGGATCAATGTGCAGCTCGGTAATCTTGACGCGGTGAGTCGAGCCGGCCAACACCAAGTTGAACTGCTTGGTTTCGCTCTTCCAGGCGCGTGGCAGTAGCTTGGGATCGAGCTCGATCACCGTCGACTTGCCGCCGCCGTTGAGCACCGCTGGGATCTTGCCAGATTTGCGCAGCTTGCGGGTGTAGGTTTTGCCGCGGCCGTCACGAGTCGTGGCTTCAATGGTCACTTCTGTAGTCTTTTCCAACATCACAAATCTCCAACAATATAGAGCCAGGTCTTATAACGGGAAGGGGGGTGGCTGGCAACAAGTTCCCTTCATCCTATTTTTTTATTATCCAGATCAGGGTGTTATATAAACAGAGCACTGATAGAATCGTCGTTATGGATGCGACGAATCGCCTTGCCCAATAATTCAGCCAAGCTAAGCTGGGTGATTTTGCTGCAGGCTTGGGCTTCTGGTGACAGCATGATCGAGTCGGTGACGACCAGCTCCTCGATCTTTGAATTTCTTAAATTTTCTAGTGCCTTACCACTCAAAACAGCGTGGCTAATCGCCGCGCGCACCGACAGCGCACCGACCTCAATCAGGGCGTCCGCCGCTTTGGTCAATGAACCAGCGGTGTCGATGATGTCGTCGATCACCAGGCAATTCTTGCCACGGACGTCGCCAATCACATTCATAACCGCACTCTCGTTCGGCTTATCGCGGCGTTTATCGACGATAGCCAGGCCGCAGTTAAAATGCTTCGCCATTGCCCGCGCGCGTTCAACACCACCAGCGTCCGGCGACACCACGACTAGGTTTTCGCCGCGCTGAAAATGACTGGCAAACACCGGCTTGGCGTAGAGATGATCAACCGGGATGTTAAAGAACCCCTGAATCGCCGACGTATGCAGTTCAACTGTAAGCATACGATTAAAATGTGCCGCCTGAATGAGGTCGGCGACTAGCTTAGCAGAGATCGGTGTGCGCGGAGCACTCTTGCGCTCCTGGCGGGCATACCCGAAGTAAGGCGCAACGAAAGTGACGCGTGCGGCTGAAGCGCGATGGCAAGCATCAGCCATGATCAGCGCCTCCATCAAGTGATGGTTGGTCGGGCACGAGGTCGATTGGATGATAAAAACATCACGCCCGCGCACGTTACTATTTAGCTCAACGCGCGTTTCGCCGTCGGAAAATTGCCCGACCAAAGCCTCACCTAGAGGCATATCCAGCCAATCGCAGATTTTTTCAGCCAGTGGACGATTGGCATTGCCGGAAAAAACAATCAGTTCGGCGTCCATGGCGGTCTCTCCAAAAGAGGTTGTTTTTGCGAGATGTTAGCAGCTTATGCTGGGCGCAGTATCAGGCATGAAGTTGGCTGGGGCGGGAGGGATCGAACCTCCGAATGCCGGAATCAAAATCCGGTGCCTTACCACTTGGCGACGCCCCACTAATATCGAATACAAAAAGCCCTTGGCCGTGGGGAGATTAAATAACGTGGGCGGTGGGGGGGTGTCAACAACTGCATGAGAGGTTTTAGCGTAAATAATATCCAGCCCGGTGTTCCAGGCGCCAACGCACCACATCATCCGGGCCCAGCTCCACCTCCCAGGCTCCACAGCCCAGCCCTGGGTAGGTCAGCAGTCGACCTGCCACCGCATCTACGATCTGGGTTTCAAACGTGCGCCTGAGCGCCCTGCCACCAAACGCACTACCATAAGCAGACAATAGGAGCTGCTGCACAAGCTTTGGGCCAACTCCGACCCTAAAGAGCCGTTCGCTCAAGCGGCCATTAAGCTCCCCAAGCAGACGCAACAGTAGGTGTCCTAGCTCGGGCCTGCCGAGGCGGTTAAACACAACGACTTCGTCGATGCGGTTGACAAATTCTGGCCGCAGCTGCAGCGCCAAACTGTCGCGCAAGGCCTGCTCAGTCGCCGCTTCCGGGTCGGCAATCCGTTCCAGCACCAGGTTAGAGGTCATGATAATCAAAGTATTGCGAAAATCCACCAGGCGCCCCCGCGCATCGGTCAGGCGCCCATCTTCAAAGGTCTGCAGTAGCAGATCGAGGACGCGCGGGTGGGATTTTTCGATCTCATCAAATAGCACTACAGAATACGGTTTGTGCCGCACCGCCTCGGTCAACTCGCCACCCTCGCCGAAACCGATATACCCCGGCGGCGACCCGACGAGGCGGGCGGCAGCGTGTTGTTCCATGAATTCTGACATGTCGATGCGAATGATCTTGGCATCGTCAGCAAACAGCTCTGCAGCGAGAGCCTTCGCCGTTTCGGTCTTACCAACACCAGTAGGGCCGAGGAAGAGAAAGACGCCCAGCGGCCGACCAGGGTCGTTGATGCCTACGCGTGCCCGTTTGAGCGTCCGGGCAATTTTGGCCAAAGCCTGGGGCTGACCAAACACACGCTTCCCCAAGCTGTGCTCAAGGTCGAGCAATTTACGCATATCGTCTTCAACTAAACGGCCTACAGGGATGCGCGTCCATGCGGAGACCACCTCGGCAATCTCACGCGCACCGACCACCTGCCGCAAAAAAGCATGGTCGGTTTGCATCTGCGCTAGCTCGGCCTTGATCTGCGCCGACTGGCCGCCGAGTCTAGGCAATTCGCCGTACTGCAGGCGAGCCGCAAAGTCGAAGTCGGACTGGCTTTTAGCTGTTTCGTATAAATCGAGGCCTTCTTGCCGACTTTTCTCGGCCTGGTTTAGCTTGGATAGCAGCTCTTGGTGACGACGCCAAATGCCTTCGATACGTGCATACTCACGCTTGGCCTTGTCGAGGCGAACATCGAGCTGGGCTAGCGCCGCCTTGTGACCGTTGCTCTCCGTGCCAATCGCTTTGCGCTCGATCTCGTTTTCGCCGATTTCCGATTTGAGCTGATCGAGGATCGCCGGCACGCTTTCGATCTGCAGGTGCAGGCGGCTAGCTGCCTCATCGACCAAATCGATGGCCTTATCTGGGAGTTTGCGGCTCGGCAGATAGCGGATGGATTGGGTGACTGCGGCCCGCAACGCATCGTCGTCGATCTGGACTTTATGATGGATTTCATAACGACTTTTGAGGCCACGCAGGATAGCCAAAGTCGTTTGCGCATTTGGTTCTTCAACCATGATTGGCTGAAAACGCCGCTCCAAAGCCGGGTCCTTTTCGATATATTTGCGGAATTCGTCGAGGGTCGTCGCGCCCAAGCACTGCAGCTCGCCGCGCGCTAGAGCCGGCTTGAGTAGGTTGGCCGCGTCGGCACCACCTTCCTGGTTACCAGCGCCGACCAGCATGTGAATCTCGTCGATAAATAAAATCACCTGCCCACGCACGGCCTCTAAGGCCTTTAGCAGGTTTTTCATGCGCTCTTCAAACTCACCACGAAACTTCGCTCCTGCCAGCATGCCGCCCAGGTCGAGAGAGAGTACGCGCATGCCGCGCATGGACTCTGGAACGGCGCCGCTGGCGATCCGAAGCGCGATGGCTTCAGCCACGGCAGATTTGCCGACCCCGGGCTCACCGATCAGGATCGGGTTGTTCTTTTTCTTCCGGCCGAGGATTTCCAACACACGGCGAACCTCTGCATCACGGCCGATGACCGGATCAAGCTCGCCGCGCTCGGCGGAGGCCGACAAATCGACGGTAAACTGGCGCAGGTCCTTGCCCAACTTATCCGGCACCGGTTCCTTGACCGCAGCCTTGACCGGGCTCTTGGCCTTGCCAGAGGTAGAAGCTGGAGTAGGAGGGGGGGAGCCATCACCAGAGGCGCGTTTGCCGAACATCGGACTGAAGTCTTCCTCGGCCTTAGCGCGCTCCTCCGCAGCCTCAGCGGCCCGGCTAAGGAAACTCTGGATGACCGTCGACTGGCGGCACAAAGCCTCCCAAAGGACAACCTCCTTGACTAAAACCGTCTTAGCCTGCGACTCCGCCAAGTCTAAAGCCGCGTCTAACCGCCGGCCGAACTCAACCTTGATCGTTCCATAGACGCGCGGGGCCCGAGCCAGATGCGCCTCCAGGTGGCGCTTCATCCGGTCTCCGAGTTGGCCCTTGAGGGTCACCGCCTCCGCACGCAGCAACGCCAGCGCCACGTGCTCCACCTCTAACAACTGGTGGCCCATGCTGCGCGCGTATTGTAGCCCCTGGTGCAAGGCCTTCTGGCACCCGAATTCGTAGCGGGAGACATCCATACTGCTTCTACCTCAGGTGGCTGGAGGTCTACGGACCAGCCCCGAGGAGAGGATCGGCTGGCCATCGCCGCCGCTTGAGCCAAGCTACTTGGAGACCTCGACCATCTTGATCTGCAGGTCATACATTAACTGATTGATAAGACTAGCTTCTTCTGGC
>Ga0315291_10011928_pt1 | contig 10564 bp, 17 predicted proteins | sample YL17G12_20_MG_FD_203070 | JGI IMG/M metagenome (GOLD analysis project Ga0315291, IMG submission 203070) | Sediment microbial communities from Yellowstone Lake, YNP, Wyoming, USA - YL17G12_20 | ecosystem: Environmental > Aquatic > Freshwater > Lake > Sediment | place: USA: Wyoming | collected... | reverse complement strand
GACTGTGCCTTCTGCGTCGGCCGTCATCGCTGTAATCTCAAGAACCATTACCCGGCCTCATCGTGTCGCCAGCTCCATCATCCGCGGCCGCACCAGCACCTTCGCCCCATCGCAGTCCGGGCACTGGAACTCGGCCGCGTCCACGAAATGCGCGCCCGGCTTCAGCTTGTCAGCGTGCCTCCAGGGCACATACCCAAGCAAGCGTTTGCAGCCGGTGCAGGTGAACTGCTTCATCAGGACCGGACTCACTATCAGCGTCACGTCTAGCCTGCCCTCTCCGCAGCCTCAGCCTGCCAGCCCAACCAGGCTTCAGCAACTTGCTCTTGTAGAGCGCCATGATGGCTTCGGCCAGGGTCGGGTTCCTGCCCGCCATACAGGGCCCGGGCTTCCTCCGCAGCCTGACGGAGGGTGAAAGCGCTCGCGGCCACCAGATGGTGAAGCCTTGGGTGCATCCCCCTCGGCATCGCGAGCAAGTTGCGCAACCTGTTATCGAGCCTCTCACCGTTCAGGTGGTGCATGACCCAGCCCTTAGGGCGCGGGCCATAGGCCGCCTCCCAGACCAAAGCATGCTCGTAGCGCTTGCGGCCATCAACGAACATCTGGCGATACCCGCGAACCGTGACAGTGCCACCCTTGTATCCCTGCCTTAAAAATTTGTTGGTGCATGGCACGCAGCGCGGCTCCTGGCGCCGTGCCCTGCAGGGCTTGCCGCAATCAACGCATGGCCTCTTATACCGCCCTTCTGCTCGATAGGCGGCACTGCGCTGCCGGACATCTGCACCGTGCTCGGCGTAATACCGCCGCTGTCGCTCCTTAACTCTCTCGGGATTCGCAACCTGCCAAAGCCGGGTACGTTCTCGTGCCTCCTCCCCATGCCCCGCATAGTACCGTTCGTGGCTTGCCCGCTTACGCTCCCTTCGCCTCGCCTCCCGCTCCTCGGCGGTCGGCACGATCGGGCTCGATATCAGCGTGCTCATTCCGCCTCTTCCAAGCCCTCTGGCAGGCCCTCTGGCAACCCGCCTGCAGGCCTTCCGGCCGCTTCGCCAGCCGCGCCAAGAAGCATCTGCCCTCCAATGAATAGATCGCCGAGTGGGGGCAGGCTGGCCGTGTCGTAGTCCAGTTCCAAAGAGTGAATGCAGCCCGGATGCGCCGGCAGCCCCAAGCCCTCCGCCGTCCAGAAGTCCATCCAGCCCTGACCGGCCAGCTCCTCGCAGTAGGCACACTGTCCCGTGTCAGGGACGACATGCGCACGCGGCTCCAAGTGGTTCATCCGGACGAAGTCCCTCTGCGCCTGGTTGATCGTCGTCCCCATCTCCGTGTAGGCTATCTGCTCCGCCTTCCACGATGCCCGGCTCTTCTCCCATGCGTCGAGTCTTTTAGCATAGGTGTACCTGTTGGCTTTAGGCACTTCGGCCCGGATGCGGGCGATCTCTCGCCGCACGTCCTTGTTGTACGTCGTTGCGATGCTCTTGGCGGCGAAGCCGGAACGCTCGTTCAGCGCCGCCATCACCGCCTGGTCCGTCACGTTCACCGACGCTATCGAGTAGCCTGCGGCCCGCGCCTCAGCCGCCACCGCCGCTCCGTAGTCCGCCCTCGCCTGCGTGAACAGCACGGCATCGAGCGCCCTGACGTCGGAGGCCTGGTAGCTGAACAGCTGCCCCACCACGCGCTGCACATCGCCCGCGTCCTTCCAGACCGGCAGCCACTGGCGCAGGGCCTTGCGCCGGTCCAGGGCTCGCACGTCTGGCAGGCTGTGAAGCGCTACGAAGCCTTCGGCTTGAGAGCCGTTCGGCTTCACGACGACTGCCTCGCAGGTGGCTACAAGCATGCGGCCACCAACCCTAGAGTGCGCTCCGCAATGAGTTCCCCCTTGTCGTTCCACAGGCGGTACACCCTAGCGCCATCCACTTCCACGATAGCGTTCCTGTAAACGTGCTCGTCGGCCTTCCTGTGGCAGTCCTCGCAGAGGCACGCAATTATTTCGTGCCCGCCAAGAGAGCGCTTCGGCCAGTGGTGGTGCGAGTAGGCCAGCCCGTGACCACACAGCGGCACATGAAAGTCAGGGTCATTGGGCGCAGGGCAACCCGCCTCACTGCAGAGCGGAACCCTCCTCATACGGCCTGCACCTAGACCTCCCGTATTCGCAGCCAGCCGTCTCGTCGAACTTGGACACGCCAGCGGGCCAGCTTGCGTTTAGCCAGATACGCCTCAAAGGGCATCAGCCAGAGAACGACGTTCAGCAACCACCGCCACCGAGCCACCATAGGAAAGAGGCGCCTAAGCCACCGGCGCCTCTCGTAAAACGTCACGACTACTTCCAGAACAGAAGCGGACGGCATCAGTTACACCTGCGTCCCGATCAGCTCCTCCACCTTCTCTTCCGCCCTGTCCACCATGAACTGCTCGATCTCTTCGCCACGCTGCTCCAGCCGCTCACGCTGCCAGTCGGGCAAGGCGCTGGCGTCCTCGACCTTGCGCGGCATGTAGACATCGATCACCCGGTCGAAGATGCCCTGAAGCGCCAGCTCAGTACCGGCAATCTGAACGGCAGCGAATACCGTCTGCTTGACCGGCTCGGGTATCACCACTGTCTCGTAGATCCGCTGCGGCCGCCCCTGGCGCATCAGCTTCACCGCAACCTTCTTCCAGCGCCGCAGCTCCCCCGCCACCTGCTCGTCAGTGGCGACATCAGCGGGCGCGGCCATCGCTACCGTCTCTTCGGGCGCAAGCCTATCCTCGGTTGCAGGCCGGCCTATGGTCACCACATTCGACGGCATGACGAACATGTCGCCGCCGGGATACGGCGGGCGGCCCATAGCGGCCCGCTCCTCGTTCGGCGTTCCCAGCCCAGTACGGACGCGACGCTCGGCCGTCTCGGCATCCTTGCCCTCGTCTGTGAAGTCGGGGCTCTTGAACTGGAACTTCCAGCCTCGGATGCCCAGCTGCCACTTCCGCCAGGCGTTTATCGTCTCCTGTACCGGCTGCTGCAGGGGCCTGGCCTCCATGTGGTACAGGATCTGGACCAGCCCTTCCAAATTGGCGCGGTTCACGTCGGTCACCATGCCCATCGTGCCGGGCGACACCCCAACGTTCGACATCATCTCATCGCGGCCCATTCGTCGGCCTTCAAGGAACTCGGCGTCCTTCCCGTAGGCGCCGCCGAGTACAGTCACCTTGTCAAGCCCGCGCACAACGAGCGACTTGTTGGCATGCTGGGCACCGGCGACCCTGGCGTCCAGCAGGTCGTTGAACGCCTTCATGTCCTCATCCTTCGACCCTGGGTCGAACTCGTAGACCGCTGCGGGCAGCCGGCTGTTAATGAACGTGTTGCGGTTCCATATCTGCGCCCAGATGTCGGTGCTGGCCGCCAGCTCGATGGCCTCCAGGTCGCTCACGCCGAAACGGCCGTCGATATCCGGTATTGCAAACCGCAGCACCTCGTCCCGAGCGAACGGCACCTTCGTCGTCCCCACCTGCTGGATGTAGGCCTCTTTCACGTTCACGAAGTTGCCGCGGCTGTCTACATTCGGGGTCACCTTCCCGTACAGCAGCGCGAAGTCGACCACGTTGCCGAAGCCGTCCTTGACCAACTCCCAGCTGCACTCGTTGAACACCTTCAGGTGCACGAACGTCAGCCAGAGCTTCATGATCGGCAGTTCCCACTGGCGAATGTTGACGACCTCCCCGGTGATCTCGGGGTCGAAGAAGTGCTGCAAGAACGCCTGCCCCTCGGGGTCCGGCTCCTGGCCTTCCTCCAGCTCGTCAGGCGCGGGAACGATATCCCACCCTTCGCCGATGCAGACCAGGGCGATGCGCCTGATACCGGTGCGCACCCAGTTAACGCGGCGCCATAGACCGACAAGCTCATCGCGCCCCAGCACCGGCGACGCCAGGGTGCGGCCCTCGCCAACAATCCCGCCCAGGCCCCTGGACGTTGGACCAGCTACCATTAGGCCCCGAGGGACCGGGGCGTCCTTGCTCGGGGCCGGGGCTGCCTTCTCTACTGACTCTCGGGCGCGCTCCTGCAAACAAGAGTCGGGCACCCAGAACGTCACCTCTGCCATCGCCATCACCTCTACGTCACGCCATTAGCGTGCCCAGCAGACACATTCGCGCCCAACGAACAAGGCAGGTTAAAGTCTACATCTGCCCCTAATATGCACCAGGCAGACAGGATTGTCAATGCCCCCATAGGGCCGACCACGAGGCAAAGAAAGGCAGGCCCTCGCAGCAGCTATTGCGGGACCTGCCAAGGGCGGCAGGTGCTAATCGCCGACCTGCACTCCTGTCATACCACGCCGGGCCCGGTGCCTGTCCGCCTGGGCACCGTCGCCAGAAGCTTCCTTGTCTGCTCATAGAGAGCCTGGCACACGTAGGCTCGTTCCACCCGACTCATCCTACCGGCCCAGCTAGGCCGCAGAAGGTTCCTCTCGTAGGAGGCCTGCTTGCTCGGGTCGCCCCCGTACTGGGCCCTGAGCGCCTTGCGGGCCTCAGCAAGGGTCAGGGCCTTGCCCACCACCAGCCGTCTCGCTTCCTCTGTAGCCTGCCCGGGGGTGAAGGCTCCGGCAGCCATCAGCCAGTGTAGTTTCACATGACTCCCGTTCGGCATGGCCAGCAAGTTACAGAGTCTATTATCGGCCTTCTCACCGTTCAGATGGTGCACGATCCAGCCTTTGGACAGCGGCCCATGTGCAGCCTCCCAGATGAGCCTGTTTTCTCGGCCGTTTGTAAATTGGCGATAGCCAGCAGGCGTAATCCAACCGCCCTTGTAGGTTGGGTTCCTATCGCCGCGGTAGTACAGGACAGCACACTTGCGACAGCGAGGGGCCGGCGAATGGCCCTTACAGGGCTCACCACAGTCGACGCAAGGCCGCGTCCCACAATCGGGATGCGCATTTCTGTACCGCCGACTGCAGGCCCGCTGATACTCCCGCTTCTGCTCCCGTCGCTCCTCACGATGCGCATCCCGATACCGCCGATCGCATTCATGCATCTTTTCCAAGTGCTCAGCCCGGTACTGCTTCTTTCTCTCCAGCACCTTTTGGCGGTGCGCAGCATAGTGGTGCCGCCCATTCTCCCGCATCTTCTCCCAATGCGCAGCACGATACTGCCGGCAGTATTCCCGCATGTACTCCCGCCTTCGAGCCTTCCGCTCCTCGGCGGTCAACTGCTCGCTCAGCATCCCTTTGACGCATTGGGAACTTGGCGGTATCATGCTAGACTACCACGGCCACCGAGCCCTCCGGCGTCTTCAGAACCTCGATGCGCGTCGGGAAGGCATCGCGCAGTTCCTCTAGGTGTGTAACGACCAGGATGCAGCGAAAATCTGGCTCGATGGCATTTATGGCCTCAACCAAACGCTCGCGGCCGGCGCTGTCCTGAGATCCGAAACCCTCATCTACGATGAGCGTGGGCAACGGCGCCCCTGCCCGCCTGGCCAGCAGCCGCGACAGGGCGATGCGCAGGGCGAAGGAGATTCTAAACATTTCACCGCCAGAGTACATCTCATAGCTACGCGTGCCCAGCTCGTCGGAGATCTTGATATCCAGCGTCTCCGCCACCGTACCCTGCTGCGTCTCGCGCTGGGTGCTCATGCTGAGCGTCATCCGGCCATTCGTCATCTGCCCTAATAGGCGGTCGGCCTCGCAGGCGATCTCGGGCAGCACACCGTCGATTATCAGCGCCTGCACGCCGTTCTTGCCAAACGCCAGGGCCAGCTCCTCATGGATCGCCTTCCGGCTACCTCTGTCATTGAACGCCACCACCGCCGGGCCACGCTCGGCCTCCAGCATACGGCACCGGTCCAGCTCTTGCTCCACGGCGCCCAGGGCTTGGCGCTGCCTGCGTTCGTCTGCCCTCAACCGCCCGAGTCTTTGCTGGGCCTCAGTCAGCTCGAGCCTCATGTCTGGCTGGCCGGCCATCTCGCCCTTCAACCGCTCTACTTCTTCACGGGCCTGCGTGGCCCGCCCCTGCCAGCTAGCCACGGCCGCCTCTGCAGCCGCCAAGGCTCGCCTCTCGCCCTCTAGCTGCGCCTCAGCTTGTTCTACCTGCCGCAGCCCCTCGATGGCCTCCGCCAGATCTGCATCCAGCTTAGCGATGTTCTCTCGCAAGGTCCTGGCGGCAACATGCCGGCCGTTCAAGCGAACGGTATTCTCTTCCAGCCTGCCCCCTTTATCCGCTATGCCTCGACCATAGCCAGCGCCGATCTCTGCACGCCGCTGATCGTCGAGTTCGGTGCCGCACAGGGGGCACTCGCCAACCCCCGCCTCAAGCTGCGTCTTCTTCTGCTCGAGTTCGTCTATCTGGGCCCTCAGCTCGACATTCCTCGCCTCCAATGCCGAAGACTCGCCGTGCACCCTCTCTAGTAGCATGGCGTCTACCCCAACAGCCTTCATCTTCGACAACTTGGCGTGCCGGTCGCGGATCTCCGCAGCCTGGGAAACCGCCTCCGTCAGCTGCGCTATGCGCTCTGTGCTCGCAGGCACATGGCTCTCAAGCAGCCCGCCCTCCTGCACGACCGACCGCAACCGCCCCCCTGCTAGCTGCAGGAGCTCCCACTGCCGCCCCGCGGACTCGACCGTCCCACGCAGCGTCTCGATGGACGCTTCCTCCGCCGCCACGCCCGCCTCGACACGGGCCAGCTCGGCCTTCGTCTCCGCCAGCTCCAGCTCGCGCTCGCCACGGTGGGCCAGCTGCTGGTCTATCCTCTCCAGCGCCTGCTGAAACTGCTGCTGCTCGAACTCGGCTACCTTCGCCAAGCCCTTGCAGCGCCCGGCCAGCACCTCGTACTGGTCCAGGCCCAGGATGGTCGCCAGCACTTCCTTGCGCCCGCCAGGAGTCCTGCGTACGAACTCGTCTGCCCTCCCTTGGGCCAGGTAGGCGCTGTTGATGAACGTGTCATAATCCATCTTGAGCGTCTCTTGGATACGCTGCGATGTGTCCGATAGGCTGGCGCCGGTGAGCACCCGCCACTCGCCGGCTTCGTCAACGAAGAAGTCGAGCATCGACTCGCCCCGCTTGCGGGTGCCGGCCCTCTTACGCTTCCTGAGCACACGGTAGCGCGTGCCGTCGACCTCGAACTCGAAGTCGACCTGGGCTTCGGTCTGGCCCATGTGGACCAGCTCGTCCTCTGTGCTGGCCCGGGCCTTGCCCCAGAGCGCCCACGTCATGGCATCCAGCAAGGCCGACTTGCCGTGACCGTTGTCGCCCGACAGGCAGGCCACGTGGATGCCGCTCAGGTCAAGCGGCGTGCTCTCACGATAGCAGAGGAAGTTGCTCAGGCTCAGCCTCAGCGGGATCATCTGTCCTTCTCCTTGGCCCGAATCACGAGAACACGCACTTTCTCGTCATGTCCGTGGCCTCCGCCTTTATCTAAGATAGGGTCTATGAGAATCACATCCCCTGAATCACCGATGAACGCCCTGGTTTCTACTTCCGCCGCCACCTCGCCCTTGACGAGCGATTCGTACTCTGGAGTGCCAAGAGTGTAGCCCTCAACGACGGTGATCCTCTTGCATGGCCCACCGCATATTGGGCAGGCTGTTTGCTCAGCATTCATCCCTCACTCCTTTGGGGCGCTAGAGGGTTGGCTACACAATGCACAACCCTCCAAGGTGCATCCATTTGCCCACCCTCACCAGCCCCCCAACGCCACTGTGGGCCTGGCAGGATTCGAACCTGCGTCCCCTGGGCCAGGACTCAAAGGTTCCTCCCCGACCCAGGACTCTGCCGCTGAGCTACAGGCCCACGCGTGTTCAGCTTTCCCCCTCTATCGTAATTATAGCACGCAGGTCGCCGGGGTGTCAAGTAGCCTTCTTCTTGCACCGATGCCAGGGCCAGAATAGAGCTTTCCAACAGCCAGGCCGCCAACATCGCCCGATGATCATGCCCTTCTCGATGATCTGCTCCCGACCGGGAGGCGGCGTCGGCTGAGGCGCTCCTGGCACTCGACCTGTGGGGTAGGGAAACCAATATCCGACGATTCCCCCAGGGCCATAGAATATTCTGCTGCCTCTGGGTCCTGTACCTCCGCCCATGTTCATTCCCCCTTCTGCTCGGCGTAGAGGACGACGCGGACATCCTTGCCGTCTCCAGGCTCCAGGCCGATATCGGCGTCGAATCCGATTCCTAGTAATATGTAGCTGCCATTCTCCTGGCGAATTATGCGGCCTTCCAGTCCCTCCGCCAGCGGCTCAGGCTCAGCCAGGGCTGCATCCCGCATCATCCCCGCAGCCTTTACAACTTCGCCGCCGGAGAGAAATTCACTCTTGATCACATCGGCATAGAATAGAACCTGCTGCTTGTTCACGAACTCGCCTCCTTCTGCGTCGGGGGCCTATCCCCCCCACAATGTCACCCTAGTACGCGCCCTGTGCCAGGGCCGCGTCTGGGCCAGCAGAGCCTCAAGGTGCTTGCACATGCCGTCCTTGCGATAATGGCGCTTCCTCCCGAAGCAGACGAGGCCGTGGCACACCTTCGACCCTTTACCCTCGCTCAGCATCACGATCAGCTCCTGCTTATCGCCTATCAAGATCATGGCAAGGGCACCATGTCTTCACTGAAGACCCGACCTGTTATCTCCTCGAAGCACTCAGCACAGACGTTGATGCGCAGGCTCGGATAGGTCTTGTTCCGCAGGCCGCAGACGGAATCTTTCCCGCAGTCCTCAGTGCTGCATAGCAACGGCAGCCCCGGCAACGCTGGCTGTTCGCCTATCTCTGCCTTCATTTGAGGCTCACCCCCTCGGAGCTGGCAGGGCTATCGCCGCCGGGGCCACCAGCCTCTCGAGCCCCTCCGCGGTCACGGCCTCATACACCGTGTCACCGCCGGGCATCAGCATGTGTGACAGGAACTCCTGCTCCATGCTCACCAGCCCCTCTTCGATGGCCTCGATCTTGCTCTTCAGATACCAGTAGAGTACCCGCAGCATGCGCCCACGCTCGGCCTGGTTCTCGAACCTGATCACCAGGCGGTATCCCGCCGCAGCCTTGCCCGGCCGCGGCAAGGCGAACTCTATCCCCTCAACGTCGGGGCCCGTGGTCCAGCGCCACGCCTCCACGCCAACCCGCCGCAGCAACTTCTCGATGTTCTCACGTGACTGGCCGGGGCTGACTGACGTCTGGGCGTAGCTACGAAGAGCCTTTGTCACTCTCTACCTCCTTCATCGAGGAGGGCATAGAGCAGGTCGACGTAGTTGCGGATGTCCACCAGCCGCCCCTCGATTGCCTCCTGCCCTTCCGGGGTGCCGCCCAGGTAGGAGAGAACAGAGCAGATGTGCTTGAGCATGTACACCATGAGGACGGCCTTCGGGTCGGCGGGGTTCACCCTGAAGTTGCCGAGCAGCCCAGCGATGAGCTTGAAGTTGGCGAGGCGGTCGCCTCCCTTTTCGGGTCCAGCATACTGTGGTCCCCGGTCCGCCAGCACGCCAAGGCACCTACGCTCTAGCTCCTCGCGTGCCTCCATAAAGTCCTTGCTCTCCATGGCACCTCCTTGCCGCTAACTAGGTTGGGCCTTTGCCATCGTCACGCCTCCTTCGATAGGCAGCCTGGCGCTCAGCGTTGGAGGCATAGCGCTTTGGCCTGCCAAGTTTCGTAACAGGTGAGGGCTCCCTAACGGCTTTCGTAACAAGGGCGGCTGGCTGGCTGTCGGGTTTCGTAACGGGCACCACCGTTTCCTTGGCAAACTTGTGGCCTTCCCAGGACCAGTGCCTCTCGCCGCACAACTTACACTTGGGGGCTGCCGCCATCGTCTCCCTATCCGTTGCCACGACGCGCCGCAGCGTAGGCCCTCTTCAGGTGGCGCGATACGCACATCGGGCACACACCGAGATACCCTGCTATGGCGACCCCGCCGAAGCCGAAACGCTGCAAGCGCTCTATTGCCTCATGCCGGGCGCGAACAACCGGCGGCCCCTTCCCGTTCTTCACAAGCTCGCCTACCGGCATACGATGGCGCAGGGCGACATCTTCGATGATCTTCCATGCCGCCTCCGCCAGAAGCTCGTCTATCGGCAACCTCAGCGCCATAACCGCCTCCCCGCAAGTATACTCCCCGTGTCCACTAGACACATCTCAGGACAACGTCCAGTTAGCTCACGCCTGCCGACCGGCGCACGATGCGGGCCAACTCAGCTGCCCTCTCGATCGCAACAGCCAGCTTCGGCCTCAGATCCCTGAGTCTGCCAAGGCCCAGCTTGATGTCGGCCGTGTCAATCCTCACGTTCAGCTCTGTAGGCGCCCGGCCAAACTTAATCGTCGTCCAGCCTGCGTCGGTCATCATCTCTACCCGCTTCCATGACTGGAACGGATAGCTGGGGTCGGCGTGCAGGGCAACCCTGAACAAGCGCGCCGGCGAGCCCATCTCAAACCAGCCTTCCCAGTCATACCCGCCGTTGCTGCTATCCAGCCGAAACTCGCTCTCGTGGACTACCTCGTGCATCTCACTCTCCCTTCCTCGCCCCGCCGGCGCGCCTCGCGGTAGCCGGCCAGCTTGCCGCGGATGCAGGTCTCGGCGTTGGGCTGCGGCGGCGGCCTGTCATCCCACACATGGGGGCAACGCTCCCGCT
>Ga0315291_10011926_pt1 | contig 10565 bp, 13 predicted proteins | sample YL17G12_20_MG_FD_203070 | JGI IMG/M metagenome (GOLD analysis project Ga0315291, IMG submission 203070) | Sediment microbial communities from Yellowstone Lake, YNP, Wyoming, USA - YL17G12_20 | ecosystem: Environmental > Aquatic > Freshwater > Lake > Sediment | place: USA: Wyoming | collected... | reverse complement strand
GCTTAGGGAGCGGTTAATTGGCTGGCGGGAATCCTACCGCAAGAGGGTGGCGGGGTTCCCATCCCGCCACCCACGACAACAATCGTGGGGAACGATGCGGACCGGCACGATCCCGCTGTGCCGCGCTGCGGGATGATCCTCCTGGCCCTGGTCCTGGCGACGATCCAGGTAATCCCGCGCGGCGTCCACGAATGTGTTATACGCCCCGGCCGGGATAACCAGCGGATCGCCGGGAGAGACCTTTTTGAGCGAACTACTCACATTCAGGCCCTCCTCGGACAAGGGCTTGAAGTACCCACCAAGTCATCGTAGGATGCCGTCCTCTTAGCTCACGGAGAACAGCGTGGGGCCAGAAACCACATTCAGAGCGGCTACAGCCGGAGACATTCCGACGCTCGCACGACACCGCAGATTGATGTACGAGGACATGCGTGCTTCGCAGGCTTTCCCGTGCCAGGACAGGGACCTGAACAAGATGGAAAGGGAATACGAGGACTACTTGCGTCATCAGATGCCTCAAGGTTCCATTCAGGTATGGGTTGCCGAGGTCGAGGGCAGTATCGTGGGAAGCGGTTGCGTTTCCATTCTCGCCTGGCCGCCGGCCCCAGGTTGGCCTGCTCATGCGGTGGGCCTTCTGCATAGCATGTACACGGCGTCCGAGTACCGGAAGCAGGGGATTGGGCGGAGCATCATCAAGGCACTTATGGTTACCTGCAAGGCCAAAGGCTGTCGGCAGCTCATCATAGGAGGCCATGGTACGAATGCGGGCCGCCATCTCTATGAGGCGATCGGGTTCCGCCCCTCCGAGAACATGCGGCTGAATCTCTGATCCAGGGGATCGCTCTGTCGCTGCGTGATGCGGATTCATGTCCCAATCCCCGGGCCGGCGAAGTCGTCTTCCTTGCAGAGGTTCCCAATGTGCGTGTCCACGTAAGCCTCCTCATATACTCCCAATCACGCTGAAGTCGCCGACCTCGTAGACCTTTTCGACGTAGGCGGCGACGGGTTTCTTGACGATGGCCTTGCCGGGGTCCACGAACGTGTTGTACGCCGCCGCCGGGATGGCCAATGGATCGCCGGGCTCGACCTTCCTCAGTGTGTGGCCCATGGAGTCCCCTCACTCCGGAAGCTCATACCAGCCGTACCAGAAGTACTTAAGGGTGCAAAACCTGCCCCCTCGTCCGAACGCGCCGGTGGCCCGGAGGAACTCAGACTCGCTGGGAAAGTTCTTCAGCACCTCGTGACTACTTCCATCCATCAGCCGACGCATCTGATAAGTATTGCCGTCAGCATCCGTGCGGGAGATTGGTGTGCTGCTTCCCTCGACGTAGACGTTGTCCGCAAAGACCACTCTGGCACCGGGGGCCAGCCGGGAGTGAAGCACTTCAAGGAAAAAACGCACACGACCCTTTCGTAGGTGCGACCACCAGAACGCGGCTAGGCAGCCCGTGTATCCGCCTCCAACGTCCCGCAAGGTGAGCGCGTCGGCTCTCTGGAACGATACGTTCGGGGAACCGTGGAGCCGCCTGCGGGCAATCTCCAGCATTTCGGGATTGATGTCCGTCGCAAGGATACTGGCTGCTCGCGGCGCAAGGAACTGGGTCCAAAACCCCGTCCCGCAAGCCAGTTCCAGAATGGTGCGCCCGGCCAGAATCTCTGCCAGACGCGACGCCAGGTCGCCAATGTCGGCTTGGCGTTCCGGCTTCATGTAGATCCTGTCATATTCACTGGCTCTCCGGGCGTAGTATTCTGCCAGACCATCTCGCGTCATTTTCCTGCTCCCTGTGTGCTGCGCCTGCCCACGATCATACCGGCACCTGCGCTGAGTTCACGTCGCAACCCAACTCGTCGAAGTCGCCTTTCTCAGATGCTCCTGATCGCGCTGAAGTCGCAGACCTCATAGACCTTCTCGACGTAGGCCGCGACGGGCTTCTTGACGATGGTCTTGGCCGTGGCGGATTGAGATCGTTGCGGACCAGGACGATCCCGCTGTTCCGCATGGCGGGCTTGGCCGTCTGGCCCTGGTCCTGCCTGCGGTCCAGATAGTCCCGTGCCGCATCCACGAACGTGTTATACGTGGCGGCCGGGATCACCAGCGGATCCCCGGGCTTGACTTTCTTCAGCATGGCACTCATACTCTTACACGCTTACCAAAGGCACACCGATCATCGAGGGAAGGCGTGGCGCAGGGCAACGATCTTCGTTTGGCGACTGCACATCAGATCCTCGCCATTGTTCGCAGCGATACCCGCGTCAGGAGGGCCTTTCTCAGAGGCAGCCTTGTCGATGGGCATGTTGATGCATACTCCGACATCGATGTCGGCATTGACGTTTCCGGCTATGACAACGCTGCATATTGCCAAGTGATTATCGAGACCATGAGCCGGAGCTTTGATCTGCATTTGTACGACTGGCGCGGTAGCCTCATGCCGCAGTCCTACGTGCTGGCTTTCTACATCAAGGGGTTGCCAATCTTCTGGAACGTGGATGTCGAGTGCACGGCGACTCCGCACCATGGAACTCTGACGCGTCACGGGGTGAAACGGGATACTGTGGCCAGCTTCCTCAAACTCTGGGCGATGAACGCAAAGTATCTGCTGCGCAACGCTCCTGGCATTGAGCAGCAGGTTAAGGACTTTGCCAAACGGGCCCTCGGTATTGAAGCACCTGAGCACATGGCTTCCGTGGAAGTCATGGCCGCTGTGCTGAATCACCTGCGGACAAACGCCCATCCCCGCCACAGCGAATTCATAGACGCATGCCAAGATGTACATGAGCGCCAGCTTCTGCGTTTGTTGAACCGGTAAGCCGAATAGCATCATGTCCCAATCCCCTGGCTGGCGAAGTAGTCTTCATTGCAGAGCTTCCCAATGAGCGTGTCCACGTAAGCCTCCTTATATGCTCCCAATCACGCTGAAGTCGCCGACCTCGTATACCTTCTCCACGTACGCGGCGACGGGCTTTTTGACGATGGCCTTGGCCGTGGCGTCCTCGGCGTCGGCGTAGCGGACCCAGAGGTACTCCCAGCCCTTCTTGGAGATGCCGGTGATCTCCCCGACGGTGATGCCAGTGCGGTTGGATAGTCAGAAGCCCGTCGAATTGACCTTGCCGGTCGGGGGCTATTTGCCGACGCAGAATCGCGAGAAGATTCTACCCAGCACGTCCTCGGTGATGACCTGCCCGCTGATCTGCCCCAGTTCGTTCAGCGCGGTTCGCAGCTCGATGGCGGCCAGTTCAGCCACGTCGGCGATGTTCGCGACGGGCCTGAGGAGTCTTCCCGCTCGCTCGACTGCCTCGGCGGCAGCCAGCAGATGCCGCTTCTGTCGCTGGTGCAGGCCCAGGACCTGCCCCGGCCGCTCGGCGGAAAGGTTCAGGCGCTGGCCGATCGTGGTGCGGAGGCGCTCCAGCCCGTCGCCCCGAAGGGCGGAGACCGCCAGCGGCGGGGAACTCGTTGCGTCAACGACCGCCTCGGGTAGTTGCGCTGCCAGCTTGGCAGTGCGGCGTGCGGCGAGCTTCTCATCCAGGAGGTCAACCTTGTTGCCAACGGCCAATAGGGGACAGCGACGATTGGAGTCGCGGACCTGGCGCAGAAGCTCAATGTCGGCCTCGAAACGCCCGGCGGACAGATCGAAGACAAAGAGCACCATATCCGCGCCTGCAACGGCTGCCCAGGCGGCCTGATCGGCGGCGGCTGCAAGCGATCCGGCCGGCTTCGTCAGGCCGGCGGCGTCCTGTAGCACCGCTACAGATCCGTCCGCCAGATGCATAGCCGCGGTCAGCACATCGCGGGTGGTGCCCGCAAGCGCAGAGACGATCGCGCGGTCCACCCCGCTCAGTGCGTTCAGCAGCGAGCTTTTGCCCACGTTGGGCGCACCGGCGATGACGACGTGCGGGCGAGCGGCCGTCTCAGGCATCTCCGCCGCCCGCCGCGCCACGCGGCGCAGACGCCTGGAGACGCCTTCCAACCTCCGCGAAAGCTCGCGCGGCTGCTCCAATACGATGTCTTCCTCCGCCAGGTCGATTGAGGCCTCCACGGTAGCCAGGGCGTCGGTCAGAGCTGCGGCCGCGCGTCGGCAGAGTTTGTGTATCCATCCGCCCATTGCCGCCCCGGCTTGGCGCAGATGGGCGTGATCGGCGGCGTCGATCATGTCGGCGACGGCCTCGGCGGCGGAGAGGTCGATCCGACCGGAGAAGAACGCCCGCGCGGTGAATTCCCCGGGTCCCGCCGCCCGCGCGCCCGCATCCAGCAATGCCGAGACCATCGCAGTTGCCGCCACCGGGGAACCGGGTATGTGCAGTTCGACCACGTCCTGGCGGGTGTAGCTCCGCGGGGCGCGGAAGACGTACGCCCTGGCCGGCAGCTCGATACCGCCTCCGGGTATAACCACGCGCCCCTCGAAGGCGCGGAAGCCGCCCGCCTCCGCCAGGGGACCTTCGGCGCCGAGGAAGAACCTGTCGGCCAGGCGGATCGCCTCCGGCCCGCTCAGCCGCACAATGGCACGCGCCGAAACGCCGGCTGGACTTGAAATGGCCACGATGGTGTCGTCGAGGTCGAACATCGACCGACCAGACTACAGGTTGGCTTCGGGGATGTCGATTGGGCGCCCCAGGCAGTCCGGCGGGGCCAGGGAGGCGGTTCTCACCGGGCAACCTAGCAGCAGAACTGCTGCGGGAAGCCGGTGTACGCAGCCAGGTCGAAGGGCTTTGTAGCCACCGCCCATCTCGGGGCGTCGGGCAGGTCGCTGAACAGGCAGGCCCTGGCCGAGGCTGAACGCATCAGCTCGTCGATGCCCTCGATCAGGGTGGTCTGGTCCTTCGCGCCGGGGTTTTTCAGGCGGCAGAAGGATTCGGGGATGCGATGGATCCTGCCGCTGCTTTCATGCGCCCCGTCCGCGGCAAGGGTCATCAGACGACCCGCCGCCAGGTCGCAACGCAACCGCGAGCCGTCACCGGTGCGAATGGCTTCGACGAACTCGGCCAGCATCTTGTCCCGACCGAAGGTCTTGTCAGGGGGGCAGGATTCCTCGGTTCCGTCGGTGTAGGCAATCCGGGTCTCCACGCCGTAGTTGTAGACGGCCTGGCCGCGTTCGGCGTTCGCCTCAATGATCGGTCCGTACTGTGTCTGCGGGCATAGCGTTGCCAGGAAGTGCAGCGTCGGGCCGGCGTCGGTGCGTATCTCCACTGCCGCCGTATCGTGGGCCTCCACGGGATTGGCGACGTACAACTCCGCCCTGACAGAGGTCGGCCTGGCCAGCTTGTAGGGGTGTTCCGAGGCCAGCAGGAGCATGTTGGTGATCTGGTGCGCCAGTGCATTCATGGCCGGACCGTCCAGCACCCACTTGTCGTCCGCGCGGAGCTTGCCTGCCCAGTCGTTGCGGCTGAGATAGGAAACAGCCCTTGGCCAGCCCGTGCGGCAGGTGATGTTCCTGACTCGCCCCAGCTTGCCGGAGACGAGCCGGTCCTTCAAAAAGCGGACATCGTCGCTGTGCACGGCCTGGAAACCCACGACGCACAGCCGCTGGTGCTTCTCCATCGCCTCCAGCATCCTGTCCACCTCCTGCACGGTGGCGGCGGGGGGCTTCTCCACGTGGACGTGGTAGCCGCGCTGGGCGGCGGCAATGGCCAGCGCCTCGTGGGAGGCAATGCCCGTGGCGATGTACACCCCGTCGCAGCGGCCGCGGAGATCGTCCAGCATCTTGATCGCGTCGTCGTAGAGGACGACACTGCTGCCGGACAATCGCTCGACGGTCTTGGGGCACTGCGACATCAACTTCTCTGCCGCGGCGACCAGGCGGCAGTTGAGCTTCTCGGAGTTCCGCAGGATCAGCTCCGCCAGCGTCCTGCCGTAGCCGCCGAAACCGATGAGGCATAGACGGACCATGGCAGCTCCTTTTCCACGGGGAGGGCGAGTCTCGGGCCGCCATGCTACGCCGGCGGGACATCCGCAGCAAGCCTCCCATGTTGCCTTGCTCCCCCGCCCCAAAGAAAAAGCCCCCCTCGGCTATCCGGGTCGGAACGGGCTCGTGTTCTCTGGCTTAGCGCCAATGATCACCCAGTCCGCGGCGCGTGCTGGGTGTCTGCCTCAAATCTGCGCAGACGAATGCTGGCTACAAAGCAGTTTCATAGGTGCCGCAGCAAATCGTTACACGCGTAGACATCGATCGCCTATGCGTCGAAAAGGGTCCGGTGCTGCTGGACCTTCGGAGGCCAGAATGTGCCAATTACAAGCCACTCGTTGTAGGGGTGACGGGTACCCATGAAGAACCGGGTGTCCTTGTCCTCGCGGCACATCAACTCGAAAAAGTTGTGCCTGACACTCTGAATTGCGGCAACTTCGGAACCCAGCCGATCACGTTCCCTCAGAAAGAGTACCCCGAGTTCCCAGTCAACATTCATGACCTGGTGAGGCTTGTCGCTGTCATCACACTCGAAGATGTATTGGAACTTGAAGGGAAGCTTCGTCAGGGGCTTCTGGCGTCCGAAGAGCCGCATCTGTGACCATAGGGTCTGGTGCTTGCCTGGCCAGTCACGCTCGACGGGCGTAACCTTCAGATCGAGCACTCTCTTGGCTCGCACGATGCCAAGCGAAACCCGATCTGAGTCGTACAAGGCCTCCAGCTGCTTAACGGTCCGATGCGGCATAGGGTCAATGATAGCCCTGCGCTCCCGCCATTCGTCCTTGGTGGAGAGGGGTTCTCCCAGCAGTCGGATGGTCGACAGGTCCGGTTCCCGACTCTCCACCCGTTGATCACTGGCGTGTCCACGGGGACCGAGGGCCACCTCGATCCACTGCCATTTCCTGAACTTCTGATGCCTGGGGCGGTAGCGATAGTCGACGGGGTATAGGCGTATCCATTCTCTAGACTCAGTGATGCCGGCAGTGCACACCGTCTCTTGATATTTCTTCGACGGGTGCGGGTAGGTCATGACCGTGATCAAGACCTTGGTGAGTTCAAACCCCGGTCGCATCGTGGTCCCCCAAGTGGTGAATAGGTAAGCCCGTCGTGCCAGCAACGGTGCTTGCCAAACGGCTACGGTGGCACCTTGACGGATCAGATTCCATGCACATCAGAACGCTTGGCCGTTCCTTCATCAACGCCACCACCTGCGCCACGGCTTTTCCTTCACCCGGCAAGATATCGGCCTCATACCGCGAAAATAGAGCTTCGTACTGGCTAACTGAGCCGAGGCCATCCCGCAAACCCGATGGGATGCCAAGTTGTGGAAAGTGGCTGTACTTGATCTGCACTTTGCCGCACAAGCGATCCAAGGTGCACTTGTGGAATCCATATCGCCGCGCGATGGGGTTACTGCGGACATCTATGACATGCTGAATGCCTGCGCGGAGCAGCAGGTCCAGGAATCCGTCAATGGGCCATCCTTCGTACCCGAGGGTAAAGACGGCAGTTGGTGCAACCGGGCGGCGTTGGAGCTTCCTGACCACGCTGTTCACCGTGTACCAAGGGAACCGGTGATAGACATAGTCGGTCAACTCATCTGAGGTTTTGTCGCGGAATCGCCGAACCACACGGGCTGCGTCTTCTTGAACGGGACGTGGCAGCTCGCCTGTCGGTCGTTCCACGTCTTCGACCACGCCCCACGCCTTGCCATTGTCCATCAAGTACCCGTCATCCACCAGCCTATCGATCTCCCGGTAAAGGCAGAAAGAGAAAGGTCCGCGCTGATACGGTAGGAACTGATAGAAGGCTGTGCCTCCCCGCGATGGTGTCTCCTGGGCAAGCAGAAACGCCCACTTGGTCATCTCCACGTGAGTCACTGGCCGGCGGGCCTGTTCGATCATGTAAAGCAGCGATTTCTGTCTGTTCAACATGCTTCTGCCTGCCACCGTGGGGTGCGTTTCGCTAAGACCATCTTACAGTATCGGCAGTGGCCCGCTCAATCCTTGGGCAGAGTTCGTTAGTTGCCAGCCTTCTCCCGGGTCGTCATGCGCTTTCGGGAGCGCCTGTATTGCCGTCGGGGGTCAAGGAATCGGACCCAATCTTTGCCTGAAACCGCTCTTTACATGGCTCCCGGTGCTGCTATACTGATCGCCCTTTGCCGGCCCGGTGGGCCGGGAGACGAGGTGGCGTCAATGCCGAAGTTCAAGACCAGGAAGTCCGTTGCCAAGCGGGTCAAGATCACGGCCACCGGGAAGGTGCTGCGTCATCGCCCGGGCGGCGGGCACCTGAAGTCGCGAAAGTCGCCCAAGCGCATCCGCCGCTTCCGCAAGGAAGTGGGGCTTTCCAAGGCCTTCGCCAAGCAGGCCAGGACGCTGCTGGGCGCGTAGTTGGATAGCCGCTACAGGGTCCGGGTGCAAGCCCCTCGGCGCGTCCGCCGGCCTTGGCGCCGGCGGGCCGGAACGTCCCGCATGTTGGGCGCCCAGCGGCCCGCATAACAGGAGAATGGTTCCATGCCTCGCGTTCGCAAGGGCGCCGCACGGCGCCGCAAGCACAAGAAGGTCCTCAAGGCCGCCGCTGGCTTCTATGGTGCGACCTCCCGTCGATACAAGCTGGCCAAGATGGCCATCGTGCGGGCAGGCGTCTATGCCACCCGCGACCGCAAGGCACGCAAGCGGGACTTCCGCTCCTTGTGGATCACCCGCATCACGGCTGCCTGCCGCCAGAGGGGCATCCGGTACAGCCGGTTGATCTTCGCCCTGGCCGAAAAGGGCATCGCGCTGAACCGCAAGATGCTCAGCGAAATCGCCATCGCCGATCCAGCCGCCTTTGACGCCGTCTTGAAGGCCGCCGGGCTTGCCGCCGCTGCCTAGCTCCCGGCTTGCATGAACGGACCGGTCTTGTAGCCGGTGGGGGAAGAGGTCCGAAGATATCATGTCGCTGCTTGACGAGATAAGGTCGCTGCAATCGCAGGCCTCCGCGGAGCTGGCCGCGGCAGCTTCACCGGAAGCCCTTGAGGCCTGGCGCGTGAAGTACCTGGGACTGAAAGGCGCCGTCCGCGCGGCGGTGTTGAAACTAAGGGACGTCCCCGCCGCCGACAAACCCTCACTCGGCAAGGCCGTCAACGAGCTCAAAAACTCCCTCCAAGCCGCATATGACGCTCGGGCCGTTGAGCTTTCAGCCGGTAAGGTGCGCCGGGGCGGCCCGGCCGTCGACGTGACGCTGCCGGGCAAGCGGCCCGCCTTCGGCCACACGCACGTCATCACCCAGACGATCAATGAGCTTTGCGACGTCTTCGGACGCATGGGCTTCGAGGTGGTCTATGGTCCGGAGCTGGAGGATGAGTGGCACAACTTCGACGCCCTCAACATCCCGCCGCACCATCCGGCCCGCGACGAGCTGGACAGCTTCTATGTGGACCCAAAGACCATGCTCCGCTCGCAGACCTCCACGGTGCAGATCCGCGTGATGGAATCGCGCAAGCCCCCCGTCCGCATCGTCGCCCCGGGAAGGGTCTACCGTCCCGACACGGTGGACGCCACGCACTCGATGATGTTCCACCAGATCGAGGGCCTCTACGTCGATGAGGGCGTCTCGATGGCGGACTTGAAGAGTTGCGTCGATCAGTTCTGCAAGGCCTTCTTCGGTCCCGACGTCGCCACGCGGTTCCGCCCCAGCTACTTCCCGTTCACCGAGCCATCGGCGGAGGTGGACTTCTCCTGCCCCCTCTGCCGGGGTGCGGGCTGCGCGGCGTGCAGGCAATCCGGCTGGATGGAGCTGGCCGGTTGTGGCATGGTTCATCCCGCCGTCTTCCAGGCCGTCGGATACGACAGCGAGAAATACACCGGGTTTGCCTTCGGCTTCGGAATCGAGCGGATGGTCATGCAGCGGCACCACATCCCCGACATCCGCCTGCTTTTCGAAAGCGACGCCCGCTTCCTGCGGCAATTCTGAGAACGGTATCAGGACGTGTCGCGGGCGTCTCGCCCGCGCGTGGCGAGGCCGTCCCGGCCTCGCAAACCTGACAGTCTGCCGCGGCCGAGAGGCGGGTGGCATGGCCAGGCTTGCCTGGCTAGGTGGGACCCGCGCAATCGAGAACAAGACAGCCTCACGCGGGCGTGAGCATGGCACCTGGCTTTTCGAGAGCGATGCCCGCTTCCTGCGGCAATTCTAGACCCCCGGGTGGCGAGATGTAGGCCCCTGCAAATATGTTCCTCTGGATTCACCATGGGGAACTCTGTACACTCTCTCTATTGACGAACCTGCGGTTTCGGACAGCGCCAGTGGCGCGATGGGAAGGACGCCATGCCTAGCGGGCCAGTGACAAGCAAGCTTCGTCGCCTGCGACAAGGAAAACCGCCGCGGGTGCTTGACTTGTTCGCGGGATGTGGGGGGCTTTCGCTGGGCTTCCAGTCCGAGGGGTTCAAGATCATCGGGGCGGTCGAGATCGACATACACGCCACCCAGTCCTACGGGATGAATCTCCACCCCGACCAAGCGGATTCTTCGGACAGTCCGTGGATGACACCACGTGACATTACGAGGACGGACCCGGAAGACGTGCTGGCGGAGTTGAGGGTTCGGTGCAGGCCCGAGAACGCCATCGACGTGATTGTGGGTGGACCCCCTTGCCAAGCGTTTGCCCGCGTGGGCCGAGCCAAACTTCGG
>Ga0315291_10011925_pt1 | contig 10565 bp, 7 predicted proteins | sample YL17G12_20_MG_FD_203070 | JGI IMG/M metagenome (GOLD analysis project Ga0315291, IMG submission 203070) | Sediment microbial communities from Yellowstone Lake, YNP, Wyoming, USA - YL17G12_20 | ecosystem: Environmental > Aquatic > Freshwater > Lake > Sediment | place: USA: Wyoming | collected... | reverse complement strand
CGCTTGCCGATGGTTTGCCCATCCGCCAGCGGCAAAGCCTTCGGCCTTGCCGCTGCCACCCATCTCCGGGGCTTGTGCCAGCGGGAACTCAAGAATCTGGGACACTGCCAACGAGTTTGACGGTGGCACCCGGCGCAACCGCCACGTTTTTGTCGTACACCCGGCCACTCGGCTTGGCCATCCGCTGCTTGATTTGCCCGAGGACTCCGGCTACACTACGACCGACAAGGCTGCAATCTCATACGGGTGATTTTTGAACACTTCGTATGTGCGGGGCACCCTCTTGTCATGTCGACCGGAGGCCCGCGCAGCGGGCCGCAGTGGAGAAATCTGGCTGCGAATTGGAGATGCGCCATATTCGTGGCCAGATGTCTCGACTTCGCTGCGCTCCGCTCGACATGACAGATGCCGGAGAATTGAGTCGTCATCGGTGTCAAGGAGCAGCTTGAGCCAGGGGTTTGTGATGCGCAGGAAGGCCGTAGGTGTCGTTAGCGTCGCCGCAATGCTGATCGTCGCGGCAGTCCTGTACCAGACTCTGCGGACCAATGCCTATCGCGTGGCGGACATCATGGCCGCCTATCAGCAAGGCGCAGACTACAGCGCCATTACTCTCGAGTATCCCTTGGATGGAACGCTGTTTCCGCCCGAGATGGTCCGACCGGTGTTTCGCTGGAAAGACGGCGCCTCAACATCGGGAGCGTGGCTGGTTTGGATCGAGTTTGCCGACGGCCGGCCGGGTGTGCACAACCTGACGCGGCGGCGACAGTGGACCCCTCACCCGCAAGATTGGGAGGACATGAAACGTCGCTCGCTCCGGCAGGAGGCGCACGTCATCATTCTCGGAGTTGGTCCCGGCCAGCCCGTGAAGATCCTGTCGCAAGCTCGGCTCTCCTTCCAAACCTCAAAGGATCCCGTCGGTGCGCCTCTGTTCTATCGCGAGGTCAATCTGCCGTTTCTCGAGGCGGATAAGGACCCGTCCCGCATCCGGTGGCGTTTTGGATCGATCGCCTCGCCGAAGCCGCCGCCGATCGTTTTGAAGAACCTGCCGGTCTGCGGCAACTGCCACTCGTTCAGCCGGGACGGCTCCGTGCTCGCGATGGACGTGGACTACGCCGACAGCAAGGGCTCGTACGTCATCACGGCCGTCCAGGAACAGATGGTGCTGGCCCCCCGAGACATCATCACGTGGGAGAGCTACCGGACGGAGGACGGCGCGCCGACCTTCGGCCTGCTGTCGCAGATTTCGCCGGACGGTCGGTACGTCGTCAGCACCGTCAAAGACATGTCCGTCTTCATGCCCCGGCCCGGGCTCGCTTTTTCACAACTGTTTTTTCCTATTCGCGGAATTCTGTGCGTGTTCGACAGAGAGACACGCCGCTTCTATGCGCTGCCGGGCGCGGACAACCGCGAGCTGGTGCAGAGCAATCCGACGTGGAGTCCCGACGGTAAGTACATTGTCTTTGCCCGAGGCAAGGCTATCGATCTGAGTCACACCATGCACCAGGGCAAAGCGGCATTGACGCCCGCCGAATGTGAAGAGATCATCAAGGACGGCAAGCCGTTCCAGTTCGACCTGTACCGGATTCCGTTCAACGACGGTGCCGGCGGCACGCCGGAGCCCCTGGAAGGAGCCTCCCACAACGGCATGAGCAACTACTTCGCCCGCTATTCGCCCGATGGTCGCTGGATCGTGTTCTGCCGGGCGAAAAGCTACATGCTGCTGCAGCCCGACAGCGAGCTGTACATCATCCCGGCCGAGGGCGGCGCGGCACGCCGGCTCCGCTGCAACACCGGCCGGATGAATTCGTGGCATAGCTGGTCGCCCAACGGCAAATGGCTGGTCTTCTCCTCCAAGGCGTACTCCGACTACACGCAGTTGTTCCTCACGCACATCGACGAGAACGGGGACAGCACACCCCCGGTGCTTTTGGCCCATCTGACGGCCCCAGACCGCGCCGCGAATATCCCGGAATTTGTCAACACGCACCCGGGGGCCATCGCCAGAATCCGCGAGCAATTCCTCCGCGACCGTTAGGACTTCGTCGCAGACGCGCACCGATTACGACCAGATTTTCCCTGGTATCCGATGCGGGTCCGGGTAGCAGCCTCAAGGCCGAAGGCCTTGGGGATGGTCGGACCGTAAGCGCGCAACATGGGTTGTGACTAATTCGTGCACGGTATGTCATCCTGAACGGAGCGCAGTGAAGGATCTGGGCTGTACAGGGAAGAAACCTCTCCTTCCTGGGCCAGATCCTTCGCCTTCGGCTCAGGATGACAGAGTCCTATCGCCCGAGGGTTTCTCCGAATCCATGTAAGACCCATCCCCAAGCTGCGCTTGAGGCTGCCACTCACGCTGCGGAACTTTCGAGCGTGATGTGTTCAGAACTCACGCGCAGGCGCGCTCGTAGATGGCGGTGGCGTCGTCGACGGTCAGCTTGACGGGCGTGATCTCGAACAGCTTACCCATCGTGTGGAAGGAATTCTCGGCGAGTCTGCGCGCGTCCCCGCGCTGGATGCCGAAGTCACTGAGCTTGTGCTGGTCCAAGCCGATGCTTTTGATGAGCTTCTTCAAGCCGGTGATGAACGCCGCCGCCTGCTCCTTTTCGGGCCGGCCCTTGGTGTGCTCGCCCATCGCGCGTGCCAGGTCAGGGAACCGCTTCGAGTTTCGCTCGGCCAGATAGCTGAAATAGGCGACCGAAAGCATGGTCAGGCCCGCGCCGTGCGGGACCTCGGGGAAACAGGCACTGACGGCGTGCTCCATCGAGTGGTGCGAGATGCAGCAGGAGAGGGACTCGCAGATGCCGGCTTCGGTGTTGGCCCAGGCGAGCTTCGTCCGCGCCTCCAGGTTGCCGCCGTCTTTGACGGCCTTGGGCAGGTACCTGGTGATGAGGCTGATGGCTTCGAGGGCCAGGTGGTCGCTCGCCGGCTGGTTCACCGTGGCCAGGTAACACTCGACGGAATGAAAGAACGCGTCCATGCCGGTGTAGGCCGTCTGCTGGGGCGGCACGCTCACCATCAGCTCCGGATCGACGATGGACAGAGTGGGGAAGGTGAAGGCGTTGCCCCAGCCGATCTTCTCGTTCGTGTCGCTCTTGGTGATGACGGTCCACGGGTCGGCCTCGGTGCCGGTGCCGGCCGTGGTGGTGATGGCAACGATAGGCAGAGCGCCCTTCGCAGGCGTCTTGCCGCCGCCGCTGCCGCCCCTGATATAGTCCCAGTATCGGCCCGGATTGACCGCCATCACGGCGATGCTCTTGGCCGAGTCGATCGTGCTGCCTCCGCCCAGGCCGATCACGAAATCGCACTTATTTTTCTTCGCGATCCTGGCTCCCTCCTCCACGCGCTCGACGAGCGGGTTCGGCTGAATTTTGTCGTAGACGACCGCTTCCGCGCCCTGGTCCGTGAGATGGCCGATAACCCGGTCGAGATAGCCGTGCTTGCTCATGGCGCCGGAGGCACCGACCACGAGCAACGCCTTCCTGCCGGGCAGAAACGGCGTGGTGCCCAGCTCCCGGAGTTTTCCGCACCCGAACAGAATCCGCGTCGGCATATAATAAGAGAAATTAAGATTCATTTTTACTCCTTTTTACCAAGAAACCCATCGTGCCGTCTGCGGCTGGATTTTTCGCAGCCTGCCCTCCACCTATAGCACTTGGCGGGTCGGCGTTTGTCATTTCGAGCGGAGCGCAGCGCAGTCGAGAAATCTGGCTCCGAATCTGACGTAGCGCCCATTCGCGGCCAGATTTCTCCACGCGGCCTTCGGCCTTGGTCGAAATGACAACCAAAGACTCAGCCTCTACGAAGTTCTCACTCAGAAGTAATCCGTATCGGTTTCCAGTTGTCCATCATCATAACGAATCTGTCTGGAGACGCAAGGAACTGTGGTGCGGGAAGGCACTATTGAAGCGTCGGGGGCGGGACAGCTCGGCCGGCCTGCTGCGCCGTTTGCGCGTCCTTCTCGTAGGTCCCGTAGAAGGGGACATTGGCATCGAGCCAGATGCACAGTCGCAGGTAATCTTCTTCGGGCAGTTTGAGGTCTTGGGTATGCGTGGGGTCCTCCAGAATTTTCAGCAGGCGGCTCTCGTCCGCGCCGATATGTCCCGGGCGGGTCCCGATCTCCTGGATCGAGTTACCACCCCATTCGTACCAGCGGACATACGGACGCAGGCTTTCGTATGACCCGCTGAACGTCTTGACCGGCTCGCCCGTCAGGACCGGCGCGCTCTTGCGTTCTCCCTCGCTCCCGTCGTGACATTTCACGCAGTGCCTGTCGAGTACCGGCTGGACGAGCAGAGGATAGCTCATGGGTCGCGTTCCTTCGGGCCCCGGCTCGATGGTGGAAGGGGACCGGCGCAGGGCCAGCAGGTCGCGTCCGCCCGGCGAGGTTGTGCCCGGCGGCTCGTGGCATCCGAGACAACTGCGCTGCTCGCCCGGCTGGAGGTACGTGATGCTCCGCATACTCTGTACGGCGTGGCCGGTCTCGTCGACGGCCTGGAAGTACAGGGGCTTGCGTGCGGGCGCGCGGAAGTACGCCGAGCCATCTTTCTCCACCGGCACCGTGCCCAGCATCATGCGGGCACTCTCCGCATTGGCGTAGCCGAGCCGGGGCTCGTTGGCAATGTGTGTCGTCGTCTTGGGAAGCACCTGGAAGATGCGCAGTTGCCGAATCGGCCGGGCAGGCGGCAGCGGAAAGAAGCTCCGGCGAACATCCGTCAGAACGAACTCGCCCTCGCCTCCGAGCCGATCATCGGTCGTGCCGGCGACGATGGGAGGCGCCGGGCGCGGCGCCAGCGGAATGGGATACATGCAGGAGAAATTCGGGTTCCGATACAGCAGCTCCAGGTTGCCGAACCGATCGAAGTAGTACAGGCCCGTGTAGGTATCCGTCTTGACCTTGGCACTCATGCCCGGCAGGGGCTCGAAGCTGAACGCGACGAGAAAGTAGTTCTCGGAGAGCGGCCACGGGCTGTGAAAGTAGCTGGTCGGCCAGCCGACGCCCTCGGGGAAGCAGACCTCCGGCGTCAGGACATCGAGGGACTCGAAGCGATCCTCGCCGGTCGTGTGGTCGAGCCGGTAACGGTCCGGGTCCAGGAGCACCAGGGTGCCGCCGACGTCGGCGTGATGGGCGCCCGCGATGAAGGCGATCTTGTTCGAGCCGGGGATGGCCTTGGCCTGGAAGCACGCGTTGATCCGCTGCGTGTAATTGCCGAATAAAATACTCGGGTTTGTGCCGTCGGGGTTGCTGGCCCACAGGCCGTGATAGTTGGCGGCGGAGCGGTCCACGTAGTCCCAGCGCGTGTACACGATCCGTCCGTCGTTCAGCACGGAAGGATGCCATTCGTTGGTTTCGTGCCAGGAGAGGGTCTGCACGTTCCGGCCGGAAGCATCCATCCGGTGCAGCGTGTAGCTGGGCAGCGGCTCCCAGGGATTGTGGCATCGGCCGAAGCCGCCGCGACGCGTGGACATGAATGCGATGCCGCCGTCCGGCAGGGGACACGGATCGAAATCATCGTTGCCGCCTTCCGTGAGCGGCCGCAAGTTCGTCCCGTCGATGTTCACGGCGTAGATGTGGAAACATCGGCGCTGGGGCGAATAGAAATCCGGCTTGGCCGGCGCTCGCTCGGCAAAGGCAAAGTACACGGTTTGTGCATCGTACGACAGAGCGAGCGTCGTGTAGTTTCCTTTCGGCAGCCGCCCGGCAATCAAGTCCCGGACGGCGAGCGACTGGCCGGGCTGTTCGAGAACGTAGACGCCGCCGCCGGCGACGTCGCCGTAATCATAAAAGTAACCGAGATACTCGTGGAGCATCTGGCTGATGAATCGCCGACGCTCCATGAAGAGGATCGGCTTGCCGGCGAGCAGGGGGTTCTTGAGGGCCGTGGCACGAGTCACCGATCGGACTTCGTGGTACAACGCCAGTTGGCCGGGTTCATCGAGCTGGTTCACCTGGGCCACTCGGGGTCTGAGGGACTCGAGTTTGGCAATTTCATCCTTCAGGTCCGGCGGTCGGGACCCATTCTGCAGGTCCCGCAGCAGGGCCTCAGCCCTCTTGTATGCGTCCGTCGCCGAAGCCGTGTCCTGGGGCGACCGGCCTCGCCTGCGTTCCTGGGCCGCCCAGTCCGCCTTGATAAGGGAATCAAAATCGTTCGCGGCGGTGCCGGCTCCACGGGCGGGCGTCCCACGGGGACACAGGAGGACCACGGCGAATGCAAGCAGCGCGGCCGACCATCTGTGGCCGTCCCTCGACATCATCTATTCACCTCATGCATCATACATTCTGCCCGAGCCGGCTTTGTCCTGCCGTCAGGTTACCGCATGGCAGGCTCGAAGGCAATGCTCTCGTCACGTGCAAGGGCCGCGGTCTGCGACTGCTTTTTGTGGTGGACCCATCTGCATCTGTCATGCTGAGCGAAGCGAAGCATCTGGCATGGCAGGAAAAGCCCCCGCCGTATCCGATCCATGTATATGTCCATGGCCAGATCCTTCGCTGTCGCTCAGGATGACAGAGTAGGGGCACGAGCCCACGAGAGTCAGTTGCACCCAAGCCGCACGAATTGGGCAGAACTCTCGAAAGGCAGCATTTGAGGTTCGCCCCAATGACAGGTATTGAAATGAGCCTGCATGCGGGATAGAATCCGGGTCACATGATAAACATTAGGAGAATGCCCATGAAAACACGCGCTTCCATCATCTGTCTCTCTCTCGTGACGGTCCTTTCGATTGTTGTTCCGTTGCAGGCACAGAATCAGGCCGGCCTGAAGGCGGGCGTCGCACGAATTGACATCACGCCGGACAAGCCGGTGACATTGTCCGGCTACGCCTCGCGCAAGGGATTGTCCACGGGGGTTCACGACCCACTCTCGGCACGTGTCCTCGCGTTCGAGGCGGGCGGCCGGCGGCTGGTGCTGGTCTCGGTGGACATCATTGGCTTCTATGGCGGCACCGACGAGTATCTCCGCAGCGCGCTTTTGAAGGAATGTAATTTGCAGCCTGCGGAGCTGTTCCTGACCGCCATCCACACCCACGCCGCCCCGAGCCCGACGACAGATCGGGAGCGCGGCCATGCGAACAACGTGGCATACATGGAGGCTTTGAAAGGGAAACTGATCGAAGTCGTTCTGCAGGCGCTGGGCCGCATGGAATCCGCGAGCCTCGGTCTGGGCGTAGGCTACTGCCCGGTCGGAAGCAATCGGCGGGAGCTGCGCATCAACGACAATGGCGAGAGCTCCATCGTGCTGGGGCGCAATCCCTACGGGCCGGCGGATAAGGAAGTCCTCGTGATGAAGGTCGCCAAGGCGGACGGCGCGCCCCTGGCCGTCGCCTTCGACTACGCCACGCATGGTACGTCTCTCGGATTCGATAATTACACTATCAGCGGCGACGTGCTGGGCCTGGCGGAGCAGTTCGTGGAGAAGATCCTGGGCGCGAATGTCGTGGTGCCGGCGTTCGCCGGCGCTTCCGGCAATATCGATCCCTGGTATCGGGTCCTTCCGGGGTTCAATACGGAGCCGGGATGGGTGCCGGAGCCGGTTCTGCTGGGGACCTTTCTGGGAGAGGAGGTCGTGCACGTGTACCGCGACATCAAGCAGACCGGCTCCGCCGACAAGATTGCGACGGGATATGTGACGCTGCAACTGCCGGCCAAGCCGGGGGACGATGTGTCGGCCAACAAGAAACCCGGCACAGCGCCCTTCGTCGTCAGCGTGGCCCGTGTCGGCGACGTGGCTTTTGTCGGCCTCGGCGGCGAGGTCCTGACGGAGATCGGCTTGGCCATCAAGGCCGGATCGCCTTGCGGGCACACCTTCGTCATTACGCACTGCAACGGTGCCGCCGGCTATCTGGCTCCGAAAGAACTGCACGTGCAGGGCGGCTACGAAGTCAAGAGCAGTCACTTCGCTCCCCAGGCCGCCGACGTCGTCATCCGCGAAGCCATCCGCATGCTCCACGAGCTGTGAAATCGGAGAGTCCAAGTTTGAAGTGTAAAGTTTGAAGTGACGAAAGATTCAACGTCAGATCCTGGAAATCAAACTTCAAACTCTCCACCCGGCACCAGACCACGCGGATTCTCACTCGACAGAGGCTTTCTCTTTCTTGACGGTCATATTCAGGGCTTCGGCGAACGCCCTGACCTTGTTCTCTGCCAAGACTCCCGAGAGAAGCATGGGCTGTGTGAACGCGTCGTGCCACTCGAGCAGTACCTCTGTGTTGCGGTAGACATGGAAATGAATGGCCAGTTCGGGTTCTGCGCAGGACTCGGCTACCTTGGCAAGCTCCAAGAGATTCTCCGGAGTGGCTGGCACATGGTAACAAGCCGGCCTTGGCCACAGAGTGGCGACCGCAACGTGGCTCTGCTCGGGTATCTGGCGCGCGTTGAGAAAAGTGAGAGGGGCCTTCGTAGGTGAACCGCCTTCAAAGTAAAGGATACATCCTTCAGGAAGAAGATCATGGAGCGCACGCAGCAGATGCGGGAAATCCGTCTTGCCATCGAGTTCCCAGAACGGCTGGCTTGTGTCCAGTCGGATACCTTTCAACTCCTGTTTCGGTGTCGCGCCAAACAATCTGGCAAGCCATCCCACTTCAGTATTCCTCTCGAATTTCTATACGACCTGCCCGCCGTTCATCTGATGAACCTTCGCACACAAGCCTGTTTGGCAAGGGCAGAGCGACACTGAGCAGCCCTGTCCTTATGTGAGTTTGTCCACGTTGCCGGCGACTTTGTGGACGGCCTCGATGATTTCGTCCATCTCCTTCCGGGAGCCGAGGAAGGGGATTTTGCTCTCCATCGAGAGCATTTCCTTCGTCGGCGCGTTGTTGTCCATGGCCGGAAAATGGAGGGACTCGCGATATTTGTCCAGGCGGGCCTTGGAGAAGGCGACCTGGAACCCCGAGGAGTTGAGGTGCTCCTGCAGCATCTTCTCTTTGTGACAGCCGCCGGTGTAGCGGCGCGGGCCGCCGCGCATCGGGACGTTCTCGGCGCGCAGGGCCTCGGCGAATCGGGCGGCCGGGACATTCTTGAATTGGGTGTGGTCGTAGTCCATCTCGAATTGGACGTAGGTGATGCGGGTGCTGTTCCCATAGCGTTTTCGCGGGGTCAGGCCGGGGATTTTCATGAGGCTTTGCTCGACGTACCGGCCGTTTTCCTGACGCAAGGCGTCCTGCTCCTTGAATCGTTTGAACTGCTCTGTGAGAATCGCCGCTTGGAATTCGGTCATGCGATGGTTCGAGCCGGGGAAGGGGTAGCCGCGTTCGAGTCCCTTGGGGTCCCGAACATATCGCACTGGCACCATCAAAAACCCTGATTTCACAAAATCAGGCGAACAACGGCACACCAAACGGCACACCTGACGCTGATTCCCGGCTCGAAGAGATTAACCGGCGCTGGCCGGACCTCTCGCCTGAAGTTCAAGCGGCCGTGATGAGGATGGTTCAAGAGTCAAAGTGAGTTGGAGGGATTTCCCATGCCTACGATCATTGCAGTTTCGGTCTTTGTGCTGGCCGTCGCCGGGATGGTTGGCTGTGCCGTGTGGTATCGCCGTCGCCGGCATCGACGGTCCGGGGATGGGCGGCGACGCCAACAGGCAGGCATCGAGTCTGCCGAGTCCGGGCGCGTGAAGGGCGCCCCCTGGCCGAAGGGCTGGCGGGGAATCCCGAAATCCGGGGACGGCGACCGCCGAGCAGCATCGACCTCGAATGGTGGTTTGCCTCAGTGAGTGTGGGCGCGTCAACAGCGTCCGGTTCAACATTAGGTGAGAGCACGTAAGGAGACTACGACAATGAGATGTCCCTATCCTTTGCTGCGGGAACTGACGGCGGCGGAGATTCCGGTTGCGCCTACCCCGCCGGCCGATATTGCCTTGGTCGCTCCCGTCTCCGTGGTCAATGCGGCCGGTTTACAGGCCATGCAGGGCGGCCACGACTATTCCATCGACGCTGATATCGACCTGGCCGGCGTGACCTGGACACCCCTGAACTTCAACAGTGCAACCTTGACGGTTATCGAAGGGAACGATCACACGATTTCCAATCTGACCCTGAGTTCACCATTTGGGTTGTTCAAAGGGTTTATCGCTACGATTACCGGGACCGCACCTACCCAGGTCCGCAATCTCAAGTTTGCTAACTGTTCCGTCTCGGCGGCAACCAACGTGGCCATCTGTTGTGCCTACATAGGGTCAGCGGCGCCAAATGTTCACATTAAGAATGTCTCCGTGACGGACTCTTCGATCACGGTACGGAGCGCCAAGGGCGGTATCGTCATAGGGAGCATCGACGGCAATGCTGCTTATGTGTCCGGATGCACCGTGACGGATTGCACGATCACCGGCGGAAACAACACCACTCAGAACTTAGGCGGAATGATCGGGGCCTTGTATGAGCAATCGCCGGACACCGTTACGAACATTGTGAACTGCACTGTTTCCGGGGGCACGATGAACATTGCGGCCGAGAGAACATATCGGTGCGGCGGCTTCATCGGTGAGGCATATACCTCCCCAACCTCCGAGGAACGAAACCACGGTTTCTACAACTGTTCGACGAGCATGGACATCATCTACATCGGAGCG